>Ga0209792_1000415_pt1 | contig 32487 bp, 33 predicted proteins | sample EBPBio142005_DNA_FD_185860 | JGI IMG/M metagenome (GOLD analysis project Ga0209792, IMG submission 185860) | Wastewater treatment Type I Accumulibacter community from EBPR Bioreactor in Madison, WI, USA - Reactor 1_6/14/2005_ DNA (SPAdes)... | ecosystem: Engineered > Bioreactor > EBPR >... | reverse complement strand
CCACTATGCGCCCAACAATGCGGTGCTGATCGTGGCCGGCGACACCACGACCGAGGCGGTGCGCAAGCTCGCGGAGAAATATTACGGCCCGATCGCGAGTCGCAAGACCGAGCCGCGGCGACGCCCCTCGAAGGGCGGCCCCAATCTGCCGCAGAAGGTGATCCGTGCTGACGCGCGGGTCGTCGAGCCGCGCTGGTCGCGGCTGTGGCTGGCCCCGTCCTACCGTACGGGCGAGACCAGGCATGCCTATGCGCTGCAGGTGCTGGCGCGCCTGTTCGGCGGCAGCGAGACCAGTCGCCTGTGGCGGGCGCTTGTGGTCGATGACAAGGTCGGCCTCTCGGCCTGGGCGGCCTACAGTCCGGCGAGCCTCGGCCTCACCTCGTTCGATATCGGCGTGCATCCCGCTCCGACGCGCAGCATGGCGGACGTCGAGAAGGCCGTGGCGACGGAGATGAAGCGTCTGCTCGACGGTGGCGTTAAGCCGGAAGAAGTGGAGCGGGCGCAGAACCAGCTCCTGGCCGGCGCCATCTATTCGCAGGATTCGCTGGCGAGCGGCCCCCGGATCTACGGCACCATGCTGAGCACCGGCGGCACGGTGGCCGATGTCGATGCCTGGCCGCAGCGGATATCGGCCGTGACGCCGGCCGAGGTCCAGGCCGCCGCCGAATATGTCTGGCGCGATGACGGTGCGGTGACGGCGATGCTGACGCCGGCCGAAGGCAGCCGATGAAACGCCTGTTCGCCGCATTGCTGGCCGGCCTCGCCTTGTTGTCGTTACCGGCAGCGGCCGGCGCCATCGAGATCAAGCAGGTCACCACGCCGCTCGGCATCAAGGCCTGGCTGGTCGAGGACAAGAGTACGCCGGTCGTCGCACTCTCTTTCTCGTTCGTCGGCGGCACTGCATCCGATCCGGCCGGACTTTCCGGCACCACCGACCTGATGGCCAATCTCCTGACCGACGGAGCGGGGCCGTTGAACGCCCAGGCCTTCCGTCAGCGCCAGGAGGATGCTGCCGCATCGATCAGCTTCAGCGCCTCGCTCGACCGGGTGAACGGGTCGCTGCGCGTCCTGTCGGCCAACCGCGACGAGGGCTTTGAACTGCTGCGCCTGGCGATGGTCGAGCCGCGCTTCGACGCGGCGATGGTCGACCAGCGCCGAGCCCAGACGATTGCCTCGCTCAACCAGGCGGCGCAGCGCCCGGCGTCGGTGGCCGGCCGCACTCTGATGGCGACCCTGTTCGCCGGTCATCCCTATGCTGCCGATCCCGAGGGCACCCGCGAGGATCTGGCCAAGGTGACGCCCGACCATCTGAAGAAGCGCGCCGCTGCGGTGCTGTTGCGCAGCGGGCTGACCGTGGCGGCCGTGGGCGATATCAGCGAAGCCGAACTCGCCCGCCAGATCGATCGCGCCTTCGGCAGTCTGCCTGCCGGCACGCCGCCGGCGCTGCCGCCGCAATGGGTGCCGCCGACCAAGCCCAGGACCGTGGTCGTCGAGCGTCCGGTACCGCAAAGCGCCGCGTTGATGGCGCTGCCCGGCATCCCACGCGACGATCCCGACTGGTATGCCGCTCTGGTGATGAACCACGTGCTGGGCGGCGGCGGTCAGCAGTCCCGCCTGTTCAACGAAGTGCGCGAGAAGCGCGGTCTTGCCTACAGCGTGTCGAGCGGCCTCAGGACCTATAAGCGCGCCGCTCTGCTGGTCATCTCGACGGGCAGCGCCAACGAGCGTGTCGCCGAGGCGCTGCGCGTCATCAAGGCCAACATGGCGCGGCTGCGGACCGAAGGCATCACCGAGCAGGAACTCTCCGATGCCAAGACCTATCTCGCCGGGGCCTTGGCCTTGTCGCTCGACTCGTCGGGCTCGATCGCGAACCTTCTGCATGCGATGCAGGTCGACGGGCTTTCGCCCGACCATCTGACCAAGCGCGGGGCGCTGATCGCCGCCGTGAAACTCGAAGACGTCCACAAGATGGCGCGCCGGCTATTGCGCGACGAAGCGCTGACGACGGTGGTGGTCGGCAAGCCGGTCGGTGTTACATCCGAACCCTAGGGATCATGCGCATGCTTTACAGCCATGTGATCGACGACGCTCTCGAGGCCAAGGTCGGCAAGCACGGCCTGCCGCAGGCCTCGCTCGACCGCGAGCTGGTTCGTGCCAGCGCCGCCCTCGACAAGTTCCGCCGCTGGAAGGCCGACGGCACGCTGCCGTTGTTGAGCCTGCCGGGCGCGCACGACGATCTCGCCCTGCTGAAGCCGCATGCCGAGCGCTTCGCCAAGTTTGAGCATGTGGTCGTGTTGGGTACGGGTGGGTCGAGCCTCGGCGGCCAAACTCTGGTCGCGCTCAAGGACCTGGGATTCGGTCCCGCGCCGGGCCGGCCCAAGCTCTGGTTCATGGACAATGTCGATCCCGCCACCATTGCCGAGCTGAGCGTCCGTCTGCCGCTGGCCCGGACCGGCCTGATCGTCATCTCCAAGTCCGGCACCACGGCCGAGACGCTGACCCAGTTCCTGACCCTGCTGCCCGAATTCGAAGCCAAGGTCGGAAAGGACAAGCTCGCGGACCATGTGATCGCCATCACCGAGCCCAGCGACAATGCCTTGAGCCGCATCGCCGGCGGTATCGGCTGCCCGATCCTCGACCACGATCCCCGGGTCGGTGGCCGCTTCTCCGTGCTCTCCCTGGTCGGCATGCTGCCGGCGATGATCGCCGGCCTCGACGCCGCGGCCGTGCGCGACGGCGCCGCGAGCGTGCTCGATCCCGTGCTGCAGGCAAGCGACGCCCGCGGGCTGGCACCTGCCGTCGGTGCGGCACTGTCGATCGGGCTCGCGAAGGAACGCGGCATCGGCACCACGGTGCTGATGCCCTACTGCGACCGGCTGGGTTACTTTGGCTTCTGGTATCGCCAGCTCTGGGCCGAGAGCCTGGGCAAGGGCGGCAACGGCACGACTCCGGTGCGCGCCATGGGCACGGTCGATCAGCACAGCCAGTTGCAGCTCTATCTCGGCGGCCCGGCCGACAAGATGTTCACTGTCGTGATCCTCGACACGGCAGGGCACGGCAGGCCGATCCCGCCGGCGGCGCTGGGCGGCGACAAGTCGCTCGCCTATCTCGAAAACAAATCGCTGGGAGACCTCCTGCTGGCCGAAGCCGACGCGACCGCGGCAACGCTGATCAAGAATGGCCGGCCAACCCGCGTCATCCGGATCGCCACACTCGACGAGAGGGTGATGGGCGCATTGATGATGCACTATATGCTGGAAACCATGTTTGCCGCCGAATTGCTGGGTATCGATGCCTTCGATCAGCCTGCGGTCGAAGAGGGCAAGATCCTGACCCGGCAGTATCTTTCCGCGCGCGTATCATCCACAGGGCGCCGGTCGTAAACTCGGGGGCCATGAACGCTCCCGCCCGTACCCTGCGTCGCCTGCCGTCGACGCTCGTCAACCGCATCGCCGCCGGCGAAGTGGTCGAGCGTCCGGCGAGTGCCGTGAAGGAGCTGGTCGAAAATGCCATCGACGCCGGCGCTCGGCGCATCACGGTCACCCTGAAGGAGGGTGGCCGCACCTTCATTGCGGTGGTCGATGACGGCGTCGGCATGTCGCCTGCGGAGCTGGCGCTCGCAGTCGAACGGCACTGTACCTCGAAACTGCCCGGCGACGATCTCGACGACATTCGTACCCTGGGCTTTCGTGGCGAGGCGCTGCCGTCGATCGCGTCGGTCAGTCGTTTCACCATCACTTCGCGGCCGGCCGGCGCCGATACCGCCTGGAGCCTGGAGATTGAAGGCGGCGCCAAGGGCGAGCCGAAACCCGCGGCGCATCCCGCCGGCACGAGGGTCGAAGTGCGCGATCTCTTCTTTGCGACACCGGCCCGGCTCAAGTTCCTGAAGGAACCGCGGACCGAGTCGAGCCATGTCGCCGATGCGCTGCGCCGGCTCGCCATGGCGCATCCCGAGGTCTCCTTCCGGCTGGAGAGCGAGGAGCGCACGCTGATCGACCTGCCGGCCGCCAATCCGTCGCTGCTCGAGAACGCCGATGCGGCGCGGCTGGAGCGTCTCAGCGCCATCATGGGCCGCGAATTCGGCGAGAACACCGTGGCGATCGACGCCACGCGCGAAGGCTTCCGGCTGACGGGCTTCGCCGGCCTGCCGACGCTCAACCGGCCGACCGGCCAGCACCAGTATCTCTTCGTCAACGGCCGGCCGGTGCGTGACAAGCTCCTCGCCGGGGCGGTGCGCGGCGCCTATCAGGATTTCCTGGCGCGTGATCGCCATCCCATGGTGGCGCTGTTCCTCGAAGCGCCGACCGAGCTGGTCGACGTCAATGTGCATCCGGCCAAGACCGAGGTGCGTTTCCGCGACGCCGGCATTGTGCGCGGCCTGATCGTCGGCGCGCTGCGTACCGCGCTGTCGGCCGCCGGCCATCGCGCCAGCACGACGGTGTCGGATGCGGCCCTCGGCGCCTTCCGCCCGCACACGGGTTTCTCGACGCCGTTGCCGATGGGATATCGCAGCGGCGGTGGTGGTTTTTCGACGGTGCCGCGCGGGCTTGCGGAAGCGGCGACGCAGTTCATGGCGCCACTGGGCATCCCATCGGCACGCGTCGAGAGTGGTCCCGTGCCGACAGCCAACGGCAACGGCGAGGCGCCGCGCTATCCGTTGGGCGTAGCGCGGGCCCAGCTTCACGAAACCTATATCGTCGCGCAGACCGATCAGGGCGTGGTGATCGTCGATCAGCACGCCGCCCATGAGCGGCTGGTACACGAGCGGTTGAAGAATCAGCTCGAAGCCGAGGGTGTGAAGCGTCAGGCGCTGCTGCTGCCCGAAGTCGTCGAGGTGGGCGAAGACGGCGCGCGGCGACTGGCCGCCCGTCAGTCCGAACTGGCCGAGATGGGGCTGGTGCTGGAGCCCTTCGGGCTGGGGGCGGTGGTGGTCCGCGAAACACCGGCGGTGCTGGGCGAGGTCGATATCCAGGGGCTGGTGCGCGATCTCGCCGACGAGCTTGCCGAGATGGGCGATCACCTCTCGCTCAAGGAGAAGGTCGAGGAAGTGTGCGGCACGCTCGCCTGCCACACCTCGGTGCGGGCCGGCCGCCGGCTCACCGTCGAGGAAATGAATGCACTGCTGCGCCAGATGGAGGCGACGCCGCATTCCGGCCAGTGCAATCACGGCCGCCCGACCTATGTCGAACTCAAGCTGGCCGACATCGAGCGGCTGTTCGGAAGACGATGAAGAAGTTACTTATGCCGACGCTCGCGCTCGGCTTCACTGCCGCTTTCTTCTCGGTGGCTGTCGCGCAAACGCGCGCTCCGGCGCCTTCGGCCTCGCCACCACAGCCCGGCACGATCACGCCTGCCCCAGCCTCGCCGCTCGATGGCCAATGGCGCGGCACCAGCGATGGCGGTTCCTGCAATGCGCCGCTCGACTACCTGCTCACGATCGAGGCGGGCATTGTCGATGGGTCGGCCTACGACACGACTGCGCGTGGTCCCGTGCCCAACCCGAAGAAATCCGCGCCGCCGCCGCCCGGTCCCGGCCTCTGGCAGATCCATGGCCTTGCGCGGGCGACCGGCACGTTCAAGCTGATCAGCGTGGCGTCGGTGAAGGGCACCGACCAGCGTCGCGCCCAGCTCTCGGCGCGTAGTGAAGGCGGCGTCCTGGTCGTCAGCGAAACCAGTGGTTGCCGCCGCACCGCGAGGCTCGTGAAAGGCTGAACCTCGGGGGCGGAGAAGTCAGCGACCAGGGACCAGGAGGCCGAGCCGCTCGCGGTGAAGCCAGCGGGCGATCAGCAGGATGGCCACGGTGACCAGGCCGGTGGCAAGGCCGATCCAGATACCGATGCCGTCGAGCTTGAAGACAAAGGCCAGCACAACGCCGGCCACGAGGCCGATGGCCCAATAGCCGATGCCGGCATAGATCATGGGCACGCGCGTATCGTGCAGGCCGCGCAGCATGCCGGCGGCCACGGCCTGGCCACCGTCGGCGAGCTGGAACAGCGCCGCGAAGAAGAGGAACGACACCGCAAGTTCGATCACCGGCGCATTGGCCGGCGTACCGAGGTCGAGGAACAGGCCGACCAGGGTGCGCGGCAGCAGCACCATGGCCAGCGCCGTCACGACCATGAAGCCGGTGCCCATGGCGAATGCCGTCCAGCCGGCGCGGCGGATGCCCTCCGGATCGTTGGCCCCGTAGGCGCGGCCCACGCGCACGGTCGCGGCCTGGCCGAGACCGAGCGGCACCATGAAACAAAGCGAGGCGATCTGCAGCGCAATCGAATGCGCCGCAATCGAGGCGGCACCGATCAATCCCATCAGGAAGGTCGAGGCATTGAACACCGTGACCTCGAAGACCAGCGTCGTGCCGATCGGCAGGCCGAGCCGCCACAGTTCGCGAAAGCGGGGCCAGTCGGCGCGCCAGAAGCGGCCAAGCAGGTGATAGCGGCGGAACTTGCGGTCGGCATAGACCACGATCGCGAGCGCCGAGAACATCAATACCGTCGAAGCGGTCGTGGCGACGCCGGCACCGACGAGCCCCAGCGCCGGCAGGCCGAAATGGCCGAAGATCAGCGCCCAGGTAAGGATGGCGTTGATCACGACTGCGACGACGCCGATCGCCATCGCCCACATCGGACGCTCCAGGGCCGACACGAAGGACCGCAGCACCAGAAAGAAGAAGAACGGCAGGATCGACCATTGCAACGCGCGCATGTATTCGGCGGCTTCCGCCGCGAGCCGCGGCTCCTGGCCCATCAGCAGCAGGATGTCTTCGCAGTGCCAGAGCACGCCCCAGATCGGCACGGCGATCACCACGGCCGCCCACATGGCCTGGCGCACGGTGCGGCGCACATCGCGCACCGAATGGCTCTTGCGGCCAAGCTCGCGCGCGATCATCGGTGCGGCGGCAGTCGTGATGCCGAGGCCGAAGATCATTGTGGCGAAATAGAGATTGGAGCCCAGAGCGCCGGCGGCCAGTGCATCGGCGCCCAGCCAACCCAGCAGCACGACATCGGTTGCCGTCATCGCGGTCTGCGCGAGATTCGTGAGAATGAGCGGCCAGGCGAGCAAAAGAGTCGCGCGTGCCTCCGCTCCCCACGCGCCACGCGCGGGGCCCATTGTCGAAACCAGATTGGACATGGCGATGTTTGTAGCGGTCTTCGTCGCGAATGGCGAAACAACTCTGCCCAGCGGAGGCCGCAACGCTGCGAGCAGTGCCTGCAATGCCACACTTGTGGCGTTTAAGGCCTAGAATCCTTCGCGGCGTTCACAAACTCATCTCACGCTCAGAGGCAGACGATCCTTTCTTCGCGGCTGTCGAACAGACGGAAGAAGGCATCCTGCGGCTTTTCGAGGACGAACATGGCGCGCGCATCGAGGCCGAGGTGGAGGCCGCGCATCACCGCGCCGCTGACGCCGTGGCTCACCACGACGGTACGCATGCCCGACGTAGCAATGAGGGCCAGCATCTCGGCCGAGCGCCGGCTCAATCGCTCGTGAGTCTCGCCGCCAGGCGGGCAGTAGCCATGGGGATCGGCGCGCCAGTCGGCGAGCGCGGTCGGATGCGTGACCTCGATCTCCTTCCACGAGAAGCCCTCCCATTCGCCATAGGAGAGTTCGGCGAGTCGCATGTCCTCGCGCCAGTCGGAGGAAGAAATGCCGAGTTCGCGGCCGACGATCTCAGACGTCTCGCGCGTGCGGCCGAGCGGGCTGCGCAGGAAGATCGTCGGGCCGGGCTCGCGCGCCAGCTCGATCTTGAGCGTGCGACCCATGGCCTGCGCCTGCGCGCGACCACGTTCCGTGAGGTCGGAGTTTTTGGTTCCCTGCATGCGGCGTTCGGTGTTCCAGGCGGTTTCGCCGTGGCGCAGCATGTAGAGCGGGGCGGTGAGCTTCATGGGGCACGCCTCAGGATCACGATCTTTGCGGCACCATAGCGCCGCTCGTCGATCGTCTCGAATCCAGCGGGAGGGGCGATGTCCTCGTTGTGCGCCAGCTCGACGCTGACGATGGCATCGGGGGCGATCCAGCCCGCGTCGGCCAGCGCCGCCAATGCCGGCGCAGCTTGGCCCGAGCGATAGGGCGGATCGAGGAAGACGAGGTCGCAGGGATCGCGGCCGGGCGGTGGCCGCGTCGCATCGGCCCGAACCACGCGCGCCGCGCCGGTCTCGCCGAGCTTGCGCAGGTTCTCGCCGATCGATTTGATTGCCGTCGCATCGTTGTCGAGGAAGGTGGCGTGGGCGGCGCCACGCGACAGCGCCTCCATGCCCAACGCGCCAGATCCGGCAAAGGCGTCGAGCACGCGCGTGTCGATCAGGGGCGATGTCCCGTCGCCGCGCCACTTGGCATGCATCAGCACGTTGAACAGGGCTTCGCGGGCGCGGCTGGCGGTCGGCCGGGTGGCCATCCCTTCCGGCGTGGCGAGCGAACGCCCGCGATGCTTGCCGCCGATGATCTTGAGCATCAGGAGCGCCGGCGCTTGGTGTGAGGAGCGGGACGCGACTGCGGCTTCGCCCAGCCTTCCTTGCGAGGTGCCCGCTTCACGCCCATCAGGTTGTCGAGCGCCTGCGGCGGAATCTCGTCGACATGGTTGCGTTCCAATTCGCCGAGGTGGAACGGGCCGAAGGCGATGCGGATCAGACGGACCACCGGCAAGTCGAGAAAGGCCAGCACGCGCCGGACCTCGCGGTTCTTGCCTTCGGTGAGGGCAATGTCGAGCCAGGCGTTGGAGCGCTGCTGCCGGTCGAGCGTGGCCTGGATGGCGCCATAGCGCACGCCTTCGATGGTGATGCCGTTGGCGAGCGCCGCCAGCCGTGCCTCGTCGACGGCGCCGTGCACGCGGGCGCGGTAGCGACGTGTCCAGCCATTGGCCGGCAGTTCGAGCCGGCGCGCGAGGCCGCCATCGTTGGTGAGCAGCAGCAGGCCCTCGGACATGTAGTCGAGGCGGCCCACGGTGACGACGCGCGGCATGCCCTTGGGCAGCGAGTCGAAGATGGTACGCCGCCCCTCGGGATCACGCGCCGTCACCATCTCGCTGGGAGGCTTGTGATAGCGCCAGAGGCGAGCCCTGTCGGCTTGAGGCAACGGCTTGCCGTCGACCTCGATGACGCTCTTGTCGGTCACGACGAAGGCCGGTGTCTCCAGTACCTTGCCGTCGACTTTTACGCGGCCAGCTTCGATCCAGCGCTCGGCGTCGCGGCGCGAGCAGAGGCCGGCGCGTGCCAGCCGCTTGGCAATTCTCTCGGGTTCGCTCACTTCGGTGCCGCCGCTCCAAGGAAAGCGCGAAAGAGCTTCGCATCGCCTTCGGAGATCAGAAATTCAGGATGCCACTGCACGCCGATGCAGAAACGATAGGCCGGCGCCTCGATTCCCTCGATGACGCCATCGGGGGCCGTCGCATTCACGATCACGCCTCTAGGCGCGTCGGCGGCGGCCTGGTGATGGGCGCTGTTCACGGCGAGTTCGTCGGCGCCGACGATGTCGTGGAGCTGCGTGCCCTTCGCCACCTTCACGAGATGGCCCGGCTCGTTGCGCGGGTTGGGTTGCTCGTGCGCCAGCGGCTCGGCAATGGTGTCGGGAATGTGCTGGATCAGCTTGCCGCCCAGCACGACGTGCAGGAGCTGCTGGCCGCCGCAGATTCCCAGCACCGGCTTGTTCTGGTCGAGTGCGCCCTTGGTCACGGCGAACTCGAAGGCGGTGCGGCGGTCCTTGGTGATCACCGTGGCGTGCTTGTCGCCGCCGCCATAGTAGGAGGGGTCGACGTCGAAGGCGCCGCCGGTCACGACCAGCGCGTCGATGCGTTGGAGATAGTCGGCGACGCGGTCGGGCTCATGCGGCAGCGCCACCGGCAGGCCGCCGGCGGCGTCGATGGCGTCGAGATAGTTCTGGCGCAGCGCATACCAGGGAAACTTGGAGTATCCCCCGGGCTTTTCCGCATCCAGGGTGACTCCGATCAGAGGGCGAGGCATGCGGCCCAAGATACGCGCGCCGGCTCGCGAGCGCTATAGTCGGCGGCATGGCGGATATATCGAACCCTACACCCATGGAACGCGCTCTCGCCGCGGCCCGCGCCGCCGGCGCGCGTGGCGAGGTGCCGATTGGCTGCGTGATCATGGGGCCGGACGGCGCACTGCTAGCGGAGGAGGGCAATCGTACCGAGGCGTCGAGCGACCCGACGGCGCACGCCGAGATGCTGGCCATCCGCACGGCGGCGGCTCGGCTCGGCTCGGCGCGGCTGGTCGACTGCGATCTCTACGTCACCCTCGAACCCTGCCCGATGTGCGCCCAGGCGATTTCCTTCGCCCGGCTGCGGCGCGTCTACTGGGGAGCGGGCGATCCCAAGGGCGGCGGCGTCGAGCATGGTCCGCGCATCTTCGACCAGCCCACTTGCCATCACCGGCCCGAACTCTATCCCGGCCTCGGCGAGCGCGACGCAGGCGAGCTATTGCGCGCGTTCTTCAGGGAGCGGAGATGACCACTCGTCGCGCACCGCCGCGTCGGTCTCGGTAACCGTCCGGCGGCGACGCTCGAACGCGGCCGGCGCCAGCCGCGACAGCGCCCAGACGGCAGCGCCCCGCACCAGCGGCGAGGCATCCTTCAGCAGGCGCTCGACCGCGGGCAGCGAGGTCGCCGGTGTGCCGCTGTTGCCCAGCGCATAGGCGACATTGCGCAGGAAGCGGTCGCGACCGATGCGCTTGACGGCGGTGCCCGAGAAGCGCGTGCGGAAGGTTTCGTCGTCGAGCATGGCGAGGTCGGCAAGGTGCGGTCCGTCGAGGACGGCGCGTGGCGCGAAGGCCGCCTCGCGGGCTTCCTGAGCAAACTTGTTCCAGGGGCAGGCCGCCAGGCAATCGTCGCAGCCATAGATGCGGTTGCCGAGTGCAGGCCGGAGCGCGCGGTCGATCGCGCCTTCATGCTCGATGGTGAGATAGGAAATGCAGCGCCGTGCATCGAGCCTGTAGGGCGCGGGAAACGCATTGGTCGGGCAGACGTCGAGGCAGGCGCGGCACTGGCCGCAGTGATCTTCCTCCGGCTCGTCGGCCGGCAGTTCGATCGACAGAAGCAGTTCGCCGAGAAACAGCCAGGACCCGAACTGGCGTGAGACGAGGTTGGTGTGCTTGCCCTGCCAGCCATGGCCGGCCTGCTGCGCGGCGAGCTTTTCCATCAGCGGTGCGGTGTCGACGAACACTTTGAGGTCGTGACGGTAGGTATCCCAGATGAAGCGGCCCAATGCCTTCAGCCGGGTTTTCATCACATCGTGATAGTCGCGGCCCTGCGCATAGACCGAGACGGCGGCGCGGTCGCGTTCGGCCAGCACGGCACGCGGATCGTTGGCCGGTCCGTAGTTCAGCGCGACCGAAACGACGGTCCTTGCGCCGGGCCAGAGCGTCTCGGGATCGACGCGCTCCTCGGTGCGATCGCCCAGCCATCCCATGTCGCCCTGGAAACCCTGGTCGACGAAAGCGGTCAACCGTTCCAGCCGAAGCCGCCGCGCATCCGGGGCGAGCCTGGCCGGCGCGAAGCCCACGGCATCGAAGCCCAGCGCCAGCGCCTTGTCGCGAATGGCGTCGCGCAGGGCGCGTGGACTGGCCCGCTGCGGCGGTCGCGTCGGCGTCGGCGGCAGCCGGGCCATTATCCCCGGCCGCGATAGGAGGCGACGCCGGTGTCGGGCAGCCACAGGCCCTTCGGCGGTACGCCGGTCTGCCAGAAGACATCGATCGGCATGCCGCCGCGGGGATACCAGTAGCCACCGATGCGCAGCCAGCGCGGCGCTATCGTCTTCACCAATCGTTTGCCGATACCCACGGTGCAGTCCTCGTGGAAGGCCGCCTCGTTGCGGAAGCTGTTGAGATAGAGCTTCAGTGACTTGCTCTCGACCAATTTTGCGCGCGGTACGAAGTCGATCACCAAGTGCGCAAAGTCGGGCTGGCCAGTCACCGGGCAGAGCGAGGTAAATTCCGGCTGCGTGAAGCGCACGAGATAGAGCGTCCCCGGATGCGGGTTCGGCACCGTCTCGAGAATCGCCTCTCCTGGAGAGGCAGGGAGGGCGGCGGGTCGTCCAAGCTGACGGAGCTTTGCGTATTTAGCCATGGCCCCATCATATGCTAAGCGGGCTGACATGACTCATAGGGTTGCCATCGTAGGGGCTGGCCCATCGGGCTTCTATGCAGCCGACGGGCTGTTGCGCGGCCGGCCTGATCTTCACATCGACGTCATCGACCGCCTGCCCACACCGTTCGGCCTGGTCCGCGCCGGTGTGGCGCCCGACCATCAGGGCACCAAGGCCGTCGTGCGGCAGTTCGACCGTTTGCTGGCCCAGCCGGACCTGCGCTTTGCGGGCAACATCGAGGTGGGCCGCGACCTTACCTGGGACGAACTCGTCGCTGCCTACGATGCGGTGATCGTCGCCACCGGCATGGTGGTCGACCGCAAGCTCGGCATTCCCGGTGAAGACCTGTCGCATGTCTGGGGGTCGTGGCGGTTCGTGGCCTGGCTGAACGGCCACCCCGATTTCCGCGAGGGGCCCGATCTGTCGCAGGTGAAGTCCGTCGCGGTCATCGGCAACGGCAATGTCGCACTCGACGTGGCGCGTGTGCTGGCCAAGAGCGCCGAGGAGATGGGCAAGTCCGACATCGTGCCGGAAGCGGGCACCGCCATCGCCGCCGCGCCGATTACGGACATATACGTGATCGGCCGCCGCGGGGCGGAGCATGCCTCTTTCACCAACAACGAGCTGGCCGAGATGGGCCGCCTGATGCGCGCGGTGTCGGTGGCCGACGCCAGCGTGCTCGAGGCGGTCGCGCCGGCGAGCGATCCGACACCCGAGAAGCTGCGCAAGACCAAGAACATCGACACGTTGAAAAGCTTTGCCATGCACAAAGCGGGCGAAAAGCCGGTCACCGTGCATTTCTCCTTCCACGCGACGCCGAAGGCTGTTCGGGCCGGCGAGGTAGAGCTGTCGACCGGCACGGTGAAGGCCGATCTGGTGGTCACCTGCATCGGCTATACCGGCCAACCGTTCCCGCAGGGTGAGGGTATTTTTCCCGTGGGCTGGGCGCGGCGGGGCCCAAGCGGCACCATTCCGACAAATCGGGCCGACAGTCATGTCGTGGCGCAGCAGGTATTGGCCTGGCTGAAAGATCGCGACCCCAAGAGCGGTCCCGACGTGCTGCCTTTGGCGGTCGATGCTGCAGGCTGGCATCGTATCGACAAGCATGAGATTGCCGCGGGAGCCGCCGCCGGGCGGCCGCGCGTCAAGTTGACGGAGTGGCAGGCCCTGCTGGACGTCGCACAAGGCGACTGAGCGGTCTATTCTGCCGCCTTAAGAACAAGGGAGCTTCCATGTTGCGTCTTACCCGCCGACTGGCCGTCACGGCTGCGGCCGTGGCTGCCATTTTGCCGTTCGCGGCGCCTGCCTCCGCGCAGAGCACGCTCAAGGCCTCGCTGCATTCCGACCTCAAGATCATCGATCCGATCTGGACCACGGCGCTGATCACGCAATATCACGGCTATCTCGTCTACGACACGCTGTTCGCGCTCGACGACAAGCTGCAGGTGCAGCCGCAGATGGTCGACACCTGGAAGATGAGCGACGACAAGCTTACCTGGACCTTTACGCTGCGCGACGGCCAGACCTGGCATGACGGCGCGCCAGTCACCGCCGCCGACTGCGTGGCGTCGCTGAAGCGATGGGGCGCCAAGGACACGATGGGCCAGAAGCTCATGTCCTATGTGTCGGAGCTTTCGGCGCCGGACGACAAGACGATCAAGATGGTGCTGAAGGAGCCCTACGGTCTGGTGCTCAGCACCCTGGGCAAGCCGGGCTCGAACGTGCCGTTCATGATGCCGGCGCGCATTGCCGCCACCGATCCCAATACGCAGATCACCGACGCCACCGGCTCCGGTCCCTTCGTCTTCAAGAAGGACGAGTGGAAGCCCGGCGAAAAGGTCGTCTATCTCAAGAACGCCAAGTACAAGCCGCGCGCGGAGCCGGCATCGGGCCTGGCCGGCGGCAAGGTCGCCAAGGTCGACCGCATCGAATGGCTCTGGATCCCCGACGCACAGACGCAGGTCAGTGCGCTCCTGAACGACGAGATCGATCTGATCGACATCGTGCCGCCCGATCTCCTGCCGCTGGTGCAGAAGGAAAAGGGCATCAAGATCATGGTCGTAAACCAGGCGGGCCGGCAGTACGCGATGCGCTTCAACGTGCTGCATAAGCCGTTCGACAATCCCAAGGTGCGCCAGGCCGTCCTCTATGCGCTGAACCAGAAGGATTTCCTCGACGCCAATGTCGGCAATCCGGAGTTCTACAAGGAGTGCAAGTCGCTGTTCCCCTGCGGCTCGCCGCTGGAATCGACCAAGGGCTGGGAGGACAAGCTCGGCGGTAACGCCGCCAAGGCCAAGCAGCTCCTGCAGGAAGCGGGCTACGACGGCACGCCGATCGTGCTGATGCACCAGACCGACACGCCAGGTCACAACAATCTCGCCACGGTCGCCAAGCCGCAGCTCGAGAAGGCGGGCTTCAAGGTCGATCTGCAATCGATGGATTGGCAGACCCTGGTCGGCCGCCGCGCCAAGAAGGATCCGCTGTCGGCAGGCGGCTGGAGCGCCTTCTTCACGTCATGGGCCGCGGTTGACGTGCTCGATCCGGTGGCGACGTCCTTCCTCAATGCTTCCTGCGAGAAGGCGACGTTCGGCTGGACCTGCGATGCCGAGCTGGAGAAGCTGCGCGACGCCTATGCCAAGGAAACCGATCCGGCCAAGCAGAAGGCGATTGCCGAACAGGTCCAGCTGCGCGCCGTCGAGTATCCGACCCACGCGCCGCTCGGCCAGTTCCAGAGCCCCACGGCGCTCGGCCGCAAGGCGACGGGCCTGCTGCCGTCACCCGTATTGGTGCTGTGGAGCATTGAGAAGAAGTGACCGTGTAACAGTCATTGCGGGCGGAGCAGTCTCCGCCCGCGAGGACGGCAATCAGTCCAGCCGTACGCTCACGCCTTCGAGTCCCTTGGCCGAGGGCGGGAAGCGCTTCATGACCTCGGCGTCGTGGCCGGGGATCACCATCTCGGTGCGGCCCTCGGCCAGCTTCTTCAGCTTGTCGTAGCCCGCCAGCATGTCGGCGACCGAGTAGACGATCGAGAACAGCTTGTCGTTGTTGACGCCCCAGAAATAGTGGCTGGCGTCTGAGGCGAGCACGAGCCAGCCGTTGCGGGTCATGATGCGCACCGACTGGATGCCCATCGTGTGTCCGCCGATCAGGTGCAGCGAGATGCCAGGTTGCAGCTCCTCGTCGCCATCATGGAAGACCACGCGGCCGCCGTAGAGAACGCGCACCATGCCGACGATATCCTCGCATTCGTAGGCATGGCGGAACGGGCCTTTGCACATGTGCCGGCCGGTCGCGAAGTTCATCTCCTTGTCCTGCAGATGGAAGCGCGCCTTGGGGAAGCGATCCCAGTTGCCGATATGGTCGTAGTGCAGGTGGGTGACGATGACGTCTTCGACTTCCTTCGCGTCGATCCCGAGATCGGCCAGGAGGTCGGCGGGGTTCTTCTTCACCTCGCGGCCGCGCTGCTTGCCGACGGTGGCGTTGAAGCCGGTGTCGATGACGATGGGTTTGCCGCCCAGCGCCCGCTTGCCGCTCTCGTCCAGCGGGATCGCCACCCAGACGAAATAGTCCATCGGGAAGTCGGCATCGTGCGGGTCGGGGTTGATCTGCACTTCCCATGCCTTGCGCGGCAGGTGGGCATATTTGACCGCATGTACCTCGTAGATGGGCGTCGAACGCATCTTTGTTTCCTTCCCGGCGGGTTGTCGGGACGGAGCGTAGCGCGTCGGCCCTTTCCGGCGCTATAGTGCCGCCATGGCCCGCACGGACCTCTTCGTGACGCGAATTAGCAACCCGGTTTGCATTGCAGACCGGGCCGTTGCTGTTCGTCCGTCACCCGAGGAGTCATCCGATGTCCGCCGCCGCACCTTCCGCCGTTCTGGCGCTCAAGCGTAGCAATTCCACCGTTCGTTATTGTTTCGAAGCCGACGCCGAGCCCGGCGTGCTGCCGCGTGCGCTCGAGCTGATCGCCAAGCGCGGCCTCGTACCGGCCCGCGTGTTCGCGCAGGCCGATGCCGATGTGCTGAATGTCGAGATCGAAGTCGAAGGGCTGGCGCCCGAGACGGCCGATCATGTCGGCCGCTGCCTCGGCGAGATCGTGGGCGTCAGACAGACGTTCTGAGGCGGTTGGGGTGCGCCGCATCGGCGGCGCGCCCCACGGCGACTCAGTCCATCGTGATCTTGTTGTCGCGGATGACCTTGCCCCAGGCCGTAACCTCGTCCTTGGCGAACTTGTCCATCTGCGCGGCATCCCAGTCCTTCAGGACCATGCCGAGCTGGTTGGCGCGCTCGCGCGTGACGTCCATCTTGGCGATCTTGCGCATCGCGGCGTTGAGCTTGTCGACGATCGGCTGCGGCGTGCCGGCCGGGGCGAAGAGGGCGAACCAGCCATCGAGGATGAAGCCCGGCAGGCCCGCTTCCGCGGTCGTCGGGATATCGGGGAAGGCCGGCAGCCGCTCGGTGCTGGCGAGCGCCAGCGCCTTCAGGTTGCCGTTGCGGATATGGCCCGAGACCGACGGCGGCGTCACGATGAACAGCTCGACCTGGCCCGCCACCGTATCCTGCGTCGCCGGTCCCGAACCCTTGTAGGGCACGTGCATGAGGTCGATGCCAGCCGCCTTGTTCAGCATCACGCCGCCGAGATGCGGCACGGAGCCCGGGCCCACCGAGGCGTAGTTCAGCTTGCCGGGATTGGCCTTGGCGTAGGCGATGAAGCTCTTGAGATCGCTGGCCGGGACTTTCTTGGGCACCACGATCACGTGCGGCCCGATCGCGCCCATGGCGATGCCGACGAAATCCTTGGGATCCCAGTTCAGGTTGCTGATCAGCGCCGGATTGGCAGCATGGAAACCCGAATACTGCATCAGCAGCGTGTAGCCGTCGGGCTTGGCGCGGGACACGACCGCCGCACCGATATTGCCGTTGCCGCCGCCGCGATTGTCGACGATGACCTGCTGACCCAGTTCCTGTCCGAGCAGATCGGCATAGAGGCGCGCCACGAGATCCGTGCCGCCGCCGGGCGGGGCGGGCACAACCATGGTGATCGGCTTGTCGGGATAGGTGGTCTGCGACCATGCCGGCATGGCGAGGGTAGTGGCCGCCAGGGCCAGGAGAGGGGCGGCGACCAGACTGCGTCGTTTCATTTTTTTACTCACGCGTTGGGAAAATTACGCTTCCACACGTCGGCCAGCTCGGGCAGCGCATCGGCCCGGCGGGCGATGGCAAAGAGCCGGGGCGTCTCGATCTCGAACCAGCCGCGCTTGGGGCGCCAGCGGGTCATGATGTCGACATAGATGTCGAGGGCGGAGAAGCGTTCGCCCAGGAACCAGGGGGTACCGGCCTCGCGTTCGACCTGCCGCCAGAGCCGTTGGGCATAGGTATCGGTGGCGGCGCGGAAGGGATCGCGTGCGGCATTGACCGAGACGAAGCGCGCCGGGTCGTCGGCATAGGTGAAGGTCGGATAGATGTTGGCGACCAGGAAGACCAGCCAGCGCAGGAACTTGGCCCGCTCCGGCGCACCAGGACCGGGGACCAGAGTATCGCTCCCGGTGATGTCGGCGAGCAGCAGGGTGATGGCGGCGCTCTCGCTCATGATGCTGCCGTCGGGCATGACCAGGGTCGGCACCTGGGCGAGCGGATTCACCTTCTCAAGCTTCTCGCCCGCGCCGGGGGTGCGGAAGAGATCCTCGACCGCCTCGTAGCGATACTTCAGGCCATACAGTTCGAGCTGGGCCTCGACGATGGTCGAGCCCCAGCCTGGTCGTCCCCAGAGCGTGTAGTCGGCCATTGCGCTCTCCGTCGGTGCGTGCCGCTCAGGGCTTCTGCAGCGGCTGGATCAGGCTGGACGTATCCCAACGGCCGCCGCCGCGCGCCTGGACGCGTTCGTAGAACTGGTCGACCAGCGCCACCAGCGGCATGCCGGCCTTCTGGCGCTTGCCCTCGGCCAGGGCAATGCCGAGATCCTTGCGCATCCAGTCGACGGCGAAGCCATAGTCGAACTTGCCGGCGATCATGTTCTGCCAGCGATTCTCCATCTGCCAGCTCTGCGCGGCGCCCTTGGAGATCGCGCCCAGCGCCTTCTCCATGTCGAGGCCGGCGCGCTGGCCGAGGTTCAGCGCCTCGGCGAGGCCCTGCACGATGCCGGCGATGCACATCTGGTTCATCATCTTGGTGATCTGGCCGGCGCCGGACGGGCCGATCAGCGTGACGGCCTTGGAGAAGCCATCGGCCACGGGCTTGGCACGGTCGAACGGCGCTTGGTCGCCGCCGCACATCACGGTGAGCTGGCCGTTCTCCGCACCCGCCTGGCCGCCCGAGACCGGCGCATCGATGAAGTCGATGCCGAGCTTCTTGCCTTCGGCATGAAGTTCTCGCGCGATGTCGGCGGAGGCCGTGGTGTTGTCGAAGAAGATCGAGCCCTTGGCCATGCCGGCGAAAGCGCCGTCGGGACCGAGCACGACCGAACGCAGATCGTCGTCGTTGCCGACGCAGCAGAAGACGATCTCCTGGCCGGTTGCGGCTTCCTTTGGCGTCTTCGCAGCCTTGCCCTTGTGCTTCTTGGTCCAGGCCTCGGCCTTGGCGAAGGTGCGATTGTAGACGGTGACGTCATGGCCCTTGGCGGCGAGATGCCCCGCCATCGGAAAGCCCATCACGCCCAGACCCAGAAATGCCACCTTGGCCATGTTTCACTCCCGCGCAGTCGATTGCGGGCGGATCATAGAGCCAAATCGTCCCTACGCCAGCAGGACGAAGATAACCGCGAAACCTGTGATCAGCGGCGGCAGGGCGAGCGGCCAGGCTCGACGGTAGAGCGCCGATTCGGCCGCCGGCAGCGCCAGGATCGCTGCGCCCATCGAAACGCGGATGGGCGAGAGCATGGTGAGGTTGGTGCAGACGCTGTTCTGCACCGCGGCGATCCAGGCCGGATCGATGGTGATGGCGTGCGCCAGTGCCGTGACCATCGGCATCAGCATCGCATTGGCGGCCGACCCGCCGCCCGTGAGGAAGCCGCCGACCGCGGCGAATATCGGCACGCTCATCGCCGAGCCGCGGCCTGCGACAGCGCGCAGCGCCTCGGCAATCGTCTCGGCCATGCCGGAGCCGACATAGAACTGCGCCATCACCACGAAGAGCAGGGTGACGGCACAGGAGCGCCAGGCACCGCGGCCGGTTTCCGCCAGCACGCGAGCGAGCGATGCGCGGGCCAGCCAGACCGTGACGATGCCGATGGAGACCAGCCAGAAACCCGGCGCATAGAGCGGTGCGAAGGCCGGCTGGCCCTCGAAGGGCCGCATCGCCCACAAGGGTTTCAGGAGATCGCGCAGCGGCGGCACCAGCCGCGTCGCACACAGCGCGAGGGTAAGCGCGACATAGGGCGCGTTGGCGTGCAGCGCCGATTTGAGCCGCGCCGCATCCGGCCGCTCGTCGCGCCAGAAGCGCACGGCGAGCAGGAATGCAGTCGGGGCGGCGCCAGCGATCTCGACGTCGGTGTAGCGGTTGGCGAGCCAGAGCAGGCCGAGCAGCAAGGCCGTCCAAATCGCGTCGTCGACCTTCTGCGCGAACGATGTCGCAAACCCCGCCTCGCGGGCAAAGCGCCAGTAGAGGCCGAGATAGAGGGCGTGAATCGGGATCTGCAGCAGCGCGGAGGAGAGGCCGAGCTCGTTGGGCGTGAGGCCCGCCAGGGTGGCACCGACCGTCGTCCCGGTGGCAAGCGCCCCCCACGGCACAAGCGACTGACTGTAGAGGCCGAGCAGCAGGGCCGACATGCCGTTGAGGCCGAGCCGGCGGAGCGCGGCGAGGGCGATGATGTAGCCGACGCCGAAGCCCGTCACCGATTCGGCAAACGGCGCCAGCAGGAAACAGACCGACCATAGCCGCCGTGGATTGGCCTCCAGCGCGCCGCCGTTGGCCACCGCGCCGCGCGCCTGCTGGCAGCGATGGAAGAACATGCCGGCGGCGATGATGGCGATGACGTGCCAGGCGAGCCACGAACCGGCCGCGGTTTCGTGCAGGAAAAGCCCGGCCAGGACTTCGCCGCCGCGCGTGCCGGTGACGATTACCGCCGAGGCCGCCAGCGTGGCCGAAAGCCCCACCAGGCCTGCGACAAGGGCGCTCGCACGGCCGGAAGCCAGCAGCTCCAGCACCAGGAGCAGCGGAAGGAGGGCCAGGATCGTCGTCATGCGGCGCTTTTAGGGGCTTTCGGGCGTTTCCATGCTTCGGGGGCCGCCGAACCGAGCCCGCCAAAAACGCCACCTTGCGCCTTCGTGCCCTTTCCCTTAGAACCCGCCGCCATGCCCCGATAGCTCAGCTGGTAGAGCACGTCATTCGTAATGATGGGGTCGGCGGTTCGATTCCGTCTCGGGGCACCACTGCTTTACAATATTGTTATTTATCAACCACTTAGACCCCTGTTTTTGTCGCATTGGCGACAACGGGAATAAGTTGCGACAATCAAAATCCGGTTTTTTCTCGGCGACATCCTGCCGGCCGCGTTCACTGACGACTGTTAGAATGCTCCAAGCTTCTGACCTCACCGCGGTCGCGTCGCCTCTATGAACATCGTGCCACTGCCGCGTCCATTCCTCACCATCGCGATCCTAAGGGGCTGTTCATACTGAGGCGCAACGGATGCCACGAAAAGTGCGCCTGCTGGACGGACTTGTATCCCGTCGACGACATCGGAAGACGTATCGACGGTTGTGAGAGTACCAGTATAGCATCTCGGACATCAATGATCCGAGACCTCTGATGGCTATGAAGCAACTTGCGCGATTGGCTGACGAATTTGAATGGTTCGTTGTTGTGGCTGGTGAGCCCGCGCGGTTTCACTATCTCCCGCAACTATGGATAGACGGTAGACACAAGAGCAATATCAAAATGGACCGGAACACGCATAGCCTCTCGGGCAAGCGTCACTTTCATATCTATGGCAAACCCAGGGGCGGACGAAAGGGCAAGTTAATTGCGATCGTAAAAGAGGATGGTACCCGAAGTCACGGAAGCGGCGAGATCAAGTTGCATGAGGATGACGCCGCTGCGCTAAGAGCGATGGGCGTGCCCGTACCTGCGTCCAACGTGGTCAAGTGGGAATTGCCGAAGAACAGCGACCTAGCATTTCTGTTTATCGCGACTGAATTTGTGTCAACTTCTGCCTCGTCACCGACACGCTGACGCGGTCGTTCGGGGCTGGCTTGTCCTTGACTACGGTAACGTCAACATCGGTTCCGCTTCATGCCCGTGCTGGGATCGGCGCACGGTTTGATGTGGCTACGCAGTCCCCCTAGCCGGTCCTTGAGATAGAGACCTCTGAGGACGAGTTCAGGAAAACTCATCACCCGAGCACGATATCCTCGACCATATGCTGTAGCTGCCCGGTTCAACGCTCGTTTCGTTCGTGACAACGAGGCACGAGCAGCGGCATTACCTCACTCGCCATCCGCTCTTGGTTGGCCCGTCGCGTGTAGGCCTCGGCTTGTCGCAGCGTCGTCCATCCGAAGATCGCGCCGAGTTAATGCGGCGTTGCGCCGTTCTCAGCGGCAATGACCGCGCCGGCCTTGCGGAGGCCATGAGCGGAGCAGTGCTTCAGCTCGGCTTCATCGCACCGATCACGGAACCAGTTGCCGAACCCGGCAGCGGTGAAGGGGCGTCCCCACTCAGTAACCAGATACGTCAGGTGTCGGACGGAGCGGCTTCGATAGCGGCGCGTAGGTTGGGCAATATCGGCAGCGCACGTGTCTTGGCCTGAGCCGAGCCTCTACGGTTCAGTGCGCGACTCTGGGCCTACTATTGAGCAGTCCAAGCTCCTTAAGGACGCTGCAGCACAACGCCGCTCTTGTCGACTATCGCGCTGCATTCCACCTTGATCGTGAAATCTGCGCGGTATTGATACGTACTCTCGTGAGGTGAGTTAAATTTGGCTTCTCTAGAAGTTTCCCAGTCAAATCTACCTCCGACTTTGGGACCAGCCAACCAGATACGCCGATCAGGACCGAGATTAAATGAAGTTGGAGAGTTGGATAGATAGCCCCCGTAACCACGCAGGAGGCTTCGAGCATATACACGCCTGATGTTATTATCATCCAATGCCGCGACACCTTTTGTCACAACAGTCTGCACCGTGACTGCCACCCTAGCGCCAAACGCGTTCTGACCAACGTAAGAGCCAGTGGTCCTCTTATTCCAAGCGGTAGGTAGGAACCAAGCTTCACCTTCGTCATTGCGGATCAATTCAACGGTCGGCAGCTCATCCCAACTGGAAGTCCATGCTATCTGACCGGTTTGAGGAACCGCTTTCTCTCCAACCTTTGGACAACCATCGTCGGGACGTTGCGCCGCAACTGGTGGGTTGACGACAACAGGAGCGCTGCTGGTCGAAGGGGTTGGCCGGTTTCCACACGCTCCTACAGAGAGTGCCGCGACAACAATTAACAACCGACGCATTCTTCCTGTCCTCCCCCAGACGAGGCGGAGGAGTAGACCACAACCGAAGCTGCCCGCGGAAGCTTCTACTGGCTGACGCTTCCGCCATCCAAATTCAACCCGCCACAACCCCGTAGACCACTGCTGTGCCAATACCTGTAACTGGTGGGGGGGGATGGTCGTGCCGTGGCTCGGTGGCCGGAAGGTGCAACACTCGCAGGTGGAACACCATGGAATACAGTGGGATAAATAGATGTTGCACCTGATGTTAAGTACTTGATTTCGCTCGCTTCCGGCAGTCCGTCTCGGGGCACCACTATATTTTTCCTGATCCATAGAAATCAAAGGATTGGCCTTTGATTCTGCCGTATCGGAGCCAGCAGGACTGAGGTGCGACAACCGATGCTCGGGTTGCCTGCAGTGCGAGACATCACGTCAATCGCCAACAGCGGGTCGAAGGTCGAGTTTATCGCAGTGTGCGGGCTATCGCTGTCGAACTGGCCGCACTTGGCCAGTTCGATCCTTCGAGTTCACCGTACCATGTAGGCAGGATTCGACAGGGGCTTGCAACCAGAGTGCGTAGCGGAGCGCCAGCTCCAACGCCTGGTGTTGGCTAGCCCGGTGAGGTAGACGACCTTGTGCCTATGCCCTGCTTGACCACCGGTGTCGTCGATGCTCCGCTTAGTAGAGCAAGAAAGCCATCGTCGGCTAGAAGTCCGCGAACGGCACGTGAGAAAGCGGCAAGCCAAATGTCTCTAGCAACTGTTAAAAAGGGTTGTGTACTCCATCCCTCAATGGCGTAGCCCTTCTGTTTCGTTACATAGACGACTGCATTTTTCGAGTTGTCCCACACTTGCCACTCGACGGTCAGGCTGGCCTCTCCCTTCGTGCCGGCTACCGAATTGCAGATGTTCATTTTCCGCTTGGTAATGACTCCGGCGATGCGAAAATCGGAGGGTATCAGTTTCTTGTCGGTAAAAAGATCACCGGAGCCCACGGTCTTCGCGATTCGATAGCCTGCCTTGGCGAATTCTTCCTGGAAAGCGTTCTCGTAATCCTGGTCGACGACGGCTTGTTGGTGTGATGTCGCCGTCGCTTCAGTATTTCCCACGCAAGCCAATCCGGTCTGTAACGTCAGAATGCTTTCGCCGACCGTGCTTCTGAGGATGCTGCGCTCGTAGACAGTTGATTTGGAGGCAGCGAATGTCGATGCCATCGGAGGCGTGATGTCTGCCACGCGCTCGATTTGCTGAGCAGGCGCGCAAGCCGCACTCAGAAGAGCGAAAATCAAAACGAATGATAGCTTTTGCACTTTAGCTCCCCCCACTCCTTCACCCATTACCATTACTGGTAGCAACATTCCCTCTCTACTACCAAGAGCTTTGTCGCCTCTCGCAAGCTACCTCTTGTCGGAGAAATCCAAATCGTTGACAGGCGAGCGTTACCTCCTTCCACCACCCGACAGGGGGCTGCTTCGGCAGTGGCAGCTACGCACCAACGCCCGGATCGTCGAGTTGCTGGGGCGTACGTATGGCAGGCGACCATCATGATCTGCTCGGGCCGGTTCTCTGGACAGTTGACCGCGCGCAGGTAGACGGCCGGCTCCGCAGCATCAGTGCCGGCATCGCGGACGCGTCGACGCTGCTCGTACTCGCCCTGGGGCAGGGACGGCGGACCACGGCTGGAAGGGAGGGGGAGGAGCCCTCCTCGCCGTGCGGAATCGCCGACCTTGGGGTGTTATGCAATTCTACGAATTGATTTTTGGTAATTGCCCGTGCGATTAGATTTACCGCCTTTGATTGGGAGAGGTGGCGCATGTGCAATGTATGTTTATCGCGTCGTGGTTTGTTCGCCGTAGGGATGGGCGCCGTGGCGGCGGCGGCATCGATTGCTTCGGCGCAGGCTCAACCGGCGCGATCCGCTGAAACCCCCGACGCCGCGCTGGCTCGTCTGATGGAGGGCAATGCGCGCTATGTGTCGGGGCAGTTGAAAGAGCGGGACTTCTCCGCGAATCGGGCGGCCCGCGCCCAGGGGCAGGCGCCGTTTGCGGCGATCCTCGGCTGTGCAGATTCCAGAGTCGCCCCCGAGCTTGCGTTTGATCAGGCGCCCGGCGAACTCTTCATCGTACGCGTTGCCGGCAACTTCGTGACGCCGGAGGGATTGGGCAGCCTCGAGTTTGGAGCGGCCGTGCTGGGGACCAAAGTGATCATGGTCCTCGGCCATACGAGCTGCGGCGCGGTGAACGCGACGGTCGACGCCCTTCAGAAAGGCAACACGCTGCCGGGCCACATCGCCGGCCTCGTCACCGCCATGAAGCCCGGCATCGAGCCGATCATGAAGACGACAGGGCCGGATCTCCAGCAACGCGCCGTCGTCGCGAATGTGCAGGCCAACGTGCGTCGCCTGCAGACGGAGAAGCCGATCCTGAGCGAAATGGTCGCCGCCGGTAAGCTCCGTGTCGTCGGCGCGTACTATGACCTGCCTACCGGCAAGATCGTTTTGGTCTAGCGCAGACGCCGCGACTGCAGGATCGTAGCCGCCATGTACGGGAAGGCGGCTGCCATTCTTGCTTTCGCATTCGCCCTGGAGGCTGGGCTGCTCTCCGCTGCCCAGGCACAGACGGCAGCGGAGTTAAAGGCCCGTTGCTCGCAGCTCATCGCCTACTACGACCGCTACGGAATGGGTCGGAGCACGGACTCCGACGGGCGGCGCAATCACACGCGGATAGGCGCCGAGATCGATTGCGCGAATGGTCTCTATGCCGAAGGTATCCAGACCATGGAAGATCTTCTGCGGCGCAAGAAGTTCACGCCGCCGCCTCCGGGCCCGAACGTGCCGGAAGACGACGATTGATCGATAACCCTCACGCGAAGCGCCAAGGCCTTACGCGCTCAGGTCCGTATCGCCATCTTCACTTCACGTCCGCGCGCCAACTGCTTCATCCAACTCGCCAGGTCGGGGCGATGCGTGACCTGGTGGCCGTAGTGTTTTCTCAGGGCATCGACCAGTCGGCCTTTGCGACCGAGAAGCTCGTCGGCGTAGCCGATCATCACTGAGTTGGGCCAAGCCTGCGGACGAATCCGGCGCAGCCGCTCGAACAGGTTCGCTTCCGGCTCGTCGGGATAGAGCTGGGCGAGGAGCGACAGCATGCCGGCGGTGGAGCGCGAGACGCCCATGTGGCAATGGACCAGCAGGTGGCCATCGAGCCGGTTCGCGCGCGACGTCGCCAGCTCCTCGCCGAACTGCAGGATTGCCTCGACGTGCGCTGCCGTCGGCATCACCTTGCCGGGCTCCGGGTCGATGATGTCGTGAAAGCGCAGAAGCGTGCGGTGGTGCGGCGCATAGGCCGAGAACGCATCGACGTCGAGGCGATCGGGGTCGAGCATCGACAGGACGTGCGAGACCGGCGTGTCGCGCGTGTCGGACAGCTCGTCGATGCCACAGATCGTGAGCACTGAAATCGAGATAGGCGTCATGGCGGTCCTTCCTGCCTCTTCGGCAGGGCAGATAGCACATTATCCGCCGGACGCAGGCTCGGACTCTACCTTGCCACTCGTGCCGCCGGCGGCGTCAGCGGGTTCGTTTCGGCGGCCTGCCTCTGCCGCCGTCCTTGCGCCCGTTCCAGCCGACCGACTGGGTAATGTCGCGCAGGGTTCCCCATTTCACTAGAAGCGGGGGTGAATACGCTCTTTTCGAGATCGGCTCATCGGCGGACAAGTCGTCTCGCTTGGCATTGTCGCTCATTTGGTTCCCAACCCACAGCTTTCCCAAACAGCACGGCCGAGCTTCCCACACGGCTGTGCTGTGAAAACATAGCCACGACGGCCGACGAACCGTCAATCGCGATATCGACGGAGGCGCAATGCGCAAGCTGGGTGCAGATTAGGCGGCCAGGGCCGATTCGCTTGCCGGATCCCCAGCGATGCGGCTGTGCCACATGATGCGCCGCTGGGTCATGTCCCAAGGGGTCGCCTGGTGCAGCAGGCAGCGATTGTCCCACACCACCGCGTCGCCTGCCGCCCAGTCATGGTGGTAGATGCGCGGGGGCTGACAGGCAAAATCGATCAACCCTTCCAGAAGGCGCCGAGATTCATCGCGGTCCATGCCGGGAATGTTGTGGGCATGGCGGCCGATCAACAGCGATTTGCGGCCGGTTTCGGGATGCGTCTTCACCAGCGGCCGGAGCGGCACGGGGCCGTCGTGCAGGCCGTAGCCGCTATATTCACCGTCGGACTTGCGGGTCTGGTAGCCGAGCTGCGATTGGCTGTAGTGCAGCGAGTGATAGGCCTGCAGCGACTCGATCTGCGCCTTCCGCGCCGCGTCGAGGGCATCGTAGGCGGCGCGCATGTCGGCCCAGCCGGTCTGGCCGCCGATCGTCGGCACTTCCTCGGCGCTGAACACGGCGCCCTTGGCCTGCACGGGCATGTAGGTGCTGTCAGCGTGCCAGCCCATGTTGCCCTTCAGGATCTTCATCATGTCGTCGTTGTCTTCTTCGATCCTGAGCGTGCCGTCCGATTTGACGTTGCTGATCGCGGCCATCTCGAATTCCAGGGGACCGAAGCGTTTGGCGAAAGCAATCTGCTGGTCGCGCTTCAGATGCTGGCCAGGAAAGACCAGCAGCGCGTACTTCAGCCAGATCGCATGGAGCTCTCGCCAGGTCGGTTCGTCGATCTCGGCGAGCCTGATACCTGTGATGATAGCGCCGAAGGTGGCGTCGAGGGGCTTGATCTCGAGACGGTCGGTCATCGGGAACCTCGTGAGTGTCGCCATCATCTTACGCAAAAAAGAACGGCCGGGCATTGCCCGGCCGTCCTCTCCGTTTCGCAGTTCGGGGTCTTACTGGACCACGATCTCGACGCGGCGGTTCTGCGGCTCGCGAACGTTGTCGCCAGTCTGAACCAGCAGGCCCTGCTCGCCACGGCCGACAACCGCAATGGCCGTCGCCGGCACGCCTTCACGCACCAGAGCATCCTTCACGGCGTTCGCGCGGCGCAGCGACAGCGCCATGTTGTACTGCTCCGAGCCCGACGAATCGGTGTGGCCCGTCGCCGTGATGCGCGCGTTGCCCTTGGTCTTGTAGGCCTGGGCCGCCTGCTTGATCGTGCCCAACGCCTGGGCCGACAGGTTCGAGCGGTCCCAATCGAAGAACACCATGAACGACGGCGGGGTTACCGGAGCGGCCGCCGGCGGCGGTGCAGCTGGCGCCGGCGCCGGCTGGCCGAACTTGTAGGTCACGCCCAGCATCGCGGAGATGTTGTTGTTGTTGTAGGCGTTCGGGCTCGTCGTGCCGTAGTACCGGCCGTCGAGATTGACGCGCAGGCTCTCGGTGACGTTCCAGCCGATACCGACGATGCCCTGATAGGCGAACTGCGTGGAGCAGAGACCGCAGCCCTGGATCGTCGAGTCGACGAAGGCGATACCGGCACCCGCACCGACATACGGCGTGATCGTGGCACCCGGCATGAAGTCGTAGAGCAGGTTGGCCATGACCGAGAGCTGGTCGACCTTGCCGTAGACATTGGCGTAGCCCGTCGGGAAGGCGACATTGCCGGTGCCGTTGTTCGAACGGTAGGTGCCTTCCAACTCGATCCTGGGACCGACGAAGTCGTAACCCACGACGCCACCGGCGGCCCAGCCGGTGTTCATCTGGTAGCTGTTGTTATTCAGCAGCCAGTTCAGACCGCCTTGCGCACCGATGTAGATGCCGGGATTGGCCTGGCCTTGCGAAAACAGGGATTGCGCATTCGCAGCCGCCGGCAGAGCGAGCAGGGAAGCTGCTGCAGCGAGTAGGATCTTTTTCATGTGCGGTACCCTCGTTGATGGACGCATCGCATCTACGAGGGGAAATGAGGCGAAGTTGCCGCCACCTCGGCAATGGAGGTCGAACTCCTCCATCACCGTGGCCGCAACGCAACAGTGTCGCAGGTTTACTGCATGAACCAGCCGTGGCTGACAACGGCGGATTGGCCCGTAAACGCTGTACTGGACGCCGCTGCAAAGAAAAGCACGGCGTCGGCAACTTCATCCGTCGTGGTGAATTGTCCGTCGACCGTGTCCTTCAGCATGACGTTCTTGATCACCTGTTCTTCGGTGATGTTCAGTTCCTTGGCCTGCTCGGGAATCTGCTTGTCCACCAATGGTGTGCGCACGAAGCCAGGGCACACGACGTTGGCCGAGACGTTGTATTCCGCACCTTCCTTCGCCAGCACCTTGGCGAGCCCGATCAATCCGTGCTTGGCGGTGACATAAGGCGCCTTGAGCTTGGAAGCTTCCTTGGAATGTACGGAGCCCATGTAGACCACACGACCATACTTCGCCTTGTACATGTGCTTGAGGCAGGCCTTGGTGGTGAGGAACGCACCATCGAGATGGATCGCCAGCAACTTCTTCCAGTCGGCGAACGGAAAGTCGACGATCGGCTTCACGATCTGGATGCCGGCATTGCTCACGAGAATGTCGATCTTGCCGTACTTGGCGATCGTGTCGGCGACGCCCTTCTCGACCTGCGCCTCGTCGGTGACGTTCATCGCGACGGCGAAAGCATCGCCACCCTTGGCGGCGATCTCCTTGGCGGTTGCATTGGCGGCATCGAGATTGAGGTCGGCGATGACCGGCACGCCGCCTTCGGCAGCGATGCGCAGCGCGATCTCCTTGCCGATGCCCGAAGCGGCGCCGGTGACGATGGCGATACGTCCTTTGAAACGTGACATGGCAGAAACTCCTTCCGTTTGAACGCCGCGTCTTCCGACAATCAGTCCTTGAGATAGTCGTACACGACCTCACCGAGGCCGAGCGTGAGGTCGGTGACGAAATGGCTGGCCGACAGGACCTCGCGTACCGGCAGACGCGAGACGTCGCACATCGCATGGTCGAAGAGCTGCAGCGCCGCCGGTCCCGACCAGGCGCCCTTCAGCGTCACATTCTCGGTGTAGTAGCGCACCAGCTCGCAGATGCGCGGCGTGCAATCCACGTGCGGCACGATCTTGATCATGAAGTTCGGCTTGGCCAGGCTCTTCAGCAGCGGCGCATGGTCGATCTCGCGGTGCTTGTAGCCCATGGTGGCGTTGACGCAGAGCACCGACCCGTAGTGCAGGGTGCACACCAGGGTCTCGCTCTCGTGCGCGACGCGCGGCGTGGCGAGCTTCTTGGGAAAGCCCCAGATTTCGCGACCGCCGGCGATCGGCGAGTTATCGTCGAGATACATGGCGTGCACGTAGCCGCCTTCCTGGACCTCGCCGCTCTTGTCCTTGAAGCGGACCGGGATCACCTGTCCGGTCTCGGTGTAGTCGCCAAAGCCTGTCGAATCCGGCATGCGGATGAATTCGTAGTTCACCGTATCGCCCACGACTTCGAGTGGCTCGGGCACGAGCGCGCGCAGCACATCGGGATCCGTGCGGTAACTGATGACGACAAATTCGCGGTTGTAGAACTTGTACGGCCCGCGCGGATAGGCCGGGTTGTTCAAGGGCATCGCAAAAGCGTTCTTGCGGACGTCGGCCAGTTTCATCGCGGTCGTCTCCTGCTTGTCCTACTCGCGGCCCTGCATGGCCAGGTCGAAGGTGAATACGCCGTCCGGGCTACGGGGGCGTTGCAGCACTTCGGGATGTTCCAGCGTGCGCGTCATGTCCTCGTAGCCGGACTTCCAATGCTCCTCCATCGTACGGCGCGAGAACTCGTAGTCCTTCGAGGCGCCTTCGTATTTGTGGGCGTGATAGATCAGATGGATGATGTTGTAGACCTTGTCGTCGGCCGCCTGAGCCAGCAGCTCGGCCTCCGGCGTCTGGCGGAGTTCGGGCTGTACGGAGTCCAGCAGCTTGGCGGCAGCGCGCCGCAGTGCCTGCATCTTCCTGAACTGGTCGGTGCCGGCGCGGGTACGGCTGGAGTAGCGGATATCCTTCTGCCGGACATCGACTTCGATCATGTCACGCGGCAGTTCGCCCCGCGCACTCCACAGGTCGACCTGAAAGGCCAGCGTGTCCTGCCGCGGCATCGCGTCGAGCACCCATTGCAGCGGCGTGTTGGAGACGATGCCGCCGTCCCAATAGAATTCACCGTCGACCTCGATGGCAGGAAAACCGGGCGGCAACGCGCCGCTGGCCATGATGTGCTGCGGGCCGATCCTGTGGGTCTGGTTGTCGAAGTAGACGAAGTTGCCGGTCTTCACGTTGACCGCGCCGACGCTGAAACGCTGTTTCTTGGCATTGATGCGGTCGAAGTCGATCAGGCTTTCGAGCAGGCTGCGCAGCGGCGAGACATCGTAGTAGGCGAGGTTGCCGGGATTGCCGGCCGGCAGCGCCAGGGGCGGTGGAAAGCGCGGCTGGAAGAAACCCGGGGCGCCCCACATCAAGGTGCCCCACGACCGCCACTGGTTGATCAGCTGATGCTGCAGATCGCTCTTGATCTGGTGTTTCTCGAAGTAGGGAATGCCGAGGGGTGGCCGGCTGACCTGCTCCCAGAAGGCACGCAGTTTCTCGACCCGCTGTTCGGGGGCGTTGCCGATGATCAGGGCGGAGTTGATGGCGCCGATCGAGATGCCGGCGACCCAGTCGGGGTGGAGATTGGCTTCCGCGAGCGCTTGGTAGACGCCGGCCTGATAGGAGCCGAGCGCACCGCCGCCCTGCAGCAGCAAGGCGGTCCGTTCGAATGGAGGGCGGGTCGACACTCGTTTGATCGCCATGTCGCTTCTCTCCCTCGCTCCTAACCATCGGCCGGACGATGCCTACCTAGCACGCGTCGGGCCAGCCCGGGTGGGCCATCTCGCCGCTTCACGGTACCTAAACAGTAGGTCAGAGATGTGCAAACAGGCTGCGGGCTCCCTCGGGGACCTTGCCCAGGAAATCGCCGTCGAAAGCCAGGCGCTCGTGGGCGCCTTGCTCGAAGTTGATCGGGTCCTGGTACCAGCGCCGCGCATAGGTTGCATAGACGAAGGGCCGGCGGTGAGCGGACTGGTTGGGCGTGCCGCAGTGATAGAGCCTGAAGTCCCAGAGCATGCAGGAACCCACGGGAACGACCGGCGAGATCGAAGGTGCCGTTTCGTCCGGTTTTGGCCAACGGTGGCTGCCCGGCCAGAGAGTGGTCGTGCCGTGCTGTTCGTTCATCTCGACCATGGGGAGGGCGACGGTCATCGCATGCGGCGGCAGGAGCGGGGAGATCGCCGAGTCGAAGAGGGACGGCCCGTCGCGATGGACATGCTGGCGGGCCGCGCCGGGCAGCGAGAGGACCGCGCCGTAGCTTTCGAGAATGGCGTCGCGACCCAGCGCCAGCCGCGCCAGAGCCACGACCGAGGGGTTGGCGTAGACCAGCGGATCGCCGAAGCCGTCGGCCATGTGCAGCGCCAGCAGCACGCGCCGGTCGCCGACCGTGAGCTTCTCCTCGCTGGGTTCGTCGCTGAAGTAGGCGGCGTAGCGTGCCTCGAAGGCGCCCTTCAAAGTCGCGACCAGCCCCGTGGGCAGGACATTATCGAGGATTGCGTAGCCGTTCTTGACGAGGCAATCATGGGCCTGCCGGACCGGCTCGCTGTCGGGCAGGTCGCTTCCAGGAACCCCCTGGGATATCTGCGTGCAATCTATTCGGATCATGGATTTCGTGCCTCGCGATAAGAGACGTAATTGAGTGCGGTTGCCAAGTCTTCTCAGGACCGCAGCCCCGCGCAGGGGCGCGGCCCGTATCGGCACCTCGTCTATGGTCTCGCCCTCGAAAGCGACTTCCCGTTCGTCTCGATCGGCGAGGTGCCGGACGAGGGGATGGGGACATCGATCCGTCTGACACTGGCTCCGCCCGAGTATTTTCGTCGGAGGGCTGCGCGTCCTGCCGCCGATCCCGACGAGTGGATCCAGCATGCCATCCTGGACGACGGCTCGGTCCACATGAAGATCAGGGGAATCTTCGAGGCGATTGTTGCAGCGGACGGTCGTTCGGTCGCCTGCATGCGGCCGGATGAGGCGGATCAGGGGTCGTTCGAGGCCAATCTGCTGAAC
>Ga0209792_1000412_pt1 | contig 32525 bp, 26 predicted proteins | sample EBPBio142005_DNA_FD_185860 | JGI IMG/M metagenome (GOLD analysis project Ga0209792, IMG submission 185860) | Wastewater treatment Type I Accumulibacter community from EBPR Bioreactor in Madison, WI, USA - Reactor 1_6/14/2005_ DNA (SPAdes)... | ecosystem: Engineered > Bioreactor > EBPR >... | reverse complement strand
GCTGAAGGGGCGGGCTGGTTATCATTCGCGGATGTTTTCCGGATGCCGTCCGTTCTGCTCCCGCCAAGCCCGCCGGCCTTTCTCCACCCGTAGCCCGTCGATCTTCATGTCAACAGCGGCGCCGTCAGCAGCGCGGTGATCAGCCTGTGCGCTGTCTTGCCAAACGGTTGGCCGCCAGTTCCGTCGCCGGCATGGCGAAGCAATTCGCGACGATCGCGTGGTTCTCGTCGTCCTGCAAGGTTCCGCCGCTATTGGGGGAGCCTCGCTAGGTAAATGCAGCCTGTCCCCTTGCCGTTGCGGGGCGCAGGGACCACGCCGCGCGCGGAAACGCGTCCCGGACCCTCAATTCCGAAGCCCGAAGCAGAATTTCCAATCTATGGACTACATTTTTTCGGTAATCTTCTGATAGTGCTGGATCTGGCGATGTTCGGCGAAATTGAACATCGCCTTCCGATTGTATAGGCAGATGTCGAGGTCGCATTTGGCCACGAACACCTCGTCGCCCGCCGTCGAGGCCATGGCGATGATCTCGCCCGACGGGGCGACGATGCAGCTGCCCGCGAGCAGATTGGAGCCCTCCTCCTTGCCGGCCTTGGCCACGCCGACGACATACATGGAGTTCTGGTAGGCGGACGCCTGCATGACGAGGTGGTTGTGGAACGCGCTCAGGTGATCGTAAACTGGCTCCCAGGGGATATGGGTCGGCGTGTTGTAGCCTAGCACCACCACTTCGGCGCCCTGCAATGCCATGACGCGGTAGGTCTCCGGCCAGCGGCGATCGTTGCAGATTGCCATGCCGAACTTGCCGCCCGCGAAATCCCAGCTCCCGAAACCGATGTCGCCAACGTCGAAATAGTGCTTCTCGAGGTGCTGGTAAGGCATGTGCGGGCGATGGTCCGCGTGGCCGGGAAGGTGAACCTTGCGATATTTGCCGACGATCACGCCGGTTTTGTCGACCAGGATCGCGGTGTTATAGTGCTTGGTCCCGCCGGCTTCCTGGGCCAGCTCGGCATAGCCGAGGTAGAAGCCGATGCCGAGCTTCTTGGCTGCGTCGAACAGCGGCTGCGTGTCGGCGCTCGGCATCTCCGATTCGAAGAAGGCGTCGATTTCTGCCTGATCGGTCATCCACCAGCGAGGAAAGAAGCTGGTCAGCGCAAGCTCCGGGAAGACAACGACTTCCGCCCCGCGCTTGTGTGCATCGTGCAGCAGCGCGATCATGCGTTCCACAACGTGCCGGCGGCTTTCGTCCCGGGCGATGCCGCCGAGTTGTGCGCCGGCGATGTTGATGAAGCGTGCCATCTGGTCCTCCTAGGCTGCGCGCGCGGCGCTGGTGGCGGCGAGGTCGACCTTACCGTCGGCGATCTTAACGCCGTACTGCGAAAAGGCCTGCTCGCTGGTGATGTATTCGTCGAGAACGTCCGACAGAACGGCCTGCGGATCGCGCTCGTGGGGATTGCCGTAACCGCCGGCGCAGGCGCGGACGGCGACTATGGATTCGCCCTCGCCGAACGGGTGGTGCGGCACCTTGGACGGAAGCTGGATCTCGCTGCCGTCGGCCTTGACCCGAATTAGCTGCGACGGCGTGCCGTCGTCACCGCCGAACAGTCCTTTCGGCGCGTATTTGTGGCCCTCGCTTTCGACAGAGGCACTGCCGGGCGACAGGAAACGCAGGTGACGGATCGACCCGATGCCCCCGCGCCAGCGACCCGCCGCCGCCACGTTCTCGCGCAGTTCGTAGCGCTCGATCCTGAGCGGAACGTGCGATTCGATGTCCTCGATCGGATTGTTGCGGGTGTTGGCATAGAGGACATCGACGGAATCCATGCCGTCCATCTGCCAGCGGCCGCCGTAGCTGCCGGAGAACAGCTCAACCTGGAGCCAGAAGTTCTCGCCCTGCTGACCAGCGAGCAGGAGCCCGCCGCCATTGCCGCAGCTGCCGCAGACCTGCCGCGGCACGACCTGGCTCAGCGCCTGCACGACCGCGTTGGAGAGCTCTATGCCCGGGCAGAAGCGCGCGATCACCGGCGCCGGGAAGATCGGGTTGGCCAAGGTGCCTTCGGGGGCAAAGATGGTAATCGGACGCGTCAGGCCCTCGTTTTGCTGGATCTCGCCGTGAACGGCCGAATCGAGCAGGACCGAGCGGACCGACAGCCAGATCGCGCAATCCACCGTCCCCTTGAAGGGCATGTTAATCGGACGGTCGGAGACCTGCGGCGCCGTGCCGGTCAGGTCGACATGCATCTCGTCCCCAACAATCCGGATCGTCACCTTGATCGGCAGGTCGCGGCGGGCCGGATCGGGGTCATCCAGGAAACCGTCGATATAGGTCGTGGCCGAGTATTCGCCATCCGGCAGCTTGGCGATCGCGCTGCGCAGCAGACGCTCGGAGGCGTCGAACATGTCCTCTGTCGCGGCGGTCACGGTCGGCAGCCCGTAGCGCTGGATCAGCTCGAGATGGCGCTGCGCGCCGATGCGCGACGCGGCGATCTGCGCCTCCATGTCGCCCAAGACGAGATCCGGCAGCCGGATGTTCGTGCGAAGCATGTGCCAGACCTGGTTGTTGCGCCGCCCCTCCTCATAGACCTTGATTGCCTGGAAGCGCAGGCCCTCCGCATAGCAGTCGATCGCGTCGACGATGCCGCCGCTGCCCGGCGTGTGGGCACCGATGTCGAGGTGGTGCGCCGTCGTCACCGCATATCCAGCAAGCGTGCCCTCATGAAAGACCGGCACGATGAACGCCACGTCCGGCCCATGCGTCGCGCCGCCATAGGGGTCGTTGTGCATGATGACGTCGCCCGGCTTGATCGTCTCGCCGCGCTCGGCGAGCATCTTCAACGCGCCCCGGATATAGCCGGGGATGGGTCCCGACTGAAGCGGCGTACTCTGCTTGGCTTCGGCCAACTGGCGGCAGTCCGCATCGATAAGGGCGGCGCCAAAATCCTCGGATTCGCGGATGATCGAGGAGTGGCTCATGCGCATGAGCTTGTAGCCCATCTCGATGGCGATGTTCTCCAGGGCGCCCTGGATGACCTTTGCGGTGATCGGGTCGATGCGGCCCTGCGTCGCGTGTTTGCTCATGATACGACTCCAGCGGTGAGGATCAGGTTGCCGTGGGGATCGGCCGTGAACGACCAGTTCGGCGGCACCACGGTGGTGGTGTCCAGCTGCAGGATGATCGCCGGGCCAGGGATCTGGGTTCCGACCGGCAGATCGGCACGGCGGTAGAACGCGGTGTCGAAGCTCTGCAGCGCCTCGTCGACGCGGAACTTCGTCTTGGCGGTTTTGACCAGCGCTTTGTCTCGGCTGCCCCCTTCCCTGGACTTCGGCCATTCGAGCTGGGGGCTGGGCGCCGTGCCGGTCACACGCACGTTGACAATTTCGATCGGGCTCTGCGGGAAGGCATGGCCGTATTCCGCTTCGTGGATCCGGTGGAACTGCTCGAAGGTCCGCTTCATGCTTTCGGCATCGATCGTGCCACCGTCGATACTGACGCGCAGTTCGTATCCCTGACCGATGTAACGGGCATCCGCGAAGCGCAGGACCGTCACGTCGTCGGCCGCCACGCTGTCGGCCGCGAACTGCCGGTTGATGTCCTCTTCCATCTGCAGGAAGTCCGCGTTGAGCCGGTCTATGTTGAGCGCGTTCGACACCTGGAACTGCGTCCGGATGGAATCGTATTTGAGCTCGCTGGCCAGCAGCCCGAGGGCAGAGGTGATGCCTGGATAGGCCGGGACGATGACTTCCGGAATGCCCAGCATGTCAGCGACTTCCGCGCCGTGCAGGGGGCCGGCCCCGCCGAACGCCATGAGTGAGAAACCCCGAGGGTCGATGCCCTTCTGCACGGTGCGTGAGCGAATGGCGTTGGCCATGTTGCTGTTCAGCACCGTAATGATGCCGACCGCGGCCTCGTCGATGCCGAGGCCCAGCGTCCGGGCGATCTCGCCGACTACCTTCTGCGCGCCGGCAACGTCGAGGCTCATCCCGCCGCCGAGGAAATTGTCCTTGTCCAGGCGCCCGAGCACGACGTTGGCGTCGGTGACGGTCGGCTCCTGCCCACCACGCGAATATGCGGCAGGACCCGGCACCGACCCGGCGCTGCGCGGACCCACATGGAATGCGCCGCCGCCGTCGACATAGGCGACGCTGCCGCCTCCTGCGCCGATGGTGTGGATGTCGATCATCGGCACGAGGACCGGATAGCCGGCGATGGTGGTGTCGCGCGCGGACGCTTCGCTGAACCGGCCCTCGTTGGTCACGCCGATGTCGGCGCTTGTGCCCCCGACGTCGAAGGTGATCAGGTTTCGCCTGTCGGACAGCTGGCCGCACAGGGCGCCCCCGAGCACGCCGGCGGCAGGGCCGGACAGCAGCGTGAGAACCGGAAACTCCGAGATCGTCGCCGGCGTCGCCACCCCGCCGTTGGAACGCATGATGCGCAGTTCCGCCTTCATTCCCGCGCCGCGCAGGGCGTTTTCGAGCTGACGGATGTAGTTCCGGACAGGCGGGCCGATATAGGCGTTCATCGCCGCGGTGGTGAACCGCTCGAACTCGCGGAACTGCGAGACGACCGAGCTGGAGGTCGTCACGAACGCTTCCGGATATTCCTCCAGCACGATAGCACGCGCGCGCTCTTCGTGGGCCGAATTGAGATAGGAGAAAAGGAAGCAGATGGCGATGGACTGAACGCCACTGTTTTTCAGTTCCCGCGCCGCGACCCGCACCTCGTCCTCGTCCAGCGCGACCAGCACGTCGCCATTGGGCGGCACCAGCCGCTCGGTTACGACCTTGCGGAAACGACGCTTGACCAGCGGCCTGTTCTGCCAGGGAATTTCCTGCATGATCGAGTAGTGCTGCGGCCGCTGGTGGCGGCCGATGTGGATGATGTCACGAAATCCCTTCGTCGTAATCATCCCTGCTTCAGCACCGCGATACTCCAGGATGGCATTGGTGGCGATCGTGGTGCCGTGGAACACATAGTCGATCTGGGCCGCGTCGATGCCGTCGCGTTCGCAGAGTTCGATGATGCCGGTCATGACGCCGCGCGACGGGTCGTCGCCGGTGGTCGGCACCTTATGGATGATCATTGTTCCCGAGACGCTGTCCGAATACATCACGTCCGTGAACGTGCCGCCGACGTCGACACCAACCAGTTTCATTGCTCTCTCCGGCCAATACTTGTGAGTTTGATCATCGCGATGTTCCCAACCCGCCGAGCTCACGTCCGCCGGTGATCCCGCGAGGCCTAAAGATCAGCGCCAGCAGCATCGCGGCAGACAGTCCAACTTCCTGCAAGCCAAGCCGCCCTCCTACGAAAACGAAGCCGAGGTCGAAGCCGCGCTCGGTCTGGCGCAGCAGCTCGGACAGCAGCGTCACGAATAGGGTTCCAGCCACCGCACCGGTTAGCGAACGCATGCCGCCGATGACCAGCATCGCCACCGTGATGAAGGTCAGCTTGAGGTAGAACTCGCCTGCAACGACGACCGTCAGGAAATGAGCGTACAGGGCGCCCGCCATGCCGACGAAAAAGGCGCTGATGACGAACGCGACCAGCCGCTCACGGCGTGTGTCGATGCCGACCGACTTCGCGGCGATCGGATCCTCCCGGGACCCGCGCAGCCGGAAACCTGCCGCGCTTGACTGGTAGAGCGCGGCGGCGAGGATCGTGAGGCACGCGACGCCGGCCGCGATCGGCAGCGTGGTGAAGATGGGCAATCCGTACAGGGAGCCCTGCCCGCCGGTCACGGGCGTCCAGTTGGAAAAGGTCGCGTAGAAGATGACCAGCAGCGCGAACGTGCCGATCGATGCCGCGATGCCGGCGAGGCGCGTGAGCGGCAAGCCGAAGACGAAGGCGACGCAGGCCGCGAGCAGACCTCCGGCGATGACGCCCGCCGCCGGATGGAGTTCCAGGGGGATCAGCCACGCGGGCAGCCCCGGCATTAGAGATGCTTTGATGGAGGGCGAAATCGTCAGCCAGGCGGCCGAATAGGCACCCAGTCCGAGGAAGCTGATATGGCCGAAGGACAGGACGCCGGAGTTTCCGGCGAACATGTACATCGCAACCACGATGGTCAGCTTGATCATGGCATCGGTCGCGACCCGCTGGCTGCCGCCGGAGAGCTGCGCACAGACCAGCGTGACGGCGGCGACGGCCGCGATGAGCAGGAATGCCAGGACCAGTGAAGTGGCTCTCGGCGACAGGTCTCTGGTCATCAGACCCGCTCCTGCAGTGCGCGCACGCGCAACAGGCCTTCGGGTCGCATCACCAGTATGACGAACACGAGTCCGAACAGGAATGCCTCCCGGAACGGCCTCAGGCTGGCTGGCAGGGCGGCGTCGAGCAACACCGAAATGGCACCGACGACGAAGCCTCCGAGAGCGGCGCCCGGCAGGCTGCCCAATCCTCCCAAGATCGTCGCAACGAAGCCGATGATCAGGGGACGGACGCCCATCGCCGGGCTGAGCTGGCCGATCTGCGCCGAGTAGATGAGCGAGACGACCCATGCCAGCACCGCGCTGATGACGAACGCGAAGGCGATGACCCGGTTGACCTTCACCCCGGACAGCCGCGCTGTGACCACGTCCTCGGCGGCGGCGCGCAGCTGGATCCCCAGCGCCGTGTGCTTGAGCAGGGTGGCGACGCCGGCCAGCGCGACGATCACCAATCCGAGGGAGACGAACTGAAGCAGCGGCAGGCGCAGCCCTGCGATCTCGATGGTTTCCGCAAGGCCCGGCGCGAAGCTGAACGGCAGCGGACGGGCACCGAAGATCATCACCGTCAGGTTCTGCAGAAAGTACGATACGGCGAAGGATGCAACCAGCAGGCTCGCAGGATCCTGGCCGCGCAGCGGCCGGAACGTGGCCTGCTCGATCAGCAGTGCCAGCGCAATGATGAAGGCGAGCGACAGCACGATAGCCAGGGGTGCAGGGAGCGTCGCCAGCAGGCCGAGCGCGTAGCCGCCGGCCATCACCATTTCGCCATGGGCGAAATTGATCAGCCGCATGATGCCGAAGATCAGGCCGATACCCAGCGCCATCATGGCGTAGAGCCCGCCGATGTTGATCGCGTCGAGGATGTGTTGAAGGACGATCAAGGCGTGGCTTCCCCAACGCGCGTCTCGAAGCCGAAATAGGCGCGGTCGAACGCCGGATCGACGCGAAGCGCGCCGGCTTCACCATCGAGTTCGACGGTCCCGTGCCGCAGCACATACGCTCGGTCGGCAGCCATCAGCGCACGATTGGCGTTCTGCTCCATCAGGAGGATTGTCAGCCCGCTCTCGCTCAGTGTCGACAACGTCTCGTAGACGCTGTCGATCATCAGCGGTGCGAGGCCGAGCGAAGGCTCGTCGAGGAGAAGCAGCGTCGGCCCCGCCAACAGGGCACGGGCGATGGCGAGCTGTTGCTGCTCGCCGCCCGACAGCTTCCCTGCATGGCCCTTGAGCCGTGGCCGGAGGACGGGAAACCGCTCGAGCACCTCGTCGAAGCGCCTTGTCGCATCCGGCTCCGAACGACGCGTCGTCTGGCCAACCCGCAGGTTCTCCTCGACCGTCAGGTTAGACAAGATCCGGCGGCCTTCCGGCACCAGCGCAATGCCCCTTTCGACGCGCGCCGCAGTCCCTTCCGCCGAGAGCGGACGTCCGTCGTAGGACATCGTCCCGGAGCCGGCGCGGGTCAGCCCCGCTATAGCCGACAGAAGCGTGGACTTGCCCGCGCCATTGGGGCCGATGACGGCGACAAATTCGCCACGGCCGACCGATATCGACACGTTCGACAGGGCACGCACGGAGCCGTAGTCGACGACAAGGTTGTTGACCTTCAGCAACGGCGCCCTGTCCTGCGTGGCCGCGGCCTGCGCGCGCTCGCGAACGCGGACGCCGGTCTGGTCGGTGGCGCCGAGATAAGCTTCGCGCACCGCGGCGTCGGTCTGGACCTCTGCCGGGCTTCCCGTCGAGATCGTCTTGCCGCGCGTCAGGACCTGCACACGATCGCAGAGCTTCATGATGAGTTGCATGTTGTGCTCGATGACCAGGATTCCGCAGCCATATCGGTCGCGGATGGCCGTGATCCGGGTAAGGAGATCGGCTGCCTCCTGAGGGCTGAGACCCGCCGCTGGCTCGTCGAGCAGCAGGTACCGCGGCTTGATCGCCAGCGCCCGACCGATTCCCACCAGCCGTTGCTCGCCGTAGGCGAGCGCGCTGGCGGTGACGTGTCGCCGCCCGGCGATGCCGAGATAGTCGAGGATTTCCGCTGCGCCGTCGCGGGCTTGCGAACGCGGCAGGCCGATACCGACGCCCGCCATCTCGACGTTTTCGAGTACGGTCATGTCCGGAAACAGTCGCGCCGCCTGGAAAGTGCGGCCGAGACCGCGGCGCGGGAACTGGTGAGGCGACCAGCCGCTGGTCGGATGGCCGTCGAGTTCAACGGAGCCCTCGCTCGGCTTCAGGTAGCCGCTGAGGACGTTGACCAGGGTCGTCTTGCCGGCGCCGTTAGGACCGATGAGCCCGAGGATTTCTCCTCGGGCCAGTTCGAGATCGACCCCCTCCAGGGCGCGCAGGCCCTCGAAGTGAACGCCGACGCCCCGCGCTGTCAAAGCGTTGCGCGTATCGACGGCAGTCCGGTCCATGAAGCGGGTCCTTCCGTGTAGCCTTCAGCGGCCAGGGATCTTCTCTGGTGTGCGCAGCTCGACGGCGCTGTGCTTGCCTTCCTGAACCTGCATGATGACCATCGGACGCATGAAGTTGATGTGGGTCTTCCCGTCAAAGGTGGTCGGGCCCACCAGCAGTGGCTCGTCCTTGAACTTCTCGAACTCTGCCTTGATCGCGTCGGACTCGATCGATCCTGCCCGCTCTGCCGCCACCTTGATGGCCTGGATCACCGAGTAGCCAGTCAGCGTGTGCGCGGTCGAGGGATGGTTGCCGTGCAGGGCGGTGAAGTCGTCGATGAACTTTTTGACGTCAGGCCGCGGGTCGTCGCCGAAGATCGAGCCCATGGATGCGAAGTAGAAGTTCGAGAGGTCGGGAACGCTCTCGAGCCAGTAGTCGCCATCCATGTCCTCGCCCGAGAGGATGGGCATGGTGAGCCCTGCAGCCCGCAACTGCCTCAGGGCGCCAGGGCCGGCCGGCGTGAAGGTCGAGAGCAGCAGCACGTCGGGCTGCGGGTTCAGCGCCTTAATGCGCGTGATGTGCGTGGCGATCGACGCATCGTCCATCGTGAACGTGTCGGTGCCAACCATCGCGGCGTCGCCGTTCTGCTCCTTGAAGCGCGCCTGGAACGCGGCGCTCACCGACAGGTCGTACTGGATCGTCGTTTGCGTCAGCGCATAAGCCGTCTTCCAGCCTTTGGCGGTCGCAAACTCGGCCAGCACGGTGCCGACCGTATCGCTGGCCGTCGAGAAGCTGAACGCGTAGGGACCGATCCCCTCGACGCCGAACTTCGGATCTGCAGCGAACGGCGCGATGGCGATCATGCCCTGACTGTTGGCGGTGCGGGCGGCGGTCCCGCCGAAGTCGAAATCGCCCGTCACGATCATGATGTCGGCGCCCTGGTCGATCAGCTCCATCGCCGCGACGGCACCCTGCGGGATTTCGCTCTTGGTGTCGGCATAGATCAGCTTCAGCGGACGGCCGAGAACGCCGCCGGCCTCGTTGATCTCCTTCACGGCCATCTCCGCCGCCTTCGACGGATCGGCGTCATAAGCGGCGATGAACCCGGTCTGGGCGATCGCTGCGCCGATGACGATGGGCTTGGCCTCCTGGGCCTGCGCGGCGGACACGAAGCCCGCTATCAGAATGGAACTTGCCAAAATTCTCGTTGTCATTGTTCACCCCTTTTTTGTTTTCTTGCCGATAAACGCTTCATGCACGTCCGTTGCGCAACCTCGCCGGAGAGAGCGTCGCGCCGTCGACTCCAAGTGCGGCGATGTCGTCGGGCATCGATGCGCCGCTGACCAGCGCCGCGGCTGCGCGCGCGAGCGCCGGCGACGTCTGGATTCCGTAGCCACCCTGGGCAGCGAGCCAGAAGAAGCCCTCCACCTCGTCGTCGTAGCCGACCACCGGCGTCTTGTCAGACACGAAGCTGCGCAGCCCCGCCCATTTGCGGTCGACCGTTTGAACGGCGAAATCGGCAGCCTGGCCGATGCGGTCAATGGCGATCGCGATGTCGATCTCCTCGGGCTGCGCATCGCAGGGAGCGGACGGTGTCTCGTCGGCCGGCGACCCCAGCAGCTTTCCAGCCTCCGGCTTGAAGTAGAACTCCTCGGAGATGTCGATGATCGTGGGCCAGCCGTCGACCTGCTGCGGCGGCGAGAAGGTGAAGGTGAAGGCACTGCGCCGCTTCGGCACGAGCCCGATGGGGGCAGCGCCTGCAAGGCCTGCGATCTCGTCGACCCATGCGCCGGCGGCGTTGACGACGGCGCCGGCGCCGATCGAGCCGGCGGACGTATCGACCGTCCAGTCCCCGCCACGGTTCCTTGCCAGCCCGACGACATCCGCATTCTGAACGACACGGGCCTTACGCGACCGCGCCCCACGCAGGAAGCCGGAATGGATGGCGTGGACGTCCAGATCGCTGGACATCTCCTCGAGCAGGCCACCATCGACATAGTCGGCCCTCAGCATCGGAGCACGTTGCAGCACCTCGGCGGCATCCAGCATGCGTAGCGTCGGCACCAGCAGGACAGCCTGATCGTAAAGCGCCTGCAGTTCGGCGCGCTGGTCGTTGCGCGCCACCATGATCAGCGGCCGCGGCGACCAGAGCGGGTAGTCACTGAAGCCGGCGGGAGGATTGGCGAAGAAGGGTCCACTGGCGACCGTCAGCGCCCGAATCGCGGCATTGCCATAGATTTCGGTGAACACCGCCGCCGATCGACCCGTCGAATGGTAGCCCGGCTGGTGCTCGCGCTCGACCAGCACGACCGATGCGGTCTTGGACAGCTCGTAGGCGAGCGACGCGCCCGCTATCCCGGCCCCGATGACGACGAAATCTGCCTGCGCGATCATAAATCGATCTGAGCAGGGTTTTTCCTATGTGACAAGCAGAATTTTCTTAAAGGAAAATAATCCGGTTTCGGGCCGGTGTGGGCTGCTACATCACCAGCCCGTCTGTCCCGCCGTTCACAGGCTCGCCCTCTCCGGGCAGCGGATGCCAACACACCACGATGAGCCGGGCTTCCGTCGAGCCGGTGCTTAGGTAGGCATGACCGAGGCCGCTGTCGAAATACACGCTGTCTCCCGGCTCCAGCACCCGCGGCGGCTCTCCCTCGATCTGGAAGGTGAGTTGTCCGTCCAGCACGTAGACGAATTCCTCGCCGGGATGGTTTATGAAGCGGGTGAACTCCTCGACGCTATGTGCCTTGATCGTCGCGAAAACCGGCATCATGCGCTTGTGGGTGCGCCCCGAGCAGAGCATGTTCATGATGTAGTAGTCGTTCTCGACTTTCTGCGCCTGTCCCTTCCTTTCGACCGTCACGATCTGCGAGACGACGGACGCAGGCTGGTCGCTCAGCAGTTCGCTCATTTCCATGTCGAAGGCATAGGCCAGCCTCAGAATGCTGTCATAGGTCAACGCGATCAATCCGCGCTCGGCCTTGGAGATCGTGGACACAGCAAGGCCGCTCCGGCCCGCCAATTGCGCCAGGGTCCAGCCAGCCGATTTCCTCATCGAGCGGACACGCTCTCCGAAACTTTGCCGTTCCCATTGCGGCGAGGCCGGTTCTTCGGATCTCTCGTTGGAGATCCTCTGGCTCCAGCGTTTTTTCGCTGCCTTCCGCGCGATCTCCGCACGCCGCTCAGGCGTCATGCTCGCGGCGCGCTTCTTGCCACCCTTTGCGCCGAGAGCCTTGGCGGCGGGGTCCTTGCCATCGTCCATCACGTTGTCGACTTCCTCACCCGCGGCAATATGCATGACGCGCACGGTGTTGCCGCTCACGACCGGTCCATTTGCTCACAAGACTTCCGATGCATTGCGCTAAGCATATAGGCGTGCACGCCGCCGTCTGACAACCACCTTGGCAACATCAGATTTGAAATCAAGACACCGCCCCACACCACTTCTCCAGAGGCTTCTCTCCCCCGGATCTCTGTCCACAACTCGCGGAAGTCCAAAATCACGCATTCAATAAACCATCGCTCTCCTTCCACCCGTGCACATCGGACGGCATGCCTCGGCGGGGCGCGCCGCCTCCGCTTTTCTTGCCGCTGTTAGAGGTCGCCGGCTGTCACGATGAGCAATGAGCAATGAGCAATGAGCAATGAGCAATGAGCAATAAGCAATGAGCAATGAGCCGTCTACATCACAGACCATTCTGCGTCGCATTGCCAGTAAGGCAGATTTGTCAGGGCGGTCGCCGAGGCAACGTCTGTTTATGGGCAAAGGCAAGACTTGCCTCAGCTTCTGAAATGGGGGCGCGTTGCCGTCGAAGCGCTACGCCCACATGAACCGCTGCTTTCTCCGTTCCTCCGTCCAGAAGCGGTCGGGCAGGAAGCCACTCCTGTCTTGCCGTTGGCGTCCCTAGACCGGTCGCGGCCCGGAAATGATTTCCCGGGTAGATTAGGCGCCGGAAGCCAACTGGCAGGTTGGAATGATGGGGTCCTGATCCGACATCGATCAACATCACCGAATGGAAGTTGACATCCACCTTCCGTACGTGCCGCGACCTGCTCAACCTTTTCGGGCAACACTCCTCGCGGCGGAAAACTGCATGCTCGACATTGCATGAGACCGGCGCGACCATTCGACAGGAGGGAATCCCGCACTCCGGTTTCAAAGCTGAGTTTCTTGGCTTTACGAAATCGCACAGGCGGTTCAAGAGGGGCACACACAGTCGGAACATCCATGCGGATCACTGCACACTTTCACCCTCCCGCTCTGACCGAAAGCGCCAAGGCCGTTCTGCGTCGGCTGGTGAACGAAGGACCGTCGACACGGCCTCAGCTGGGCGCCGCGCTGAACCTGTCCAGGCCGACGATGTCCGCGGCGATCGCCGAACTCGAGCGGCTCGGCTACGTTGATCCAACCGGGGCCGTGCAGGGTCCGCTCGGGCGCAGCGCAACGCAGTATCGGGTCGGGCGAATAGCAGGCCATGTCATTGCGGTGGATGCTGGTTCGACCCATGTGCGCCTGCGCGTTACCACTCTCGACGGGCGTCTGCTTCACAGCCGCGTCTGCAGTCTACCCAGCAGCCAGTTTGCGCTCACCCCGGTGATCAGCCGGACCGTGGCGCATGAGGTGGCTGCAGCGATCGCCGAGCGGTTCGAGGACTGGGGACCCTTGCGGGCGCTGGGAATCGCGGTCCCGACCCGCGTCGTGGGCCCGGAGAACGACACCGCCAGCACCGACCAGAACGTGATCTTCACCGAGTTCGAGCCGCCGTCCGGCGTCGACGTCCTGCTCGTCAACAACGTCAACTGCTCCGCCGTGGCGGAACGGGAATACGGCGCGGCGCGTGGACGCGACACGTTTGCCTATGTCCAGATCGGCCTCAAGATTGGCATGGGCCTCGTGCTCGGCGGCAACATGATCGTCGGCGCGAACGGGTCGGCCGGCGAAATCGGTCATCTGAGCTTCCCGTTTGCGCCGGGGCTCGAGCCGGAGCCCGGGGCCGTGGAACGCTATCTGGGCACGGAATCCCTCATCGCCCGCGTCAGGTCGGACTGGCCCCCCCACAGCGGGGCCGCCCCGGAGACGACCAGTGAACTGCTGACTATGGCGGAGGCAGGCAACCGGGCGGCGATCGCGCATGTGGAGGGTCACGCGGCAGCGATCGGCGCCCTCGTCGCGACCTGCGTCAGCGTGGTCGATCCGGGCCTGGTCGTGCTGGGTGGAGGGCTCGGCGCCTCTCCGCTGCTTTTGCCCAAGGTGCGCGAGGTGGTGGGAAGGCTGACCTATCCTGTTGATGTCACGACCACCCAACTCGGTGTCGACGCGACCGTCCTCGGCGTCGCCAAGCTTACCCTGGACCGAGCCCTGGAACGATTGCTGGGCGAACAAGCGTAGCCCCCCTCCCGGCACCGGCGACTTTCTCGCCCGGAGGAAATCGGCAACCGTGTCGAATCCCGGTTGACATCACTCCCCTTATTTTATTTGTTAAGGTGCCTAACACACGGAAGCTCGATCTGGGCCTGTGTTCGCGATGGGCTTAACAGGAGGGCAGGATGGACATTCGCAGAAGCTTCTTGAGCACCGTATCCGCACTTGTGGCGGTTGGGTGGGCTGGGATCGCCGCGGCTCAGGAAAAGACATTGGAATACTGGGTCTATTCCGACTTCGCGCAGGGTGATGCACTCGCGCTCCAGCAGGAATTCATCAAGGAGTTCACCGCCAAGCATCCCGGCGTGAAGATAGAGATCATCGGCAAGGGGGATGCGGACCTCACCGCAGGCCAGATCGCCGGCGCCGCGAGCGGCAACGTGCCGGACGTGTTCATGAACGGCATCGGAACCGGCGCGCAGCTGGTTGAGGTCGGCGCGCTTGCTAATGTCTACGACAAGTGGATGGCGATGCCCGAGGACTACCGCAACCAGTTCAACAAGAGTGCCATCGCCAACTGCACTCCCGAACCGCAGAAGATGTACTGCCTGCCCTACACGGGCTACGGCTCGCTGATGTTCCGCAACCTGACGGTCCTCAAAAAGGCCGGGATTGATCCGTCGACCCCTCCCGCGACGTGGGAAGAATGGCTCGGGCAGATGAAGAAGATCAAGGAGGCCGGGATGTTCGCGATTCCCGACCAGGCTCTGGTCTTCAACTCGATCGCGGAGATGTATGCGATTTCCGGCGACGTCAGCACCTGGGGCATCGACTGGGACAGCCGCAAGACGCGGATCGATCCTGCGGTGATGGAAAAGGTCCTGCAGAAGTTCGTCGACATCGCGCCGCTGAACTCGGGCACGAGCCGCAACGACCAGGCGACAAAGGACCTGTTTGTAACCGACCAGTTGGCGTTCCACACGGTTGGCCCGTGGGTCAACTCGACCTATCTGGAAGCCGAGAAGAACGGCAAGTTGAAATATGACTTCGTCCTGATCCCGGGCGACACGGCCGACAAACGCGGCGGCATCCAAAACTACGAGATCGTCGGTGTCGCGCCGGGCGAGAACTTCGACATCTCATGGGAGTTCGCCTCCTACGTGACGGCAAAGGAACAGATGGCGCGCTGGGCAAAACTCCTGTCGCGCTACAATTCCAACGCCGCCGCCATGGCAGAGCCGGAAGTCGCTTCCCTGCCGCTGATCGCCAGATCGGTGGAGTCCGTTGGATATGCGATGGACGTCATGCCTCCCTACCTCGTGAAGGCAGTGCCGAGCTGCTACTCCTCGACGGTGGTCGACATCGTGTCCGCGACTGCCGACGGCGAGTATTCCCCAGCGGAAGGCGCCAAGGAAATCGTCGCCGAACTCAACGACTGCCTGGCCGAATAGGCGCCTGACCCGACAAGCGCGGCCGGGAACAGTCCCGGCCCGCCTCCCCTGAAAGCCGATCGATGTCGTCGCAACGAAGCCACGTGCCGCACTACCTGATGATCGCACCCTTCGTGGTGCTGTTCGCGGCGTTCTTCCTGTACCCGATCCTGAGCGGCTTCTACTACAGCTTCCACGACTGGAACGGCGTCGAGGTGCCGCGCTTCGTCGGCCTCGCCAACTACGAAAAGCTCCTCGGGTCGCGCGACTTCTCGAGGGCGATGTGGAACCTGGTCGTCTACATCTCCATCACGGTGCCCGTCGGCATCCTCGTCGCCTTCGGACTGGCCCTGCTGGTCGACAGTTTTACGGGCCGCTGGGCGAGCTTCTTCCGCAATGCTTATTTCCTGCCGGTCGTCCTGCCTGCCTTCCTCGCGGCGACGATCTGGCGGTGGATCTACGCGCCGAACTTCGGCCTGCTCAACATGATCCTCGGCTGGTTCGGCCTGCCATCGGTGAACTTCCTGAACGACACGGGCACGATGATCTACGCGCTGATCGCGGTGGATGTCTGGGTCTCGGCCGGGTTCAACATGGTGATCCTGCTCGCCGGGCTGAAGAACATCCCCGCCGAGCTCTACGAGGCCGCGCGTCTCGACGGCGCCAACAAGTGGCAGCAGATCGTCCACATCACCGTGCCGATGCTGGGCCCGATCATGTTCTTCGTCATCACCTACAGCATCATCTCGGCCATGCAGGTCTTCGACAAGCCTTGGCTGCTCACGGGTTCCTCCTTCTCGGAATATGGCGGCCGCCGCGGCGCGCTGCTCTTCCCGGTCATGGACATGATGGGCCGCGCCTTCGGCGAGGTGCGCTTCGGCGAGGCGTCCGCCTACGGCTTCCTGCTGACGCTCGCCATCGTGTTCCTCACCATGGTGACCTTCGGCATCCGCAAGTGGAGGGAGCGTTCATGAGCGTGTCTGCCCGCCGCAACGTCACGGTCTGGACCGTCCTGAAATGGGCGGTGGCGATCATGGTCGCGGTCATCGCCGTCTTCCCGGTCTGGTGGATGGTCAACGTCGTGTTCTCGCTTCCGGGCGAGCCGGTCTCGATCAATCCGCGCCTCTGGCCGACCTCGATGTCGGCCGGCATCGACAAGATCCGCATGATCTTCGCCGAGACCGCCTACATGCGCGCCTATGCCGTCTCGCTGGCCTATGCGGGTCTGACCATCTTCGGCGTGCTGCTCGTCGGCTCGCTCGCCGCCTTCGAGTTCGCCCTGTTCGAGTTCCGCGGCAAGAACGTCCTGTTCGCCGTGATCCTGCTGTCGCTGATGGTGCCGACGGCCGCGACGATCATTCCGACCTACCTGCTGACCTCCTCGCTCGGCTGGCTCAACTCGATGCAGGGGCTGGTCGTGCCGGGCCTCGCATCGGCCTTCGGCCTGTTCATGCTCGTGCAGTTCATGCGCGCCATCCCGCGCGACATGATCGAGGCGGCGCGGCTGGACGGGGCCAACCATTTCCAGATCTACTGGTTCGTCGCGCTGCCGCTCAGCCGCAACGCCATGATCACGCTCGCCATCCTCACCTTCATGCAGACGTGGGGAAACTACATGTGGCCGCTGATCGTGGGCACGCGCCCCGACATGTACACGGTCGGCCAGGTGGTCGGCCTCTTCAACGCGCCGCTGTCGCACCAGACGGTCGACGTGGTGATGACCGCCAACCTGCTCGCCGCCATTCCGCCCCTCGTCTTCTTCCTGATCTTCCAGAAGCAGATCGTCGAAGGCATCGCGATGTCGGGCACAAAGGGCTAACGGAGCCGATAGAGACATGGCCTTTCTGGACATCACCTCGGTGACGAAATCCTTCGGCGCGGTCAGCGTGCTGAAGGACGTCAGCCTTGCCATCGAGAAGGGCGAGTTCGTCGTCTTCGTCGGTCCCTCGGGCTGCGGCAAGTCGACCCTCCTGCGCATGATCACGGGCTTGGAGGATCCGACCTCGGGCACGATCGCGATCGACGGGGAGGTCGTGAACGACGTCGAGCCCGCCAAGCGCGGCACCGCGATGGTGTTCCAGTCCTACGCGCTCTATCCGCACATGACGGTCTACCAGAACATGTCCTTCGGCCTGCGCATGGCGGGCAAGTCGAAGGCCTTCATCCGCGAACGCGTCGAGCGCGCGGCGTCGATCCTGCGGCTGGAACAGCTGCTCGACCGCAAGCCGGCCCAGCTGTCGGGCGGGCAGAAGCAGCGCGTCGCGATCGGTCGCTCGATCGTGCGCGAACCGCGCGTCTTCCTGTTCGACGAGCCGCTGTCCAACCTCGACGCCGAACTGCGCGTCCAGATGCGCGCCGAGCTGATGGAGCTGCATCGGCGGCTGGGGACGACGATGATCTACGTCACCCATGACCAGGTCGAGGCGATGACGCTGGCCGACAAGATGATCGTCATGCATGCAGGGCGGATCCAGCAGGCCGGCGCTCCGCTCGACCTCTACGACGACGCCGACAACAGGTTCGTCGCCGGCTTCGTCGGCTCGCCGAAGATGAACTTCCTGCCCGCGCGCGTCGCCGGCTCCGACGCCAATTCGGTGAAGCTCGAGGCGATCGCCGGCACGGGTTCGGCGACCTTGCCCTTCGCAGGCCTGCCCGGGGCGCTGGACGCGGTCGAGCTCGGCCTGCGGCCCGAACATCTGCGGATGGTCTCGCCCGATGCGCCAACGGGCGGCGGCCTGGTCCTCGAAGGCCGCGTCGCGCTGGCCGAGGAACTCGGCGCTGAATCCTATGTCCATGTCGACCTGGCGGATGGAACGCGGGTCATCGCCCGCGCCGGCCGCGATGCCGCGAGAGCCTCGCAGACCGCACGCCTCGTCGGCGACCTCGACCGGGTGATCCTGTTTGCCCCCGACGGCGCGCGGCTGCGCGGAACAGGCGGACCCGACGCATGAACGGACAGATTATCGACGCAGGTCGCCCGCTGATCGTCGGCATCGACATCGGCGGGACCAAGACCCACATGCGCGCGATGGCGGCCGATGGGCTCGGCGACCTGCGTGCTCCGCTGGACCGCGTCCTTCCGAGTTCCCAATGGCGCACCCGCGGCTGGAGCGAGGACGCGCGCGGGCTGTTGGATCTGCTGGCGGAGTTCGTCGATAGCTCGACGGTCGTCGCGATGACGATCGGTGCGCATGGCTGCGACGACGACAGCGAATGCGCTGCCTTCGAGGCCGCCCTGCGCGAGCTGACCGACATTCCGCTGTCGGTCGTCAACGATGCCGAGCTCATGCCGCTCGCGCTCGGCATGCCGGGCCAGATCGGCGTGGTCGCAGGCACCGGATCGATCGCGGTCTGCCGTCCGAGCGGGAAAGGCATGATGTCCGCGGGCGGATGGGGCTGGGTCGTCGGCGACGAAGGCAGCGCCGCGGGCCTCGTGCGCGAAGCGGTCCGGGCCGTCGCCCGCCACCTCGACGCCGGCGGAAACGAGGACGAGCCGCTCTCGCTGGCGCTTCTCGCCAGCATGTCGGTTCCTGCCGTCCCCCGTCTCGGCAGCGCGCTGGCGGCCCTGGGCGGCGCGGCCGCGGTCGGAGCCCACGCCGAAGCCGTCTTCGCCGCCGCCGACGCCGGCTCGGCACTGGCCCGCAAGGTCATCGAGGAAGGTGGTCGCGAACTCGCCCGCCTCGTCATGCATCTCGACGCGCGCGGCGCCGACGTCCGCGACGTCGTGGCGGGCGGCAGCGTGATCGTTGCCCAGCCCTCGCTCTGGGCCGCGTTCTCCGATGCCGTCACGCTGTCGTCCGCAGGCCGGATCACCCCTCATCTCTTCAGCGGCAGCCCCGTGGACGGCGCATGCCGCCTGGCCGCCACCCTGGTCGGGCCACCTGCCGGGAGCCAAAGCCCCGGCGCGAAGACGACCGCACTCATCTGATGACAGGAAGGACCTACAATGAGCTATCGTTCCACCATCGCCCGCCAGCCGCAGGCGCTGGCAGACACCCATGAGGCCGCGCGCGACCAGCTCGCGACGATGGACCTGTCCGCGATGACCGGCAACGTCATCGGGGTGACCGGCATCGGGGCGAGTTTTGCAGCCGCGGTCGTCGGTGTCGGCGAACTGCAGGCGAACGGCCGGCGCGGCTTCGCGATCCGGGCCTGCGACATGGCGCAGGGCCGCGATCTGGTCGACAGCCTCGTCGGGCTGTCGCACCGCGGCCGCAGCGTCGAGACCGTGCTGGCCCACGAGAAGCTGCCGTCGGCGAAGCGTCTCGCCATCACGAACGATCCGACCAGCCCGCTCGCCCGCGCATCCGATTTCCACATCACGCTGAACAACGGGTCGGACGCCACGCCGTCGAGCACCGGCTACACCGCGACGCTGCTGGCCATGGGCATGGCGTTCGAGAAGATGGCGGGCGGCGCAGGCGGCGCGTTTGCCACGGTGCCCGGCCTGGCGGACAAGACGCTGGCGTCGGCCGCCCGGAAGATGGCGCGGCTCGGCGAGCTGTTCCGCGACCGCCGCGCGATCGACTGCGTCGGCGCCGGCTCCTCGCTCGGCACCGCGGACGGCGCCTCGCTTCTCATCCGCGAAGCGGCCCGCATACCGGCGTCCGCCTATGACACGCGACACTACCTTCACGGCCCGCTCGAATCGATGGACGCAACCACCGGCGTCGTCGTCTTCGGCGACGGGCGCGAGATCGAGCTCGCACACCAGATCGAGAAGATCGGCTGCCCGGTGCTCCTCGTCACCACCGACTCCACGGTCGCCGACGGCGACCTGCTGACCGTCATCACCGTGGCGAAGCAGGACAACCTGATCGCGCAGGGCATCCTCGACATCCTCGGCCCGCAGCTCTTCGCCGCCGAACTGTCGGACGCGGCCGGCCTGACCGATACCAAGTTCCGCTACCGGATGACCGACACGAAGGTTCCGGAAAAGGCCGCTTCCTAGTGTCCGGCCGGTATCCAGGAGAGTAAGGCTGGGTGCCAACGGCGCATTCAACGACAGGCATCTTGAGTTAGATGTAGCAAATACTACGTTCTACGTAGTTGTCACGCCAGAGCAGCGGGACGACCCCGGACTGGCGGTCGGTCGTCGGGCGTGATTGTATCCAGCGGCAAGTCGCCGGTTTGCTGTTCTGGTGCGGCGTCGAGATACACGCGACCCGATAGCAGGTCGCGTATCTCGCGCCGCGAGCGGTCTTCCGGGAAATGCAGGACCGGGGGCGCATAACGGCCCTCGGTTTACTCGGTCAGGCTGTCAGATTTCCGGGGCGGGCATTGTTTGCCCTACTTCAGGGATGGGGACGCCTTGCCCCCATCCCGTGGGAAGGGCCCCGATGTCCGCTTTCAGGCGAAGGTAAAGTTCGCTTGAACGTCTGCGATGGGGGCGCAAAGCCGACAATCGCCGCCCGTTGATGACACATAACCCATATACTTTGAGTAGCCTGCTTTGCTGCTGGACTTCGCCCGCAGAGGAAGCAGTAGTCGGTCGCGGTCGAGGGATAACCCTTGACCTGATCCAGCCCGGCGACGGGCTCTGCTCGGTACCAGGCCAGATTGGTGGCCTGGCCAACGAGTGGAGCGAACACATGGACAAACCCAACACCATCGAGCTGACTCCGGCTGCGGAAGCGCCGGTAGGCGCCGCGCCGCGCGGTTCGAAGAAGACATCTAAGCCGACCGCAGTCGGGCCTGTCGCAACGGCAAGCGATCAGTCGAACCAAATCGCGCGATCGGTGTCGAAACGGGCTGGCGCCAAACCCGCCCCGCGGGAGGGGGTTCAAGGTGTCAAAGCGAAGAACCTCGCGAAGACGGTCGCTGACGAAAGGCCCGACATGAGGCACCGCAGCAGATCCAAGAAGGAGCAGCTGATCGGGCTGTTGTCCAAGCCGGGCGGGACGCGGGTTTCCGTTCTCGTGGAACGGCTCGGATGGCAGGCGCACACGGTGAGGGCGGCACTGTCGGGACTCCGCAAGCAGGGAATTGCGATCGCCGTGTCGAAGTCGGCCAAAACCGGCGAGACAGTCTATGCCGTCACGTCCGCAGCGGGTGTCAATGAGGCATCGGCATGATGGACTTGCAGTCGATCGCCGACGATGGCGGCACGCAGCCGGCGACAGTCGATGTCTCGCGTGGAGGCGGGTGCCGGCCCGCCTCCTTCGACCTTGTGGCAATCGCCTCGCTGGAGCGCCAGGAGTGCATCGCTGCCTGGGTCCGCCAGTTCGGTCATATCCCACCCAAACATGTGTCGGTCCAGTTTATGCGGAAGGCGCTGGCTTACGAGCAGCAGGTCAGGGTGTCCGGCGGACCCTCGGGCGCGGTTCGTAGGGTCCTCAAGGTAGCCCTGAAGGAAAAGAAGTCGGGGAGGAAGCGAGCTTCCGCCAAGACGCCCGTCGTTCAGCTGCGCACCGGCACCCATCTGGTGCGCGAGTGGAATGGCAGAACCTATCAAGTGGAGGTACTGGATGATGGCTTTCGAACGGACGGCAGGACCTATCGGTCACTGAGCGCCGTCGCCCGCAAGATCACCGGTGCTCACTGGTCGGGACCACGATTCTTCGGATTGGGCTGACAGCCATGAAAAAGATTCGCTGCGCCATTTACACCAGAAAGTCATCCGAGGAGGGTCTGGAACAGACGTTCAACTCGCTCCATGCCCAGCGCGAAGCCTGTACGTCTTACATCGCCAGCCAGAAGCACGAAGGCTGGGTCGTGATGGCCGATCATTATGACGATGGCGGTATCTCAGGCGGAACGTTGGAGCGGGACGCGCTGCAACGATTGCTGAGGGATGTCGATGAAGGCCTTGTCGACCAGATCGTCGTCTACAAGATCGATCGTCTAACGCGTTCGCTCGCCGACTTCGCCAAGCTGGTCGAACGGCTTGATGCAGCCGATGCCTCCTTCGTTTCGGTGACGCAATCGTTCAACACCGCAACCAGCATGGGAAGGCTGACGCTCAATGTGCTGCTGTCCTTCGCCCAGTTCGAGCGAGAGGTCACTGCGGAGCGGATCCGCGACAAGATCGCCGCCTCGAAGAAGAAGGGTCTGTGGATGGGCGGCAACGTGCCGCTCGGCTACGAGCCGGATGGCCGGACGCTGAAGGTCAGGCCGGACGAAGCGCGAACCGTTAACGCGCTGTTCGACCTTTATCTGCAACACCGCTCGATCATTGCCGTGGTGCACGAGGCCGAGCGCCACGGTCTGCGGCGGCGCAAGGATGGGACCGGCGAGCCGCAACCCTTTGGCCGCGGCCATATCCACTACATCCTGACCAACCCAGTCTATGCCGGCCTTATCCGCCATCGCGACCAGGTTCACGACGGCCAGCAGCCGGCGATCATCAACCGGGATCTTTGGAATCAGGTTCAGGCGATGCTGACACAAGGTGCTGCCCGCCGCAGGGGCAAAACATCCGCCAACAACACCTCGCCACTCTCCGGAAGGCTGTTCGACGAGACTGGCGATCGTGTGACGCCGAGCCATGCCGGCAAGAAGGGAAGGCGCTATCGCTACTACGTCTCCAACCGGTTGATCACCGGCACCGGGACTAAGGCGGGTGCATCAGACAGAGGCTGGCGGCTCCCGGCGCAGGCGCTGGAACAGCAGACTGCAGATGTGGTTCAAAGGCACCTTCGCAACCGGCTCGCATGCGATCTGCTGGTCGCCCCGACAGCCGATGCCATTGCCAGGGCGGGCCGGGGACTTGATCGGTTGAGCGGTCCTGAGACAGCCTCCGGCCAGATCATCAAATGCATCGAAAAGGCAGTGCTCGCCCCGGGCCGGATCGAGATCAGCCTCGACCGCGCATCGGTTGCGTCGGTCCTCGAACTGGATGCCTCGAGAATCTCCCAGATGGCCATGACCCTCGTCGCCCCGTTTCATCGCCGCAAGCGTGGCGTTGAGTCGAAGCTTATGATCGGAGGACATGAACCGACCTCACCTGACGGAGTTCTCATCCGCAACATCGCCAAGGCACATCAATACTACGAGGCGATCACCCAAGGCGGCACATTCGAGGAACTGGCCCGCTCAGAAGACCTCACAGTGCGCCGCATCCTGCAGGTGATCGAACTCGCCTTCATCGCTCCCGACATCGTGAAGGCAGTCGTCGGCGGTAAGCAGCCAAGCGGACTGACCACCAAATGGCTTGGTCAAAATCCCCTGCCGTCCGACTGGCAGGCCCAGCGGCGTGTCGTCGCGGCACTTTGATCCCCCGAATACCGACAGAGAACCGCCCAGTTCTCCATCCACTGGCGATAGTGCGCGGATGCTGCTTTCGCAAACTGCCAGCCCCGAAATGGGCGATAGAGACTTTGGCTTGAATCCGGCTGAAAACGCGACCGCTTTAGCGTCTCTGGCAATAGGGTGTCGGGCTAACGCATTGAATTTGCTCGCCTATTTGCGCGAGACGCGGAAACTCCCGAAAACAAAGGACTGGTTGGCTGGGGAACCTGGATTCGAACCAGGACTAACGGAGTCAGAGTCCGTGGGTCTACCGTTAACCTATTCCCCAGCAGGCCGGCCCGGAATGTCCGCGCAGCCGACGACGCGCCTTTTATATAAGGTCGCCGATTAGTCAAGCAAGGATCGCGCCGCGTCCAGCGGCGCTGCGTCGCGCCCGGCCTTTCCGGAACCCAAAAGCCGCTTGGTGTTGGCGCGATCCGCTGTTACTCTGGCCCCAACTCTAGTTAGAGCGCCTGCTGCGTCCTTCCGGTTCGCGCGGCGCCGAAGGAACATACAGTGGATACCCCCGAGCCCGGCGTCGCGCCGGACGACAAGGGGTTGAGCGGCGGCGCGGCCCAGAACCGCAAGCCCGACCAGCCCCGGCCAGACCTGTCCCGACCGGGACAACATGGTCCGAAGCCGCACAAGCGCAAGAAGCGCAAACGCGGCCGCAAGGTTTTCGCACGCGACGGCCAGCCGTCCTCGCCTCAGGCGCCCCCGCCGAAGGCGCCAGTCAATGGAGCATCCGCGCCGGCCCAGCCGCAGCTGCGTCCCGAACCGGCGCAGACCGCGCCTCACCGGCCGGCCTCGCCACCGTCCGCGCCATGGCGCGACGGCGCGACGTCGCCGCTTTACGCCGCCCTCGACCTCGGCACCAATAATTGCCGGCTGCTCGTCGCCGCGCCGACGCGGCCGGGCCAGTTCCGCGTCGTCGACGCCTTTTCGCGAATCGTCCGCCTCGGTGAAGGACTCACCGCCAGCGGGCGGCTTGGCGAGGAGGCGATGCGCCGCGCCGTCGAGGCGCTGGCGATCTGCGCCGGCAAGCTGCGGGCGAGAAACGTCCGCCAGCGCCGGCTGATCGCGACCGAGGCCTGCCGCTCCGCCGCCAATGGCGAGGAATTTTTGACCCGTGTCGAGCGCGAGACCGGGCTCAAGCTGGAGATTATCGACCGCGAGACAGAGGCGCGGCTGGCCGTGTCCGGCTGCGGCTCGCTGATCGAGCCTGAGACGCAGGGCGTCGTCCTGTTCGACATCGGCGGCGGCTCGTCCGAGATCGCGCTGATCGACCTGTCGAAGGGCCGCACCGCCCGCCTCGCCAACCACATCGTCTCCTGGACCTCCCTGCCCGTCGGCGTCGTGTCGCTCGCCGAACGTTTCGGCGGACGCGATGTGACGCCCGCCATTTTCGAAGCCATGATCGGCGATGTCGGCCGCATGCTCGGCGGCTTCGACGGCCGCGACCGGCTGGGCGCGCTGGCGTCGGGCGGCAATTTCCACCTGCTCGGCACGTCGGGCACGGTGACCACCCTGGCCGGCGTCTTCCTCGGCCTCGACAAGTATGACCGCCGCCGCGTCGACGGCCTGTGGATGGACCGTGCCGACGTCGATGCGATGACGGCGAAGCTTCTCTCGTGGGACTTTCCGGCACGCGTCGCTAATCCCTGCATCGGGGCCGACCGGGCCGACCTCGTACTCGCCGGCTGCGCCATCCTCGAAGCGATCCGCCGCGCCTGGCCGTCGCAGCGCCTGCGCGTCGCCGACCGTGGCCTGCGCGAAGGCATCCTGACCGAACTCATGGCGTCGGACGGCGCCTGGCGGCGCGGACGGCGGCTCTACCGATGAAAAAGCCGGGCGACGGAAAAGGCGCGACGCGCGTCCTGAAAACCCGCATCAAGAAGAAGAGCGGGCTGAAGGAAAGCTCGCGCCGCTGGCTCGAGCGGCACATGAACGATCCCTATGTGCAGCGCTCCAAGGCCGAAGGCTATCGCTCGCGCGCGGTCTACAAGCTGCTGGAGATCGACGAGCGCTACAAACTGCTGAAGCCCGGCATGCTCGTCGTGGACCTTGGCGCCGCGCCGGGCGGCTGGAGCCAGTATGTGGCGCGCCGGCTCGGCTCGACGGACGAGAAACCTCTGATCGCCGCGATCGACTATCTCGACGTCGACCCCATTCCCGGCGTGACGATCCTGAAGAAGGATTTCCTCGACGAGGACGCTCCGGCGAAGCTGATGGAGGCGCTCGGCGGCGCGCCCGACGTCGTCCTGTCCGACATGGCCGCGCCGACCACGGGCCATCGCCGCACCGACCACATCCGCACCATGCATCTCGGCGAAGTGGCCGCCGACTTTGCGCTGTCGGTGCTGAAGCCGGGCGGACATTTCCTCGCCAAGACCTTTCAGGGCGGTGCGGAGAACGAGCTGCTGGCGAACCTGAAGCGGCATTTCCGCTCCGTGCACCACGTCAAGCCGCCCTCCTCGCGCGGCGAGTCGGTGGAACTCTTCCTGCTGGCAAAGGACTTCAAGGGGCGGGCGGAGCAGCCTTCGGATCAGCCACCGGCGGATTGATCGGCGTCGTCGACCGGGCCACCGCGATATGGCCCGACACGGCGCTTCCGGCGTCGGGCGGGAGCCGAAGGAAGGCGAGCGCCGCCAGCGCCGAGACCGCGGCGACGACATAGAACGCGATGTGGAATTCCCCGAGCGTCGGGCTCGCGCCGGCCATGCCGGCCTGCAGTTCCAGAATGCCGCCGGCCATCGCCACGCCGATCGCGATGGACAATTGCTGGGCGACGGCGGCGATCGGCGTCGCGCGGCTGGTCTCCTCGGCCGAGACTTCCGCATAGGTGAAGGCGTTGACTCCGGTGAAGAACATCGAGCGGACGAAGCCGCCGACGAAGATGATCGCCATCATCAGCCAGATCGGCGTCGCCGGCGTGAACAGTCCCATCGCGGCGATCGACGCGGCGGCGACGAGCGATCCCGCGATCAGCACCGGACGGAAGCCGAAGCTACGGAAGACCCATGTCGTGCCGAGCTTCATGCCGATCGCGCCGAGCGCGGTGACGAAAGTGATCATGCCGGACTGGAACGCGGTGAAGCCGAAGCCCAGTTGCAGCATGAGCGGCAGCAGGAACGGGACCGCGCCGATGCCGATGCGGAAGATCGAGCCGCCGATGATCGACGAGCGAAAAACCTGGTTGCCCAGCAGATCGAGCGCCAGCAGCGGGTTCTTGGCCCGCCGCGCATGAACCAGATAGGCCATCGCGCAGATCGCGCCGATGACCACCGCGCCGATGCCGACGATCGGCGGCAGAGCGGGAAGGCTGACGACCGACAGGCCGAAGACGATGCCCGACGCCGCGAGGCCGCTCAGCACGAGGCCGGGCACGTCGAGCTTCGGCGTGGCGACCGGCGGCATGTGGGGAAGGAACCGGTTGGCGAGCCAGATGCCGGCAAGCCCGATCGGCACGTTGATCAGAAAAATCCAGTGCCATGAGAAATAGGTGGTGATGAAGCCGCCGACCGGCGGGCCGACCAGCGGCCCGACAAGCGCCGGCACCGACAGCCAGGCCATGGCCGAGACAAGGTCGGACTTCTCTGTGGAGCGCACCAGAACGAGCCGCGCAATCGGCGTCATCATCGCGCCGCCCATGCCTTGCAGGAAGCGCGACGCGACGAAGGCGCCCAGCGACCCCGCCGTAGCGCAGAGAACCGAGCCGACGATGAACACGCCGATCGCCGCCGCGAACACTTTCCTGGCGCCGAAGCGGTCCGCCATCCAGCCGCTGATCGGAATGAAGATCGCCAGCGACACGAGGTAGGATGTCAGCGCCAGTTTGAGCGCAATCGGGCTGGTGTCGATATCCATGGCGATCGCCGGCAGCGACGTGGAGATCACCGTCGAGTCCATCTGCTCCATGAACATGGCGATCGCCAGGATCATCGGCGTCGTGCGCTGGGCGAACCGCGACTTCGGTGTTGCGATCGGATCGGACATCGGCGCGCAATATCATGGGTTTTCGGGACTGTCCCGCACGCTGTCATGGGCCAGCGCAGCGGTCTACTTGGCCCGCTACTTCGCCTCCTCGGCATAGGCTTTCACCGCCTCCATCCGGCCGGCGGTCGCGGGGTGAGTCGAGAGGATGTTCGGACCCTCCATCTTGCCGAACTTGTCCTGCAATATCTGGAAGAAGCGCACGATCGCGGTGGGGTCCTTGCCGGTCGCCAGCATCAGGTCGACGCTGCGCCGGTCGGCGGCGCTTTCCTGGTCGCGCGAATAGGACAAGGACATCAGCGCCGACCCCTGGACGAGGATGTCCTCACCTGCCGAGCCGATGTCGCCGGCGATCAGCATGATCAGCGCCGCGACGCCGGCCGCGCGATAGAGCTGGCGCAGCGAATGCTCGCCTTCGACATGCGCGATCTCGTGCCCGAGCACGCCGAAGATCGCCGCGTCGTCCGTGCCGGCAAGCTCGACCAGCTCGTCGGTCAGCACGATATTGCCGTCGGGCAATGCGAAGGCGTTCGGCCCGATCGCCCCGCCCTTGCGGAAATTCAGCACATAGCCGTCCGCGCCGCGTCCGCTCGCGGCGGCGAGTTCGCGGAAGCCTGCCCGTAGCGTTTCCTGTCTCGTCTGTGGCAATTGCGTCGGCGAGGTGATGGTCTGGTCGAGCGAGGTCAGCGCGCCCTGGCTCATCATCTGCGGCACGATGGGCGGCGTCACCGCGACCGCCACCTCGACCAGCACCGGCACCGCGAAGCGGTAGATCGCCCAGCAGAGCGCGACCGCCACCGCCGCGAAGACGAACAGGCGCGGCCGGAAGCGCTCCAGCCCGTCGACGCCCGCGCCGGACGGATCGACGCCCGCCAGCCGGTCGACGCCGTCATTGTCGATCGTCTCGAACAGGCTGCCGTCCGGAAAGGTGACCCGGCGCGGAATGGACCCTACGCGCCTGGACAGTTCGACCTCGCCGCGCGGGCCGCGCGCGACGACCGCCCCATTGACAGCCGCCAGCCAATTGCCGGCGGCATCGACCGTCAGCTCGGCGTCGGCCCGTCGGCTCTCGCCGGAGGGAAACCAGGTTCCGGTGACGCGCTCAGAAGCCAATATCGAAGCCCTCGACGTCGATATATTCCGCGCCCACGGCCGCGCCGGAATCCTTTACCGTGCCGAGATAGTCGTCCAGCGATCCTTCCACCTCCAGCGCGGTCGCCGCCGCGAGGAATTTCGCCAGCCGGACCGCGGCCCAGGGCCGCGCCAGGCCGAGCGTCAGCACGGTCGCGATCAGATTGGTGACGTTGATCCAGACGAACCGTCCGCGCCGGATGGTCGAGCGCAGATGGTGGCGGGCGTCGATCACTGTGGCGTTGAAGGCGACGTTGCGCGTGCCGGCGCGATAGATCAGCGTCGCCAGCGCCAGCAGCAGGATCGCCGGCAGCGCCGACGTCGCCAGCAATTGCAGGATCGCGGCGAGGATCAGGTCGGCATCCTCCGTGCCGGACAACAGGTCGCGATAGGCCGCGAACAATGCCGAACCGACCGCGAGCGCCGATATGCCGAAGATCACGAGGCCGCCGAGGAACACCACGGCCGGCAGCAGCCACTGCCCGTACATAGCCCGCAAGGCCGGCTGGCTCGTCACCGGCCGCCCGCCATAGCTGAGATTGTTCAGGAGATAGCGCCACATCCAGCGCGAGGCGATCGGCGCCAGGATGCCGAGCGTCAGCCAGGTGATCAGCCCGCCGAGCACATAGGCCTTCAGCGCGCCGAGATAGCCGCCGGAAAAATCGAAACGGACATTGCGGTAGCTCGTCACCCGCGCGTTGAACCGCAGCCCGCGCATGATGAAGAACGGCGTAGCCAGGATGAAGAGCGGCGTCAGCGCCAGCGCGGCGATGGGGTAGATATTGGCGGCGAAATTGTAGGCGAGCAGCACGAGCAGCACGATGATCCGCCCGAACAGGATCTGCAGCGGCCGCGCGTGATATTCGAAGCTCGACCCGGCGAGATGGGTGTTGCCGTAAAAATAGCGCTGGCGTCGCACTTTCGCCCAGGCCGAATAGATGCCCAGCGTCAGGACCGTCAGCAGCACGTTGACGATCCAGATGCCGAAATACTCCCGCGCCGTCCCGGTGAAGGTGAACGGCTCGACCGTCCGGGGCGAGACCGGAATATCCCCGCCGGCGTCCGCCCTCATCGCCCAAGGTCCCGTATCGGCCATCCGCTGCTCCTGAAGAGAAGCGGCAATCTGCCGTCCGCACGGAGCGAACACAAGAGCGTGGAAGCGGCGTTCCCGCGCTTCCCAACCGGCGGCAGCCGTGTTACCAGCCCGTGCCAATCCTGAAGGGAAACTTCGAGTCGGCGCGGCCCAATGGGCGACAGCGCCGGTTTTGTATTCAAGGATCGGCCATGGCGACCATCATCGAGACCCCGACCGGCGCAACCGCGCTCACCTTCGACGACGTGCTGCTCCAGCCCGGCCATTCCGACGTCATGCCGGCGCAGACGGACGTGCGCACCAGGATCGCCGGCGATATCGAGCTCAACATCCCGATCCTGTCGGCGGCGATGGACACGGTCACCGAGGCGCGGCTCGCCATCTCGATGGCACAGGCCGGCGGCATCGGCGTCATCCACCGCAACCTTTCGCCCGAAGAACAGGCCGAGCAGGTGCGGCAGGTCAAGAAGTTCGAAAGCGGCATGGTGGTCAATCCGGTCACGATAGGCCCGGACGCCACCCTGGCCGACGCGCTCGCCTTGATGCGCGCCAACGGCATCTCAGGCATTCCGGTGGTCGAAAACGGCGGCACCGGCGGCCATGTCACCGGCCGGCTCGTCGGCATCCTCACCAATCGCGACGTGCGCTTCGCCTCCGACCCCTCGCAGAAGGTCTACGAGCTGATGACGCGCGAAAACCTCGTCACCGTGCGCGAGAACAGGGTCGACCAGGACGAGGCCAAGCGCCTGCTCCACAAGCACCGCATCGAAAAGCTGCTGGTGGTCGACGCCAAGGGAAATTGCGTCGGCCTGATCACGGTCAAGGACATGGAAAAGACGCAGCTCAACCCAAATGCCGCCAAGGACGCGCAAGGGCGCCTGCGCGTCGCAGCCGCCACCAGCGTGGGCGAGGACGGGTTCGAGCGGGCGGAACGTCTCATCGCGGCCGGCGTCGACCTGCTGGTCATCGACACGGCTCACGGCCACTCGCAGCGCGTGCTCGACGCGGTGACCCGCGCGAAAAAGCTCTCCAATTCCGTCCGCATCCTCGCCGGCAACGTCGCGACCCCCGAGGGCACCCGCGCGCTGATCGACGCGGGCGCCGACGCGGTCAAGGTCGGCATCGGCCCCGGCTCGATCTGCACGACCCGCATCGTCGCCGGCGTCGGCGTGCCGCAGCTTTCCGCCGTCATCGGCGCCGCCGAGGAAGCGGCGAAGTCCGGCGTCTCGATCATCGCCGACGGCGGCATAAAATTCTCGGGCGATCTCGCCAAGGCGCTGGCCGCCGGCGCGACCGCCGCCATGATCGGCTCATTGCTCGCCGGCACCGAGGAGAGCCCCGGCGAGGTCTATCTGCACCAAGGCCGTTCGTTCAAAGCCTATCGCGGCATGGGCTCCGTCGGCGCGATGGCGCGCGGCTCCGCCGACCGCTACTTCCAGGCCGAGGTGCGCGATACGCTGAAGCTGGTGCCGGAAGGCATCGAGGGCCAGGTTCCCTATAAAGGCCCGGTCGGCGGCGTGCTGCACCAGCTCACCGGCGGCCTCAAGGCCGCGATGGGCTATGTCGGCGCGCGCGACCTCGCCGAGTTCCGCGACAAGGCGCGCTTCGTGCGCATCTCGTCGGCGGGCCTGCGCGAAAGCCACACGCACGACGTGACCATCACCCGCGAAAGCCCGAACTATCCCGGCGTGGGGTGATCAGTCTCGCGATCAGTCGAGATCGGCCATCCGCACGGCGACCGACTGTATGGCCTCGGGAGAGAGCGACTGTTCGGCCGCGACCGCCTCGATATGACCCCACTGGCCGTCAGTCTGCGGCCGCCGATGCAACCAGGTCACCCGCGTCTCGGCGTCGATCACCCAGAGTTCGCGGACACCATGGCGGGCGTAGATTCTCGCCTTGAGTCCCCGATCATACTTCATCGATGACGCCGCGACCTCGACGGCGAGCAGGACGTCGGCTCCCTTGACGTCTACGGGCAGGATTCTGATCGGGTAAAGGATGAAATCCGGCTCCAGGAAGGTCCTATCGTCTAGATAGAGCGATGTCTCGACGGCCAGGCGAAGCTCATCCGGCGATTGACGCGCCAGCAGACGATTGAGCGCCGCCTTGATCACCTCGTGCTGGTTACCCTTAGGCGACATCGGCACGACCTCCCCGTCGATCAGCTCGAAATTCTCGTCCTCCGCGATGATCCCGGCTTCGACCATGGCGCGGATTTCAGCCACGGTGAACGAGCGGCGGGGAAAACCTTCGGCGGCGCGGGTGGCGATGACATTCATGCCGGCATCCTGAATTGTCGTGCGATCAGCATATCACCATACTGCCGTGCTGTCGCCAACACCGTCACGCCGCCTGGCGCACCGGCGGAAAGATGATCGAGCGGTGCGCCGATGCGCCGGCAAGCGCGCCGTCGCCGACGGACAGCGCGACCGATGCCTGAAACCGCGCCGCGTCGCCGCAGGCGAAGACGCCCTCGACCGACGTCTGCTTCAAGGCGTCGGTCCTGACGATCGGGCCAAGCGGCCCTTCGTCCAGCGCGCAGTCCAGCATCTCCGCCAGCGGACTCGAAAGCCGCCAGCAGGTCGCGACGAACAGTCCGTCGAGCGGCATGGACCGGCCGTCGTCCAATTGAACGACCGGCGAACCCGGCTCGCCGGTGATCGCGCGGATGGCCGTCGGCTCGACGG
>Ga0209792_1000411_pt1 | contig 32534 bp, 25 predicted proteins | sample EBPBio142005_DNA_FD_185860 | JGI IMG/M metagenome (GOLD analysis project Ga0209792, IMG submission 185860) | Wastewater treatment Type I Accumulibacter community from EBPR Bioreactor in Madison, WI, USA - Reactor 1_6/14/2005_ DNA (SPAdes)... | ecosystem: Engineered > Bioreactor > EBPR >... | reverse complement strand
ACTCGGTGACCGGCGAGGTGCGCCTCGCCAGTTCCGGCGGGAAGGCATCCGCCTTCACGTTCACAGGCTCCTCGCGATCAGCAGCTTCATGATCTCGTTGGTGCCGCCATAGATGCGCTGCACGCGTGCGTCGCGATACATGCGCGCGATCGGATATTCGTTCATGAAGCCGTAGCCGCCGAAGAATTGCAGGCACTGGTCGATGATCTTGCCCTGCAAGTCCGACAGCCAGTATTTCGCCATCGACGCGGTGACCGGATCGAGCCCGCCGCCGATGTGGCGCTGGACGCAGTCATTGTAGAAGACGCGGCCGATGGTGGCCTCGGTCTTCATCTCCGCCAGCTTGAATTGCGTGTTCTGGAATTCCAGCACCGCCTTGCCGAACGCCTTGCGCTCCTTGACGTAGTCGATGGTCAGCGCCAGCGCCCGCTCGATGCAGGCGATCGCGGTGGTGCCGATCTGCAAGCGCTCCTGCGGCAGTTGCTGCATGAGCTGGACGAAACCGTTGCCTTCCTCATGGCCGAGCAGGTTCGAGGTCGGCACGCGCACGTCGTTGAAGAACAGTTCCGACGTGTCGTTCGACTTCAAACCGATCTTGTCGAGGTTGCGGCCGCGCTCGAAGCCTTCGACCTCGTCGGTCTCGACCACGATCAGCGAGGTGCCCTTGGCGCCCTTCGACGGATCGGTCTTGGTGACGACGATGATCAGGTTGGCGAGCTGGCCATTGGTGATGAAGGTCTTCGAACCGTTGATTTTGTACTGGTTGCCATCCTTTTCGGCGCGGGTCTTCACGCCCTGGAGGTCGGAGCCGGCGCCCGGTTCGGTCATGGCGATGGCGCCGATCAGCTCGCCGGTCGCCATCTTCGGCAGCCACTTCTTCTTCTGCTCCTCGGAGCCGTAGTGAAGGATGTAGGGCGCGACGATCGAGTTGTGCAGCGCGATGCCGAAGCCGTCGACGCCGACATGGCTGATTGCTTCGATGATCGCGCTCTCATGAGCGAAGGTGCCGCCCGAACCGCCATATTCCTCCGGCATGGAGGCGCAGAGCAGGCCGGCCGCGCCCGCCTTCTCCCAGGCCGCACGGTCGACGATCTCGTTCTTCTCGAACTCGTCGTAGCGCGGGGCGATCTCGTCGGTGAGGAACCGGGTCGCCATGTCGTAGAGCATGGCGACGTCGTCGCTCGCCCACTGTGGCTTCGGCAGATCAAGGACGGATGCGGGATTGGTCGACACGCTGGTTTCTCCTACCGCTTGCGCGGATATAGTTCAATCTTGAACAAACGCAAGCGGTTTCGCCACTAGAACGCCTCCGCCGGCAGGGCCATCATCGTGTCCGCGCCGGTCGAGATGCGGGCCAGATGCGCCGCGGTTTCCGGCATCACGCGTTCCATGAAGAAGCGCGCGGTGACGAGCTTGTTCTCGAAGAAGGACGCGTCGCCATTAGCGCCCTCGGCGAGCTTGGCCTGCGCCACCTTCGCCATCTGCGCCCACATATAGCCGAGCGAGACGAGGCCGAAGAGGTGCATGTAGTCGGTCGAGGCCGCGCCCGCATTGTCGGGGTTCGCCATGGCGTTCTGCATCAGCCACATGGTGGCGGCCTGCAGATCGTTCAGGCCCTTCTTCAACCCCTTGGTGAACGGCGCCATCTTCTCGTCGGCGCGGTTGGTTTCGCAGAACTCGCCGACCTCCTTGAAGAAGGCCTGCACCGCGCGGCCCCCGTTCAGGCCGAGCTTGCGGCCGACGAGATCGAGGGCCTGCACGCCATTGGCGCCTTCATAGATCATGGCGATGCGGGCGTCGCGCACGAACTGGCTCATGCCGTGCTCTTCGATGTAGCCGTGGCCGCCGAAGACCTGCTGCGCCATCACGGCGTGCTCGAACCCCTTGTCGGTCATCACGCCTTTCAGCACCGGCGTCATCAGGCCGAGCAGGTCGTCCGCGATCTGGCGCTCCTTCTCGTCGCCGGAGCGATGCGCAATATCGGAGCGCAGCGCGGTCCAGAGCGCAAAAGCGCGGCCGGCCTCGTTGAACGCCTTCATCGTCATCAGCTTGCGGCGGATGTCGGGGTGGACGATGATCGGATCGGCCTTCTTGTCCTTCGCCTTCGGGCCGGTCAGGGCACGGCCCTGGATGCGCTCGCGGGCGTAGTCGGCGGCGTTCTGGTAGGCGATCTCGCCGATCGACAGGCCCTGGAGGCCGACGCCGAGGCGCGCCTCGTTCATCATCACGAACATGGCTTTCAGGCCGCCATTCTCCTCGCCGATGAGGAAGCCTTTCGCCCCGTCATAATTCATGACGCAGGTCGAATTGCCGTGGATGCCCATCTTCTCCTCGATCGAGCCGCAGGAGACCGCGTTGCGGTCGCCCGGATTGCCGTCCTTGTCGAGGTTGAACTTCGGCACGATGAACAGCGAGATGCCTTTCACGCCCTCCGGCGCGCCCTCGATGCGGGCGAGCACCAGATGGATGATGTTCTCGGCCATGTCGTGCTCGCCGGCCGAGATGAAGATCTTCTGGCCGGAGATCGCGTAGCTGCCGTCGCCGTTCGGCACGGCCTTGGTGCGCAGCAGGCCGAGGTCCGTGCCGCAATGTGGCTCGGTCAGGTTCATGGTGCCGGTCCATACGCCCTGCGCCATCTTCGGGACGAAGGTGTCCTTCTGCTCCTGCGTCCCGTGCGTGATGATCGCCGCGATCGCGCCCTGGGTCAGGCCCGGATACATCAGCAGCGCCATGTTGGCGCTCGACATGTATTCGCCGACCGCCGTGTGGACGGTGTAGGGCAGCCCCTGCCCGCCGAATTCCACCGGAACCGCCAGCGACAGCCAGCCGCCCTCGCGGTAGGCGTCGAAAGCCTCCTTGAAGCCCTTCGGCGTGGTCACCGATCCGTCGGCGTGGCGCACGCAGCCTTCCATGTCGCCAATGCGGTTGGTGGGGTGCAGCACGTTCTCGGCCAGCCTGGCGCCTTCCGAGAGGATCGCCTCCAGCATGTCGGCCGACGCGTCGGCGAAACCGGGCAGATTGTTGTAGCGCTCGTAGCCGAGCACATCGTTCAGCACAAAGAGCGTATCCCGGACCGGGGCGCGGTATGTCGGCATGCCATCCTCCAGCGTGAAAGCAGGCTTCGCCGCGCGCATCCGAGGCGCGTAAGCCCATCGCTGGAAAGAGGTCTAGCAAACTTTGACGTTTGCGTAAACGTCAATTTTTCGAGATGAACAGACAAAAAACGGCCCGTCGCCGGGCCGTTTTTTCTCGATCAGATGGAATTTTGAGGCGAAATCAGCCTTTTGCGGTCGCCAGCGATGTGCGGACGGTGTCGATCAACTGACCGAGATCAGCCATCGCCTCGTCCAGCTCTTCCTTCTGCTTGACCAGGCGCGTCATCTGCTTGGTCGATTTTTCCAGCGTCACCTTGAGCTGGCGCACGTTCGAACCCTTCGGATCGTAAAGGTCGATCATGTTCTTCACGTCGCGCAGCGAGAAGCCGACCTTGCGGCCAAGCAGGATCAGCTTGAGCAGGGTGCGGTCGCGCTGGGAATAGAGGCGGGTCGCGCCCTCACGTTTGGGCGACAGCATGCCCTTGTCTTCGTAGAAGCGCAGCGTGCGCAGCGTCACGCCGTAGATCTTCGCCATCTCGCCGATGCGAAGGTAGTCGTCATCCGAGCCCGTCGTCTGGGACCCGGAAACGTCGTCAAACAGGTTCGCCGCGGCGGAACCAGCCGTAAAGTCGTTCATCATGTCAGTGTCCGTATCTATTGCGGACGGCCTTGCCGTCAACGCGTGGGCTCTTCCTGCGGCGGTCGATGCCCGTTGGTCTCTCAATAGTCTGTCGTGGCTTCCCTAAAGGCAAAGCCCCCATTGGCCGCTACATAGGGCGAAGGCTGGCAAGGTTCAATGCGCGCATTGCCGCATAGTCCAGGCGACCGCTCCACGGCACGAAAGTCGCGGTTTGGTAATGTTGGTTAACGCCTTGTTTACCACGATTGGGGAAATGTGCGTCTACCGGAACCCAGTGGTTATCCTGTCACGCGTGTCACCGTTCCCGGACCGGCGAGATTTCCGCGTCGTGGCGACGAGCCAGCCTGCTCCAGAAGGCAGACGACCCGCGAATCAGCGCTGAAACAGAATTCGGGCGTCGGCCGAAAAGCCGGCAGACTTGGAACAGGCGTCGATGAACAAGCGCTCCTATCTCGACCAGCTCAATACAGGGCGTCAGCGCCGTTCCGGCAGTTCAATCGACGATCTTGGTCGAACGCTGGATGCGATCGGATCGCGGCTCGACCAGTCGCTGTCGAACGCCCAGCCGCGTGCGCCGCTGCGCCGCGACGAGCGGTCCCGCGCCGAACGCCTCGCCGCCGACGCCTATCACGACGACCTGATGGGATCGCGCCGCCGCTCCTACGGGCATGAATCCGTTGGCGATCTCGCCCGCTCGATCGAATCCGCCCGCCGCCAAGAGCAGAGCGTGGCCTCGATGTCGCAGATCGCCTCAGAACTCCAGTCGATGCGCGACGAGCTGCGCGCCCAGATGAACATGGGGCTGCAGCGCGAATTCAAGACGCTGCGCACCGATATCGAACGCCTCTACGGCGCGGCCGCTTCCGGGCTGCAGGGCGTCGACCTGACGGGCGAACTGGAGCGGCTGTCGGACGCGATCGGGTCGCTGGCCGCACGCAGCGACGACCGCAGCGTGGCGCTGCTGCGCGACGAGCTCGACCACGTCAAATCGGCGATCTCGCAGCTTGCGCGCGAAGACACGATGCTGAGCGTCGAACGCCATTGGCGCGACTTCGACCGCCGCTTCGGCGAATTCGAGGAGCGCCTGTCCTCGGGCCATCATGGCGGCGGCTCCGATCCCGCGATCGCGGCCTTGCAGGGCCGGCTGGAGGAGATCGCCGACGCGGTGAACAACCTTCCCGAGTCGCTTTCGCTGCGCCATCTGGATGACAAGGTGCGCACGCTGGCCGGCGCGATCGACCGCTTCGCAGGGGCCAAAGTCGACGGCGCCGGCGCCTTCCAGCAGATCGAGGAGCGGCTGGACGAGATTTCGCGCGCGATCGTCGCGTCGTCCGTCGGCGGCCAGGGCATCGGCGCATCCATCGACCAGTTCGAGCGCATCGAAGCCCGGATCTCCTCGCTGGCCCGCCAGATCGAGGATCTCGCCAATGACCGCCCGACGGGCGAGCTGATCGACCGTATCAACGTGCTGTCGCAGCGGGTCGACGAACTCGGCCGCCGCTCGCATTTCCCCGAACAGGCCATGGACCGGCTCGCCCAGCAGCTCGACGAGATCGCCGGCAAGCTCGGCGCGGGCGGCTCCGCGCCGGACGGCGACCTGATGGTGCGCGGTCTCGAAAGCCGCTTCGAATCGCTGGCCGAAGCCTTGCAGCGCCAGCAGGGCGACGCCGACCGCCGCGGCATCGCGATTTTCCGCGAACTCGAAAGCAAGCTGAACGACCTCGCCGTGCGGCTGGACGAGCCCGCCGCCGGCAATGACGGCGCGATCATGGGCGCGATCGACGCGCGGTTCGAGGAATTGACCCGCCGCTTCGACCGCAGCGCGACCGGAGCCGACGCCGAGGCGATCCGCGGCCTCGAGGACCGCCTCGAAAACATCTCGACACGGCTCGAACAGTCCAGCCGGCAGGCGAGCGGCATTGACGCCGACGTGATCCGCAGCCTCGAATCGCAGGTCGCGGGCCTGTCGTCGCATTTGTCCCGGCCAGGGTCCGCCCTGCCGGACTTCGAGGACATCGGCCCGCGCCTGGCGCAGATCGAGCGTTCGGTCGCAGGCAATCGCGACGCGATCCTCGAATCGGCCCGCGCCGTCGCCGAGCAGACGATCCGTCAGATCGGTGCCGGCCGCGACGAATCGCCGGCCGTCGCAGCCCTTGCCGGCGACCTGAAGGCGCTAGACAACCTCGCCCGCAAGGCGGACGAGCGCAATTCGCGCACCTTCGAAGCCATCCACGACACGCTGCTCAAGATCGTCGATCGGCTGGGCACGCTCGAATCCGGCGAGCCGCCGGCGAAGCGCACGATCGAGACCGCACCGCCGCTTGCACCCACGATGGCATCCGAGCCGATCGCCGATGCGCCGCTTGCGCCGGAGCCGGCAGCGCCTGCCCGCCGCTCGCCGGCGCAGGCCGCCGCAGCGGCGGCGACCGCCGCGCTGGCCGACGCCGTTCCCGCCACAGAGCGCGTCGCGACCGACGGCAAGCGCTCCATGCTCGACGGACTGACCCGCGCCTTCTCCGGCCGGCGCAAGGAAGTGAAGGATGCGAAACTGGCCGGCGATGCGCCGATGCCGGACGCCGCGCCGCAGATCGACATCGATGACGCCATCGACCCCAAGGCGGCCAACCGGCCGCTGGAGCCGGGTTCGGGCACGCCCGATCTCGCCGCCATCATGCGCCGGGTCCGCGACGAACGCGGCCAGTCCAAGGCCGACGATATGGATGCGGCGCGCTCCGATTTCATCGCGGCCGCGCGCCGTGCGGCCCAGGCCGCGGCGGCGGAAGCCGAGACGCGCAAGAAGGGCGGCGACGGCGCCTCGAAGAAATCCGGCGGCGGCCTAGGCTCGATCCTGCAGCGGCACCGCAAGAGCCTGCTCGTCGCCGTCGGCGGCATCGTGCTTGCTCTCGCGGCGATGCAGCTTGGCCGGGCCTTCTTCGCCGACTCGAATCATGTCGCCTCGGTCAAATCCTCGCCGTCCGAGATCATGTCGCAGGTCGAGCCGGCCGCCGCGACCGAGACGGTTAAAACCGAAGCGAAGTCCGAAGAGGCTGCCGTCCGCGCGGCGGGACCTGTACGCGACGCCACGCCGGCCGCTGCCGAAACCGCAGCCACCGATCCCGAAGAGGATGCAGCCCAGGGCGTGCCGGAAGAAATCCAGGACGCCGGCCAGACAGCCGCCTCTCCGCAGTCCGAGGCGGAAGTGTCCGCCGAACCAAAGGCCGAGGCCGAACCGGCAGCGCCCGCTCCTCAAACGGCCGCCGCCGTTTCAGTGCCGGTCGATGCCGGCCCGGTACCCTTGCGCGAGGCCGCGGCCAGCGGCGACGCCAAGGCGATGTTCGAGATCGGCAGCCGCTACGCGGAAGGCCGCGGCGGCAAGCAGAACCTGACCGAGGCGGCGAAATGGTACGAGCGCGCCGCCGACGCCGGGCTTGCGCCCGCGCAATATCGCATCGGCAATTTCTATGAAAAGGGCACGGGCGTCGAGCGCGACCTGAAGAAGGCCAAGACCTGGTACCAGATGGCGGCCGAACAGGGCAACGCGAGCGCCATGCACAATCTGGCGGTGCTCTACGCAATGGGCGCGGACGGAACCACCGACAATGAGTCCGCCGGCCGCTGGTTCATCAAGGCCGCCGAACTCGGCGTGAAGGACAGCCAGTTCAATCTCGGCATCCTCTCCGCCAAGGGCATTGGCGTGCCGCAGAGCCTGGAGGAATCCTACAAATGGTTCGCGCTGGTCGCCAAGGCCGGCGACAAGGACGCGGCGCAGAAGCGCGACGAGGTCGCGAACGCGCTTCGCCCGGAACAGCTCGAGAAGGCGCGCGCCACGGCCGAACTGTGGCGGCCGAAGGATATCAACCCCGAGGCCAACGACGTCGCGATCCCCGACGGCTGGCGCGAGGCCGACGCCAAGACCGCTAGCGTCGATATGAAGAAGGCCGTGCGCAACATCCAGCTCATCCTCAACAAGAACGGCTATGACGCCGGCGGCGCCGACGGCGTCATGGGCGAGAAGACCAAGGCCGCCATCATCTCGTTCCAGCGCGACAACGGTCTCGACCCGACCGGCGAGGTGAACGAGGAACTGGTCGGCGTCCTGTTGAAAAAGAAGTAGGAGCCGGGCGCTCTTAACCTTCAAACCAGAAACATCCGGCGCGCGCGGTGGAAACCGCCGCGCCGGTTTGACTTCGCCGCATTGTCGGCGCAAGAGCCGTCTAGGGACAGACTAATTCCGAAGCCGTATCGGGCGGTTAGGGCATCTTCGTTCGGGTGGGCGCGTGGGCATTTATCTCCCCATCGCGGAAATGTCGGTCAATGTTTTCGTGCTGCTCGCCATGGGCGCGGCGGTGGGATTCCTGTCGGGCATGTTCGGCGTCGGCGGCGGGTTCCTGATCACCCCGCTGCTGATCTTCTACAACATCCCGCCGGCCATCGCGGTGGCCACCGGCGCCAACCAGGTCATCGCCTCGTCCTTCTCCGGCGCACTGGCACATCTGAAGCGCGGCACCGTCGACATCAAGCTCGGACTGGTGCTGCTTGTGGGCGGCATATTCGGGTCGAGCGCGGGCGCAGCGGTGTTCGCGCTGCTGCGCGCCTACGGCCAGCTCGATCTCGCCGTGTCGCTGCTCTATGTCGGCTTCCTCGGAACCGTGGGCGGCATGATGCTGATCGAGAGCGTCAACGCCATCCGCCGGTCGCGCAGCGGCCAGCCGCCGAGCCTGCGGCGGCCGGGCCAGCACAACTGGATCCACCGTCTGCCGCTGAAGATGCGCTTCCGGGCGTCGAAATTGTTCGTCAGCGTCATCCCGATCCTCGGCCTCGGCGCGGCCATCGGTTTCCTCGCCGCCATCATGGGCGTCGGCGGCGGCTTCATCATGGTCCCGGCGATGATCTACCTGCTGAAGGTGCCGACCAATGTCGTCATCGGCACCTCGCTGTTCCAGATCATGTTCGTGACGGCCTACACGACCGTCGTGCAGGCGACGCTCAACCAGACGGTCGACATCGTGCTGGCGTTCCTGCTGATGGTCGGCGGCGTCGCCGGCGCGCAATATGGCGCCAAGGTGGGACAGAAGCTGCGCGGCGACCAGTTGCGCGCGCTGCTCGCGGCGCTGGTGCTGGCGGTCGCTCTGCGGCTCGCCTTCGACCTGTTCGTCGCGCCCGGCTCGATCTACGAACTCTCCATTCCGGAGGGGCCGTGATGCGCAGGCTGATCGCCCTTCTCATCCTCCTTCTGACGCTGGCCCCTGCCTTGGCGCAGGAGCGCGACCCCAACATCGCCGAGTCGATCCAGATCGGCCTGTCGACCGACACGGTCACCATCACCTCCGATTTCTCGGGAGCCGATCTGACGATCTTCGGCGCGGTCGATGGCGCGGACCCGCTGATCAGCCGCCAGGGCGGCTACGACGTGGTCGTGGTGCTCGAAGGGCCGGCGCGCGCTGTGACCGTGTGGCGTCGCGCGCGGGTGCTCGGCGTCTGGGTCAACAGCCGGTCGGAGACCTTCGTCAACGTGCCGCTCTCCTATTCGGTCTCGACGACGCGCTTCCTGCAGGACATCACCAATCCCACCACCTACAAGCAGCTCTCGCTCGGCGCGCAGAACATCTACCTGCAGCCCGAACGGAAGCGCGCCAATCCGTTCATCACCGAGGAATTCACCGCCGCGCTGCGCGAGCGCAAGCTTGCGACCGGCCTTTATGTGGAACGCATCGGCGGCGTGCAGTTCCTGTCGCAGACCCTGTTCCGGGCGACGCTGAACCTGCCCGCGGACGTGCCGGTGGGGACGCATCGGGCGCGCGCGTTCCTGTTCAAGCATGGCAGCTTCGCCGGCGAGACCTCATCGACGCTGGTGATCCGCAAGGCCGGCTTCGAGCAGTCGGTCTACGACATCGCCCACCAGTACAGCATGTTCTACGGCCTGTTCGCCGTGGTGCTCGCCATGGTCACTGGCTGGCTCGGCCGGATGATCTTCCGGCGTGACTGACCTGATGGACAAGCCTTCCGCGCACCAATCGGCGGCCGGCCGTTCCGCCCGTCTCCTGTCGGCCGTCCTGCTCGCGCCTCTCATCATCCTGACGCTCTGGATCTTCGCGATCGCCCCCGACCATCCATGGCATGCCGGCACGACGCTGGCCCTGACCGGCTACGGCGCGCTGCTGCTCTGCCTGTCCGGGGGCATCTCGACCGCCGATGCCCTGCGATCGGTGATGACGCCCTGGCGTCCGGTCGTCTCGGGCGTACTGACCATCGCCGTCGGCCTCGCGGCGATCCTGACGCCCGCGCCCTACTGCTTCGCGCTCTTGGCAACCGGTTTCGCGGCTCTGGGCGCGTGGGACTCCTTCGCGCGCTATCGCGACGACGCGCCGGAATGGTTCGGCGCGGGGCGAAGCCGCGATACGATCATCGTCGTCGCCGCGCTGATCCTCGCCTTCGTCGCGACGGCCAACTGATCGGGAAGAGGTTTCAGCCCGGATAAAGCACCGAACGGTTGAGCGCATAGACCCGGTCGGCACCGAGCACATGGGCGGTGAAGCGGCCCCAGTCGAACAGGGATGTATAGGCCCGGTCGAGCACGTTCAGGCATCCCGTCAGCGAGCCGAATGCGGGCATGACCAGCCGCTCGCCATCGCTGGCGAAACACGGACGGCGCACCGAGCGGCCCTGGCGCACGATGCGCGCGCCGGGATGCAGATGCCCCGCCACCTCGCCGGGGCAAGGGCCTCGCGCCGGCTCGTGGCGGAAGATGAGCGGGCCGATCGACACCTCGCCCGCGAACACGCCGCCCAGGCCCGCCGGCGGGCCGGGATCGTGGTTGCCGGAAATCCAGAACCATTCGCGCCCCGCCATCAGCGTCGTCAGATGCACGCGGAAAATGTCCGGCATGCGCGCCGCGCCACCGCCATCGTGGAAGCTGTCGCCGAGGCTGATCACGACCTGCGGGCGATAATCGTCGATCACGGTGCCGAGCCGCGCCAGCGTGGCCGCCGTGTCGTAGGGCGGCAGCAGCATGCCGCGCCGGGCGAAGGACGATCCTTTTTCCAGATGCAGGTCGGACACGACGAGCGTCGCGCAGTCCGGCAGCCACAGCGCGCCGCGCCAGTCGCAGACCGCGCGCTCGCCTGCCAGCAGCATCGCGCCGCGCGGCTCGTCCCAGTCCCTGCTCTTGCGAAGCGGCAGCATCACCGGCCCATCGCCTCCTCGATCAGTTCTTCCTCGGTGTCGGCCAGCAGCGCGTCCGCGACGCCGCCCGCGACCCGTTCCTTGCCGATCTCCAGCATGATCGGCACGGCGAGCGGCGATATCCGCTCCAGGTCCTTATGTACGATTCGACCCTTGATGCGCGACAGCATTTCGCCGAGCCGGCCGATGTCGAGAAGGCCCGTCGCCGCGTCGGCACGGGTCGCCCGCAGCAGGATGTGATCCGGCTCGTGCGTCCGCAGAACGTCATAGATCAGGTCGGCGGAGACCGTGACCTGCCGCCCTGTCTTCTCCTGTCCCGGATGTCGTTTCTCGATCAGGCCCGAGATCACCGCGCAATTGCGGAAGGTCCGCTTGAGCAACCAGCTTTCCGCCAGCCAGGATTCGAGGTCGTCGCCCAGCATGTCCTCGTCGAGCAAGGCCGACAGCGTCATCTCGCCTGACCTGATCATTGGACCCAGATCCCGCATGGCCCAGATGGCCAACGAATAATCCGTCGCGACAAAGCCGAGCGGCCGCGCGCCCATGCGCTCCATGCGCCGCGTCAGCAGCATGCCGAGCGTCTGGTGCGCCAGCCTGCCCTCAAAGGGATAGGCGACCATGTAGAAGCGATTTCCGCGAGGAAAGGTCTCGACCAGCAGGTCGCCGCGGCGCGGCAGCACCGATTTCTCCTTCTGGATGCGCAGCCAGTCCGACACCTGGTCGGGCAGCGTCTGCCAGCGGTCGGGATCGGCCAGCATGCCACGCACCTGGTCGGCCAGATAGGTCGAGAGCGGAAATTTCCCGCCGGCATAGACGGGGATGCGCGCATCCTGTCCCGAGGCGTTCGACACAAAGCACTCGTTCTCGCGGATACCTTCGAATTTCAGCACCTTTCCCGCGAACAGGAAGGTGTCGCCCGGCGCGATCGATTCCAGGAACCCCTCCTCGATCTTGCCGAGCACCGGCCCGCCGCGCGCCGCCGCGCCCCGGCCCGAACGCACATAACGCACGTTCAGATAAGCCGCCTCCACGATGGTGCCGACGTTCAGACGATATTGCTGCGCGACGCGCGGATGCGAGATGCGCCACAGCCCTTCCTTCGTCCTGCGGATGCGGGCGTAGCGCTCATAGGTCCGCAGCGCATAGCCGCCGGTCGCGACGAAATCGACGACCCGCGAAAACGTCTCGTCATCGATCGCCGCATAGGGCGCGGCGGTGCGCACTTCAGCAAGGAAATCGGCCTCGTCAAAGGCGTCGGCGCAGGCGCGGCCGAGCACATGCTGCGCCAGCACATCGAGCGCGCCATCCGCCAGTGGCGGCGTATCCTGCGCGCCGAGATAGTTTGCCTCCAGCGCCGCGCGGCATTCCATCACCTCGAAGCGGTTCGCCGGCACGAGGATGGCACGCGACGGCTCGTCCATGCGGTGGTTGGAGCGGCCTATGCGCTGCGCCAGCCGGCTCGCGCCCTTTGGCGCCCCGACATGCACGACGAGGTCAACGTCGCCCCAATCGATGCCGAGGTCGAGCGTGGATGTCGCGACGATGGCGCGCAAGGAACCCGCCTCCATCGCCTTCTCCACCTTGCGCCGCTGCGCCACGTCGAGCGAGCCGTGATGCAATGCGATCGGCAGGCTGTCCTCGTTCACGCGCCATAATTCCTGGAACAGCATTTCGGCCTGGCTGCGCGTGTTGACGAAGAGCAGCGTCGTCTTGTGCCGCTTGATCTCGTCGTAGACGGCGGGGATCGCGTAGCGCGCCGAATGACCGGCCCATGGCACGCGCTCGTCGGCGTCGAGGATTGTGATGTGCGGTTTCGCGCCGCCGTCGACGGTGATGAGGTCGGCGAGATGTTCACCCCCACCCCGTACCCCTCCCCTCAAGAGGGAGGGGGGCGTCGACGTTGGCGAATCCCCCTCCCCCTTGAGGGGAGGGGTACGGGGTGGGGGTAACTGCTCAAACACTCTACCCTGCGGCACCAGCCACCGTCTCAACTCGTCCGGCTCGGCCACGGTCGCCGAAAGTCCGATCGTCTGCAATCCGGGCGCCAATCTCCGCAACCTCGCCAGGCCGAGCGCCAGCAGATGCCCGCGCTTGGAGATCACCAGCGAATGCAGTTCGTCCAGCACGACATATTTCAGCGAGCCGAAGAACCGCTGCGCGTCGCCGGTGGAGATCAGCAGCGCCAGTTGCTCCGGCGTCGTCAGCAGAATATCCGGCGGACTGAGCTTCTGGCGCTGGCGCTTATGAACCGGCGTGTCGCCGGTGCGCGTCTCGATCGTCACAGGCAGCCGCATCTCCTCGACCGGCTTGCCGAGATTGCGCTCGATGTCGACCGCCAAGGCCTTCAAGGGCGAGATGTAGAGCGTGTGGATGCCCCGGAACGCCTCGCCCGGCTTGCGTTTCGGGCGCTGCGCCAGATCGACCAGCGACGGCAGAAAACCGGCAAGCGTCTTGCCGGCGCCCGTCGGCGCGATCAGCAGCACCGAGCGACCCGCCTGCGCGCGGCCGAGCAGGTCGAGCTGATGCGCGCGCGGAGCCCAGCCGCGGCTCGCGAACCATTCGACAAATGGTTCGGGCAAGCGGATCGACGGCTCCTGCGGGAGGATGGGGCGGGACTGCGTCACGCGCCAGAACTAAAGCAGAACGAAATGAACGCCAAGTGGCTACTTGGCCGCTACCACGATCAGCCCCTCGACGGGCGCGTTTCGATCCTGCCGGATGGTCGCCCGGAACAATGACACGAGATGCAGCCCGGAAGACTCCAAGACCTCGCGCACATAGGCCTCGCTATGCGCGAAGCGGCGCGTGTCGCGCAGCCTGAAACCCGCCGTGGCGTCGAGCGCCTCGACCGAGAAGGCGAACAGTCCGCCGGCCCCAAGCAGTCCGCCAGCGCTTGCGAAAGCCGCCTCCAGCGCGCCGAGATACATGTAGACATCGGCTGCGACGACGAGGTCGGCCGGGGTGCCGTCGGGCCGAAGCTGCGCAATGTCGGCTTGTTCCAACCGGTCGTAGATGTTCTTCGCCCGCGCCTCGCGCAGCATGCCTTCAGACAGATCGTAGCCTTCGAGCCACGCGCAAAGCGGACGCAGCCGTTCGCCCATCAAACCCGTGCCGCAGCCGAGATCGATCGCGCACGCGAACGGCCCTTTCGACACGGCCAGGATCGCATCCAGCAAAAGATCAGGCGCGCGGTAGTCGAGCTTGCCGACCAGCGAATTCTCGAACTTTCCGGCATACTGGTCGAACAGAGTTTCGACGAATGCCGGCGGCATGGTCGCGAGCACGGCCCCCTGCCCGGCTATGTCCAGCTTCAACGCCGCGCCCAGCCGATCCTCCGGATCGAGCTTTTGCGCCATGCGCCAAGCTTCCGCCGCGCCGGCGGTGTCGCCCGCCTCCGCCTGCATCTCGCCAAGGCGAAACCAGCCATAGGTCCATGCCGGCGCGCGTTCCAGCGCCTGCAACATGAGGTCCGCCGCCGCCGTCGCGTCGCCCGACTGGAACAGCATCTCGGCATAGTCCGCGCGCTTGTCCGCGATGGCGTCGCCGGATGAGGAATCGAAAAGTTTCATGACGATCTCATAGCGCGATCGTCGACGATTGGCGAAAGCCGTGCGGACGGCGTCCCTCTCCCCGTTTACGAAGGAAGAGAGCTCCTGCCGTCTGCCTGCTTCCAAACGGCACGCGAACTCCTATCTTGGCGGTGATGCGTCCACGCGACCTGCTCCATACCCGCCCCGAAGGGCTCTATTGCCCGCCCGGCGATTTTTTCATCGACCCGGCGCGGCCGGTCGGCCGCGCGCTGATCACCCACGGCCATTCCGATCATGCCCGCGCAGGCCACGGCTCGGTGCTGGCGACGCGCGAGACGCTCGACATCATGGGCATCCGCTACGGCGCGGAATTCGCCGGCCGCACGCAGGAAGCCCTGCTCGGAGAGCCGATCTCGATCAACGGCGTGACCGTCACCTTCCATCCCGCCGGCCATGTGCTCGGCTCGGCCCAGATCGCGGTCGAAAAGGACGGGCTGCGCATCGTCGCGTCGGGCGACTACAAGCGCCGCGCCGATCCCACCTGCGCGCCGTTCGAGCCGATCCGCTGCGACGTATTCATCACCGAGGCGACGTTCGGCCTGCCGGTCTTCCGCCATCCGCCGTCGGAGGAGGAGATCGCCCGGCTGCTGCATTCGGTAGCCCAGTTTCCGGAGCGTTCGCATCTGGTCGGAGCCTATGCGCTCGGCAAGGCGCAGCGCGCCATCCGCATGCTGCGCGACGCCGGCCACGACGCGCCGATCTACATTCATGGCGCGCTGCAAAAGCTCTGCGACTATTATCAGAGCCGCGGCGTCGATCTCGGCCCGCTCGCGCCCGCGACGATCGAGTCGGGCACGAAAGACCAGTTCGCCGGCGCGATCGTCGTCGGCACGCCGTCCGCCTTCGCCGATCGCTGGGCGCGGCGTTTTCCCGATCCCGTCGCCTGCTTCGCATCCGGCTGGATGCGCATCCGCCAGCGCGCCAAGCAGCGCGGGGTGGAACTGCCGCTCATTCTCTCCGACCATTCCGACTGGGACGAACTGACGGCGACGATCATCGACACCGGCGCGTCGGAAGTCTGGGTCACGCATGGCCGCGAGGAAGCCCTGGTGCGCTGGTGCGGCCTGAACGGGATCGCCGCGCGGGCTCTCCATCTCGTCGGCTTCGAGGACGAGGGCGAGTGATGCGGCCCTTAAGGATATTGCTTCTGGGCCTTGGCCGTCGCCAGCTTCTTTCCGCCTGCGTCGAGGGCAGTCGCCGTCCACTGATAGGGATGACGTCCGCCTGGCGGGCACGGGCTCTGATATTTGAACGCGCCGGGCTCAATCGACGACCCGCCGGAATATTTCACCTTACCGCCGCCATGCGGATAGCCCGGCACGGCCAGATCGACCATGCGAAACTGGATGGTCGCAGTCCCTGCTGGCACATTCTTGAGCGCGAAGCGAGGGTTGGAAACCGTGTTGGGGTTCCCGCTGGTGCACTTCTTGAGCGCGCCCCAATCGAACGAAAACGAAAAATCGGCGGCGGAAGCGGACACGCTGCCTATGCACAGAATGGCCGCGCCGGCGGCCCATACAAAGCTCTTCATATTCCCCCCAAGCCGATACTCCGACCTCCTAGGACTAAGCAGCGGCAACTCAGCGGTCAATCAGGAATACGCTCTTGAAGCGCTTCGCCGAGCTTCTCGACCGGCTGGTCCTCACGCCGTCACGCAATGGCAAGCTGACGCTTCTGGTGAACTATTTCCGCTCGACGCCCGATCCCGACCGTGGCCTCGCGCTCGCGGCAATCACGGGCGACCTCGCCATTCCCGCCGTCAAGCCGGCCATGCTGCGCACGCTGGTCACCGAGCGCATGGACGACATCCTCTTCGCCTATTCCTACGACTATGTCGGCGATCTGGCGGAGACGATCTCTCTGGTCTGGCCGGATAAGCCAAGCGTCTCGAACGAGCATTCAACATCACCCCCACCCCTTACCCCTGCCCTCAAGGGGGAGGGGGGCGTCACCGTCTCAGAATCCCCCTCCCCCTTGAGGGGAGGGGTACGGGGTGGGGGTGGTGACCAATCGGCGGACATTTCCCTCTCGCAAGTCATATCCCGCCTTCAGCGCACAGGCCGCGCGGAGGGTCCAAAGGTCATGTCGGACCTGCTCGACCGGCTCGACATTCCATCCCGCTTCGCCCTGATAAAACTCGCGACAGGCGGCCTGCGCATCGGCGTCTCGGCCCGGCTGGCGAAACAGGCATTGGCCGAGATCGGCGGGCGCGACGCCAACGAGATCGAGGAGCTCTGGCATGGCTTGGAGCCGCCCTTCACAGAGTTGTTCGCCTGGCTGGAAGGGCGCGGCGAAAAACCGTCCGGCCAGGCGCTCGGGCTGTTCCGCCCGGTCATGCTGGCACACCCCGTCGAGGACCGAGACCTCGAAAAAATCGATCCCGCCGACTACGTCGCCGAGTGGAAATGGGACGGCATCCGGGTGCAGGCAGTGAGCGAAGGCGGCGTGCGCCGACTCTATTCCCGCACCGGGGACGATGTCGCGGCGGCTTTCCCCGATCTGCTCGCCGCCATCGACTTCGAAGGCGCGATCGACGGCGAACTGCTCGTCGGCTCGCCGTCCGCTACCGGCAGCTTTTCCGATCTCCAGCAGCGCCTCAACCGCAAGACGGTCTCCGACAAACTGGCGAAGAAATATCCCGCCTTCATGCGCTGCTATGATTTGCTACAGGACGGCGGCGAGGATTTGCGCCTCCTGACCTTCGCCGAGCGGCGGGCTCGGCTGGAAGCCTTGATGCCGTCGCTCGACCCCACACGCTTCGACCTGTCGCCACTGGTCGGTTTCGCAGAGTGGGTTGATCTGGACCGCCAGCGCATGGACCCGCCGCACCCGGTGATCGAAGGCGTCATGCTGAAGCGCCGCGACTCCACATATGTTCCCGGCCGTCCCAAAGGTCCGTGGTTCAAGTGGAAGCGCGATCCGTTCACTGTCGACGCCGTGCTGATGTATGCGCAGCGCGGCCACGGCAAACGGTCGAGCTTCTATTCGGACTATACGTTCGGCGTGTGGACCGGCGACGGGCCGAACCCGGAGCTGGTGCCGGTCGGAAAGGCCTATTTCGGCTTCACCGACGAGGAATTGCGCCAGATCGACAAATATGTGCGCGACAACACGATCGAGCGGTTCGGTCCCGTCCGCTCCGTGCGCGCGGACATGACACAGGGCCTCGTGCTCGAAATCGCCTTCGAGGGCCTCAACCGCTCGACGCGGCACAAATCCGGCGTCGCCATGCGCTTTCCCCGCATCTCGCGGCTGCGCTGGGACAAGCCGACCGCCGAGGCAGACCGGCTCGAAACGCTCCAGGCGATGCTGCCGGATTAATTGGCCGGCGCCGTCGCCTCGGCCGGCGTCACGCGGATCTCGAACAGTTCGACCGCCTGCCCGGCGCCCGAGACGTCCGACACGATCTCGATCGCTCCGCCGCCCTGCGCCGCGCCCGCCGGCACGTCGACCTCGAACAGGAATTCGGCGCGTTCGGCGCCGACCGCATAGCGGTTGCGGCCGCAGTCGCTGAGGCCGGCCAGCGCGCAGGTCACCGACATCTGCGTTTCCTTGCCCTCGCCGCCGCGCGCGACGATGTCGAACACGGCACGTTTGCCTGCCAGCTTTTCGAGCACACCCTGGCCGATCTCGAACCGGATCGGCGTTCCCGATGCGCCGGACGAGATGCGCAGCACCTGCCGGCCGTTGTCGCCCGCCACTTCGGCGCGCGCCCCGCCGGCGGCGACCGCCGTCGTCGGATTGTCGGGCGAGAAGACCGGCATCCAGTCCTCGAGGGTCGCAGCCTGCCCGGCCGGCTGCGGCTCGTGTTCGGAACCGGCGGGCGCGGTCACGGCCGGCTCGGGCGCAGGTCTTTTCCCCGAAAGGTTGACGAAACCCAGTTCGACCGCCGTCCAGAAGGTCAACCCGATCACGATCAGGAAGATCAGCAGCCCGGCGATCGTGCCCCACGGCAGGCCACGGCGGCGCTTGACGACGGGCTCGGCCCGGCTTTCGGTCGCAGGCGGCGAGCCGGCGAGCGGTCCCGCCTCCGGCGCGGCGGGCGTCGGACCGCTCGGCCATTGCGGCTGTGCCGCATCGAAATCGGGCTCTCGCCGCTCCGTCCTCGGCGGCTCGACCGACACGCCTCCGGCCGGCGCATGCGGTGGATCGACCTGAACATGCGGAGCCGAAACTGTCGGGGCGGCCGCGACCGGGGGATCGACGGCCACGGGCGCATCCATCGGCTCGGTCGCGCGCACGAATTCCGATTCGACGCCCGCGACGACGTCGAGGAGATGCTGCCGGCGGCGCGCGGCCGCTTCGGGCGCGAGATTGGGATTGGCCTGGATGGCCTTCTCGAGCGCGTTCTGCGCCGAACGGTAGACGCGCTCGCGAAACACCGGATCTTCCGGGTCGCCCTTCGCGAACGCATTCCTGACCGCCTGTTCGATCGCGTCCAAGCCGCCTGTCCCCTCCGGTCAAGCCCTGCGCGCGAATCTCCGGCGCAGGGGCAGTCACACTTGCGTGAGCAAGCGTACCGCCATTCGGCCAATTGTCCAGCGGGATCAAGTGCGACCGCTCCTGGCAGTTGCGCCAGCGCCCGGTTGCAGCTAGGAAAAGTTACGTTTACGCAAACGTCAATGCTGGAGGGATCGATGGCGCTGCCGGACGTGTTGAAGACGAATCTGCGGCTGCCGGTCGTCGGGTCGCCGCTGTTCATCATCTCCCATCCGCCGCTCGTCCTCGCCCAGTGCAAGGCCGGCATCGTCGGCTCGTTCCCGGCGCTCAACGCCCGCCCGGAAGCGCAACTCGACGAATGGCTGGCGCAGATCACGGAAGACCTCGCCGCTCACGACAAGGCCAATCCGGACCGGCCGGCTGCGCCCTTCGCGGTCAACCAGATCGTCCACAAGTCGAACGGACGGCTCGAACACGACCTCCAGATGTGCGTGAAATACAAGGTGCCGATCGTCATCACATCGCTGGGCGCGGTGCCGGAGGTGAACGAGGCCGTGCATTCCTATGGCGGCATCGTGCTGCACGACATCATCCACGACCGCCATGCGCGCAAGGCTATCGAGAAGGGCGCGGACGGCTTGATCGCAGTCGCCGCCGGCGCCGGCGGTCATGCCGGCACGCTGTCGCCCTTTGCGCTGGTGCAGGAAATCAGAAAATGGTTCGACGGGCCGATCCTGCTGTCGGGCGCGATCGCCAATGGCGGGGCGGTGCTCGCCGCGCAGGCGATGGGCGCGGACATGGCCTATATCGGCTCGCCCTTCATCGCGACGAAGGAGGCGCGCGCCGCCGAGAGCTACAAGCAGATGATCGTGGACTCCAACGCCGCCGACATCGTCTATTCGAACCTCTTCACTGGCGTGCACGGCAACTACCTCAAGGGTTCGGTCCGGGCGATGGGCCTCGATCCGGACAAGCTCCCCGAATCCGATCCGAGCAAGATGGACTTCGGCGCGGCGGTGACCGGCGCGAAGGCGTGGAAGGAGATCTGGGGCTGCGGCCAGGGTATCGGCGCGGTCACCGAGATCATGGGCGCTGCCGACTATGTCGACAGGCTCGCGCGGGAATACGAAGCGGCGAAGGCCAAGGTCGCCGCTTAAGGCTCTTTCGGAAGTCGCGCCTTCAGCGCCACGATCAGTTCGTAGCTGCGATCGATATTCGCCCGCACCTGCGGATCGGTCGCGGCTGCCCTCTCAAGGATCGCGATGACCTTACCCGGCAGATCGATATCGGGCTCCTCGTAATTGGCGAAGGTCAGGATAGTGTTGCCGGCCCTCACCGCCTGAACGACCGCCTCGTCGAAACCGTAGTTCTCCGTCACCGCGTCCATCTGCAGATCGTCGGAAATCACCACGCCGTCGAATCCGAGCTGGCCGCGCAGCACGCCGCCGATCACTTCGGGCGACAGCGACGCGGGGCGCGGATGGCCGACGGGATCGAGCGCGCGGGCGAAAATGTGGCCGACCATCACCATGTCCACGTCGCCGCATGCGATCAGCGTGCGATAGGGCGTCAGTTCCTTGTCCGACCAGGTCGCGCTGACATCTGCGAGCGTCCGGTGCGAGTCCGCCACGCTCGATCCGTGCCCCGGAAAATGTTTCAGCGCGGTCAGCACACGATTGCGCCGATGCGCGCGGACGAAGGCGTCCGCATAGTCGCCGACCGACTTCGCATCGGCGGAGAAGCTGCGGTCCAGCCGCCCGATGATCGGATTGTCGGGATTGACGTTCAAATCGACCACCGGTCCGAGGTTCAGATTGAAGCCCCAGCCGGCAAGATCGGACGAAAGGCTGGAATAGGTCTCGAACGCTTTTGCCGCGCTCATGGTTCTGGCGACGTCCCGCGCCGAGGGGATTTCCTCAAAACCCGCCGCCGCGGTCAGCCGTTCGATCCGGCCGCCTTCCTGATCGACCGCGATCAATGGCGGCAGGGCGGGATTGGCCGCCTTGAGCGCGGCATTCAGCGCCTCGGCCGAAGCCTTGTCCTTGACGTTGTGGCCGAGGAACATGACGCCGCCGACCTCGCCGCCGGCGATCTGCTTCAGCACCGTCTGGACCCAGGGCGAGTCCGGCGCGCTGCCCCGGAAGCCGATCAGGATCATCTGGCCGATCTTGGCCCGGAGCGAAACGTCCGCCGTGTCGCGGGCGCCAGCGGCCGCGCCCGGGCGACAGGCCAGGACAAGAGCGAACAGAACGAAGGCGACGCCGATCCGAAGTCTCACCGCTGCCCGTCCTCGATTTACCCGACGGATCCTATCCTCGGCTTTGGATCGAGCGGAAAGTAGGCGAAATAGGGTTCGGCTTCGCGCAGCACCCGGGAAAAGCTTGGCCGGGCTTCGAGCCGCTGGAGATAGGAGAGCAGCGCGCCGTGCTCCGCCCCGATCGGCTCGACGGTGTTCGCATAGAACAGCGCCGGGCAGGCCGAGCATTCGGCGAGCGAGAATGTCTCGCCCACGCACCATTGCCGCCCCTGCATGCGCGTGTCGATGAAACCGTAGGCCTCGCGCAACTGTCCCCTCGCCTGATCCACGCCGGAAGGGTCGCGCCCGTCGACCGGCCGCAGCGCATCGAGCACGATCTTCTGCATCGGGTGCTCAACATAATGATCGAAAACGCGGTCCCAGAACCGCGCGTCGAGGCGGTCCGGCTCATCTGCCGGCAACAGGCCTCCGCCGGCCAGCACATCGACATGCTCGATCACGATGGTCGATTCCGCGATCACGCGGTCGCCATCCTTCAGCGCTGGCATCTTCGCCATCGGCCATACCGCCTTGAAGGCGGCGGCCGATGCCGGATCGCCAAGGTCCACGACCACACGCTCGAACTCGAGGCCCGTCTCGTAGAGCGCGATCAGCGCCTTCCAGCAGAACGAGGCGAGGGGGTGGTAGTAGAGCGTCAGCATGATGATGGCCCGTATTATGGCTACGCCGCATTCTGCATCCCGCCCAGCTTCTTCGCCAGAGCCTCCAGCAGCCAGGCGCAGCCTTCCTTGCGATCCTTGAGCTGATCCTTGCCGTCGAGGATCGAGATCATCTCGCTGTAGATGACGCGCGTGCCGCGCTCATGCGGCAGGAACTCGGTCGTCGCAAGCGAGGCGGAGATGCGCGTCCCGGCGATCGTCATCACATAGGACAGGACGATCCGCCCATTTTCGACCACGTCGTGAATGACGGCGTCGTAGCGACTCTGCGGCCCGTCGCCGAAGCGGAATGCGCTCGATTCCGAACCGCCGGATCGGAAATCGAGATCATAGCTGTCGACGTTCCAGCCCTCACCCTCGGCGAACCAGGACCGCTTCGCCACGGGGTCCGAATAGGCGCGGAACACGGTCGCGACGGGAACGTCGAAGATGCGCTCGATGGTGAAACCGTCATTGTTCACGGTGCGGTCGGTCATGTCGTTCTCCTCTGGTTTCCGCGGTGCAGGTGCTTCGCCGCCCGCGGATGAGCAGCTACCGGTCAGGTTATTACCAGTTGCATTTTGCAACTAGTTGATTGCTAACGAAACTGATTTTATATTGCAAGCGGTTTTTTCAGGACGCCGCCATGGACGACACCCACCGCTCGGGATGCCCGATCAATCTCACGCTCGAAATCCTGGGCGACAAATGGAGCCTGCTCATCCTGCGCGACATGATGTTCGGCGGGCGGCGCAACTTCCGCACCCTGCTCAACGGCTCGCAGGAAGGCATCGCCTCGAACATCCTCGCCGACCGCCTCAAGCGGCTGGTTGCCGAAGGCATGCTGACCAGGGCCGACGACCCGACCCACAAGCAGAAGGCGACCTACAGCCTGACCGAGGCCGGCATCCAGCTTCTGCCGGTCTTCGCCGCCATCGGAAGCTGGGGCCGCATCCATCTGCCGGCGAGCGAGGAACTGTCGATCCGCGCCGAGCTGTTGGAGAAAGGCGGCTGGCCGCTGTGGTCACGCTTCATGGACGAGCTGCGCGCCGAACATCTGGGCGCGCCTGACCCCGGCCATTCGCCGACCGTGCGCGAGGAATTGCAGGCCGCCTATGAGCGGGTTCGGGATCGGGGTCGGACAGGCCTCCAGACCGCTTAGTTGCATCGCGGGGCTACGATGAAGTATCCGGACGGAACAGACGTTGCAGTGGGCGATGAGGTGACCATGCCAGACAGCCTGACCGGAATCGTCGTCGCATCGATCGACACATGTGAATACTCCGAGGGTTTCGCCGAGGCTGATTGGGGCTACCTGAAAACAGGGATATTAGTGGATACGAAACAGGCCGGGTTGGTTCACTATCCGGCGCCCCCTGACGGTCCCATACTGAAGGCGTAGCTTTGGGGTACAGCCCGTTCAGAAATCTCCGAACCGGTCCCTCGCCTCGCTCTCCGAAAAGTATCCCATCGCCACATCGCGCCGGACCAGCGCACGGTCGCGCTGGAGCGGATCGCCGTAACCGCCGCCGCCCGGCGTATTCACCTGCACGCGGTCGCCGGCCTTCAGCGGAATGTCCTGCTCCTTCGACAGGTGCGGCGGCACATGCTCCTTGCCACCCCGGAAAACCTTGACACGATTGACGCCGCCATCCGCGCCGCCCAGCGCGCCAAGCGGCCCGGTGCGGCCATGGTCCATGACGAAGGAGGCGCGTGCCTCGCCGCGCAGCAGCTCGACCTCGTACGACAGGCCGAAGCCGCCGCGATGTTTGCCCGCGCCGCCCGAGCCTTCATGCAGCGCATAGTGGCGGTAGAGGATGGGAAAAGCCTGCTCCATCACCTCCACCGGCGGCGACTTCGAGATGCCGATGGTCGAACACCCGTTGGAGATGCCGTCGCCGCCCAAGCTGCCGCCATAGCCGCCGCCCGAAATCTGGTACATGACGAAATCGCGCCCGCGCGCCGGGTCGTGGCCGCCGAGCGCGAAATTTCCCGACGAGCCCGCCGGCGCGGCGGTCACCTTGTCGGGCATGGCCAACACCAGCGCCGCGAACACCGCTTCCGCGATGCGCTGCGACACTTCCGCCGCGCAGCCCGAGACCGGGCGCGGATATTTCGCATCGAGGAAGGTTCCCTCCGGACGTTTCACCGTCAGCGGCTCGAAAGCCCCGGCCGAGAGCGGCACGTCGGGAAAGATGTGGCGCACGGCGAGATAGACCGACGACAGCGTCGTCGCCAGCACCGAGTTCATCGGCCCGGCACAGGGCGGGCTCGATCCGGCAAAATCGAAGATCAGCGTCTCGCCCTTCTTCTCGACCGCCAGCGCGATCGTCAGCGGCGCGTTCACGACGCCGTCGGAATCGACAAAGGCTTTCGAGCGGTAGGTGCCGTCGGGAATATTGGCGATCCGCGCCCGCATCTGGTCGGCGGAGCGGCGGCGCAGTTCGCCGATCGCTGCGGTCACCGTCTCGTCGCCGTAACGATCGACCAGTTCGTTCAGCCGCTCCTCGCCGACCAGAAGCGCCGCGGCCTGCGCCTTGATGTCGCCGATGCGCTGGTCCGCCACGCGGATGTTCGACGCGATGATGGCGTGGATCTCCGGGTCCATCACGCCCTTCTTGAAAAGCTTCACCGGCGGCAGGCGCAGGCCCTCCTGCTCCACCGCCGTGGCCGAGGCGGAGAAGCCGCCCGGCACCGCGCCGCCGATGTCCGGCCAGTGGCCGGTGTTCGACAGCCAGCAGAAGATTTTTCCCTGCCGATAGACGGGCTTGACGAAGCGCACATCCATCAGATGCGTGCCGCCGAGATAGGGGTCGTTGACGATGTAGATGTCGCCCGGCTCCGGCGGCAGAACGCGGCCGTCGGCGATCATCTCGATGATGGTCCGCGTCGAATACTGCATGACGCCGACGAACACCGGCAGTCCGCCCAGCCCCTGCGCGATCAGCGATCCGTCCTCGGCGGAGTAGATGCCGTCGGAGCGGTCGTTGGCTTCGGCGATCACCGGCGAGAACGCCGCGCGCGAAAAGGTCAAGTCCATCTCGTCGCAGACCTGCTGGAGCCCGGCTTGAATGACGGACAGCGTGATGGCGTCGAGGGTCATGCGGCGGTCCCTTCATCCGGAGTGCCGCAGTTACCCCCACCCCGTACCCCTCCCCTCAAGGGGGAGGGGGATTCTGCAACGGTGACGCCCCCCTCCCCCTTGAGGGGAGGGGTACGGGGTGGGGGTACATCATCGGCGTCAGCGACGCAGATCATCATCTCCCCACCTCCACGACCAGATTCCCGTCTGTGTCGCTCGTTGCTACATCGCCCGGCTCCAGCACGGTTGTCGCGTCGAGTTGCTCCAGCACTGCCGGCCCCTCGATCCGCGCATCCAGCGGCAGTTTTTCGCGGCCATACACCGGCGTGTCGATCCAGCCGCCGAACCATACGGACCTTGTCTCCATCCGCGCCGCGTCGAGCGTCGCCGCCCGCCCGGCCGGATCGATCAGCGTCGACAGGTCGACCGCGCGGCGCACGCCGATGACCGACGTGTTCAAATTCACCAGCAGCGCGCGGATTTCCGGCAGCTTGACGCGGAAGCGGGCGAAATAGGCCTCCTCGAACAGGGTCTGTAGTTGCTCCCGCCCGATCTCCGCCGACGGCAGCGGCACGTTCAAAAGATGCGTCTGGCCGGTGAACTGCATATCCGCGGAATGGACGACGCGGATCGTCTCGGGCCGCACCGCCTCGTCGGCGATCGCCACCCTGCCATCCTCGACCTGCCGCTCCAGTATCTCCCTCGCGTGCGCGACATCCAGCGCCGCGACCGGCTGGTTGACCGTGTTGACGAAGTCGTGGCGCAGATCGGCGACGACGCAGCCGAGCGCATTGGTCAGGCCCGGCCGCGCCGGCACGATCACCTTCGGAATGCCCAGTTCGCGGGCGATCGCGCAGGCATGCAGCGGCCCTGCCCCACCGAAGGCGAACAGCGCGAAGTCGCGCGGGTCATGGCCCTTGGCGAGCGAGACCATGCGCACCGCGCCCGCCATCTTCAGGTTCGCCATGCGCAGCACCGCATCCGCAGCCTGATGCGCCGAAACGCCGATGCGGCGGCCGAGCTTTTCCTCGAAGATTTCCGCGATCATGTCGACCGACACGGGCGAATCCACCGCCAGCAGCCGCCTGGCGTTCAGCCGTCCGAGCAGCAGGTTCGCGTCCGAGATGGTCGGCTCCGTGCCGCCCCGACCGTAGCAGATCGGCCCCGGCGTCGCGCCCGCGCTTTCCGGCCCGACCTGCACCAGCCCGGCGTCGTCGATGCGCGCGATCGAACCGCCGCCGGCGCCGATCGTGTGCACGTCAACCATCGGCACATGGATCGGCATCGCATATTCGATCTCGATCTCGTTCGACACCGCCGGCTGGGCGTTGCGGATCAGCGCCACGTCGGTCGAGGTGCCGCCCATGTCGTAGGTGACGAGGTTCGGATATCCCGCCCGCCGGCCGGTATAGGCGGCGGCCATGACGCCCGAGGCCGGGCCGCTCATCACCGTCTTCGCCGCCTCGGGCGCGACATGGCGGGCCGAGATCATGCCGCCATTGCCGTTCATCATCAGGAAATCGCGGGCATAGCCGCGCGCCGACAATTCCCCGCGCAGCCGGGCGACATAGCGCTCGAGGATCGGCTGTACGGAAGCGTTGACGCTCGCGGTCACGCCGCGCTCGAATTCGCGCGCCTCCGACAGCAGCGAATGGCCGGTCGTCACATAGTCGTTCGGCCATATCTCGCGCGCGATCTCGGCCGCGCGCCGCTCATGCGCCGGGTTTGCGTAGGAATGCAGGAAATGGATGACGAGCGACTCGCAGCCCGCCGCCTTGAGCCGCGCCACCGCGTCGCGCATTTCAGCCTCGTCCAACGCCAGCCGCACCGCGCCCGAAGCCTCGACGCGCTCGCTCACCTCGAGCCGCAGGTCGCGCGGGATCAGCGGCACGAAGCTGCCCGTCATGCCGTAGGCGTTCGGGCGCGTGCGCCGGCCAAGCTCGATGACATCGCGGAAACCCCGCGTCGTGATCATGCCGGTCTTCGCCAGCCGACGCTCCAGCACGGCGTTGGTCGTCGTCGTCGTGCCATGCACGATCAGGTCGATCTCGCCGATCGGAAAACCGGTCGAGCGCAGCGCCTCGACCACGCCGAAAGCCTGGTTGTCCAGCGTCGTCGGGGTCTTCGCCACATGCACGCGGCCGGTGTCTTCGTCGATCAGCAGAAGGTCGGTAAAAGTTCCCCCGACATCGATGCCGGCGACCGCCGCGCCCCCACGGCTTTTCTCATTCATCGCCGCATTCCGGAATGAACGACCGCGTCGGAAGGGGAATTTGGAATGGCGGCCTCTCCACCCAATCTTGTCCGAAATTCATTTGTATACTAATAATATCGCCCGGCAAGGCGCACCTCCGCGCGGCCCGCCCGATCGGCTTTCGAGACCCGCGACGAAAGCGTGTGACAAGGATTGCACGAATGCAAGACGCCGCCTTCCAGCCCGAGGACAAGCTCGCCTCGCTGAAGTTCCCGATTCCCGCGAACGTCCACGCCGAACGCGTCGTGTCGGTCACGCACTATACCGACAGCCTGTTTTCCTTCCGCATCACGCGGCCGCAGACCTTCCGCTTCCGCTCCGGCGAGTTCGTGATGATCGGCCTGCCGAACGCCGAGAAGCCGATCTACCGCGCCTATTCGGTGGCCAGTCCGTCATGGGACGACGAGCTGGAATTCTACTCGATCAAGGTGCAGGACGGCCCGCTGACGCAGCATCTTCAGAAGATCGAGCAGGGAGACATCGTGCTGCTGCGCCCGAAGCCGACCGGCACGCTGGTGCTGGACGCGCTCACTCCCGGCAAGCGCCTGTTCCTGATCGCCACCGGCACGGGCATCGCGCCCTTCGCCAGCCTCGTGCGCGACCCGGAAACCTATGAGAAATTCGAGCAGGTGATCCTGACCAACACCTGCCGCGACGTGGCCGACCTCGCCTATGGCGACGACCTGTTCTCCGCCGCCACCGCCGATCCGCTGATCGGCGAGATCGCCGGCGGACGGCTGACCTATTACGCCTCGACCACCCGGCAGGAGTCGCGCCGCATGGGCCGCATCACCAGCCTGATCTCCAACGGCAAGCTGTTCACCGATCTCGGCGTGCCGGCCCTCGATCCGGCGACCGACCGCGTCATGATCTGCGGCTCGATGCACATGATCCGCGACGTCAAGGAACTGATCGAGCAGGCCGGCCTGACCGAAGGCTCAAACGCGGCTCCGGCGGAGTTCGTGGTCGAGCGGGCTTTCGTCGGGTAGCCGGAAGACCCCCTCACCGGCCCTTCGGGCCACCTCTCCCCAAAGGGGAGAGGAACCCAAGCTGGAAAAAACGCCGGCATGGCGGCAGCAGTTCCTCTCCCCTCTGGGGAGAGGTGGCCCGAAGGGCCGGTGAGGGGTTTTCTGCCCCATACACGATTGCCCAGCCGTCGGCCCGTCTCCTCCATCAACCCTCCTCAAACCCAGTCAGCACGCCGACAGCGTTGATGCCGATCTCCTCGACCGCATAGCCGCCTTCCATGACGATCAGCGTCGGCAGGCCAAGTTTCGCGATGCGTCGGCCGATCTTCGGGTAGTCCTCGCTCTTCAGCTTGAACTTCGAGATCGGGTCCTTCTCGAACGTATCGACGCCGAGCGATACGACCAGCACGTCCGGCGCGTATGCCGCCACCTTGGCGCAGGCGTCATCGAGCGCCGCGCCCCAAACATCCCATGCCGTGCCGAATGGCATCGGATAATTGACATTGAATCCCTCTCCCGCGCCCGCGCCGCGTTCGTCGGCATGGCCGAGGAAGAAGGGGTATTCGGTCATCGGGTCGCCATGCAGGTTGATCACCTGCACGTCGGGGCGCTCGTAGAAGATCTCCTGCGTGCCGTTGCCGTGGTGGTAATCCACGTCGAGGATCGTCACCCGCCCCGCGCCCTGGTCGCGGAACCATTGGGCGGCGCTCGCGGCATTGTTGATGAAGCAGTAGCCGCCCATGAAATTCGAGCCGGCATGGTGGCCCGGCGGCCGGCACAGCGAGAAGACCGCGCGCTCGCCGCCCTTGACCAGCGCAGCCCCGGTGATCGCCACGTCGTGCGACGACTTGATCGCATCCCAGGTGCCGGCCACGAAGGTCGCGCCGGCGTCGAAGGAATAGAAGCCGAGCAGCGCCTCGACCGTTTTCGGCGGCACGTCGCCGCGCAGGCCGCGCGTCGGCCAGGTCATGGGCATCGCCGTGCCGCCGCGCCCTGCCCCGCTCCACAAGGGCCAGACCGTCGGCAGGAAATCGATGAAGGGCGCGGCATGGACCCGCTTGGCGATGGCGATGTCATGCTCCTGCGGCGGCAGGATCGGCCCCAGCTTCACCTCTTCCACCCGCGCGCGGATGTATTCGGCCCGCGACGGTTTTTCGAAGCCCGGCACCAGCCCGTCCGAGGTGACTTCCATCTGGCCGGAATGGCCGTGATGCTTCGGGGAGTAGATCGTCTTCATGCAGCTTACCTCAACGCAATCACCCCTCACCGGCCCTTCGGGCCACCTCTCCCCAAGGGGGAGAGGAACCCAGGCTGGAAAAGCGCCGGCATCGCGGCAGCGGTTCCTCTCCCCCTTGGGGAGAGGTGGCCCGAAGGGCCGGTGAGGGGGCCTGGCGACACACGCTACTTGGACGCAGGTTCAAATGGCAAGCCAGCCGAAAGCTGGCCTACCTCACCCCTTCGTGCTGGCGCGATTCTTGGCGGTGGCGTTTGCCTCGCGGCCAGTGCTAGCCTGTCCGCGGCCAATGGGAGAGCAATCTTGAAAGCCGATCTCGTCGTGACGAACGCCCGCATCCTGACCATGGACGAGGGCAATCCGCGCGCCGAGGCAATGGCCGTCAAGGACGGACGGATCGTGGCCGTCGGTTCGGCGTCGGATATCGAAGGTCTCGCCGGCCCCGAGACGAAGCGCATCGACGCGCAGGGCAACACGGTCCTGCCCGGCTTCATCGAAAGCCATCTGCACATGTTCGGCGGCGCGGCCGAACTGTCTCACCTGCATCTGTTCGGCGTGAAGGGGTTTGACGAATTGTCGAAAAAGGTCCGCGACTTCGCGGCCGCCCATCCCGAGAAGCATTTCCTTCAGGCCGCTGGCGCGGACTACACGATCCTGTCGGAGACCGAGCCGGTCACCCGCCACCATCTCGACCGCATCATTTCCGACCGCCCCTTCGTCATGACCTCGCCCGACCACCACACGATGTGGGCGAACACCAAGGCGCTCGAAATGGGCGGCGTGCTGCACGGCCTGAAGGTCGGCCCGGGCAATGAAGTCGTGATGGGCGACGACGGTCTCGCCAATGGCGAGCTGCGCGAGGCGGAGGCCATGGGCCCCGTCGCGGCACTGTCCGGGGAAGAACGCATCCGCCTCGGCATCGCCACCGGCGGCGAGCCCGATCCGGCGCCGACGCCGGCCGAGCGCAAGGCCGACCGGGACATCATGGCCAAGGGCCTCGAATACGCCGCCCGGCACGGCATAACCTCGTTCCACAATATGGACGGCAATCTCTACCAGCTCGAACTCCTGTCGGAGCTGGAACAGGAAGGCCGGCTTCCCTGCCGGGCGCGGGTGCCGTTCCATTTCAAGAACTTCATGGACATCGGCATGCTCGAAAAGGCGTCGATGATGGCCGAGCGCTACAAGTCCGACTGGGTGAGCTCCGGCTATGTGAAGCTGTTCATGGACGGCGTGCTGGATAGCTGGACCGCCGTCATGGTCGAGCCCTATGCCGACCGCCCGGACTGGGTCGGCGAGCCGCTGTTCGAGGCCGACACCTTCGCGAAAATCGCGACCGAGGCCGACCGGCGCGGCCTCCAGATCGCGGTGCACGCGATCGGCGACGGCGCGGTGCGCACAGTGCTCGACGGCTACGAGGCGGCGCAGAAGGCGAACGGTAAACGCGACAGCCGCCACCGCGTCGAGCACATCGAGGTGACGACCGATCAGGACGTGCCGCGCTTCGCGGAACTCGGCGTGATCTGTTCGATGCAGCCGCCCCACCCGCCCGGTTCGATGGGCCTGCCGCTGGAGCCGACCGTGTCGCGCATCGGCCGCGACCGCTGGCGGCTGTCCTATGCCTGGCGCACGCTGAAGAACACCGGCGCGCATGTGGTCTTCGCGTCGGACTGGCCGGTTTCGCCGATCGATCCGATCGCCGGCATCCAGGCCGCCGTGACGCGCGGCGTCTGGGAAGAAGGCCTGCCCGACCAGAGCTTTTCGCTGCATGAGGCGATCGCCGGCTACACGGTCGAGGGCGCCTATACGGAGTTCGCCGAAGGCCGGAAAGGCAGGCTGAAACCCGGCTTCTTCGCCGATTTCGTCGTCCTGTCCGGCGATGTCGACGCCACGCCGATCGAGGAATTGCACACCGTGCGCCCGGTCACGACCGTCTGCGGCGGGCGGGTGACGTATCAGGCTTAGGCAATTGCCCGCATGCCGGGCAATGGGTGGCGCGCCGTGCAAGAATCGGCGCGTCATCTGAGCGGAAATTCAAACTCGCCATTGCCAAGCGCACATCCTTGTGCTGACATTTGTTCAGCCGCCAGCGCATAAGAGCGGCCATCCGACAGGGGATATCGTGCCGGAAAAACCGGTTAGAAGTGCGATCGACGTTCGAGGCGTGCGCAAGGTTTTCGGATCGGGCGCGGATGCAGTTGCAGCCCTCGACACCGTCTCCGTCGTCATCAACGAGAACGAATTCTTCACGCTGCTCGGGCCGTCCGGCTGCGGCAAGACAACCCTTCTGAGGCTGATCGCCGGCTTCGATTTCCCGACCGACGGGCAGATCATGCTCTACGGCGACGACATCGCGCCGCTGCCGCCCTACAAGCGGCCGGTCAACACCGTCTTCCAGTCCTACGCGCTCTTCCCGCACATGACGGTGGCCGAGAACATCGGCTTCGGCCTCGAAATGCTCGGCAAGCCCAAGACCGAGGTAACGGCCCGCGTCGACGAGATGCTCAAGCTCGTGCGCATGGAAAACCTGCGCAACCGCAAGACCAGCCAGATCTCCGGCGGCCAGCAGCAGCGCGTGGCGCTGGCGCGCGCGCTCGCCCCGCAGCCGAAGGTTCTGCTGCTCGACGAACCGCTGTCCGCGCTCGACTACAAGCTGCGCAAGGACATGCAGATCGAGCTGAAGCGCCTGCAGGCCGCCACCGGCATCACCTTCATCTTCGTCACCCACGACCAGGAAGAAGCGCTGACCATGTCCGACCGCATCGCGGTCATGTCCAACGGCAAGATCCTCCAGGTCGGCTCACCCTGGGACATCTACGACAAACCGGCCGTGCGCTTCGTGGCGGACTTCATCGGCGAGACCAATTTCCTCACGGCCAGGCTCGGCAAGGTCGATGGCGGCAAGGCGACCGTCACCCTGCCGTCGGGCAAGACGCTTCCCGCGACCGTCGCGGAAGGCGCTGCCAGATCCGGCGACGTCACCATCGTCGTCCGGCCCGAGCACGCGCAGGTGAAGAAGTCCGGCGGCCAGCTTTCGGGGACGGTCGAGAACGTCATCTATTTCGGCACCGACACCAACATCCACGTCAAGCTG
>Ga0209792_1000409_pt1 | contig 32594 bp, 32 predicted proteins | sample EBPBio142005_DNA_FD_185860 | JGI IMG/M metagenome (GOLD analysis project Ga0209792, IMG submission 185860) | Wastewater treatment Type I Accumulibacter community from EBPR Bioreactor in Madison, WI, USA - Reactor 1_6/14/2005_ DNA (SPAdes)... | ecosystem: Engineered > Bioreactor > EBPR >... | reverse complement strand
AAGAAGACCAGCGAAGCCGGGCGGCCCTACGTGTCCGTATCCCTCGACGATCCTTCGTTCCCGGCGACGGTCTATGCCCGCCTGATCGAGAACGAGGACGGCACGCACGACCTGATCTGGTCGCGCAACAAGCCCAAGGCGGCCTGACGGCCGCCCACCGCACCCCGCCCATTGCGGCGGGGCGCCGTGCTGCTGGCGCAGCACGTCACGCACGCGCCTACGGCGTGTCGCGTTCCTTCAACACCGCCTCAAGCTCCTGGCGCACCTGCGCCAGAAGCTGATCGGCCTTGCGCGTGCTGTCGCCGGCATAGGCTAGCGTCAGCAACGTGAGCGGATGCACGTCCATGACCTCGCACAGCTCGGTCAGCTTGTGCATGGTCGGGCTTTTCAGGTCGCGCTCCAGCGAACTCATGTAAGTGCGGCTGGACACGTCGGAGAACGCTTCCTGGCTCAAGCCGCGCGCTTTCCTGACCGTCCGTATTGCCGTCGCCAATGAGTGTTTCGCTGTCACCAACTTGGTTTCCCCGTAAAAACCAAGATGACAGCCCATTGCACCCAATAGGGCTACAATCTAAAGTGTTCATTCCTGCCTGGCCGAACCGCTTTCGTGCTTTTACGGAAATCCGCATGGGTGGATTCCGACAGAATCGGGGAACCGCATCTGTGTCTTGCCTGGCCTGCGTAATTCCGCTTCTGCGTTTCCGTGCATGTACGGATTCGATGGCTTGCGCCTTCGTGCTTGCCCGCCAAAGCACGCATCCGCTTCGGTGGTTCCGCGCTTCGGTGGAAAATCGTATCCGTGCATCCTCGAATGCGTGGGGATTCGGGCCATGACCCAGCCGCTCGTCACCGCTGAACAGCAGGCGCAACTGCTTGCCGTCGGCGCGGCACGCGCCGCTGGCCGAAGCATCGACCCGATGCCGGCGGTGCGACTGTTCACCCCTGACGCGCACGCCACCTGGCTGCTGGCCGCGCTCGACCCGGCCGATGGCGATACGGCATGGGGGCTGATCGACCTGGGAATAGGCATGCCCGGCCTGGGCCATGTGAAGCTGTCCGATCTGGCGTCCATCGTCGGGCCGCGCAAGCAGCCGGTGATGCGCGATCGCTACTTCCAGCCCGTGCGGCTGCTGTCGGAGTACCTGCGACTGGCCGAGGAAAACGGCTCGATCACCGACTGAGCAGTCCCAGCCAACGACGGCGCATTCTGACTATTTCAGTCTTACCCAAGACCTGTGCGGTCTGAATCCGCACTCTTGCACCGAAGCGGTGCGCTTCTGTTGCAAACAGTCATGATCTTTGGCGCGGGCTGCTGCACGGTGCTCCATGCTGCGCACCATTCTTGTGGCGGCGCAGCCGTCGCATTGAGACGATTTCCGCAATGCCTTGGAGCGAATCAGTCTTGACACCAGCAGTTACAGCCTACCCCGATTTTGATGACGACTTGATGGCGACTCGATAGCTCTCGCACGGCGGAATCCGTGGCGACGTTCCTGCTGAATGACAGGAGGCCGCGTCATGGCTGACCCGAGCGCCGAACACTGGTATCCGACCGCCGCGTATCTCTACACGCTGCACCTCGACGGCCCCGCGCTGGCGTGGGAATACCTGCGCCGTCACCCCGACTACCGCCGCGACTGGCTGCGCCGGCGCCGCCGGCCAGAGGCCGCCGCGCGCTGGGGATTGCGCCTGCTGGAAGATCCCGCCCTGGATGCGCGCGACGCGCATCCGGCCTGGTTCCCCGATCACGATGCGGTGGTGCAGCTCTACCCGGATGCCGACCCGCCGCCCGACGCGGTGGCCTTCGCGTTCTGGCGCCTCCCCGGCCAAAAGCACCTGATCCACGATGGCAAGCGCCTGGTGCTGCTGGCACGCTGGCCGGGCTGCTGCCTGCGGCTGGTGATCGCTCCCGGCCTGGAGGACGGCATGGCCTACGCCTATGCCATCCGCGCCTGCGCCGCATCCTGCGGGCGCTATCAGGCGCTGGCGACCGAACTGAACAAGCTGGCCGCCGCTGGCGATGCAGCATCAGCGGGAACGGCGCGGTCGCGGCCGGCACCCGCTGCGTTGCTGGAGTTGAACACGCTCCAGGCGCTCGACGGCACCCTCGCGGGCGCGTCTCTGCGCGACGTGGCCGAAGGGCTGTTCGGCGTCGATGCCGTCGCCGACGACTGGTACGCCGACAGCGCCTTGCGCGCCCGCGTTCGCCGGCTGGTACGGCGGGGCGATGCACTGATGCGCGGCGGCTATCGTCGCCTTGCACAGCTTCCGCCGCTCAGGGAGGGACGTTCTGCATCCCCTGCAAAACGTCCCTGAGCAGCAAGCCTTGCTTTCCTGAAAGTGCCTCTATCCGGCCGCGTGGTGTGGCCGGGCTTGATGGAGGTACATCCCATGCGACCCGCTCCCTTGCGGCCTGCCGCCGCTGCTGTCGCTGCGCCCGTGCAGCCCCAACGCTACCTGACCAACGACGAGGCCGCCGAATACCTGCGCCTGTCGCCGCGCACGCTGGAGAAACAGCGCGTGATCGGCGGCGGGCCGAAGTTCCGCAAGTTCGGCCGGCGCGTCATGTACGCCGTAGCCGACCTTGACGCCTGGGCCGATGCGCGCAGCTTCGATGCCACGTCCGACCCGGAATACGCCGAGCGCCATGCGGGCGACTACCGTGATGGCCGCTGATCGTCGGCTCGCCGGTGGCCATCGTCATGTCCAGCCCATCGCTGCCATCGGGGCAGCGATCGCAGCAGCGGGAACAGCTCGACCTGTTCCGCGCGCTGCCGGGCGACAGCATGGCGCCGCGCGACAGCCAGGACTTGATGGCCTTTCCGTTCTTCTCGCTGGCGAAGTCGCGGCGCACGGCGCCGATCGACTTCCGCAGCGGGAACATCACCATCCGCGTGGAAGGCACGGCCGAGCATGGCATCGCCACGATATGGGACGCCGACGTTTTGATTTGGGCGGCCTCGCAGATCGTGGAAGCGCGCGACGCAGGCATTCGTCCGTCGCGCTTGATACACGCCACCCCATACGAAATCCTGCGCTTCATCGGGCGCGGCACGTCCCTCAACGACTACCAGCGCCTGAAAGCCGCGCTCGACCGGCTGCAATCGACCAGCGTAGCGACTTCCATCCGCGAAACCACCGGCCGGCGGCTGCACCGCTTTTCGTGGGTGAACGAATGGCGCGAGCTGGCCGATGCCAGCGGCACGCCGCTGGGCATCGAGCTGATCCTGCCGGACTGGTTCTATGCCGGCGTGCTCGACGCCGCCCTGGTGCTGACCATCGACCCGGCCTATTTCCGCTTGAAGGGCGGCATCGAACGCTGGCTGTACCGCCTGGTACGCAAGCACGGCGGGCGGCAGGAACGCGGCTGGCAATTCGACTTCCGGCACCTGTACCGCAAGTCCGGCAGCGCGGCGCGCTTCTCGGACTTCGCCTACGACCTGCGCGTGCTGGTCGCGCGGCAGTCGCTGCCCGGCTACGTCCTGGGCATCGAGCCGATGCCGGGCGAAAGGCTGGAACTGCTGACCTTCCGGCCCGTGCCGTCCACGGCACGGGGATAACTGCGGGAAAAGCTGTGGACGGCCTCGTGCTATCAGGAGTGCCGGGTATCGTGCTATCGGGAGTACGCCTATCGTGCTATCAGGAGTACGAAAACGCCGCAAAGCCAGTAACGGCGCGGGTTTTCGACCCCTCTAACTTACCTAACTATAAATCTCTAACTTTTAGTAGAAGCGCGCCGTTTCGGTGGACAACCACGAAACGGCACGGCCAGGCCGGCTTTCCAGCAGGAAGGGCCGCGCCATGATCTTCGCGTTTCTCAATCAAAAAGGCGGCGTCGGCAAGACCACACTCGCTACCCACATCGCGGGCGAGCTGGCGATGCGCGGGCTGCACGTCATCCTGCTGGACGCCGACCCGCAGGGTTCCTCGCTGGACTGGACGCAACGCAGAAGTCAGCAGGGCTTGCCACGGTTGTTCAGCGCCGTGGGCCTCGCCCGCGAAACGCTGCATCAGGAAGCGCCAGAGCTGGCCCGCCGCGCCGATCACATCATCATCGACGGCCCGCCGCGCATCGCCGCCCTGGCGCGTTCCGCGCTGCTGGCGGCCGAGCGCGTGCTGATTCCCGTGCAGCCCAGTCCGTATGACCTTTGGGCCAGCGCCGAGATGGTGGCGCTGATCCGCGAGGCACAGGTGTTCCGGCCTGCGCTGCGCGCGGCCTTCGTCATCAACCGGCGCGTCAGTACCACCATCATCGGCAGGGAAGCACGGCAATCGCTGGCCGAACAGCCGCTGCCGGCGCTGCACAGCGAAGTGCGCCAGCGCATCGTCTTCGCCGACAGCGTGGCCGCTGGCCGGCTCGCCCGCGAAACCGCGCCCGACAGTGCCGCCGCACGCGAGATCGCCGTGCTCACCGATGAACTGCTGCGGTGGCCGACATGAGCCAGCGCAACGGCAAACGCATCGCCATCGGCGCGCGTCCGCCTGCGAATCCGCACGCCGAGGCGTGGGTTCGCCAGGGCGAGGCCGACGGCATCCAGAAAGGCGACCTCTACACCGCGCGCCTGACCCTCGACATCACGCCCGCGATGCGGGCGCGCATCAAGGTGTCGGCATTCACGCAGGGCGTGACCGTCGCGGAACTGCTGCGCGGTTTGCTGGAACGAGAGTTTCCAGAACACCGGATGGAGAACACACCATGACCGCATCCGCTTCGCCTGCCGCTGGCGCGGCCACGGCTGCGCTGTCGCTGCATCCCGCAGCACTCGCCGGCCAAGCCGGCAACGTGCCACTGACCCGCGTATCGCTCGCCTACATCGAGCCGCGCTTCAAGCTCTATCTGCGCTTCGGCGAACCTGCGCGTACGCTGCGGCTCGACCACTGGCGGCGCTGCGCGGTATTCCTGCCGGGCGCGATGTTCTGCCGCATCCGCTGGCAGGCCAACGACTACGGCACCGTGCGCTGGCAGCTCATGGTGATGCAGGCCGGCACGCCGCTGTACGCCGTGCAGCGCATCCCCGGCGTGCGGCCCGGCGCACGCCTGCTGCTGCACGCCGAAGGCGAAAACGCGGTGCGTGCCGTGCTGGAACGCATCGACGGCATCGAGGCGCAGGGCATCGCCGCCATCGACGTGTCGCCCGCGTACTGGCGCACGCTGGGCAACCGTCTGGCGGCCCGTCTCCCGCTGCCCAAATACACCGCCGAGCGGCACGCCGCCTGGCTGGCCGGGAGGGCGCTGCCATGACGGCCGATTCCACCATCGCACGCACACCCGAAATCGCGCCGCGTCCTCGCTCGCGCCTGCGCGCTCGCATCGTGCTGGCGGGCTTCGCCGCCGTCGGCCTCGCTGCGCTGGCCTGGGCGGCTTTCGTGTCGCCGCTGCCGCGTCTGACCTACAACCCGTCCGACAGCGTGGCGGTCGGTTGGTATCACATCGAACCGTTCGACCCGCGCACCGCCTCGCTGCCACGTCCGCTGTCCGTGGACAGCATCGTGCTGGTGCCGCTGCCCGACAGGGCCGCCACGCTGGCTGCGCAGCGCGGCTACCTGCCGACGCGCGTGCCGCTGCTCAAACGTGTGGGCGCGGTCGCGCCGCAACACGTCTGCATCGTCGCCGGGCAGGTACGCATCGACGGCGTACCCGCGGCCGCCGCGCTGCCTGCCGACCGGCTGGGCCGGCCGCTGCCATCCTTGCAGCTTTGCCGCCGTCTCGAACCGGGCGAGCTGTTCCTGTTGAGCGTGACCAATCCGGCGTCGTTCGACAGCCGCTATTTCGGCCCGGTCAGCGCATCCGCCGTAATCGGCGTCGCGCACCCGGTCTGGCTGGAGACACGCCCATGATGGCCGCCGATTCGCTGCACGTTGCCGTGCATCTCATCGTGCCATCGGGCATGCCGTTCCGGCTGCTGCCGCCGTGTCGTCGCGCATGCAGCGCGGGCGCATTCGCGCCGCGCTTCGCGCAACATCCGGCGCAGCCGTCCAACGTGCAGGCGTCTTGCCTCGAACGCGCCCCGCCTGCGGCCCCCGGCGTGTCCATCTGCGCGTTCGCCGGCGGGCTGGCTGCGGGTGCAGCAGCGCCGCCGGGCCGCCGACGCCCGGAGCGACAGCGAGGGGCAAAGGCGGAAGGCAAGACAAAAGGACGCGGCACCGGGCCGCGTCGAAAGCCAGTCTGCACGTGGGGGTGGCGCAGCACGGCGCAGCTTCGCCGCCGTGCCGCTTGTGGCGCGAGGCCCGCGCCAATGCAGGCATGTCCGCGTGCTTCGCACGACCGGACACGCCAGAGCTTGCAGAGGGCACAGCCATGACCGACCGCCGCGACGACGATTTCCGCATCCGCCCCAGCGCCCCGAAGAACCGCAGCCAGGGCTTCGTCTCCAAGGTGCTCAAGCAGGCAGGCAAGGCCAGCGGCGGCAAGTTCTCGGTGCGCCGTCCTGGGACGGCTGGCGGCACCGGGAGGGGCACCGGCCAGCGGCCCGGTTCGCGCCTGGGGCGCGGCCACACGGCGGCGCGCTTCGCGGGCGCGAAGCTCACGCCCATGTCGCGGCGCGTGACCATCAAGACGCTGCTGGTCAACCAGCGCCAGGCCAGCCCGCAGTCGCTCGCCAAGCACCTGCGCTACATCGAGCGCGACGGCGTGGGCCGCGATGGCGAGCCGGGCCAAGCCTACGGGCCGCAGGCCGACGAAGCCGACCTCGACGCCTTCAAGGAACGCTGCGCCGACGACCGGCATCACTTCCGCTTCATCGTCTCGCCGGAGGACGGCGCCGAACTGGACGACCTGCGCACCTATACCCGGCATCTGATGAACCGCATGGAGGCCGACCTGGGCACGCGGCTGGAGTGGGTGGCCGTCGATCACTGGAACACCGACAACCCGCATACCCACCTGATCGTGCGCGGACGCGACGACACCGGCAAAGACCTCATCATCGCGGGCGACTACATCGCCGACGGCTTCCGCCACCGGGTCGCCGAGCTGGCGACCGAATGGCTGGGGCCGCGCACGGAACTGGAGATCCAGCAGACCTTGCGGCACGAGGTGGCACAAGAGCGGTGGACGAGCCTGGATCGCACCCTCAAACGTGAGATAGGCGAGGCCGGCGGCGATGGCCTGCTGCATGTCGAACGGCTCAACGAACCCCGGCTGCAACGGCAACGCCTGCTGCTGATCGGCCGCCTGCAACGCTTGCAGCGCCTGGGCCTGGCCGACGAGACGCAGCCGGGCACCTGGGCTGTCCATGCCGATGCGGAAAAGACCCTGCGCGCCCTGGGCGAGCGTGGCGACATCATCCGCACCATGCAGCGGGCCATGCGTGGCGAGCCGCGCGAGCTGGCCGTGTTTGAGCCGGGGGACGATGGCCGAACCATCCTCGGGCGCGTGGCCGCGAAGGGGCTGGCCGACGAGCTGCGCGACCGCGGCTATCTGGTCATCGACGGCGTGGACGGCAAGGCCCATTACGTCGCGCTCAACGCCCGCGACGAGCTGGCGAACTATCCGGCCGGGGCCGTGGTGGAGGTGAAGGGTTCGGCCGACGTGCGCGCGGCCGACAGGAACATCGCCGCACTGGCGAGTGGTGGTCTGTACCGCACCGATCATCACCTCGCCATCGCGCAGGGTCAGGCCGTACCGGGGCGCGATCCGCAGGAAGTTGTCGCGGCCCACGTCCGCCGGCTCGAAGCCCTGCGCCGGGCCGGCATCGTGGAGCGCGTGGCCGAGGGGCTATGGAAGGTGCCGGGCGACCTGCCCGAGCAGGGCCGCCGCTACGACGCGCAGCGCCTGGGCGGCGTGGCCGTGGAGCTGAAATCGCACCTGCCCATCGAGCGGCAGGCCCGCGTGATCGGGGCCACCTGGCTCGACCAGCAGTTGATCGGCGGTGGCTCGGGCCTGGGCGACCTGGGCTTTGGCGGCGACGCCAAGCAGGCCATGCAGCAGCGCGCCGACTTCTTGGCCGAGCAGGGGCTGGCCGAGCGGCGCGGGCAGCGCGTGCTTCTGGCGCGCAACCTGCTGGGTACGCTGCGCAACCGCGAACTGGCGCAGGCCGCCAAGGACATTGCCGCCGAAACCGGCTTGGCGCATCGGCCTGTGGCCGACGGTCAGCGCGTGGCCGGCATTTACCGGCGCTCGGTCATGCTTGCCAGCGGGCGCTATGCGATGCTCGATGACGGCAAGGGGTTCAGCCTCGTGCCGTGGAAGCCCATCATCGAACAGCGGCTTGGGCAGCAGCTCGCCGCGACGGTGCGCGGTGGTGGCGTGTCTTGGGAGATCGGACGACAGCGTGGGCCGGCCCTGGGGTGAGCCGCACCCGCAACGCCTCTTTGGGAATCCTCGACGAACGGGTCAGGCCGGATGCTGTTCCTTCGAGACGAATCTCAACCCAACCCCAGGTTCGGTGACGATGTAGCGAGGAGCGGAGGCATCGTCCCCCAGCTTGTGGCGCAACTTGCCCACGAGAATGCGCAGGTAGTGGGTATCTTCCTCGTGCGTCGGCCCCCACATCTCCCGCAGTATCTGTGCCTGCGTCACCAGCCGTCCCGGCTGCCTGACCAGCAAGGCCAGCAGAGAGAACTCCTTGCGGCTCAACGTGACGGCTTCTCCATGAACGGCCACTTCCCGTTGCGCCAGGTCGATTCGGAGAATCCCGTCGTCGTAGATCGGACCATCTTCCGTCCCTGTCGCCACCGTGCGCAGGAATGCGCGAATGCGTGCCATCAGTTCCTCGACACCGAAAGGCTTGGTCACGTAGTCGTTGGCCCCTGCGTCCAGCAGGGCCACCTTTTCGTCCTCGCCGGAGCGTACCGTCAGCACGATGACGGGCACGCGCGACCATTGCCGCAGCTCCTTGAGCACATCCTTCCCGTCCATATCCGGCAATCCCAGGTCCAGGACGACGAGGTCGGCCCCTTTGCTGGCCAGCAGCGTCAGGCCCTCCCGGCCTGTTCCCGCCAGCAGGGTTGCGTAGCCTTGCGACCGCAAGCTGATGTCGATGAACTTGCGGATCTGGGGTTCGTCATCGACGACGAGAACCCGGGCGGCCGGCGCACCCGGACTCGATTCACTGGGAAGTCCCATCATGCTCTTTCGCCTCCTGATTGGCGTATCCGCCCCAAGGCAAGGTCAGGCGGATGGTGGTTCCGCGGCCTTCCGGGCCAGGCAGCGCCTCGACGCTGCCCATGTGGGCACCTACGATACCTTGGACGATCGTCAACCCCAGGCCGGTTCCCTGCTTGCCTCGGTCGCCACGTTCGACGCTGTAGAACATATCGAAGATGCGCCGTCGTTCTTCCTCTGGAATGCCCGGTCCTCGATCCGAGATGTCGATCCGCAATTGGTCGTCCTCTGTCCGTCGAATCTGCACCTTGAGAGACACCCCCGGAGGGGAGAACTTCGCCGCGTTCTCCATGACGTTGAACAAAGCCTGCTCGATGAGCGCGGGGTGGACATGGATCGGAGGCAGGTCCGGTGGAATGTCGTGCTCGATGCGGGCATCGGGCTCGTACCGTTGCAGGCGCCGGGACGCCGAGCCCACCAACTCGTCGATGCCGATCCAGTCGCGCGTCAGCGTCAATCCCTGCTGCCCGAGCCGGGTCATGTCTAGGAGGTTCTGGATGTAGCGGTCCAGGCGCTCGCCTTCCACATGGATGGTTTCCAACAGACTTTGCTGATCCTCCGGCCCCATGTCCTTGCCGTAGCGCGCCAGGCTGTCCGCTGCACCGATCATCGACGACAGCGGCGAGCGAAGGTCGTGCGACACGGAAGACAACAACGCGGACCGCAGCCGCTCCGTTTCTCCGGTGACGCGCGCTTCCTCCAGTTCCGACACCAGCCGCGTGCGCTGGGCGGCCTGGCCAATGTCCTCCACCATGCTTTCCGCCAGGCGGCGCTGCTCGAACGAAAGACGCCCCATGCCCGACGGGAACCTCAACCCGGCCACACCCAGCGTGTTTTTGTCCGAGCGCACCGGCAGAAACAACCAGGATGAATTGGTCAGGGTGTCCGTGTAGCGCCCGCTCGCCTGCCCGTGCTGCTGCGTCCAGTCGGCCGCCATCAGGTCCTTCTCGGTCAGGTGGTTCGTGGCAGCGGCGGGACCGGCCTCGCCGTTGATGCGTATCCACGCCTCGGCGTGCAAGGTCGATTGCAGAACCGATGAACCTGATGCGATGACCTGCCCGAGATCAGCCGCCTTCGCGAGATGGCGTCCCAGGTTCTGCATGGTCGTCGCGTGCGTGTTCGCCGCTCGCAATGCCACGACTTGTCTGCGCAGTTGCGAGGCCAGGCGTCCCGCAATCAGGGCCGCTGCGAGAAACAGCAATACGGTGGCCACCCCGCGATGGGCACTGATGAAGAAGGTGAAACGTGGCTCGATGAAGAAGAAGTCGTAGGCAAGGAAACACAGCGCGGCGGTGATAACGGCCGACGTCATCCGCGTCCGCGAGGCGACCAGCATGACCGCCACGAGGAAGATCAGGGACAGGTCCTGCAAGCCCAGCGTGCGCTCGGCCAAGGCCGCCGCACCGACGGCGCCGACGCTGGCGAGCAGGATCAGCACGACCTCCCGCGCCGTGAGGCGACCGCTGGCAAGACCCTGCAATTCCATTGCTCGCTGCCGGGCCTGCGGCGTGCTGACGATCGTCAGCTCGTAGCGTGCGCCGCGCTGCAACAGTTGCTGCGTCAGCGTGCGATTGAAGATGCGAGCGATGGGGCGCTCGCGCGTGCGGCCTATGACGATGGATCTTGCACCGCGCGCCTCGGCGGCATCGAGCAGTGCCTGGGTAACGTCGGTGTTGTGCAGCACTTCCGTCTCGCCGCCGAGGTTGCGTGCTAGCGCGAATGCCTTGTCGATCTCGGTCAAGCGTTGCTGCTCCGCACGCGCAACCATGTTGAGCGTGGGGGCCGCCCGGTCAAGGTCGTCAGTGTGCAAGGCGGCATCGGCCGAACGCCCGGTCTCCACCGTGACCACCGACCAGGGAGCGCCCCGGCGCTCGGCGATTCTGGCACCCGCTCTTACGAGGTATTCCGACTGCCCCCGGCCGTCAATGGCGATCAGCACATGGCGCTGGATGGAAATGCCTTCCAGGCCGCGCGCTGCGCGCGTCTCGCGCAAGTCGGCATCGACGTGCTCGGCCACGGTCTGCATCGCCAGCTCGCGCAGCGCGGTGAGATTCGACGGAGAGAAGAACGCTTGCAGCGCCTGGGCTGCCTGTTCGGGCAGGTACACCTTGCCTTGGTTCAGGCGTTCGATCAGTTCGCGTGCAGGCAAATCGACCAGGCGGATGTCGCGCAATCGCTCGAATACGGCGTCGGGCACCGTTTCGCTCACCCGCACGCCGGTGATCTGGTGCACCACATCGTTGACGCTTTCCAAGTGCTGGATGTTGACCGTGGTGTAGACGTCGATCCCGGCGTTGAGCAGTTCCTCCACGTCCTGCCAGCGCCGCTCATGGCGGCTTCCAGGGACGTTGCGGTGGGCGAGTTCATCGACCAGGGCGATCGCCGGTTTGCGCGCCAGCAAAGCATCAAGGTCCATCTCCTCCATCTGGCGCTCTTGGTACTCCACCGTCCTGCGGGGCAGCAGCGGCAATCCCTCGACCATGGTCTGGGTCTCGCCGCGGCCGTGGGTCTCCACGATGCCGATGACGACATCCACCCCCTGGCGGTGGAGTTCACGCGCACGCGCCAGCATGGCGTAGGTCTTGCCGACGCCAGGCGCAGCGCCCAGGAACACCGTCAACCGCCCAGCGGTCTGGCGCTTGAGTTCGCCCAGCAGGGCATCGGCTTGTTCAGTCCGTTCGGCTCCCATGGCACTTCCAATCCTCAAAGTTCAATCATTTGCTAAGTAGCACCGCCGCCAATCGCCGCCACAAGTACGAAAACGCCAGCTCCCAAAGAAACCAAGCCGATCAGGTGAATGCGACGAATAGCGTGCGGCACCACGTATTGAGCGAAGCGTTGGTGCCACCGCCAAGGTACGGCGAGCAAGCAGACGGTAGAGATGAGAAGTGCCCAGCCAAACATGGCGAAGCCATCTGGGAAAAGCATTCGAGGTGCTGCCACGACAAATGCCACACCCGCAATCATCCGCAACGCCATCTCCAAAAGATGAGCCCCCAGCGAACCAGCAAATCCAAGCAGGAAACGAGAAGCCCGGGCAGGCACGATCAACGATGCGCCACCCAGCGCAAGGAAGTAGAGCCCTGCGAAGGAAACAACTGTGAGAGCGAGGCCGTCCAACAGTGGCATCGTTCTAGTACCCCCTGCCAGTATTCCTGCCACGGTAGGACCAGCAACGCGGCCGATCCTCGCTACAAATGCCATTCATTAATCAACCTCTTGATTTCAAACGGACTTTGTCGGGCGTGCAAGGCCGCCCGGAATGCTCCATCAGAGAACAATGAAACCACATGGGCAAGAAGCTCAAGATGCAACTGTGTCGCCGGGCTGGGAACCAGTAAGACAAGGATGTCGGATACCGGCTGCGTGTCAGGTGCATCGAATGCCAGCCCGGCAGCCGGCCGAACGTACAGCGCACGAATGTGGTTCAGCCCCTTCACCCGAGCGTGCGGAACGGCCACGCCCAGGCCCAGCCCCGTTGATCCGGCCTGCTCACGTCGCATCAGCCCCGAAGATACGTCGTCGGCCATCAGGCCACCGATGCGCTGGACGTGCAGGCCGATGGCCTGAAACAACTGCCGCTTGTCGGCGACCGGTAGGCCGAGGAGAACATCCTCGGCCTGAACATAGCGACTCAGTGCGGTCATTGCTTGGACGCAGGTGTCTTGGCAACAGCATCCAGTGCCAAGTTCAACTCCAGCACATTCACGCGAGGCTGGCCCAGCAAACCGAGTTGCTTGCCCTCCGTATGCTGAACCACCAAGCCTTCGATGACATCGCGTGAGACAGCGCGCGCATGTGCCACGCGATCAATCTGGATGGCGGCGGCTTGCGAACTGATGTGCGGGTCGATGCCGCCGCCGGACTGCGTGACCAGATCGCTGGGTATGGCGGAAGGATCGACACCATACCTTTGCGCCAGGGCGGCTCGCGTCTCATCGACACGTTTGCGCAAGTCTGGATTGGTACGGGCCTGGTTGCTCCCTGCCACCGCCATCACATCGTAGTTGGCCGCAGAGGGTCGTGACTGGAAGTAGCGATCATCCGAGAACGGCTGCGCCACCAGTGAGGAGCCGAGGACCTTGCCATCGCGCTCGATCAGGCTGCCATTGGCAGTGCTCGGGAACAGCGCCTGGCCGAGCCCGACTCCCGCCAGCGGATACAGCAGACCGAAACCGACCAGCGAAATGATCGCCAGGCCGATGGAGCCGCGGAGCAGGCCCTTGTCGGAGATGGCCGGGGACACATTGCCCGGCGTGCGGGGAGTTGTAGTTGCGTTATGAGACATGATCGAATCCTCAGAGAGAGAACATGGCGGAGATCGCGACGTCGATCACCTTGATCGCGATGAAGGGCAGCAGGACGCCACCCACGCCATAGACCAGCATGTTGTTGCGCAGCAGTTGCGTCGCGCTCGCGGGCTTGAAGCGCACGCCGCGCAAGGCCAGTGGAATCAGCAGCGGAATGATGATGGCGTTGAAGATCAGCGCCGACAGCACGGCGCTGTTCGGGCTCGACAGGTTCATGACATTGAGCGCCGCCATCTGCGGGATCGTTGCGGCGAACAGCGCCGGCAGGATGGCGAAATACTTGGACACGTCGTTGGCAAGCGAGAAGGTAGTCAGCGCGCCGCGCGTGATGAGCTGCTGCTTACCGATCTCCACCACGGCGAGCAACTTGGCCGGATCGGAGTCGAGATCGACCATGTTGCCGGCCTCTTTAGCCGCCTGCGTGCCCGAGTTCATCGCCAGGCCCACGTCGGCTTGGGCCAGCGCCGGCGCATCGTTGGTGCCGTCGCCCACCATCGCCACCAGGCGACCGCCAGTCTGTTCGGCACGGATACGCGCGAGCTTGTCTTCCGGGCGCGCCTCGGCGATGTAGTCATCGACACCGGCCTCGGCCGCGATGTTCGCCGCCGTGAGCGGGTTGTCGCCCGTAATCATCACGGTCTTGACGCCCATCTCGCGCAGGCGGGCGAACCTCTCCTTGATGCCGTGCTTGATCACGTCGGACAGTTCGATGACGCCCAACACGTGCCGGCCATCGCTGACCACGAGCGGCGTGGCACCCTTGCGAGCCACATCCGCGACACGCGCTTCGAGTTCTGCGGGGATGACGCCGCCCAGCATCTGCACATGCCGCGCGATCGCGTCCATCGCACCCTTGCGGACGACGCGCTCGCCAGGCAGGTCCACGCCCGACATGCGCGATTGCGCGGAGAACGGCACGAAATGCGCGCCTTCGGGTTCATCGAGCTTCTCGTTCTTGCCGCGTGCGAGCTTGACGATGGACTTGCCTTCCGGCGTCGGATCCGCCAGCGAGGCCAGCAGCGCCGCCTGACGCAGTTGCGCAGCGTCCACCCCGGCCAGCGCGTGGAACGCAGTGGCCTGCCGATCACCGTGGGTAATAGTGCCGGTCTTGTCCAGCAGCAGCACGTCTACGTCGCCTGCGACCTCCACGGCCTTGCCCGACTTGGCCAGCACGTTGGCCTGTAGCGCGCGGTTCATGCCGGCAATGCCGATGGCCGGCAGCAACCCGCCGATGGTGGTTGGGATCAGGCACACCAGCAGGGCGACCAGCAGCACGACGTTGACGTTCACGCCGACGAAGCCACCGATGAAGGGCAGCGTCACGACGACGATCAGGAAGGTCAGCGTCATCACGCCGAGCAGGATGCCCAGGGCGATTTCGTTGGGCGTCTTCTGCCGGTTGGAGCCTTCCACCAGCGCGATCATGCGGTCGAGGAAGCTGTTGCCCGGCTCGGCGGTGACGCGCACCACGATGCGGTCGGACAGCACCTTGGTGCCGCCGATCACGCCGGAACGGTCGGTGCCGGCCTCGCGCAGCACAGGCGCTGACTCGCCGGTCACGGCGGCCTCGTTGATCGTCGCCAGACCTTCGACGATCTCGCCGTCGGCAGGCACCAACTGGCCTTCTTCGATCACGACATGATCGCCGGGGCGAAGCTCGGCGGCCGGCACCGTCTTCTCGCCGCCGGCGGCGTCCAGCCGCCGGGCCATCAAATCCTTGCGGGCTCGGCGCAGCGAGGCCGCCTGTCCGCGTCCGCGGGACTCGGCCACCGCTTCGGCGAAGTTGCCGAACAGCACGGTAATCAGCAGGATCGCGGTCACGGCCCAGCCGAAGCCGGGTTGCGCCCAACCCGCGAGGGTGGCGGCCGCCGTGACCAGCGTGCCGAGCCAGACCACGGCCATCACGGGGTTCTTGATGATGTGCTGCGGCGCCAGCTTGATGAAGGCGTTGACCAGGGCAGGCGCGAAGCCGCGCTCATCCAGGCGCGAGCGGCGGCCCGCGTGTTCTTTCGAGGTTGTATGGTTCATGGTGTTTTCCTCAACGCGCGACCAGGCTCAGGTGATCGGCCACGGGGCCGAGCACCAGCACGGGCATGAACTGAAGCAGTGTCAGGATGGCGATCACCGCGATCAGCGTGAGCGCAAAAGTGGGGGTTTCGATGTGCAGGCTTCCCGTGCTTTCCGGGGCTTGGCGCTTGCGCGCGAGCATGGCTGCGATTACCAGCGGGATGATGAGAGCCGGATAGCGACCCGCGGCGAGCACGAAGCTGGTAGTGACGTTCCACCATACGGTGGCATCGCCCAGTCCCTCGAAACCGGAACCGTTATTGGCGAAGGCCGAGGTGTACTCATAGAACACTTGGCTGATGGCGTGGAAACCCGGATTCGAGTTTCCTGCCAAGCCGGGAACGGCCAGCGTGACCGCGGTCAAGCCCAGCAGGATCAACGGCTGTAGCAGCACGAGCACCGCAAGCAGACGCACCTCTGGCGCTTCGATCTTGCGTCCGAACAATTCCGGCGTGCGTCCAGTCATCAGGCCCGCCAGGAACACACTGAGCAAGAGATAGACGATGAACTGCTGCAAGCCGCAGCCGATGCCACCCCAGATCGCGTTGATCAGCATGTCGCTGATCGTGACCAAGCCGGTCAGCGGTGCCAGCGAATCGTGCATGGAATTGACCGAGCCGTTAGACGTCTGTGTCGTCAATGCAGCCCACAACGCGGAAGGCTCGGCACCGAAGCGGACCTCCTTGCCTTCCATCAACGCGATGTCCTGCGAGGTTGGGGAGAAGCCTTCGGACCAGATGGCAAAGCTTGCTGACACGACCGACATCGTCAGCATCGTTCCGAACACGAGCCCGGCGAACTTACGCCGACCAGTCAGTCCACCGATCATGAAGACCACGGCGACTGGAACCAGAATGAGTGCCAGTGTTTCAAGCAGATTCGACAGCGGCGTGGGATTCTCCAGAGGCACCGCACTGTTGGGGCCATACCAGCCGCCGCCGTTGGTACCGAGTTGCTTGATGGCGACCATGGGCGATACCGGACCCAGCGGAATCTTCTGTTCCTTCATCTCGACCGTCGTATCGACGGGCGCGACCACGGGGCCGCCATCCAGCGTGGCTGGCACGCCCTGGCTGGTCAACAGCACCGACCAGAGCAGGCACAGCGGCAACATGAAGCGCAGCGTGGGGCGGATCACGTCCGCCCAGTAGTTGCCGACATCCACGGGCGCCTGATCCTGGCCCTCGGCTTTGCGCGCTTGCGCGTTGCGGCCGCCAAAGAGCCCGCGCAGCGTCGCTACGACCAGCGCAAGTCCCATCATTGGCGTGATGACCTGCAGGGTCACGATGCCTATCATGTGGGCGAGGTACGAGAGCTGAGCCTGCCCGGAGTAGTGCTGCTGGTTGGTGTTGGTCAGGAAGGACACCATGGTGTGCAGCGCCAGATCCCAGCTCATGTTGGGTGCGCCATTGGGATTGAGCGGTAGCCATGCCTGGGTCATCAGGATCAGCCACACGACGATGGCCAGCACCAAGTTACTCAACAGAAAGGCGCCTGCGTACCCGCGCCAGCTCATACCGCGCTCAGGTTTCGTACCGAGCAACGTGTAGAGAGGCCGCTCCAGCCGCAGGAACAGCCCGTCGCCGCGCATTGGGGCGCCGCGCATCACCGCGGCCAGATAGCGACCGAGCGGCCATCCGAGACCGATCGCCAGGGCAAATACCAGAAGGAACTCAGTCATGATCGGACTCCATCAACGTGTAGCGCGGGGGAGTTGTGGCCATCACGCTCCCCCATCAGAAAGAAGCCTGGATGGCGAACTCGGCGCGCGAGCCGGCCATGCCGGGGAACAGTCGTTTTGCCGCCGAGTCGGTGCCATGCAGGGTGAGGCGGGCCTCGAACGGCGCCTTGAACGTCCAGATGACACCGACCGAGCCGTGCGTGTAGCTGTCGGCATAGGCGTCGTCGAGGAAGTAGCGAGCCACGCTGCCTTCGACGCGCCACTGGTCATTGATCGGATAACGGGCACCAAGAAGCGCATACGTGCCCGTGGTGTCCGTGGCCATGGCGTTGTTTGAGTGCCCTACAGCCAGCCAGTAGTTGTCGCGCCACGTGAGGCTGGCATTGATCTCGTTCCAGTTCAGATTGGTGTCCGCTGAGGGGTACTGGTAGCGCAGGAAATAGACATCCAACGCCCAATCAGCGGCGATCTTTCCGCTCCACCCTGCGGCGAAGTCGAATTCGCTGCGCGCGCCGTTGTCCGGCTCGAACTTGACATTCGATCCCCAGATGGAGGCGTATAGCCCGGACTCGTGGACGTACTTGCCCCCTGCCTGGATGGCAGGGTTTTCGCGCGTCTGGGACGAACCGCGCCAAACGTAGTCCGACGTCAGCGCGGCACCGCCGGAAACCTGCGCGTGAACGCTGGTCGTCGTTCCCAGCAACAATCCACTGACGGCAACAGCGACGGCCATTCTGGCCGGATGAATATTCTTGAGAAGCATGTTTTCACTTCGCGGATGAATGGCGAACTAGCCATGCGTTCAAGTATTCAGTGAAGGCCCGTAAATTCTCTATTCCAGAAGAATCCCAGCGCATAAATTCTGCGTAAATTCTCGGCGGGATTTGGCTGGCGCATGCGAAAAAGAGGTCAATCCGCGGCACGAGAGCACGAGGAGCTGGCGTACTGGTGGCCGCGCCAAGCAATGAATTTACGGCGAATTTACGGCGAACGCTCGCAGCCTGGGATATGGTCTTGAGGTCGTATGTGCCGGGATTCTTAGTGCCTCAGATGTTGCAAGACATCATCTTCGTTGGTGTTGTCGTTCCCGCCATCACCGCATTATTTCGAACATCGGAAAGAATCGTGACATGGCCTGAAAGGCGACATAGAAAATCATCACCAGGCAGTGATCGCCAGCGTGACGCAGACAAGGAATAGTTTTCTGCGGAATGCTGGCAAGTATTGGTTTGACTGGTAGCGCAGTGCAATCGAGATCAAGGTAATGGAGCTACGCCATCTTCGATACTTTCTCGCAGTTGCAGAGGAACTTCACTTCGCCCGTGCTGCCGAGCGGCTGCACATAGAGCAATCCCCACTGTCACGGGCCATCAAGGAGTTGGAGGAAGAACTGGGCGTGGTGCTGTTTGCCCGCACCACACGCAGCACGCGGCTCACCCGCACCGGCAAGCTGTTCTTGGAGCATGTGCGCCGCGTGCTTGCTGCCTTGGAACAAGCGCGTGACAGCGTAAAGGCAGCGGCGAACGGTTTTCACGGGCAGTTGCGTGTAGCTCTATCGGACGGCATCACACCGTCGCGCTTGCCGAGCTTATTGGCGTTGTGCCGCCAGGAAGAGCCGGACGTTGAACTCCGATTCTTCGAGGTTCCGCTTTCACAGCAGATCAAAGGCTTGCATGACGACCTATACGATGTAGGGTTCGCGCAATCCGATGACGTAGGCGATGGCATCACCGCCATACCTGTATGGAGCGATGCGCTGATGGTGGCCGTGCCGGCGCGGCACCCGCTGCTGGCCCACAAGCGTATCCCGCTGGATGAGTTGCTGCGCTACCCGCTGGTTCTGTGCAATCCGCAAGTGTGCGAAGGCCATGCCAAGCATATCGAACGGGTGCTACGTCGCGCTGACATGGAGCCACTGGTTGCGGAACGTGTGGCTTCCTGCGATTTGATGATGGCACTGGTTTCGGCGGGCTTCGCGATCGGGCTGACAGGTGAAGCGCATATTGCCGCCAGCCGTGAGCCGGGCGTGGTGGCCCGGCCACTGGCGTCGCGTGTACCGCCGCTGACGACTTACCTGCTGCACCTCGACGATGAGCCATCCGATGTGCTTGCGCGGTTCATTGAGCGCGTGCAGGCCATTGAATCGCCGGAATCCGCGAAGCCTGTTCCGCGTCGCAGACCTGACCCCCCGGAGGAATTCACGACATGAACAAAATCATCCCGTTCTTGCTGGTGGTCGCCCTGACTGGCTGCGGCCAGTCCGAGACCCCTCAGAAGGCCAAAGGCTCGGATGCGGGTGTCCCGACGGTGGAAGAACTGGCAGCCGACCCCGAACGACTCAAAGAGCTGCGCCAGCAATGTAAGACCGACCGCCCTAAGCTGGGCGACGTGCTGTGCAACCGCGTGGCAGAAGCTACGCGCAAGCGGTTCTATGGCGACGGCGAAACACCCTACACACCACCGAAAGAGTCGCCCAAGTTCTGATCATTGGCGCCTCGCCGCATCGCTTCCATCTTTCTGTTCGACACGCCGCAATGCGCCTGCGCTTGCGGCGTTTCTCTTTGGCTAGCCGCCGCACTCATTCTGTCTTATTGCTCGACTTTTCTGCCCGAAACGGTCTTTGACCGGCACTGACCCGGCACCGATCCTGAGGCCTGCGGCACGTCCTTGTGCCGTGCTTTCCATGAGGAATCAGCGCAGGAGAAATCGGAGGCCAGGTCATGCAAGGGACGAACGTACTGTTCGGTCAGATTGCCGTGGTATTCGGCATCGTGATCGCCGGAGTGTGGGGCGCCACACAATGGACAGCAGCAGCCCTTGGCTACCAACTACGCCTTGGCTCGCCCTGGTTTGATTTCTTCGGCACGCCGGTCTATCACCCGTGGCGGCTGTTCGAGTGGTGGTTCTTCTTTGACGCCTACGCGCCGCGCGTGTTCGACACCGGCGGCGCCATTGCGGGTGGCAGCGGTCTTGTCGCCGTGCTGGTGGCGATTGGCATGTCGATCTGGCGCTCGCGGCAATCGCGCCTGGTCACGACCTACGGCTCGGCCCGTTGGGCGAACGCGGATGACATTCGCAAGGCCGGCCTCACACAGCCGGCCGGTGTGTTTCTGGGCCAGCACGATCGCCAGTACCTGCGACATGAAGGCCCGGCACACGTCCTGACCTTCGCGCCCACGCGCTCGGGTAAGGGCGTGGGCCTGGTAGTGCCCACCTTGTTGAGCTGGCCCGCATCGGCCGTCATCCACGACATCAAGGGCGAGAACTGGCAGATCACCGCCGGCTGGCGCTCACGCTTCTCGCATTGCCTACTGTTCAACCCCACGGATGCGAAGTCGGCGGCCTACAACCCGCTGCTCGAGGTGCGGCGTGGCGCGCATGAAGTGCGCGACGTGCAGAACATCGCGGACATTCTGGTCGATCCCGAGGGCGCGCTGGAGCGGCGCAACCATTGGGAGAAGACTTCGCACGCGCTGCTGGTCGGAGCCATTCTGCATGTGCTCTATGCCGGCGAGGACAAGACGCTGCGCGGCGTCGCCAATTTCCTGTCCGATCCGGCCAGCCCGTTCGAGCTGACCTTGCACCGGATGATGACCACGCCGCACCTGGGCGATGGCCCGCATCCGGTGGTGGCTTCCGCTGCGCGCGAAGTGCTCAACAAGTCGGACAACGAGCGTTCCGGCGTGCTGAGCACCGCCATGTCGTTCTTGGGCCTCTACCGTGATCCGACGGTGGCCGAAGTCACAGCGCGCTGCGACTGGCGCATTGCCGACCTGATCGCGGCCGAGCATCCAGTGTCGCTGTACCTAGTGGTGCCGCCTTCGGACATATCGCGGACGAAGCCCCTCATCCGCCTGATCCTCAACCAGATCGGACGGCGCCTCACCGAATCGCTCGATGGCTCCGACGGCATCGAGCGCCGCCACAAGCTGCTGCTGATGCTCGACGAGTTCCCGGCGCTGGGGCGCCTGGACTTCTTCGAGACGGCGCTGGCCTTCATGGCCGGCTACGGCATCCGCAGCTTCCTCATCGCGCAGTCGCTCAACCAGATCGACAAAGCCTACGGTCAGAACCATTCGATTCTGGACAACTGCCATGTGCGCGTGACGTTCGCCACGAACGACGAGCGCACCGCCAAACGCATCTCCGAGACGCTGGGCACGGCCACCGAGCTGCGCGCTCAGCGCAACTATGCCGGCCACAGGCTCGCGCCGTGGCTGGGGCACCTCATGGTGTCGCGTCAGGAGACGGCGCGCCCGCTGCTGACGCCGGGCGAAGTCATGCAGCTTCCGCCGGACGAAGCCGTGGTGATGGTGTCCAGCGTGGCGCCGATCAAGGCGAAGAAGCTTCGCTACTACGCGGACGCCAATTTCAAGCGCCACGTGCTGCCGCCGCCCGCGCTTGCGGATGCGCAATACGCCGACGTGCCGCCACTGCGCCCGGACGACTGGAGCGGGCTGGCTATTCCGCCAACGCCTGCCGCGCCGGCCACCGCATCCGCTGACGGCCTGGAGAGCTTGGCCGCCGACGACGGCGGCCCGCGCCGCCAGCCCGAACTCTCCGAAGCCGTTGCCTATGCCCCCGAGCTGGCCGCGCCTGCGGCCGACCTCGCGCTGCTCGACGACGACGACCTGCCGCTTCCCCTTCCTCGCCAGCTTGATCCAGCCATGCAGCGCACGGCCCGGCTGGCTTCCCTCGACCCCAACGACGGAATCGAGCTATGAGCCACTACCGCCTCAATCTGTTCATCCAGCCGGAGCACGCCAAGCGGCTCGATGAGCTGGCCGCCAAGAAAGGTGTGTCCAAGTCCTCCATCGTCGCGGCGGCGCTCGCATCGTGGCTGTCGCCCGATGCCGCCGACCAGCGCGAGGCAGCAGTCGCCAAGCGCCTTGATCGCCTGTCGCGCCAAGCCGAGCGCTTGGAGCGCGACCAGAACATCCAGATCGAGACGCTGGCGCTGTTCATTCGCTACTACCTAACGGTCAGTACGCCAGTCCCCGAGGCTCACCAAGAGGCCGCCCGCGCCCAGGGCAAAGCACGCTTCGAGCAGTTCGTTGAACAGTTGGGCCGCCACCTGCTGCGCGGGCGTAGCTTGGTGCGCGACGTGGTGGAAGAACTGCATCCCGACCCGATGCGGATGGAGGACGCGGCGGCAGCCGCGCAAGCGCAGGAGCGTGCGTCATGAGCGCCGCTCCTCAGTCCATGAGCGCCACGTCGCTCGACCGACGCATCCAGATGCTGCGCACGGCGATGGGGCCGCTGATCGCCACCGCGCTCGAAGACCCGGACGTGGTGGAAATCATGCTCAACCCCGATCGCACCCTTTGGGTGGATCGGCTGTCGTCGGGCCGCGCGCCGATGGGCGTGGAGCTGTCCGAAGCGGACGGCGAGCGAATCATCCGTCTCGTGGCCGCCCACGTCGGCGCCGAGGTGCATCGCGGCCAACCGCTGCTGTCGGCAGAGTTGCCCGAAACGGGAGAACGCTTCGAGGGCATCTTGCCGCCGGCTGCACCGGGGCCGGCCTTCGCCCTGCGCAAGCGGGCCATCGGCGTGATCCCACTGGAGCGGTACGTCATCGACGGGATGATGACCAGCGCCCAGGCGGGCTTTCTCGTTCACGCTGTGCGCGAGCGGCAGAACGTCTTGATCGCCGGCGCCACCAGCAGCGGCAAGACCACGCTCGCCAATGCCTTGCTCGCGGAAATCGCCGCCACCGGCGACCGCGTATTGGTGCTTGAAGACACGGTGGAGCTGCAATGCGCAGCCCGCGACCACGTACCACTGCGCACGCGCGCAGGCGTGGTGTCCATGACGGAGCTGGTGCGTTCGTCCATGCGCCTGCGCCCGGATCGCGTCGTCGTCGGCGAGGTGCGCGGCGCCGAGGCGCTGGATCTCATCAAGGTGTGGGGCACGGGCCACCCCGGCGGCATCGCTACGATCCATGCCGGCTCCGCGCTCGGCGCGCTGCTGCGCTTGGAGCAACTGATTCTCGAAGTGGCGGTGAATCCGCCCCGTGCGCTGATCGCCGAGGCGGTCAACGTGGTGATCCACATCGCCGGGCGCGGACGCAAGCGCCGCATCGAGAGCATCGCCCGCGTCGTCGGCTTCGACGGCGTGGGCTACCGATTGGCGAACTGGGAGGCGGACGCGATGGACACGCCGTTTCCCGAGCTGACGCCTAACCCCGATGCCGCACCTGCTGCGGCGACTTCCCCGTCCCCTGACTCACTTGGAGAACTGCCATGACGCACGCCCATGCTTTCCGTGTTTCCGTAAATCCGCTTTCCCACCTGCCTGCCTTCGCACGGCTGCGCAGTCTAGCTCGTCCTGCGGCGCAAGGGCTGCTGCTGGCCGCGCTGCTGCTGTTCCTGGCCGGCACCGCGCAGGCCGCCGGTTCCTCGATGCCGTGGGAAGGCCCGCTGCAATCCATTCTCGAATCCATCCAGGGGCCGGTGGCGCGTATCGTCGCGGTCATCATCATCATCGCCACCGGCCTCGCGCTTGCCTTCGGCGACACGTCGGGCGGCTTCCGCAAGCTGATCCAGATCGTGTTCGGTCTGTCTATCGCGTTCGCGGCTTCGAGCTTCTTCCTGTCGTTCTTCAGCTTCTCCGGCGGGGCTGTCGTATGAGCGGCCCGGATAGCTTCGCAGCCGGGTTCGAGGTGCCTTTGCACCGCTCGCTCACCGAGCCGATCTTGCTGGGCGGCGCACCGCGCACCGTGGCAATCGCCAACGGCACGCTGGCGGCCGCTGTCGGGCTGGGCCTGCAACTGTGGATTCCGGGCGTGGTGCTCTGGATCGTCGGCCATTCGCTGGCGGTGTGGGGAGCGCGCGTCGATCCGCAGTTCATGGCCGTGTTCGCCCGGCACATCAAGCACCGCCCGCTGCTGGACGTGTGAGGGGAGGCCATGCTGAACCTTGCCGAATACCGCCAGCGGCCCGCGCTGCTGGCCGACTGGCTGCCTTGGGCCGGGCTGGTTGCGCCAGGCGTCGTCTTGAACAAGGACGGCAGTTTCCAGCGCACGACCCGGTTTCGCGGGCCTGATCTCGACAGCGCGACGCAAGGCGAGTTGATCGCCACGTCGGCGCGTCTGAACAACGCGCTGCGCCGGCTGGGTTCGGGCTGGGCGCTGTTCATCGAGGCCGAGCGCCGCGCCGCCGCCGACTATCCGCACTCGGAGTTTCCCGAGCCGCTGTCGTGGCTCGTGGACGAGGAACGCCGCGCCACCTTCGAGGAATCGGGCAACGACTTCGAGAGCGGCTATCACCTGACGCTGGTGTACCTGCCGCCGGAGGAATCCCGCGCTCGTGCAGCCAAGATGCTCTACGAGAACACGCCGACGAATGGCGTGGACTGGCGCGAGCGGCTGCAAGCCTTCGTCGCGGAGACGGATCGCGTCTTTGACCTGCTCGATGGCGTGATGCCGGAAATCGCATGGCTGGACGACAGCCAGACGCTGACCTACCTGCACGCCACCATCTCGACGCGGCGCTACCGCGTCGGGGTGCCCGAAGTGCCATTCCACATCGACGCGCTGCTGACCGACTCCGCGCTGGTCGGTGGCCTGGCGCCCATGCTGGGCGACCAGCACCTGCGCGTGGTGTCGGTGCGAGGCTTCCCGACCTCGACCTGGCCGGGGATTCTGGACGACCTCAACCGTCTCGGCTTTGCTTACCGCTGGAGCACGCGCTTTCTCTGCCTCGACAAAGCCGAGGCGGAACGAGAGTTGGGGCGCCTGCGCCGCCAGTGGTTTGCGAAAAGGAAGAACGTCATCGCGCTGCTGCGCGAAACGATCTTCCAGCAGGAAAGCCCGCTGGTGGATACCGACGCCAACAACAAGGCGGCCGACGCCGACGCTGCCTTGCAGGAGTTGGGCAGCGACCAGGTGGCCTTCGGCTACCTGACGGCGACCGTCACCGTCATGGACACGGACGCCGCCGTGGCGGACGAGAAGCTTCGCATGGTGGAGCGTGTCATCCAGGGCCGGGGCTTCGTGACCATCCCCGAAACGCTCAACGCCGTGGATGCGTGGCTGTCGTCCATTCCGGGCAATGCCTACGCCAACGTGCGGCAGCCCATCGTCTCGACGTTGAACCTGACGCACATGATGCCCCTGTCGGCGGTATGGGCTGGGCCGGAGAAGAACGACCACCTCGACGGCCCGCCGCTGATCGTCACGCGCACCGATGGCGCGACGCCGTTCCGACTGGTGACGCACATCGGCGACGTGGGCCACACGCTTGTCGCCGGCCCGACCGGCATGGGCAAGTCGGTCTTGCTCGCCACGCTGGCAATGCAGTTCCGCCGCTATCGCGGCTCGCGCATCTTCGCGTTCGACATGGGCCGCTCGATGCGCGCCACGGTTCTCGGACTGGGCGGCGAGCACTACGACCTCGGGACGGATGGCGAAATCGCCTTCCAGCCCTTGGCACGCATCGACCGCGAGGGCTACCGCACCTGGGCGGCCGAATGGATCGAAGGCCGCTTGCTGCATGAGGGCGTGGCGGTCGGCCCCGACGAGAAAGCGGCTATCTGGTCGGCGCTGGGAAGCCTCGCCGGGGCGCCTGTGGAGCAGCGCACGATGACGGGGCTTTCCGTGCTGCTGCAATCGAACACGCTGCGGCAGGCGCTGTCGCCCTATGTGCTGGGCGGTGCCCACGGCAAGCTGCTGGACGCCGACCATGACCGGCTCGGCATGGCCGACGTGCAGTGCTTCGAGATGGAGGAGCTGATGCACAGCAAGGTCGCCGTCATGGCCGTGCTGCATTACCTCTTTGCGCGCTTCGATGAACGCTTCGACGGTGCGCCCACGCTGCTGATCCTCGATGAAGCGTGGCTGTTCCTCGATGACCCGGTGTTTGCCGCGCGCATCCGCCAATGGCTCAAGACGCTGCGTAAAAAGAACGTCAGCGTCATCTTCTCCACGCAGAGCTTGGCCGACATCAAGGAATCGAGCATCGCGCCCGCGATCATCGAGAGCTGCGCGAGCCGCATTTTCCTCGCCAACCCACAGGCGACCGAGCCGCAGATTCGCACGATCTATCAGGGCTTCGGCCTCAACAGCCGGCAGATAGAGATCGTCGCCACCGCGCAGCCCAAGCGCGACTACTACTACCAATCCCGTCTCGGAAACCGCCTGTTCGACCTCGACCTGGGGCCGGCGACGCTGGCCTTCGCCGGCGCTTCCACACCGCAAGACCAGCGCGACATGGATCGCGTGCTGCTGGATGCCGGCGTACCCGGCTTCGCAGGCGCCTGGCTGCGCCATCGTGGCCTCGATTGGGCGGCCGAGCTGCTGCCCTCGTTCCCCGGCTTGGCGCCGGGTTCCCTCGCTGACCCACCCCTGGAGAACCTGCCATGAAGAAGCGTCTTATCGCCGCCGCCATCGCGGCCATGCTTTGCACCGCCACTGCCCATGCGCAATGGGTCGTGGTCGATCCCACGAACCTCGTGCAGAACACGCTGACCGCGATCCGCACGCTGGAGCAGATCAACAACCAGATCCAGCAGCTCCAGAACGAAGCGCAGATGCTGATGAACCAGGCGCGCAACCTCGCCAGCCTGCCGTCCAGCGTGGTGAACCAGTTGCGCGCCAATCTGGCGACGACCGAACGACTGATCGCCCAGGCCCGCGGCTTGGCCTACGACGTGACGAACCTCGATCGGGAGTTCGCGCGCCTGTATCCCGAGCAGTACGCCGCCACCGTCAGCGGCGACCAGATGTACCGCGATGCGCAGGAGCGTTGGCGGAACACGCTCAACGGCTTGCAGACCACGATGCAGATGCAGGCGCAGGTGTCGCAGAACCTGGGCGAAGACGAAAGCGTGCTGGCCGACCTCGTGGGCAAGAGCCAGTCGGCCCAAGGTGCGCTGCAAGCGATGCAGGCCATGAACCAACTGCTGGCCTTGCAAGCCAAGCAGTCGATCCAGTCCCAGCGGCTCCAGATCACGCAAGACCGGGCCGCTTCGCTGGAGCTGGCACGTCAGGCGGCGGCCACCGAGCGCGCCCGCGAGGTACGCCGGCGTTTCATGGGCGACGGCACTCCGTACACGCCGCAGCGCGTGGACTTCTACGGCAACTGACGGGAGGCCGCCATGCGATACGTCCTCGCCCTGTGTGCCGCGCTGCTGGCCGCTTGCAGCGAACAGCCGGCCACCAACCTTGCCGATGCCCTGGCCGCCGATCCCGTGCGGCTCAAGGCATTGCGCGCGCAATGCGCAGCCGACCGGCAGGCCACGGGCGAGGACGCTTGCCGCGCCGCCGCCGAAGCCTTCCGGCGGCGCTTCTTCTCCGGCGAGGCCGGGCCGGATGAATACCAGACGCTGGCCGACCTGCCGCCGATCCCGCCGAGCTTCGATGAGCCGGCCGATGACGTAGCGCCGGCACCGCCGACCGAACCGGAGGACACGCCATGAATGACGTGACCATCATCGACCAGTTCCTCAACACCTTCTCCGCCTACATCGACTCGGGTTTCGGGCTGCTGCGGGGCGAAGTGGCGTTCCTCACGGCCACGCTGATCGTCATCGACATGACGATCGCCGGCCTGTATTGGGCCATGAGCCACGCCACCGGCCAGGGCGAGGACGTGATCGCCAAGCTGCTGCGCAAGGTGCTCTACGTCGGCGCCTTCGCCTACATCATCAACAACTTCAACTGGCTGGCCAGCATCGTGTTCCGCTCGTTTGCGGGATTGGGCATCACCGCCACCGGCTCGGCCATCACGATGGAGAACTTCTTGCAGCCGGGCCGGCTGGCGAAAACCGGCCTTGACGCGGGCGGGCCGATCTTCCTTCAGCTCGACGACATGATGGGATTTCCCGAGGTGTTCTTGAACCTCGATGCCATCTTGGTTCTGTTCCTCGCCTGGCTGGTCGTGGTGCTCTGCTTCTTCGTGTTGGCGATCCAGCTTTTCATCACGCTGATCGAGTTCAAGTTGACCACGCTTGCGGGCTTTGTGCTTGTGCCGTTCGCGCTCTGGAACAAGACCTCGTTCCTGGCCGAAAAGGTCTTGGGCAACGTGGTGGCGTCCGGCGTCAAGGTGCTGGTGTTGGCCGTGATCGTCGGTATTGGCTCGGGACTGTTCACTCAGTTCCAAGTCCATCCCGATGAGCCGTCCCTCGACCATGCGCTGGTCATCATGCTGGCCTCGCTCACTTTGCTGGCGCTGGGGATCTTCGGCCCCGGCATCGCTGCGGGCCTTGTGTCCGGCGCGCCGCAGCTCGGCGCGGGCGCGATGGCGGGTGCGGCCATCGGAGCAGCCGGAACGGCGGTGGCTGTCGGCGCCGCCGCGACTGGCGTGGGCGGTGCGGTAGCGGCTGGCGCGCGCATGGCCCCGGCTGCCGCCAAGTTGGCCGGCAGCGGTGCGCGCGCCGCCACGTCGGCGGCCAGCAGCGCGAAATCTGCGTTCCAGGCCGGTTCCGCCGCCGCTGGCGGTGGCGCAAAAGGCGCAGTGGCGGGCTTGGGCAACGTCGCCAAGACCGGCGCGCAGGCAGCCGGACGAGGCGCTGCATCCCGTGCCTCCGCTGTCGGGCAGCGCATGGCCGCTCCGTTTCGTGATGGCTGGAATGGCGCTGCGGCCGACAGCGGCGCGGGTACGGCATCCGGCCAGGGTGCCGGCGAGGCCACGCCCAGCGCCAGCAGCGGGCAGACGCAGGAACAACCTGCCTGGGCGAAACGGCTGCATCGCCGCCAGCAGCTCACTCATGCCGCGACCACCGCCGCCCACGCGCTGCGCGGTGGCGACGGCGGCGGCTCCGGCCAAGGGCCGAGCCTGCGCGATTCCGATTCATAAGGAGAACTGACCATGCGATTCAAGAAACCGCAGGTGCGCTACGCCGACACGCCGCAGCCTGCCACGCCGTACCAAGCTGCCGGCCAGGTGTGGGACGACCGTATCGGCTCGCCGCGCGTGCAGGCGAGGAACTGGCGGCTGATGGCCTTCGGCTGCCTGACGCTTGCGCTGTTGATGGCCGGCGGCCTGGTGTGGCGCTCGGCGCAGTCCATCGTGACGCCCTACGTCGTGGAGGTGGACAACGCGGGCCAAGTGCGTGCGGTCGGCGAAGCCGCCACGCCCTACAAGCCCAGCGATGCGCAGACCGCGTACCACCTCGGCCGCTTCATCGCCTTGGTGCGCTCGCTGTCCATCGACCCCATCGTCGTGCGCCAGAACTGGCTGGATGCCTACGACTACACGACCGACAAGGGCGCGGCCGTGCTCAACGACTACGCGCGGGTCAACGACCCGTTCGCGCGCATCGGCAAGGAGTCGGTGACGGTGCAGATCACCAGCGTCGTGCGCGCAAGCGACACGTCTTTCAACGTGCGCTGGACGGAACGCCGCTACGTCAACGGCGCCGCGGCGGGATTGGAGCGGTGGACGGCCGTGGTGTCCATCGTGCTCCAGCCGCCGCGCACCGAAGAACGCCTGCGCAAGAACCCCCTGGGCATCTACGTCAACGGCCTGTCGTGGAGCCGCGAACTGGATTCTTCCGAAGGAGCAAAACCATGAACCTGTCTTTCCGCCTTTACGCTTTGCCGTTGATGCTCGCTGCCCTCGCGGGCTGCGCCACGCAGGGCAAGCCGCCGCCGACCATCTCCCTCGATGAAGCGGTACAGGCCCAGCCGCTGCCCGAACTGCCTGCGCCGGTGGAAGTAGTGGCCGTGCCCGAAGTGTTGCCGATGCCGGCGCAATTGAAGCCGTTGCCCGAAGCCGAGGACGCCAAGCCCGCGCCGGAGCCGACAGACGAGAAGGTGCGCGTTTCGCGTGCCAATGCCGAGGCGCGCGTTGCGCCCACGCGCGAGGGCTACGTCAACGCGATTCAGGTGTGGCCCTTCACGGATGGCGCGCTCTACCAAGTCTATGCGGCCGTGGGCCGCGTGACCGTGATTGCCTTGCAACCGGGCGAGGAACTGGTGACGGTGGCCGCCGGCGATACCGTGCGCTGGATCGTGGGCGACACGTCCAGCGGCAGCGGCGCCGACCTGCGCGTGAACGTGCTGGTCAAGCCGATCCGCTCGGGCCTCAAGACCAATCTCGTCATCACTACCAATCGCAGGACGTACCTGCTGGAGCTGGCTTCGACGGAAAAGACGTGGATGGCCTCCGTCTCTTGGGAGTACCCGCGCGACCGGATGCTGGCGCTACAGCGCCAGGCGCAAGCGGCCAGCACCGCCGCGCCGGTCGATAGCGGGCTGGCGCTGGAGAACCTGCGCTTCCGCTATGCCATCAGCGGCAGCAATCCGCCCTGGAAGCCGCTGCGGGCATTCGATGATGGCGCAAAGGTCTATATCCAGTTTCCCGCCGGCATTGCACAAGGCGAGCTTCCGCCGTTGTTCGTGATCGGGCCGGAAGGTGACGGGCAACTGGTGAACTACCGCTTCCGCTCGCCGTACTACATCGTGGATCGGCTGTTCGGCGCTGCCGAACTGCGCCTGGGTAGCGACAAAGGCGACGTGGTGCGAATCGAGCGCACGGATGGCGTGGCACGGAGGAACTGACCATGAGCCAGGACGACACCCTCGACCTCGCCACGCCACAGGCGGGCAAGGTCGCGCCCGAGGCGGTGGCGCTGCGCGCCCAGCCGCGCCCGGTCACGCGCCTGAATCGGCGCACGCTGGCCATCCTCGTCGGCGGCCTGTCGGTCGCCGTGCTCGGGGCCACGATCTGGTCGCTGCAACCGCAGCGGCGCGGTGCCAATGAGCAGACCGAGCTTTACAACGTCGATCGCGTATCGAAATCCGAAGGGCTGGATGGCCTGCCTTCGGACTACTCGAAGCTGCCGCCGAAGGTGCCCGAGCTGGGGCCGCCGCTGCCGGGTGATCTCGGCCCGGCCATCGTGAACTCGCAGCAGCCGGTGACGCCGACGTATGTACCGCCAGGCCATGATCCCGAGGATGCCTTGCGCAAGGAGGCCGATGCGGCGGCGGCCTCGTCGGTGTTTTTCCGCTCGGGCGGTCAAGGCCAGGCCGCCGCCACGGTGGCGCAGGCGGCGCCGGGTGCGCTTGGTGGCGCAAGCACGCTGGCGGCCTTCGATCCGCTCGCCGCTGGGCCGGCCTCGACTGCGGCCCAGCCTGCCGACCCGACCGCCGTACAGAACCGGCAAGACCAGAAAGAGGCGTTCCTGAAAGCAGGCTCTACGGAAACCCGCAATTCCGGCAATCTGGCGCTGCCGGCATCGCCGTATCAGGTAATGGCCGGGACGGTGATCGCGGGCGCGCTGGTGACGGGCATCAAGTCCGACCTTCCGGGCGACGTGATCGCCACGGTGACGGAGCCGGTCTATGACACGGCCACGGGCAAGTTCCTGCTGATCCCGCAGGGATCGCGCATCCTCGGGCGCTACAACAGCCAGGTCAGCTACGGGCAGAGCCGTGTGCAGGTGGTGTGGAACCGGGTCATCCTGCCCGACACGTCCTCGCTGACGCTCGACAACCTCGTGGGCACCGATCCGGCCGGCTACGCCGGCCTGGAAGACGACGTGGACTGGCACTGGAAGCGCATCGTCGCGGGCGCGGTGCTGACGACGCTGCTGGGCGTGGGTGCCGAGCTGGCCGCGCCGGAGAACCGCCAGGACGGCAACCGCATCGTCATCGCCGGGCGCGACAGCGCCCAGGACAGCATCAATCAGGTCGGCCAAGAGATCACCCGGCGCAACATGAACATCCAGCCGACGTTGACCGAGCGGCCGGGCCTGCCGGTGCGGATCATCGTCAACCGGGATCTGGTGCTGCGGCCCTACCAGCCACTGTTCTTCAATCGGGGCGCTTCGCAATGAGCACGACCAAGAAGCTGCGGCTGGGGCCGCTGCCCAAGACCGAGAACGTCAAGCTGGCCTTTGCCTGCCCGGCCAGCCTGAAAGCCGACCTCGACCGCTACGCCGCGATACACGCGCAGACGTATGGCGAGGCGGTCGATGCAGAGAAGTTGATCCCGCACATGCTGGAGGCGTTCATGGCGGGAGATCGGGGATTCAGGAAGGGCACGACGCCCCGGAGCGCGCCATCGAAGCCAACATGATGGCGTCGCATATCGGCCCATCCATCGAACGCGCAGCCCCAAGCTGCGCGTTCTTCATTCTGGATGCCGCCAAGCCTCTTGGGCTATGATGATGCGACAGGCCCGCCGTTCCTCGGCAATTCAGCACGATACAGTGCGATGCGGCTTTCTCTCCCGATGCTCTTATGTGGCTCCTAGCCGTCGAGGCCGTAACTCTGCAAAGCGGCCCCAGAAAGAGCTAACCTACTGCCCCATATACGGTTTCAAGCCTTGCGTGATTGGCACGAAGGACTTGACGCCGGCACTTTTTTGATAGCACGTCCTGCAACATGACCTTGTCCAGGCTTAGGTCGGCCACGAGCTGCTTGAGTTTGCGGTTCTCCTCCTCAAGCTGGCGCAGCCGGCGAAGCTCAGCCACGCCAAGACCTCCG
>Ga0209792_1000407_pt1 | contig 32659 bp, 32 predicted proteins | sample EBPBio142005_DNA_FD_185860 | JGI IMG/M metagenome (GOLD analysis project Ga0209792, IMG submission 185860) | Wastewater treatment Type I Accumulibacter community from EBPR Bioreactor in Madison, WI, USA - Reactor 1_6/14/2005_ DNA (SPAdes)... | ecosystem: Engineered > Bioreactor > EBPR >... | reverse complement strand
GATGTGTCCGAGAGCCTTGCCGGCGGTTGGGGATCGCTGTTCATCAACGCCGGCGAAGCCGGCCACATCAATAGCGATGCAGGCTATGGCCCTTGGCCGGAGGGCTTGCTGGCATTCGGCCAGTTCCTCGGCAAATTGCAGCCGGACGAAGCCTAGGCGATCGACCCCCGCGCGGCCGCGAGCATGTTCTCCGCACCGAGCCGCATGTAGGCTGCCTCACCTCCGAGCGCGATCATCTGATAGCCCATCTGGGCGTATCGGCCCGATATCAGCGGGTCCATCGCGAAAATCGCGGCGAACTTGCCCGCCTTGCGGGCGCGCGCGCCGATGTCGGCGATCGCCTCCATCATGTCCTCGTTCGCCGGGTCGATGCTTGCGCCATTGGCCCAGGCGATCGAGAAATCGGACGGGCCGACGAACACACCGTCGATGCCGGGAACCGACAGGATGTCGTCGACGATGGCGTAGGCCGCGCGCGTCTCGATCATCGCGAAGCTGAGCGTCCGCTGGTTCTGGGTCGCCAGCCATTCAAGGTGGCTGCGCACGGTCGAGCGCGGCATGGCGAAGGTCGGTCCCCAGGACCGTTCGCCGACCGGCGGATATTTCATCGCGGCGGCGAAGCGCTGCGCGTCCTCGATCGTGTTGATCATCGGGGCGATCACGGCCTCCGCGCCAAGATCGAGCGCCCGGCTCGCCATGTCGAACCGGCCGACCGGGATGCGCACGACGGCGTGCTTGCCGGGCCCGGTGATCGAGGGAATGCAGCGGGCCACGCTGTCCTCATGATGCGCGCCATGCTGCATGTCGAGCGTCACGACATCGAAGCCGAGCCGCGAGACGATCTCCACTGTCAGGCTGTCAGGCACGCCGGACCAGGCGGTGAAGGAGACCGTGCCGGCGAGGCGTTCTGCGAGCGTCATGCGAAATTCCTTGGACTGGGAGGCTGGGGCTGCTGGGCGCGCGGACTATCTTCAAAAACATCCGTTCAGGCAAAGAAAAACCGCCCGGGTGGCCGGGCGGTCGATTGTGCCAGAAAATGGCGGATCAGGTGTTGCTGACCTGGTCGACAGCTTTCGCCAGCAGTTCCATCATCGCGGCGCGGATGTCCGAATCGGAAACCTTCACGCCGGCAGCGTCGAAATCACCACGCACCTTGCGGAAAACGTCCTCGTCGCCAGCCTCGGCGAAGTCGGCAAGCACGACCTCCTTCGCGTAGGCTTCAACGTCGGCGCCCGACTTGCCGAGCTTTTCGGCGGCCCAGACGCCCAGCAGTTTGTTGCGGCGCGCCATGGCCTTGAACTTCAATTCCTCATCAAAGGCGAACTTGCGTTCGAAACCCTTTTCGCGGTCGTCCATGTTGGCCATTCGTAGCTCCCGGCGTTGGCGGTGATGGTGCGCTTCAATATGGGGCCTTTCCTGCGAATTCAACAGGCTTCGAACGATCGGTCATATGGCTGATCAAACCGGTTGAAGCGACCAATTGACAATTGAGGAAACCGCCCCGTTGCGATAGGAACCGGCAGACTTTCGCCAAGGGCGGCTTTCCTGCCGCCGATTCGGAATTGTCGGGCCCCGGCAATCCCCAAGAAGAGACAGCCAATATGAACCGACGCCGCCGCATCTACGAAGGCAAGGCCAAGATTCTTTACGAAGGCCCCGAGCCCGGCACGCTGATCCAGTTCTTCAAGGACGACGCCACGGCCTTCAACAAGAAGAAACACGAGGTGGTCGACGGCAAGGGTGTGCTCAACAACCGGATTTCCGAGCATATTTTCAACCATCTGAATCGGATGGGCATTCCGACCCACTTCATCCGCCGGTTGAACATGCGCGAGCAACTGATCAAGGAAGTCGAGATCATCCCGCTGGAAGTGGTGATCCGCAACGTCGCCGCCGGCTCGCTGGCAAAACGCCTCGGCATCGAGGAAGGCACCGTGCTGCCGCGCTCGATCATCGAATTCTACTACAAGGCCGATGCGCTGGACGACCCGATGGTGTCGGAAGAGCACATCACCGCCTTCGGCTGGGCGAGCCCGCAGGAGATCGACGACATCATGGCGCTGGCCATCCGCGTCAACGACTTCCTGTCCGGCCTGTTCTTGGGTGTCGGCATCCAGTTGGTCGATTTCAAGATCGAATGCGGCCGCCTCTACGAAGGCGACATGATGCGCATCGTGGTCGCCGACGAGATTTCCCCGGATTCCTGCCGGCTCTGGGACGTCGCGACGCAGGACAAGCTCGACAAGGACCGGTTTCGCCGCGACATGGGCGGGCTGGTGGAGGCCTATCAGGAAGTGGCGCGCCGGCTCGGCATCATGAACGAGAACGAGCCGCCCCGTCCCGCCGGCCCCGTGCTCGTCGCGTCGAACGAAGACCCGCCCAAGGGCACCAAGCACTGATCCCACCGGCGGGCGCATTGCCCGCCGTCTTGCTCTCAAGACATTCAGGACGACCCAGGCGTGATCAAGGCCCGCGTGACAGTGACCCTCAAGAACGGCGTGCTCGACCCGCAGGGCAAGGCGATCGAAGGCGCGCTCTCGGCGCTCGGCTTCGGCGGCGTCGGCCAGGTGCGCCAGGGAAAGGTCTTCGACATCGAGATCGACGGCAAGGACAAGGCGAAGGCCGAGGCGGACCTGAAGGCCATGTGCGAGAAGCTCTTGGCCAATACGGTGATTGAAAACTATACTGTCGCGCTAACCTGAGGTTGCGGGAGCGGCGTGATGGCCGAAGTCACAAACGAATTGATGTTCGAACTGCTTAAGCGGATTCAGGCCGATACGACCGACGTACGTCAGTCTGTCGGAGAACTCAGACGCGAAGTGAATGTCATTCGTGGCCACATGGTCGCAATCCAGGCCGATATCCATAACATCTATGGAATTATGGGGCGCCACGACGAACGTCTTGACCGCATAGAACGGCGTCTTGAACTGCGCGAACTGGCCGAAAAATCGCAATCGCCATATGAGCCGCCAAAATCATGAAAACCGCCGTCGTCCAGCTTCCGGGGTTGAACCGAGATCGCGACATGATCGCGGCGCTGACCAAGATTTCGGGACAGGCGCCGGTCACGGTCTGGCAGACCGACACCGACATTCCCGATGTCGATCTGATCGCGATTCCCGGCGGCTTTTCCTATGGCGACTACCTGCGCTGCGGGGCAATCGCGGCGCGCATGCCGGTGATGCGGGCGGTTGCCGACAAGGCGGCAAAGGGGGTCATGGTCATCGGCGTCTGCAACGGCTTCCAGATCCTGCTCGAAGCGGGGCTGCTGCCGGGCGCGCTGATGCGCAACGCCTCGCTCAAATTCGTCTGCCGCGAGGTGAAGCTGGAAATCGCCAATGCGAACACCGCCTTCACGCGCAATTATGCGCCCGGGCAGGTGATCCGCTGCCCCGTGGCGCATCATGACGGCAATTATTTCGCAGACGATAAGACGCTGAAAAAGCTTGAGGACAATGGCCAGGTCGTCTTCCGCTATGCCGAAGGGACCAATCCGAACGGCTCGGTCAACGACATCGCCGGCATCGTCAGCGAGCGCGGCAATGTGCTCGGCCTCATGCCCCATCCCGAGAACCTGATCGAACTGGCCCACGGCGGCACCGACGGCCGCGCTTTGTTCGAGGGTGTGCTGGGCATCGCCGCATGAAGCGGATGCCCGTGATTCTCGCGCTGGCGGCTGCTGCGCTTGCCGGCTGCCAGTCCAAGCCTGCCAAGGTCGTGCAGGTCGCGCCCGGCAAGAGCGCGTCGCTGCGCATCATGGAGCAGGTGGCGACCGCCGCGCACAAATGCTGGATCGCCAGCGGCGACAAGGCCTTCAAGCCCTACCGCATGTCGAACGAGCTGAACTCGTTCTCCGGCCAGCCGCGTTTCCTGCTGGTGCCGGCGAAGAACATCGGCGGCCGGCCGTTGCTGGTCGTGCAGGCCAAGGGCCATTCCTCGCAGGTGGAGGCGTTCGGGCCGCTGCTGGACGGCGCGGACGGCGGCCGCATCCGCGCCGATGTCGACCGCTGGGCGCGCGGCGATGCGGCCTGCGGCGCGGCGGCCTGATGCCGCCAAAGCTGTGATTTTCAGCCGCAACGGGTGCACAGCGCGCGCGGCATCGGCTACAGGGGCGGCTTAGCAAGGGCCAGCGGATCATCCTGCCGACATGACCATTCGCAACAGTTTTCCAATCACGCCGGAACTGGTGGCCTCGCACGGGCTCAAACCCGACGAGTATCAGCGCATCCTCGATCTCATCGGCCGCGAGCCAAGCTACACCGAGCTCGGCATCTTCTCGGCGATGTGGAACGAACATTGTTCCTACAAGAGCTCGAAGAAGTGGCTGCGCACGCTGCCGACAGCCGGCCCGCGCGTCATTCAGGGTCCGGGCGAGAACGCCGGCGTGGTCGACATCGGCGACGGTGACGCCGTCGTGTTCAAGATGGAGAGCCACAACCACCCGTCCTACATCGAGCCCTATCAGGGCGCGGCAACCGGCGTCGGCGGCATTCTGCGCGACGTCTTCACCATGGGCGCGCGGCCGGTCGCGGCGATGAACGCGCTGCGCTTTGGCGCGCCGGATCATCCGAAGACCCGCCATCTGGTGGCGGGCGTCGTCGCCGGCATCGGCGGCTATGGCAATGCGTTCGGCGTGCCGACGGTTGGCGGCGAGGTCAATTTCGACGAGCGTTACAACGGCAACTGCCTGGTGAACGCATTCGCAGCCGGCTTGGCGAAGGCGGACGCCATCTTCTACTCCAAAGCCGAAGGCGTGGGCCTGCCGGTCGTCTATCTCGGCGCCAAGACCGGACGCGACGGCGTCGGCGGCGCGACGATGGCGTCGGCCGAGTTCGACGACAAGATCGAAGAAAAGCGCCCGACCGTGCAGGTCGGCGACCCGTTCACCGAAAAATGCCTGCTGGAGGCCTGCCTCGAACTGATGGCGTCCGGCGCGGTCATCGCCATCCAGGACATGGGCGCGGCCGGCCTGACCTGCTCGGCGGTCGAAATGGGCGCCAAGGGCGACCTCGGCATAAGGCTCGAACTCGACAAGGTGCCGGTGCGCGAGGAGCGCATGACGGCCTACGAAATGATGCTCTCGGAAAGCCAGGAGCGCATGCTCATGGTGCTGCGCCCCGAGCAGGAGAAGGAAGCCGAGGCGATCTTCCGCAAATGGGGCCTCGACTTCGCCATCGTCGGCTGGACGACCGACGATCTGCGGTTCCGCGTGATCCATCAGGGCGAGGAAGTCGCCAATCTGCCGATCAAGGAGCTCGGCGACGAAGCGCCCGAATATGACCGGCCCTGGGTGGAACCGAAGGCCCCTGCCCCGCTGGCCGAGGACGATGTTCCGCAGGCCGACGTCGCGGACGCGCTGCTGAAACTGCTCGGCTCGCACGACCTGTCGTCGCGCCGCTGGGTCTGGGAACAGTACGACACGCTGATCCAGGGCAATTCGTTGCAAATACCCGGCGGCGACGCGGGCGTGGTCCGGGTCGAGGGGCATGAGACAAAGGCGCTGGCCTTCTCCGCCGACGTGACCCCTCGCTATTGCGAGGCCGACCCCTATGAAGGCGGCAAGCAGGCGATCGCCGAATGCTGGCGCAATCTGACCGCCACCGGCGCGCTGCCGCTGGCGGCGACCGACAACCTGAACTTCGGCAATCCGGAACGGCCCGAGATCATGGGCCAGTTCGTCCATGCCATCAAAGGTATCGGCGAGGCCTGCCGCGCGCTCGATTTCCCGATCGTGTCGGGCAATGTCTCGCTCTACAACGAGACAAACGGGCGCGGAATCCTGCCGACGCCTGCGATCGGCGGCGTCGGCCTGATCGACGACTGGTCGAAAATGGCGCGCATCCGCTTCGCCGCGCCGGGCGAGCGCATCCTCGTGATCGGCGCGCCGGACAATCTGGGCACGCATCTCGGCCAGTCGCTCTATCTGCGCGACCTGTTCGGGCGCAGGGATGGCAGCGCGCCGCCCGTCGACCTCGCCCGGGAAAAGGTGGTCGGCGACTTCGTCCGGTCCATGATCAGGGCGGGCGCGCTGACCGCCGTGCACGACATCTCCGATGGCGGTCTGGCTGTGGCGCTTGCCGAAATGGCGATGGCGTCGGGCATCGGCGCGGAAGTCCAATTGCACGCGGACGTCGATCCGATTCCCGCCTGGTTCGGCGAGGATCAGGGCCGCTATGTCGTCACCGTTTCCAGCGCCGACCCCGGGCTGGTGCGCGACATCCAGGACGGCGCGGCCGACCTCGGCATCTCGGCGCGGTGGATCGGCGACACGGGCGGCGTCGAATTGAAACTGGCCGGAGCGCGTGCGATACCGGTGGCAGAGCTGAAACGGGCGCACGAATCATGGTTCCCCCGCTTCATGGCGAACGAACTGGCCTGATGACAACTGGCATACCGAAAGGACGCTGAACGATGGCGATGGACGCACGCGACATCGAGCGCCTGATCAAGGAAGGCATCCCGGACGCCAAGGTGACGATCCGTGATCTGGCCGGCGACGGCGATCACTATGCCGCCGAAGTCGTGTCCGAGAGTTTTCGCGGCAAGAGCCGCGTCCAGCAGCACCAGATGGTCTATCAGGCGCTGAAGGGAAACATGGGCGGCGTGCTGCATGCACTCGCCCTGCAGACCAGCGCGCCCGAGTAAGCCAATGACTATCGGCGACTTCATCAAGGGCGTTGCGACCGACGTCCTTCAGGACCTGCTGAAGAAGGCGACCGGCACGACGAAGCGCCGCAAACGCCGCCTATCGCCGCAGCAGACGATCACCAAGGCGATCGAGGACTTGATCTCGAAGCCCGCAAAGCGCCAGACCAGCCGCAAGAGGACCGTGCGCGCCCGTTCGAAAGCCCGCCGCCGCGCCTATTGAGGCCCGCGCTCGGCGCTCCACGGCGTGGGGTGATTGTCGATCCGCATCTGGAAGATGAAATAGGTCGGCGAGCAGAAGCCGATGCCCTTCACCTTCGAAAGGCCCGGAATGTCGGGCGTAAAGGACTGGCACATATAGTCCTCCCGGCAGAAATTGTTCGCATCGCAGGATGGCCGGTTGCCGCGCACCACCGCCTTGTCGAGGCACGAGTCGAAATCGTTCGTCGCCACGCAGATGTCGAAAGCCTTGCCGCCGGCCAGGCCGCAGATCTCGCGCGGCATCGGTTTTCCCGGCTTGAAGTCGGCGAATGTCCGGTCGCGATCATTGCAGGAGCGGTAGGCAAGCCCGCCCGGAACGCCGATCTTCGGCGGCCGGCAATTGTAAGCGCTATTGCCGATATTGCTTGAGAAAGCAGCGAATTGGCCGGTGATCTTCATCCGGTCGTTGAACGGCCGCGCCTCGTTGGTCGCGATCTCGCCGGTCAGGCAGGGATGGCCGGAGAACATGGCCTTCGACTTCGGCGGAAGCAGGCATTGCGCGACCTTCGTGCGCACGCCCTTGGCGCTTGCAATCGGGGTGCAAGTCAGGCCCGCCTCGCAGCCCCTGCCTTCGCCGAACTGGGCGGCTTCGTCCGCCATCATGCAGGGCATCGCCGCCTTTGCAGGCTGGTAGGAAACGGCGGCTGCTTCCCATCTGGCCGGCGGCGCGGAGGACAATTGCCGGAAACGGTTCGGCTCCTCCCCTGCCGCGATGGCGGCGACATAGGCCTCCCGGCGCGCCACCTCGGCGTGGAGATGCGGCGAGATGCCGACCTCAATGCGGTTGAGCGGCGAGGAATCGGAATTGTCGCGCCCGATGAAATGAAAGCCGGCTGTGGAGCCGGCCTGATGACATCCCTGACAGGAACCGTTGTCGAGTCGCTCGATCAGCGCTTCCGGCGACTTCAGCAGTCGCATCCCGTCGAACGACAGGCCGGCGAAATCCTCCGGCTTGAACAGCGGAACGAAGGGATGGTTGGCCAGACGCGCGCTGCCGAAGGTCGAGTATGAAATGACCTTCTTCGCCAGGAATTTATCCGGCATTTCGTAGACGCCAAGGTCGATGCCCGATACGTGCTCGCGCACATAGGCTGCGAGTTCGGCTTTCAGGGCTCCGTCGGCGGCCAAGGCCGCGTTGTCGGGCGTATTTTCCAGCGGCTTTTCGGCGATGGCGTTGCCGTCGATCCCGAAGATGCGCATCAGATAGGCCGCCTGCCCGCCGAACTCCGTCTCCTGACCGGAGGGAAACCGGACGATCTGCGCGTTCAGCTCCAGTTGCTTGAAAGCGAGTCCCTCCGCCGCCAGCGCGCCGCCCATGAGCCAGGGCGCGTCAGCGGTATCCTCGATCCCCGGCGTCCAGCGCGACGCGACGCCCGCGCAGCCGCCATCGGCATCGGGTTTGGCCGTATAGACGGCGTTCAGGTTGAACGGCATGCGCGAGGCCATGGTTCGGCCCTTGGCCTTGAAGCGGTAGGCGAGCCGATAGATGAAGCGCACCTCGCCGCACCCGGCTTCGCCTCTCAGCGCCGCGAAATCCTGCCGGTCGAGCCGGTTGACGATGCCGACGAGGCGGAAGCGCGCCGCCTCGGTCTTCAGCCAGCGAACATCCATGACGCGGCCGACATTGCCGTCGGTCACCTCATAGAGGGTGCGCCCGCCGGCCTTCATCTCGGCGCGCAGGTCCGCGATATCCTTCCCGACGAGGTCCACGATCGCCTGCCATGCGGGCTGGCTCCTGTAGAGCGCGCCGAGGCTCTGGTCGTCCGCGCCGAAAATGCGCGCAAAATGATAGCCCTTGCCCTCCAGCGCGGCCATCACTTTCGGATCGTCTGAATAGATCAGCGGCGCGGCAAGGACGGCCTTTGCCGCAGCCAGCCAGAAGATAATGCCCCACCAGGCGATCCGCATCGCGCCACCTCGCACCGGAAGCAATGTTCCCAAGCGAGCGCGACAGCGCAAGCCCACCCCACTTCCGTCCGCCACAATTTGATGGTCTACCAGCGGAATCGGAGGGGTTTCATGAGTTTCAGGGCAAGGGCCGCGGAGTCGGCGATCGTGCTGTTCGCGCGTTTCGTGACGGCGGCCAGGGGCATATGGCAAGGCAGCGAGCCGACCATCCGCCAGCGCGTCTATTTCGCCAACCATGTCAGCCATGGCGACATGATCCTGATCTGGACCGTGCTGCCGCCGGCGCTCAGGCAGCGGACGCGCGCTGTCGCGGCCGCTGACTACTGGACCACCAGCCCGGTCCGCACCTTCATCGGCCGCGACGTCTTCAACGCCGTGCTGATCCAGCGCGACGCGTCGAAACGCGTGGAAGACCCGATCAAGCAGATGACCGACGCGATCGATGAAGGCTCGTCGCTGATCCTGTTTCCCGAAGGCACGCGCAACGACACCGACGAGAAGCTGACCGCGTTCAAGAGCGGGCTCTACAATCTCGCGGTCGCGCGGCCGAGCGTGGAACTCGTGCCGACCTGGATCGACAACCTCAACCATGTGATGCCGCGAGGGCGCTACATCCCGGTGCCGCTGATCTGCACCGTGACCTTCGGCGCGCCGATCCATGTGCTTCCGTCCGAATCCAAGGACGATTTCATCGCCCGGGCCCGCGCGGCGCTGCTGGCGTTGGCCGAGAACGGAGCGCGGGCATGAGCGATTTCTACGCCGATCTGCTGCTCCTCGTCCTCGGCGGCGGCGGCATCCTCGTCACCGCCACCATCGTCGGCTTCGTGTTGCGCCAGCGCCTGTCGCCGGACGGCCAGAACATGGCGGTCGAAAACCTCAATGCGCGCATCTACGCCTGGTGGGTGATGGTCATCCTGATGGCCATCGCCTTCGTCTTCGGCCGCGCCGGCGTCATCGTTCTGTTCGGCTTCTGCTCGTTCGCGGCGCTGCGCGAATTCGCGACGCTGACGCACAAGCGCAAGGGCGACTACTGGCCGCTGCTCGCGGCGTTCTTCCTCATCCTGCCGCTGCAATACTGGCTGGTGTGGAAAGGGTTCTACGGCATGATGACCGTGTTCATCCCTGTCTATGCCTTCCTGCTGATGCCGATCGCCGCCGCGCTGAGCGGCGACACGTCCCATTTCCTAGAACGGGTCGCGGAGACGCAGTGGGCGCTGATGATCTGCGTGTTCTGCGCCTCGCACGTCCCTGCCCTGCTGACGCTGGACATCCCCGGCTACGAAGGCCGCACGGTGCTGCTGATCGCCTATCTGATCATCGTCGTGCAGCTTTCGGACGTGCTGCAATATGTCTGGGGCAAGCTGCTCGGCCGGACAAAAATCGCACCGAACCTGTCGCCGTCGAAGACAGTCGAGGGCTTTGTCGGCGGCGTCGCCAGCGCGACCCTGATCGGCGGGCTGATGTTCTGGATCACGCCGTTCACGTTCTGGCAGTCCTGCCTGATGGCCCTGCTGATCACGCTCATGGGCTTCTGCGGCGGCCTTGTCATGTCGGCGATCAAGCGAGACCGGGGCATCAAGGACTGGGGCCATCTGATCGCCGGCCATGGCGGCTTCCTCGACCGGCTGGATTCCGTGGTGTTCGCCGCGCCGATCTTCTTCCACGTCGTCCGCTTCTTCTGGGCGATCAAGTGATGAACTGGCTTCGCCGCATTGCTGCCAGCGGCGTGACACACGTTCTATTCGCCTTCGTCGCAATGGGAGGGTGGGCCTATTTTGCAAATGCCGGACACCCAATGCCGAAGCCGCTGGTCGCCGGACTGGTGCAAGGCACGATGTCGGCCTGTCTGACGCTCTTCCTCAAGACGACCATCGACAGTCTGGCCGGCATGATGACGCGGCCGTTGTCGCTCTGGGCTCCGCCGGCCATCGCCTGCGCCGCCTCGGCGGCAATTCTGGCGACGATCCACACGATCGCCGGGACGCCGGAAATCCTGGCGACCATCGCGGTCCCGCTGCTGATAGCGACCAGCTACGGCTTCATCTACAATTTCGCGCGTTACAGGAGCGCCAATGGGTGACACCTCGAACCGCCGCCCGCTCGCCAGCCGCGAGACCGGCTGGGCACGCGGCATCACGCGGATGCTGGTCGGGACGGCGATCACGCCGAACCAGATTTCCATGGCGAGCATGGTTTTCGCGGCGCTGGCGGGCATCTGCTTCTGGCAGGCCGGCAGCGCCGACGGCATTGCCCGGATCGCGCTTCTGATCGCCGCCGCGCTCTGTTGTCAGGGCCGGCTGCTGTGCAACCTGTTCGATGGCCTTGTGGCGGTCGAAGGCGGCAAGCAGTCGCCGGACGGCCCGTTCTGGAACGAGTTTCCCGACCGCATCGCCGACATTCTCATCCTTGCCGGTGCAGGCTACGGGGTTGGCCTGCCGGAGCTCGGCTGGGCGGCCGCCGCTTTTGCCGTGCTCACCGCCTATGTTCGCGAGCTCGGCGTCGCCAACGGCCAGCCCGCCGACTTCTCCGGCCCCATGGCCAAGCAGCATCGCATGGCGGTGATGACAGCGGCAGCCGTGCTCGCAACCCTGGAACCGATCTGGCAGGCGAACGGCTGGACGATCATGGCGGCGCTGTGGATCGTGGCCGCTGGCGGGCTGCTCACGGCGTTGCGGCGCTGCGCGCGGCTCATCGCTTTCCTCAAGACGCGTTCCTGAAACCCTTCACCTCGCTGCCGCGCCCATGCTATCGGCGGCCAACGTCAGGGAGGTCACATGGCGCCCATCCGCATCGGTATCGTCGCCGTCGGCAAGATCGTGCGCGACCAGCACCTGCCGGCGCTGGCCGCCAATCCTGACTTCGAGCTGATGGCGGCGGCTAGCCGCAACGCGACCGTCGACGGCGTCGCGAACTACAAGACGATCGAGGACATGCTGGCGGCCAAACCGGAGCTGGACGCGCTGTCGCTCTGCATGCCGCCGCAGGCGCGCTACGAAGCGGCACGCATCGCGCTGAATGCCGGCAAGCACGTCTTCATGGAAAAGCCGCCCGGCGCGACGGTCAGCGAGGTGGAGCACCTGCGCCGCCTCGCGGCCGAAAGGAACGTCTCGCTCTTCGCAAGCTGGCATTCGCGCTATGCGCCCGCCGTCGAGGCCGCTCGGCAATTCCTCACCGCGACGACGGTCCGCGCGGCGAAGATCATCTGGAAGGAAGACGTGCGCCGCTGGCACCCGAACCAGGACTGGATCTGGCAGGCGGGTGGTTTCGGCGTGTTCGATCCTGCGATCAACGCGCTGTCGATCGTGACGCATATCCTGCCGCCCTTACATGTCGTTCGCGCCGATCTCGATTTCCCGGCCAACCGCGATGCCCCTGTCGCAGCTCGCGTCGATTTCGCCGGGCCGGACCGACTGCCCGTGTCGATGGAACTCGACTGGCTCCAGACCGGCCCGCAAAGCTGGGACATTGAGGCCGACACCGACGCCGGCCACATGGTGCTGTCGAGCGGCGGAGCAAAACTGGCCGTCGACGGCAAGGTGCTGAGCGAGGCCAAGGAACGCGAATATCCGGCGCTTTACGAACACTTCGCCCAGATCATCAAGGCCGGCGCGTCCGACATCGACCTCGCGCCGCTCCAGCATGTCGCGGACGCGTTCATGCTCGGCCGGCGCATCGTCGTCGATCCGTTCTACGGCTGATTTTCGCAAGCGCGGATCAACTCCGCGAGCACGGCCGGCAAAAGGCCGGGCAGGTCCTCGGCGATCAGGCCGGGGCCGTGGCGGCCGCCCGCTTCCGCATGAATCCAGACTGCCGCGCAGGCTGCCTCGAATGCCGGCATGCCTTGCGCGCACAGGCCGGCGATCATGCCGGCCAGCACATCGCCGGAGCCGGCGGTGGCGAGCCACGATGTGCCGTTGGTGTTCACGACGGCTTGGCCGTCCGGATCGGCGATCACCGTGTCCGACCCTTTGAAGACGACGATGCCATTGGCGCGCTTCGCCGCCGCGCGCGACTGCTCCACCTTCGAAACCCCATCTTCCGATGCGATGTCGGGAAACAGGCGGGCGAACTCGCCCGAATGCGGCGTCAGGACGAGCGCCGGCGCATTCTTTCCGTTCGCCGCGGCGAACAACCGGCGGGGGTCGGCGGACGCGGCCGTGATCGCGCTGGCGTCAACCACGATGGTCGTCTCTGCCTTGGTCCGGCCGATTTCACCCAGGAGGTCAACGAGGAATGCGGCAACTTTCGGCTTCGGATCCAGCCCCGGCCCGAACACAAAAGCGCGCGGCCGGCGTTCGGCGATGAAGGCAAGAATGTCCGCCATCCCGTCGGCCTTGCGCAGCATGACCGAAGTCAGGTGCGCCGCGTTGGCCGCTATGGCGCTGGATGGCGAGAGAACCGTAACGGCCCCTGCCCCGACACGGGCCGAGCCGAGCGCCGACATGCGCGCAGCGCCCGTCTGCGCCGGTGAGCCTGAGAAGACACCGACGTGGCCGCGGTCGTATTTGTGGCTTTCGACCGCAGGAACGGGAAGCCGCTCCAGCCACAGCGCCGGCGCATTCTCTCGTAGCTTTGTTTCCGGCAAGGCGCGTCGCGGCAAGCCGATATCCGCCACCACGACCTCGCCGCACAGATAGCGTCCCGGATAGAGCACTTGGCCGGGACGCCTGCACATGAAGGTCACCGTCAGTCGGGCCTTGATGCACGGCCCGAGCGGCCGGCCAGTCGCCCCCGGAACGCCGGACGGCAGGTCAACGGCGGCGACCGGCAAGCCGCTTTCATTGACCGTGGCGATGACACGTGCGGCCTCCCCGTCGATCGCCCGGGCCAGCCCGCCGCCGAACAGCGCATCGACGACGACGCTGCCGACGGCCGGCCGATACCCTGCGATCGGCCTCGCCGGAACAGGGCATTCCGCCAGAGCCCGCGCCGCGTCGATGTCGCCGGCGGGCCGGCCGAGCGCCCAGAGCCGGACGACATGCCCGCCTTCGTGGAGCAGTCTGGCGATCACGTAGCCGTCGCCGCCATTGTTGCCGGGCCCGCACAAGACGTCGAAGGACTGCGCGTCCGCAAACCGCCGCAGCATTTCGGCGACGACCGCCGCGCCGGCATTGCACATCAGCCGGTAGCCGCTTTCAACGCGGCCGTCGGCGATTGCTACCCGCTCGGCGTCGCCCATCTCCTTCGGCGTCAGGATCATCCGGCTTTCCCCGCGTTCACATCGCTGACGCTACCGCGCAGGACATGCCCGACGCAAATATCCGGCAATGATCAATTCTTATGCAGAATGAACAAAATAGAGGCAGTATTTCGCGCCGCTTCGGCAGGCTTGCAAGGCGAGGCGCGCACAAAAATCGCCATTCTGGCGCAATTTTCATCACAACCGGGGCGAAGTCGCACGGCTCTCCGAAATCCCCTTGCGCGGCGATATTCTGGCATGCTTCCTGCTTTTCGAAACGCGAACGGGCACTCGCTCGTGGGTCCCCGCGGAGGCAGTTTTCGACATGAAGAAGATCGAGGCGATCATCAAGCCATTCAAGCTCGATGAGGTGAAGGAAGCGCTGCAGGAAGTCGGCCTGCAAGGCATAACCGTGACCGAGGCGAAGGGCTTCGGCCGCCAGAAAGGCCACACCGAACTCTACCGTGGCGCGGAATATGTCGTGGACTTCCTGCCGAAGGTGAAGGTCGAGGTCGTGCTCGGCGACGATGCCGTCGAGGCGGCCATCGACGCCATCCGCAAGGCCGCCCAGACGGGCCGCATCGGCGACGGCAAGATCTTCGTCTCCAACATCGAGGAAGTCATCCGCATCCGCACCGGCGAAACCGGCATCGACGCCGTCTGACGCGGCGCACGAACATAACAATCATCACGTCATCCTGAGAGGAAAGCGAACGACATGACGACAGCCAAAGACATCCTGAAGCAGATCAAGGACAACGACGTGAAATTCGTCGACCTGCGCTTCACCGACCCCAAGGGCAAGCTCCAGCACGTCACCATGGACGTCGCCGAGGTCGAGGAAGACATGTTCGCCGACGGCGTCATGTTCGACGGCTCCTCGATCGGCGGCTGGAAGGCCATCAACGAGTCCGACATGGTGCTGATGCCGGACACCGACACGGTTCACATGGACCCGTTCTTCGCGCAGTCGACCATGGTCATCCTGTGCGACATCCTCGATCCGGTCTCCGGCGAGGCCTACAACCGCGATCCGCGCGGCACGGCCAAGAAGGCGGAAGCCTACATGAAGGCCGAGGGCATCGGTGACACGATCTATGTCGGCCCGGAAGCCGAGTTCTTCGTGTTCGACGACGTGAAATACAAGGCCGATCCCTACAATACGGGCTTCAAGCTGGATTCGTCGGAACTGCCATCCAACGACGACACCGATTACGAGACGGGCAATCTCGGCCACCGTCCGCGCGTCAAGGGCGGCTACTTCCCGGTGCCGCCGATCGACTCGCTGCAGGACATGCGCTCCGAGATGCTGACCGTGCTGACCGAGATGGGCGTGCGCGTCGAGAAGCACCACCACGAGGTGGCGGCGGCCCAGCACGAGCTCGGCATCAAGTTCGACACGCTGGTGCGCAACGCCGACAAGATGCTGCTCTACAAATACGCCGTGCATCAGGTGGCAAACGCCTACGGCAAGACGGCGACCTTCATGCCGAAGCCGATCTTCGGCGACAACGGCTCGGGCATGCACGTGCACATGTCGATCTGGAAGGGCGGCAAGCCGACCTTCGCGGGCAATGAATATGCCGGCCTGTCGGAAAACTGCCTCTACTTCATCGGCGGCGTGATCAAGCACGCCAAGGCGGTCAACGCCTTCACCAACCCGCTGACCAACTCCTACAAGCGCTTGGTCCCGGGCTATGAAGCGCCGGTGCTGCTGGCCTATTCGGCCCGCAACCGCTCGGCCTCGTGCCGCATCCCGTTCGGCTCCTCGCCGAAGTCGAAGCGCGTGGAGGTCCGCTTCCCCGATCCGGGCGCGAACCCCTATCTCGGCTTCTCGGCGCTCTTGATGGCCGGCCTCGACGGCATCAAGAACAAGATCCACCCCGGCCAGCCGATGGACAAGGATCTCTACGACCTGCCGCCGAAGGAACTGAAGAAAATCCCGACCGTGTGCGGCTCGCTGCGTGAGGCGCTCCAGTCACTCGACAAGGATCGCGGCTTCCTGAAGGCCGGCGGCGTCTTCGACGACGACCAGATCGACGCCTTCATCGAGCTCAAGATGGCCGAGGTAATGCGCTTCGAGATGACGCCGCACCCGGTCGAGTTCGACATGTACTACTCGGTCTGAGGCTAAACACCTTGGAAACGCTGGACCCCTTGGGAATCAAGGGGTCCAGACTTGTCAGGTGGTAAGTATTGGTGGTAAGTCGGTGGTCAGTATCACCGGTTTAGAGTACCGCCATGAAGGCCACGCAACACCAGTACGTCTACCGCCACCCGAAATCGCCGAACCTCTGGTACATGCGGGACATCCCCGCCGATGTGCGGGACGCCCTACCGGTCGGGACCAGCGGCAAGCACCCTACGAAGTGGAAGGAGTCGCTTGGCACCGCGATCCTTCGCGATGCCGCCCGCAAGGCTCACGACAAGGCCGCTGAACACAACGCACTGATTATTGAGGTCCGCTCCCGGAAGCTGGGTGTGAACCCTCGTGCCACCCTATCCACAATCGACCGCGAGAAGATCGAACTGGCGGGCGGTGAGCGCCTGTTTCTCGAATGGCTCGACGAGCGCGCCAGCCGTGCTGTCAAGCTGGCGGACGAAGCTGACTCGTGGCGCGACTTCGCCGCCGATGAGAAGTCCCCGGCCGAAGCACCGGACCCCGATTGGATTGCGGGCAAGACGGCATCACTCGACGCCGAACGACGCCAGATCGAGCGCCAACTTGTCCGCGACGTTCCAGTCGTGAAGGCCCTCGGCACCACGCCCAAGAAGCTCGCCGAGCGGGGCCTGTCCTACGTTGCCGAGGCGGTCACAGCCAACCGCCGCGATCCAGCAACGATCACTCTCAGCGGTGTTGTGCAGGCGTGGAAGGACCAGACTGCTCCCGGTGCGCCGGAGCAGTACGAGTATCCCGTCAAGCTGTTCGAGGAACTGAATGGAGCCCTCCCCGTCAAGGAGATCACCGTTGATCATGTCCGCGCCTTCCGGGATGCCCTGTTGAAGATGCCACCGGCATCGGGCGGCAAGTTCGAGAACATGGCTATGCCGGAGATACTGCGATTGGCTGAAAGGAAGGGTCTTACGCCTCGCATGGCATCCACAACCCGAAAGGACTTTCGATGCCTGAAAGCGATCTTCACCTTCGCGGCCGATGAAAGCTATGTCGATGTGAACGTCGCGGCGGGGATTAAGATTCGCCAGCCCAAGGGCAGCTTCGTAGAGGCCAAAAAGGCAAAGCGTCGGACGTTCAGCCCGGCCGAAATGGAGAAGCTGTTCGCAGCCGCTGCGGTGGCCCCATGGCGCGACAAGGAGGAAAACCTTTGGTTTTTACGTGTGCTGACCTACACGGGAATCCGACCGGAGGAATTTGCGCAAATCTCGGCGCGAGACGTGGTGAAATTTGGCGGGCATCTATGCCTTCGCCTTCACGATGAAGGTAACAACCACATCAAGAACGAGTCCTCTATCCGCAAGGTGCCAGTCCACCCCGAATTGTTGCGTCTCGGATTCGAAGCATTCGTCAAATCCGCTGATAACCGCCCCTACCTGTTTGCGACACTAGGAACTGATGGCCGTGGACGCCTTTACGGCCGCATGGCAAGCCGCCTCACCCGGCTCATCGACGGTCAAGTCAGTAAAGACCCCCGCCTTGTCCCCTACTCGTTACGCCATGGGTTTCGAAATTCCATGGAGATCACCGATGCGCCGGAATGGGTGATTGAGGGCATCATGGGCCATAGCAGCCCGCAACATAAGACCGGTCGCGGCTATGGCGAAAAGCAGGTGCGCAAGATGGCAGAGTGGATCGCCAAGGCGGACCCGTTCGATGTCCGCCGCGATGTCTCTGAGTTCGAGGAAGAGGAAGCCGACGACGTTGACGATGCCGGAGAAGAATAAGCCCATGGCCGGTCATGACGTGGATATCGGTGAGGAGAATCTAAAGCTGTATGGAAAGCTCCATGCCAGTGCCGACGACATAGCCTTCGCCAAATATTGCGTCGGGGTGATCCTGAAAAGGAAGCGGCATGGCTATCCGACAGCCCTAACCTGATTGAGCGTGAACAACTGTTCTAAAGCTTCATTGTCCTCTAGATTCACTGGCCATCCATAGGCGGTAGCAACGGCATCGTCCAAGGCTCGGTGCGCGAGGTCGAGCCACGCGGGGCGCTGATTGTAGAGATTCGTGAGGGTGCGCTTCGCAAGTTCCTTCGCCGCAGCTTCATTCACGGGCAAGACGCGATCAGGGTAGCCCGGAACGATCTCCGGCTCGCGCCGGACAAGGTCGGCCGGGGTCAGCCAGTTTTCCCGAAGTTCATTCAAGCGTCGTGCCGTCCCCGCGATTGCTACGGCGCGGGGATCACCGGCATAGTCGGAGGCCAAAACGTCGGGCGTGAGCCCGTCCGGGAAGGGAAATGTCTCAAAGCACGTCAGATTGTTGTAACGTCGCTGATTGCCTGCTCCCATGCGATTGCCGATCGCCGTAGCCCAGAGTTCGTGGAACCGCGATTGCAAAATGCCAAAGGCTGTGTCGTCACTTCTTGGAAACACGATCAAATTTTTGTCGGGCAATACGGGATAGGATAGCCACGCGAATAAACGATGCTCGGCAGTCTCCGGCGTTACGATGTAGCGAGGTAGCGTTTCGATAAGGGAGCGCAGCCCTGTACGTGGACGCCATTGTTCCCACCAACGGCTTGCAGCGCCATCGCCATGCTGCATGCGGAGTTCTTGCAGCGTCTTTCCCTCTTCGTCCTCGGCAAATTCAAGATGGCGGAATGGCGCTTCCCATAGCGCCACCTCATTCTTTGCGCATCCCAAGGGAAGATCGACAATCCAACGATCTCTCGAACCGCTCACAATCTCGTCGCCATTGCGATACGGCTTCAAGACATCGGCGTTTGGCCGACCGTTGGGATTGAGGGGTAAAGCAAGCCAGCCTCGGGCGGTATCACCATCAACGTCGAATGGCCCGCTCTTTTGGATACCGAGGAGGCTACGCCCCCTGTTCTGCCGCAGGCGAGCGGCCGTGCTGTAGTCGGTTCCGCCCGTGAGGTTCGCGTTAATGCTGGCGACTTCCAGACCTTCGAGGCTCGCCTTCGCAGGCAAGGCGTCGTCCCGGCCAAAACATACCAGCGCGACGCGCACCGCCGCGCCGTCAACGACCCACGGCTCGTTTGCATAGGCATTGAAGATCGCGAGCCCATCCACGATGCGCCGCATGACGGGTAGATTGGTGTTCTTCGCGATTGACTTGGTAGCTACAAGACCCGCCGCGCGACTCCTCCCCGCGACGATGGCCGCGCGGGCCTTCTCAAACCAGTAACATACAAGATCGGTAAAGGCGGGCAGACGATCTCCGAAGACAGCGCGAATGCGCTCGGTTTCCTCAACGCCTAATGAGCGCTTCATGATCTTAGCGCCGACGAAAGGCGGGTTGCCGACAATCGCGTCAGCTTCCGGCCACTCCGCTTCTATCCATCGGCCACCACTGTCGTCCGGTTTCCACGTCAAGAGCGCGTCGCGGCATTCGATCGTTTCCAAGGGTTTCAGAATTGGGTTTTGGCTCGCAGAGAAGCCATTGGCGATCATCCACTGAATCTCGCCAATCCACACAGACACGCGGGCAAGTTCGGCCGCGTAAGCGTTAATCTCAATGCCTCGTACAACTTCGGGACCAATACGCGGAAAACCGCGTGGTAGCCCAAGCGCCTCCGCCTCCACCTGTGCCCGATGTTCAAGGTCTTTAAGCGACCGCAGGGCAAGATAGAGAAAGTTTCCCGATCCGCAGGCGGGGTCGAGAACCCGAAAATTCGCCAGCCGCGCAAGGTGCCGGTCAAGGACTGATTGCGCCTGCCCCCGCGCACGTGTTGCGGGAGCACCCTTAGCCCGTGCCGCCTTATCCATCAAAGCGGCAATCTCGGCCTTGGCCCTTTCCCATTCGGCTGAGAGTGGCTCCACAATCACCGGCCCGACTATCATCATGATCTTTTCGCGGTCGGTGTAGTGCGCCCCGAGTTGGCTCCGCTTGTCCGGGTCCAGTCCGCGTTCGAACAGCGTGCCTAGAATCGACGGGTCCACGTCGCCCCAATGGTACGACGCGGCGTTTCTCACGATCTTGATTTCGTCTCCGGTTAGGTCGAAAGCGGAGTCGTCATCGAACAGCCCTCCGTTGAACCAAGCCACCCGTTCGAAACCGATGCGTCCGCCCGCCTTCATCGCGGTGAACAGATCGCGCGCGAAGCTCTGAAATTCCTTCGGGTCCTCAAGCGCCCGATCCAGCATCCGCGAGAAGATCATCTCGGGCAGCAAGCGCACGTCTTCGGCGAACATGCAAAAGACCAACCGATTGATGAAATGCGCGACGGCTTCGGCCACATGCCCTCGTTCACGCAATGAGCGAGCGAGGCGCGCAAATTCACCGGCTACTTCTTCCGTCAATTCCTGTCGAGTCTTCGCCGGGCGCAACGCATCTGGATCGGAAAGGGCAGCTTTTAGCCAAGCCCGCTTTTCGGGCTCAAGAAGGTCAGCGATGCTGATCGTGTAGACCTTGGAGACGGAATTGGTCCAGTTCGTGTGAATACGAATGGTCGTCCCAATGTCCGACACTATCAGCAATGGCGGGTTGTCGAGCGCGATTGCATACCGTTGAAGCTGCGCAAAAGCCGTATCTAAGTTGGCCTTCGTGCCCTTGTATTCCCAACCGAAACAGCCGCGCTTGAATACGTCAGCAAAGCCATTTCCGCCGGTGGTTTTGGATGCACCGACCTCAAAGCCAAAGTCCTTCCCGGTCGGGTCGACTTCGGCCGGGGTAGGCTCCCCGAGCATCTGGCATAGATCGATGAAATGAGCCTGCGCTGCCGCCCGCTCTTTCAGCACCGAGTTTTGCCATTTCGAAATGAATTGTTGCGGCGTCATATGCCGCAGTGTTGAAGCCCCGTGGAGGGGAATGCAACAGCGCGCGCGAAGCTCAGCGCCTTTTGGACCGGCGAATCGTATCCCGGACTATCCGCCGCCTCTTCGGAGTCGGCCAGCATGCCTCGATCTGGTGAAGTGTCCACGGAACATCTTGTGAACATGCCGAAGTGATCCGATATTGTGATTCCCGATATTAAGAGGGTTAGGGAACAGATGAGCGAGTCAATTTACGACGATCTTCCCGACGACCACGAACTGGCGTTTGCTGCGTTGGAAGCGCACTATAAAGCGCAACTCGAAGCCGACATTGCGGGCTCCGATGAGGGAAACGTCATAGCCTATCACAAGCAACGCTATTGCAATCAAGTGATCGCTGCCGCGAAGTCCCTCGAAATTTATCACATCAAAGATTATGCACTTCCGTCCGGCGATCAGAAGATTTGGGAGTTCTACGACCGGTTCGAGGCGGACGTGATGAATTTGATTATTCAGATTCGGATAAATCATGCGCGGCGGCGCAAGAAATACAGCGTGAATTTCGATAGCGCCGCTAAACAGAAGATTAGGCACTACATTGAACAGATTCGCACCACGATCGAACAATCAGGACTCTCGCAGAATAAGCGCGACTCGATCTTCAAGAAGCTCGCGGAACTGACACTAGAGATAGACCGCGACCGGACCCGCTTTGAGGTTGTCGCAGATACTGTTCGCGCTGTAGCGCGTTTGAGCGGCGACGTGGAGCGTGAAGGCGCGGAGCCATGGTGGAAATGGGTGAAGCTAATATTTGGCGAGATTGACGATGCGAAGGACAAGGAGCCGCAAACATCGTTGCCCGCGCCTGAGGAGCGTAAGCGCCTACAACCGCCGCGCAAGCAACTGCCCTCGCCGAAAGAAAAGCCGTCCGACCGAAGCCTTGACGATGAAATTCCATTCTAAAAAGCCGCGCCCGCCGAGTCATCCGAAGTAGATATGATCTGCACTGCGAGTCACAACCATCACTCCGCTGTGTCAGCGGTCCATTCGCGAACGATAACGAAGCTTTCGGCGAAGACCAGAAATCGTTGGCTCTCACCTGCAAGCAGCAAGCGGCCCTGTGCGATTGGATCGTAGTTCGCCGCATCATCGGTGGTCCCGATTTCGACAACGACGTTGCCGTCGAGAGCGCGCACGTCCATTACAAGGCGATTGCCACCGAAGGACGGCAACGCGATCGGCTCCTCAGTCGGTTCTGTGATGTAAAGTGCTGGGGCTGCGTTGCGCCGCAAGATACTGCGATCGTCCGCCGCAAACCAGAATTCGCATCGGACCAGCATATGTAGACGATCGGCGGCATTGGTTTGGTGTTTTTCAGACATGATGGCTCCCGGCGCAGTGCATCGGCACTTGCGCGAATTGTCGTTTCATCGGGGAGCCGCGTGTCGGGCGCGGTAAATGGCTGCATGGCTGTCGGAAACCAGTGCATGCAGCCGAAGTAGGTTACCAGTCCGGCACGATGCCTATAGTGCCGGACTGGCGTATGAGCCGCCTCCGTTGGGTGGACGCGGCTCAATGCGATGGGGATGGCAGAGAAGGCGGCTGCCATCCCCCATGAACATCGGCCACCCTGTTAAGAAAGCCGACTCACGATCTGGTTATGCGGCGCGCTGGACCCACGAGGACGCCAAAAGCAAATCGGTTTCCCTCGCATTCTGGGGACCGACGCTCTTCACACGAGAGAAGGCATTCGCCACCTCCAGCCGGTATGCGGCCGATTCAGCGTGAAGCCGGGCTCCGTCGAGACGGGCCGTACGGAAATCGATCGGAGCGTCCGAGACTGCGGCTTCCTTCGTCGTCGGGGCCTCCTGCTTCTGCTGAAAGATGGGACCACCGAGGAGCGCGAAATTGGCGATGTCGAGCGGGTCGGTCAGGTCTTCCGCTCGACGGGTGCCGAGGTAGGATTCTTGACTCGGCGTCAAGGTCTTCGCTTCCGGCGCGGGAGCCTTCTGCTTTGCCTGCCCTGCCTCATAGTGCGCCAAGCGCTCTTCGGGCGGCATGGTGTCGAAGTCGCGACCCTTGCGGATGCGCTTCTGGGTGTCGGTTTCGTTGGTCAGGTCGATCATGGGTCAATTTCCTTCTGGGTTGTCGAATGGTTCCCCGCGCTCGCTTGCGGAGATGGCTTTTCGGATGGCGTAGGTGATGAACTCGCCCCGCGAGATTGGAGCGGCGGGTGTGCTTGATCGCCACGCCGAATTGTCGAGACGCCGAGCAAGATCAGCGGAAATCATCACGCCGACGCGTTCATAGGTTCCGGCGTGACGGGTCATGCCGACCCCCCGGCCAGACCGGCTTCGACGAACTCGACGATCAAGGCGGTGCGCGACCGGCCTGTCTTCTTTGCCACTTGCGCCAACCGGTAAATCAGGTCGTTCGGCATCTTTACCGAGACCGGCTGAACGGCGGGCCCAGCCGGTGCCAGTGCATAGCGCGGTGCTGGAGACATCCTAGCCATTGGACTGCTCCACACTGCGCAGACGCTCTTCGATCGCCGATCGCAGGAACTTTTCGCGCAACACGCCGAGCCGGATAGCCGCTGCGGTGATCCGGTCATAGGTCTCCACCGGCACGAGCACGGTGACCCGCCGATGCGTTGCAGGATCGTGGGCGCGGGCCATGTCAGTTGACTCCCGCCGTGGTGCGCTCGAAATCGCCCTCAATGGCCGAATGCAGGGCCTTGGCGTGACGATGGTTCTCGCGCTCTGCGGCGCGGCGGCGGTCGCGATGTTCGGCGATGGCCTTCCGCAACACGGCGGATGCGGTGATGCCCTCCTGAGCCGCGTAGGCTTCGATATAGGCCGCAAGATCGCGGTTGAGCATCGTGCGGAAAGATTCGGTGTAGCGAGCGGTCATGCGGCCTCCTGCATTCGCATGTCGTTCGCGATCAAGCGGCGAACGACTTTACTCACGTCCAGATATCCCCGGTCGGCCTGATCACGTAGGTAGTCCGCCATCGGCTTTTCCATGCGGATGTTGACGTGGACGAATTGCGGGTCGCGCGGGTTCTCGCGCGTGGTGGTCACGGTCATGTCGATCTCACGTAGTTGGGAAAGGTGTCTGCGCCTGTGCTTTCGCACTCGCCACGTGGCCCTGCCACACGTGCCATGCGGCCCGCATAGCAATCACCGTGAGACGAATGTTAGACGCATTTAATTTAATTGTCAAGAACTCTTGACTTGCGGCTCAAAAAGATGCAGCGGCGCATCTGCATGGTGAGTCGCATTCTGTGACTGGACTCAACCGGGATGGCTATTCGACCGACGGGATTGGATGCCGTAGCGCAGATGCCAACCGTAGGAAGGCTAGGCTTCCTTGGCCACTCGACCGGCCTGCACTTGGGGTTGGATGCCGCAGGCTTCCTCGAATGGAGGTCGGCATGTTCCCGGATGGGGATGTTCCCAGAGTGGGATTTGGGATGTTCCCATTCGCAAGGTCGGATGGTTTCCATTCGCAAGGTTTCCGATATGCAAGGTTCCCAGAATGAGAGAAGACGCCTGAGATGAGACCAGAAGCGCAGAGACCCTTCCCAGAAAGGGAATTGCAGAACTAAACCCTGTGCAGATTCAGATTCCATACCGAGCTACAGCGTAGGTCGGCAAAATTTGAATCAAAGAAATACCCCTCTGGGTCCCATCCGCCTCCTTTTCTGGGAAGGTTCAGGTCACCAAGATCGCGACGGAATCGAAGGGGTGGCCGGGCCTCCGGGCCGTGTCGGTTCGCGCTGGCGTGGGAAGCTAGGCGGCCTGACGTGCGAGGATGCGCGACACTTGCACGGCGGACCAGACGCCGCCGCTCGTGGTCGGGATGTTTCGTTCGTTCAGCGCCGCCGCAATCTCCCGAAGGGTTGATGCGCCAGAGGCCCGGATACTGGCGAGGATAGGTGTGAGGTCGGTCGCCCGGCGATCGGCCTTGGCCGTCCGCGTGGCCCGCCCTGCCTTCCGGCCTGCATCCTGATTGGCAAGGTTCTCAGGCTTGCCGAGCCTCACGCCCTTCGCCTTCGCAGCCGCCAGCGCCTTCTTGGTCCGCTCGCTGATCATCCCCGCTTCAAGCTCTGCCACGGCAAGCATCTGACGAAGCATGAACTTCCCGGTCGGACCTTCAATCGACGGAAGATCGCAGAAGCGGACCTCGACGCCAGCGGCCACAAGGCGCGACATGAAATCAGGCGAACGCGTCAACCTCGATACGTTGGCGACGATGAGCGTTGCGCCCATGATCCGGCAATGTGCAAGCGCTTCCTCCAGCTTGGGGCGTAGAGCCTTGCCTGTGCCGGTCTCGACTTCCACGAACTCGGATACCAGCGTCCAGTCGCCGCCGTTCAGGAAGGTCCGCACGGTCTCGCGCTGGGCTTCAAGGCCAAGGCCGGACTTGCCCTGCTTTCCGGTCGAGACGCGGAGATAAGAGATAAAGCGCCCTTCGGCCATCTGGATACTCGCCTGTTACTCTCGTTTCAACGTTCGTTCAATAGAATGTAACAGGACCGGAGTCAAGTATTTTCAGGTGTTTAGGGGCGAAAGCCGCCTCGGCGGCCTTAACGGTGCTCGTCAAGGTTAACCGATGTGGCGAACATGCCTCACATACCGATAGGAATATGCTCCTACCCGTCGATTCAGCGATAGCCTTCGTGCCGCCGATCGACACATCGAAACCACGCCGGAATCTTTGTCGAGTCGATGTTCAGAAATGAGCTTCAATCAGGAGGTCGGCGGTGGGCAGTGCGCGGATGGCGTGAGACAGGCGGTGCAAGCGGCGTTGCGTATCCACCATGGTCGAGAACGATATGTGCCGCTTCCCGGCTTGAGTGCGGCATATGACGGCGGGTGCATGCTCATCGTCAGGATCGACCGAAGCGGCTTCCAGACCATGCGCAAGGCAATTTCGCACCTCCGCTAAGCGCTCAATCTCCGCCAGCACCTCGGCGATCTCCGGCGTGGGTGATTCTGCATTCTTCCACCGCGACACTGGCGAGGTCTTCGGAGCTTTCGTCGGGATGCCTTCCAAAGCCGCCAGCCGGTCGAGGATCGCTGACTCCACATAGCCCCATGTCAGCAGCACTTCGCCAACTGCGGCCATGAGCATCTGCATGTCGGGGTCTGCGGTGGAATGCGTCATGAGGTCGAGTGTGGCGATGGAGTGGATGGAGGGCAAGCGGATCGTGCGACGTTGGTTCTGTTCTCGCCTCGGAAGCACATTGGTTCTGCTCTCGTCTCAGTGGCCTACTATTGGTCGGCTTCGCGACGGTCTGGTCGCCCATCTCGACGATGGGATGTTCACCTTGCGATGAGGAGACGGTCGTGAGGTCCGGTGGATTTTCCGATTCGAGGGCAGATGATGGCTCCCGGCATGCAGACTTACGATGCACGTGATGGGCTCCCCGGATCGAGGCTCTTCACTTGCGAACAGTGCCACTCAGAGGACCTCCAAAAAATATCGTTATTTATCAATTGGTTGGAAGACCCCTCAGAGGTCTTCCCGAGGTCTTCCAGCGACTTTCCATTTAAAATCAATGACTTGGAAGACCGGAAGACCTGGAAGACCCTTTTCATGCTACGCATGCGAAAAAGTTTTGTTTTCAGAACGCATAGCTCCACCGTGAGCTACGCGTTCGCCGAAAAGAAAAGAGAATCCCTACTGAGGGGCCGAAAGAGGCCTTCCGGTCTTCCGGTCTTCCAAGTCATTGATATTGCACACTTTTCGTCGGGAAGACCTCTGGAAGACCCCAAAAGGTCTTCCCGTTTCGATCGCAGGATCGCGACAGAGGGTGCAAAGCAGGGGTCAAAAATTGAGTCAACCAAAGGTTGAATATGGATTCAACCTTTTAGGGTGGGATTCTTCCGTGTTTTATTCCGAACCGGTCGAAAAATCACTCCATTTCGGAATCGTCCATACGGACGAACATCAGGAGGCGATTCTTGTCCCCGGCGCTCTTGCCGCCCTTCTTGATCTGGAAAACGGCGATCTCATCGACCATTTCGTCCGAACCATCGCCCAGCTTCTTGCCAGTGGCGATCTTCTTGCCGGTGCGGATTTCGTAAGGCGTCCCCGCGTCGGCGCATTTCGCGAGCCACTCCGCGAACTGCTTATCGTTCATGACGGGCGCGCCCTTCTTAGGCACGAGGCAGGCGAACTGCGGCTCGTAGCCCAAGAACCCGATCGAGTAGTGATCCTTCCCCTTGAATCCCTCGGTGCGCATGTTCTTGGCATCCGTGCCATACGAATCCCAGATGGCCTGCCACACCTCAGTCTCGCTGTCCTCGCTCTCGTCGGCCTTAGCCTCGTTGAATGCGTCGAGGTTGGATAGGAAGCCATGAATGCCAGCGGCGTCGAGAATGCCTCCCATTACGGTCGCGTAGTGCTCGAACGACGGCATCGTGAGCGCCGGGTCGGGAGCGCCCTTCGTGATCTCGGCGGCGTTCTCCAGTTCGGCAGCGACACGTCCGCCCCAACGTGGAAGCGGCTCAGGGCGTCCGAGGGCAATCCAGTTCTGCACGATGATGAGACAGGCCCGCACGAGGGCGGCGCGGTTGTCGCGGAGGAACTCTTGATGGTCATGCTTGAACTTGGTGCGCTTGGTGGCGCGCGGTGCCACCATGTAGATGGGCACGGCGCGCCGCCGCTGCTCGATTGAGAGCTTGAGCTTGTTGCCGGTGACGATGATCTGGCAAAGGATGGGAAGGGTCACAAGATGGCTTTTGCTCATCGGTCGAAACGAATAGTTTTCGGCCGTCGTGAACGCGGCAAGAGCGCCGCTGTCGATCTCGTTTGCGTTGTCGAAGTAGACAACAGGCGGGGCAGATACCACCACCGCGCCAAGGCGCTTCTCCAGTTCCTCTTCGCTCTTGGGGAGATTGAGCGGGATGCCTCGACGCCCGGTCGTGGTGACGAACATCACGTCGGCACAGTAGCCCGCGCCGGTTCCCGGGTTGGGCTTGTCGATGAGGTAATAGGGCTTGTTCCCTTCCACGAGGCCACGGACGAACTGATCGAGGATCATGGCGACGGCGTTGGCGCGAGACCCCCGCCCGTCGCCGTGCTGCTTCTTGTTGCCGTAGGCGTCCGAGAACGGGAAGTTCACGATCGCGTCGTCAAGGATTAGAGAGCGGCTCTCGGCGACCAGAGCGCGTGACGGATTCTCGGGAACGCCGCCGAGCTTCATGATCTCGTCGATGACGGCTTCGATGTCGAAGAGCGTCTCGATACTCTCGGCATAGCCGTCCTCCAGATGGAGGCTACCATCCGGGGCATGGAACGGCACTTTCGAGATGCGACCGCACACCGGAAGACCGAGGGTCGGAGCGCCCATCCAATGGCGGACAATTGTCTCCGGCAATTCGTGCTCTTCGGTCACCTTCTCGTTTATGCTGAGAAAGGTCACGGCCTCCCCGAACTCATAGATCAGTTCGGGCCAGCCCATTTCCTCGAATGAGACGCCATAGCGGTTCCGTTTCAGGCGCTTGGCAATTCCCTCACTTTCGAAGAGACGCGGCGTTGTGCTGTTGCGATTGCGCAGACCGACGATAGCCGCTTCACGCTGCGCAGGCGGCGGCATCTCCGAGGTGACGACGTCCTTCTTGCCAGTCGGCTTCAATGCAGCTTCGCGCGCCGCCTTTGCCTTTGCGCTGTCGTTCTTGTCGCGCGCCGCCTTGATCAGATTGCCCCACTGCCGTTTTCCTAGACCGACCGACCCCTCAAGGGCGTCACCGACCGCAATGTCAACGGCGTCTTCAACAGGGAGCTTGGCAACCTCGGCCGCGATCTGCGCAAGCAGGCCAGCATCCTTTTTGCCAAGCTCGCTGATCTGATCAACGAGTTCCCAGACCCGCGCCGCGCCCGTCGCCTCCCGATCGCCCTTCCGATCATAGTCGTTATCGTAGAGCAGCGACTCGTCGATCCAGCCGAGATTGATCGCCTCGCACAACATAACCAGTCGATCATCGCCACCCTTCGCTTTGCAGGACTGGTGGGAACAGCGGAAATCCATGTTGTCACGGTAACCGCCTGCGCTGGCGATCCAACAGCCGGGATCGAACTCAACACCCTTCGGCGGTGAATGCTTCCCGATCGGGCACATCACCGTCATGTGCTCGTCGCCTTCGTCCTTAAACACGATCTCGTCGCGCATCGGGCTATTGTTGAATGCCTTCACGATGTCGAAATAGTCGGCACGATCGTCGGCGTCCCGGAATGCCCACTTGTTGAGGTTGGTGCCACCCGGCGCAATGATAGCGTCACGGCCAACCATGTCGTCGGCAGCGGCGGCGAATGGATCGCTGGCCTGCTTGCTGGGCTTAGGAACCCGCTCCAATTCCTCCCACTTAGCAGCACGTCCGGCGCGATTGATGACGATGTTCGGCGGGGTCGCATCCTCACGGCGGCTGGGCTTGTAGAACCCGCGATTCAGTTCGAGCGTGCTTTCATCGACCTTGACGCCGACAAGGAGGCCAAGGCCCCGGAGCTTCTCGCTCCACTCCAGCATCAATTCCTTGTCGCGACCAAGGTAGTCCTTACGGAGCACGGGCTTCTCGAAGACAAACCCGATCCGATGCTTTTCGATGGGGATGGTCTCGACGAGGACATACCAGCCACCGTCAACCTGATCCACGATCGCCGATTTCACACCGTCGATCACAGGCGGTAGATAGATCGAATTTTCGCGGAGGTACTCCTTCACGGCATCGACGGTAGGATCGTTTGGATCGTAGCCCTTCACCTTTCCGCCCCTTGCGACGCACCACTCTCCATATTTGTCGTGATGAATTGGAATCTGTGTAGTGCCGAAATTGTGGGTGGGCTGCACGATAAAGAAAAGGCCAGACTGAAATGCCAGACGCGTTGTGTCACTCATCAGGGTGCCGTCATCGTTGTCCACCCATCCCATGCACAGGGATTTGACGTTCGGGCCGGTCTTCTGAGCGCCGGACAATTCTCCGGGGAAAAAGGCCCCATCGTCCTTCTCTGCGCCAACACGATAGGCATCGAACCACTCGTCGCACAGCGCCTCGATCGTCATGGGCTTAACGGGAACCCACTCTTTCGACTTAATCGAGGAAGTGGACTTGCCATTCCATCTCTTGGGCCGGGGCTTTGAGAGGCTAACCACGAGGTCGCGAGTTTCTGGATTCCAGTCGCCGTAAAAGTCAGCGTTGTAGCGGGTCTCACTCGGGGTCGGGAGGGTATCTGCAACCATCTCGGGTCCAACCGGGGGGAACAGCTTCGCCTCAATCTCATCGACCGTCACAACTTCGAAGGCCCCACTGCTGACCAGTTGAGCGGCATCGTCCTCGTGCAGGTGGTATTCCTTGGCGTCCGGCTCGACGACATCGAACTCGACGTAGGCGTCGTCGTCCTCATCGTCGCGAACCTCATCAACGATCGCTTCCAAGCGCTCGCCTTCGTCGGCGACGAGATACACAAGGTGAAGGCTGTCCTGCGGGCCATGCAAGACGTAGGAGGGCGACAGGCGGTCGGCGGCGACATTGGCGCGCTGCTTGTCGAGGAAGGCCAGCCGGACGCCGTAGCGACCGTGAACGGCAGACTGGAAGAGGGTGAGAAGATCGGCCGACGCGTCGGTCGCAGTATTGAAATCAGACATTACAGAACTCCGAAGTGCCGACGCGCGTCTTCGTTCACGCGCGAGCGTGTTGCAAAAAGCCATCGGTTTTCGGAGGGTGAAAATCTCGGTCGAAAACTATGGCGCGGGTTCAGTCAGGCTCACGCGGCACACGTTGGGTGAAAACCGGCGCGACGTTCAGGAGGACCAGTCACGTCGCGCCGTTGACCGAGTTTTTCACCACCTAAACATGGCGATTGCGCGCGCAAAAGCCAAGAAAAAGTTACAAACATCTGGCCTAAAACACATCGCAAACCATTGATTTTGAATACGAAAAGCGAGTTACAAACGCTTTCGAATTCGTAGCGGGAACATGTGCCTGCAACATGCATCAACCGTCCTGCCACCTCTCACTTTGCGACATGGATACTGTGACGCGCATTGCTAGGTTGAGTAGGATCGCGGCTTTCATGGTGCTCGGATATCGGGCTGATAAGCGTCGATGCTGATCGGACTATGCTGCTGAAAGTAATGGTGATCGGCGGCCGTGGCGAGTATCGTGACAGCAAGAAAACTTCATGAGGGGGAAGAAATGCCTTGGTCAGACGGAATACCTGTCGGAAGTCCCGCCTACGCTATCGCTTCGTCCACCAACGGACGCATTAGGGTAGTTGCTGGCCCCGGCACCGGGAAGTCATTCGCGATGAAGCGGCGTGTTGCCCGCCTGCTAGAGCAGGCGGTAGACCCGACCATGATCTTGCCGGTGACATTCACCCGGATTGCCGCAGAGGACCTTCACCGCGAACTTGTCAGTATGGACGTAGAGGGAAGCGCTGGCTTGCGCGGTGTGACGCTACATAGCTTGGCTATGCGGATGTTGATGCGCGGCCATGTGCTTCAAGCGACGGGGAGGATTCCTAGAACGCTAAACGAATTTGAGCTTGAACCGCTTATCAGCGACCTAATGCAGGTCCATGGTGGAAAGAGAGCCGTCAAGAGGCTCAAGCAGGCATACGAAGCCGCTTGGTCACGGTTGCAGCATGAACAACCCGGACATGTCGTCAACGCGGCCGACGTAGCATTTCAGGCAGACCTTTTGGGGTGGTTGCGGTTCCATCGCTCGATGTTGATTGGCGAGGTGATCCCTCACCTCTACCAATACCTTCGCAACAATCCGGCCGCTCAGGAGCGCAGCGAGTTCCTGCACATACTGGTTGACGAATACCAAGACCTGAACCGGGCCGAACAGGCTGTGGTGGAGCTTCTTTCGGACCAAGCGCACGTCTGCATTGTCGGCGACGATGACCAGTCGATTTACAGCTTCAAGCATGCCCATCCAGACGGGATACGGGAGTGGCTGCTAACCAATGTCGGCGCTGCCGACGTTGGGCTGAACGATTGTAGGCGATGCCCTACGCGCGTGGTGCAGATGGCAAACAGCCTTATCGGCAATAATCAGATTCGACCGGTGCCGCGCACCCTTGTCCCCATGCAGGCGAATGGGCAAGGCGATGTCAGGATCATTCAATATCCGGGCCTGAATAACGAGGTGATCGGCGTAGCGAACATCATCGCTGCCATGGTGGCGAACGGCACCCCACCCGGTGACATCTTGGTCCTCGCGCAACGTGGCGTCATTGGCACCCCGATTTATGAGGCCCTTGTGGCGCGGCAAGTGCCAGTCCGCTCTTACTATGCCGAAGCTGAGCTTGACGCGCCCGACGCGAGGCGCGCGTTCGCTATACTGAAACTACTGGTCAACCGCGACGACCGCGTGGCGCTACGGTGGCTAGTAGGCATCGACGGACCTAATTGGCATGCGGCGGGCTACAAGCGTGTTCGCGACCACTGCGAGCAATCGGGGCTGACGCCGTGGCAAGCTCTTGCAGCGCTGTCCGCTGGCAATCTGACGCTGCCTCATACAGGAGGCATCGTCGCGGCTTACAATATGCTCGTGGCTGAACTAGACGCGTTGGACGCTCTCCCCGATCTCGTCGGGGTCGTCGATGCGCTCTTCCCAGATGGGCAAGCTTCGACCCGCGACATAAGGCAATTGTCGATCGATATCCTCGCAGCCATGGACGAAGAAGCACCCGACGAAGGCGACTACGATGGGGAAGAATTTCTTGCCCGACTCCAGGAGGCAATAAACCAGCCGG
>Ga0209792_1000405_pt1 | contig 32851 bp, 24 predicted proteins | sample EBPBio142005_DNA_FD_185860 | JGI IMG/M metagenome (GOLD analysis project Ga0209792, IMG submission 185860) | Wastewater treatment Type I Accumulibacter community from EBPR Bioreactor in Madison, WI, USA - Reactor 1_6/14/2005_ DNA (SPAdes)... | ecosystem: Engineered > Bioreactor > EBPR >... | reverse complement strand
AACGACGAAAATAATTGTTCCAGAGACGATATATCCAGATTTCTTGTTGCACTTAAAACTCATGGAGAAAGCGCATCCGGCGTAAGACTGTCCTGCGATCAACTCAAAGCTGAAACCGACTTCATGTCAGCGTCTGTTTCTTTAGAAGACATTAAGAATGCTTTGAAGGAGACATTTGGGGAAGCAAAGCCATATTTATTAGCCTTCCCAGCCAAGAACGATGGCGTAAGAAGGGTGCATTTAAACAAACGACACCAAAGTCCCATAGGATTTTTTTCAACACCACAGCTGACGTGGCTTTGAACCAAATCAGAGCTTCCCAATTTTAGTCCGATTTCCAGTCCGGATTTTTGGGAACTGCCAAGCCCATCGAATCGACCATTCGCTCATCCGAGAAGTCGAACTCACCGTGCAGGTTGAAATGCTTCCAGGTGGCGACCGATCCGTTACGAATCGCTTCGATCAGTTCCGCCCTGCGTTCCTCGTTTTTTTCTGATGCAAGCTCCTGTGAGAGATAGAGGTAATTCCAGCATACAGCAGCGTTCTTGATCAGTCGTCGGCAAGCTTCGGCAATCTCCTGGTCTTCTTTTTCGCTTTGAATGAACTCCTGGTTATGACCGAAAGAAACGGCCTTGGAAAATTTGTTCGAGCCCTCGACCTTGTTGAGCTGTTTTTCGATTGCCTGCCTGAATTGAAGATCGTCACAGTATTTTAAAATAAAGAGCGTCTTTGGGATCTTCCCGAATTCCTTCAAGGCTCGGTACAGCGGGTGCTGCTTGGAGTAGGAATTTAGGCGCTTGAAAAGCTGTGAGGCGGTCGTGACCTTCAATCGGATGGTTGCGATAAAGCGCAAAACATCATCCCATTGATCCTCGAAGTAATTTTCTCGAATATAGTGGTCTGGCAGTATCAAGTATCCTTGTTCCTCGTAATGTTTTCGGTGCTTGAAAGCATAGAGTTGCTGCCGACTAACGCCCTTGATTCGCGGTGCGAACTCAAAATCCAGGAGATAGGTTGACGCAAATATGACTTCTGAGTAGCCATGTGTGTCGGTCGAATGTATGTCGCTTTTGATGACGTCGTTGTGCATCAATCCGTCGATCACGTAGGCGGCCTCCCGTTCAGCGGAGCTGATCACCGTGGAATGCCACATTAGATCGCGCATGTCGATGAACGTCACCACACTAACGCCCTTGTCTTTGCCTAAATATTTGTAAGAGTAATTGGCGTTCAGGGAATCCACTGCCACCTCGATTTTCTGCCCATCGCTGGAGGTGTGCAGCACATCGGACTGATTACGGTAGATGTTCGGCAGGCTCATCCGATTGGTCAATCGCAGGATGCGATCATTGGCGCCCTGGACGTTCTGTAGCGAGAAGTACCAGTTGACCGCGTTGTCCAGCTCGCCATCATCGATTTGCTTGGAAATTTCCGCCAGTTTGCTGTGGCCAATATCACAGCCATAACCGATAATGCCGGCAAAGAGAATCTTCTTGACTGGCCGGGCTCGTTGATACTTGATCTGCCAATGCTCAAATTCGTCGAGAAAATTTGTAGCATGATCCACTGTCGCCAACATCTCAAGCATGGAAATATATTTCCGTTCCGGGAAGAAAGTTCCAAGAGACAAGCATTCCACCTCTTCCTGTTTGGGGGTGCTGACATGGAAGCTGCCGTCAGCCCGTATCGTCAGGCAAGGATTATTGCCTGCTATCAAGTTCTGGTTGGTTTCCTTATAACGGGCATCAAGCGTTTTTTCCAGGGCTTTTAAGGTGGCCTTGCAGTCGGCAAAGCCTTCGAGCCGAGCTCGTTGCAGATATTCGGCCCGATTGGCTTCCCAATCCGCCTTCTGGATCATGTATTCATCGAGAGAGCGGAATTTTTCAGAGTGTAACAGATTCAACGCACCGGACTTGATGGTCTCGGCGACCTCGACAAAGAACAGCGCCTTGTACAACGAAACGCGAAATTTGCCATCGGTAGCGGTCAGTGCCGCGCGCTGATCCTCGGCCAGAAAGTCCACGGGAGCGCTCTTGTCAACATTGCCGTCCTGTTGCTGATAATGGCATAATGCAGCCCACAATGCAGGTTTGCTACAGTTCGGCGCAAACTGCACCTGGCGGATAATGTAGGCAACGCGATGTTGCAATTTTAGTGAACGTGTTTCCAATAACGCAAAGTAGTCTTGGCCCTGCTGAATCTTTACCGCAGATTGCTTGAACTCGTCGATTTGCTGTTCGACCTGCGCTGGCTTGGCCGATTTCTCATTCAGCACGCCGTCGATCAAAACAACTTTCTGGCTGTCGTTCAGTTTCGCATCGGCGACGATAGTCCTGATTGCCGATAGTGTCTCTTGGACGTTCTGCCGAAACTGCTCAACCAGCGTGGTGAAGGACTGGTTACGCTGATCGCGTTCTCGGAAATAGACTTCCTTTTGTTCTTTCTCTGCGGCATTGACTGCCGCTTGCACGGCGCTTAACAGGATATCAATCAAAATGTCGTTCAGCTTGAAGGTCTGATACACGATGAAGGCAATCAGGTGCAGGAAGCGGTCTTCGTCCGCTCGACGCGAAACCTGGGGAATCTGGGCCTTGATGACCGAATAGGCGTAGTAGCGGATGCTTTCGTAGCTCAAGTCCAGGCGCTGCACAACTGGCATGAGGTCAAGATACAGTGTCTGCACGGTACCCAGGTCTGCCAAATTGGCTCTAATTTTCGCTGGCCGGGTCGATTGGTTGGGCTTCTTCAGCAAGGTGAGGCGGTAACGCCAACCCTCTTCGGTGCTGTTACTGGGTTCTTTTTCCAGCAAAGTGTCGAGATTGGTGCGTTGATTTTCCGTGAGGCAGGCCTCGATGATTTTGCTGAGGGTGCGTTGGTGGCTATTAAGAGCAGCTACGATCAGGTCGGCCAGCACATTGTAGCTGGGGATCGCAATTTTCTTAACTGTCAGCACCTGAATGATTTCCAGCAGAACCAGCTTGGGTCGGAACTGGACGCGGATCAGAGCGGCAATCTCATTGATAATGATGGTCTTCGCTGCTTCGTCGAACGGGCTATAGCCGAAGTAGCTCAGGATCGCTCGCTGATGGCGGGCATAGGTTTCCTTACTATAAGACTCAATGCAAACCTCAGATGGATTGATGCCTATTTGACGGGCGACATACTCAATATCCGTGTGGTGGAACTGCCGGGCAAAGAATTTGCGCCGTGCCTTGAAGTAGCCTGCCACCACTAGAAAACAGACTTTATTAATAGGCGTCCGCAAGTTCACCATTGAATCTTCGAGCAACAAAGGCAAGGAGAAAAACCGTTTTCGCTCAGAGCTGTTGAACACCGGTGGAGATTCGAATGCTTCCTCCTCCGGGGTGTTGAAAATTTTCATTCTTGCCATGGGGCGAACTCACTAGATGAAAAATGTACAGAAATTCTTTATACTTTAAACGATCATTTATACGATAAGAAAAATTAGACAAAAATACTTGATATTCCTATCGATATGTTTATCTTATAATCTGGAATTTCAGGTATTTATCGAATAACGTAATTATGTCGACTAAAGTGACTACAGCCACTCGCAAAACGGTCGCTTATCTGCGGGTGTCGACGCTCGACCAGGATCTTGAGAAGAACAAGGCGGATATCCTGAACTTTGCCAACCATCGCGATCTGGGCAAGGTGAATTTTGTTGAAGAGATTGCCTCCGGACGAAAGCCCTGGCGAGAACGTCAAATCGCACAGGTGTTAGAAGAATTGCAGAGTGGTGATGCCATTATTGTGGCCGAACTTTCGAGACTGGGCCGTAGTATGCTCGAATGTATGGAGATTCTGGCGCTCGCTACGCGCAAGGGTATCTGTGTCTATTCGGTGAAGGGAAGCTGGCAACTGGGCCATAGTATCCAGAGCAAGATCATTGCTCTGGCATTCTCGATGGCGGCAGAAATTGAGCGGGATTTGATTTCTCAACGAACCAAGGAAGCTTTGCGCTTTAAAAAGGAACAGGGCATCACGCTGGGTCGACCCAAAGGGCCAGGCAAAAGCAAGCTGGATATTTTTCGGCCGGAAATCGAGGGTCTGTTAGCGAACGGCTCAACGCAGCGGTTCATCGCGCAGCGTTACCACACAACAGAAGCAAACTTTCACAATTGGCTCAAAAAGAATGGGTTGAAGATAACCAAAGCCCGCACGCCATCGTGAGAGCGACTTTAGAAGAAGGTGGAGGAACAAGGTTGGCTCATTAGAAGTTTACGCCTTGTAATAACTCAAAATCCTATGGGACTTTGGTGTCGTTTGTTTAAACTCACCCGCTATACGGCGGGCAGAAATGGCCCAAGATCCTTGGCGTGGCCATTGGAGACCAGGACGTCTTTCTGCTCGCCTGGTCCAAACATTCCGCAAACTCCCACTTCGTGGAGTTCGAGTGGTGTACGGCTCTCGCGCTGAAAAAGACCGTTATTCCCTGTCTTCTGGATAGCACAAGACTTCCCCCCTCCCTTGCCGCAACGCACGCAATTCCGGTCGAGAACGTTCCGGAGATCCTCACTGCGCTGACTGGATTTGCGCCCGCACGAGGTACAGTCCGCCGCGCCGAAGTCATCAACAGGCTTGATAAGATCCAGGACACCAAACCAGAAGATGTGCTGGCGCGGGCAAAAGCGACTTTTGAACAAAAAGACTGGATAGTGCACGGGAATGTCATACAGGGCGAAAATGTCACGGTAACGTTTGCAGAAGGGCATAAGGAGCCGCCCAAAGGACTATTGGACAAGTGGCAAACCTGGGCGGGGGTGGCAGTCACCTTGCTGACGGCGATCTCGCTGATGGCCGACTTGCCGGACAAGATTGAAGCTTTGTTCTCGAATGAGACTAGACTTAGCGATAAGAAAGACAGCGAGAATCTAATGCTGGAGCAAGGCCTCGAAGGGTCAATTCGCGACCGGACGGGGCAACCCATGGAAGGCGTAAAAGTGTCACTACCAAAGTTTAACCAGACGGTTGCAACCGATCCACTCGGTCAGTTTCGCTTTCGCGTTACGGCCTTTAAGCAGGATACCGTGGGTTTGCTGGCCCAGAAGAATGGTTATGATCCCTACGAGAATGACTTTACCCTGGGCAATACCGACATCAGTTTCACCATGAAGAAAAAGCCATGAAGCGTCGCTTGATTGCTCTGTGCGTTCTTTTGGGGATGCTGTTCCCCTTTGTGCTCCAGGCGAAGGACAGGATGCTTCAGGGGCGGGTCATGTTGGTTGGCGAACATGACGAGTTGAATCCAGCAGTCGGACAGGACGTGCAACTCTTGGAGTCCGGGGATACGGTTCGTACAAAGGAAGGCGGGAAATTTCGTATCTTCACCAAGGACGTCTTCAAGCCCGGTGCAAAAATTACCCTGGCCGTGGAAAGGAAGGACTGGCGTATACAATATCCGCTGGACGGAGAAACTAGAGTCCCTGACGATCTGGAAAAGGAGCTCGTCGAAATCCGCCTGCTTCCGATAGGTTCGAAGAAGTTCTGGTCGGCCGACCGTTTTGAAAAGTTTATTGCTGGTATTGCTGCAAAGTCTAGGGAACAGGTGCGGCCTGAAGGCAGGCCCCAGGAGATAGAATTTAGCCGCTACATCAAGGATTGGGGCATAAAGTATGGATTTAGCGCCCAGCAGGCCAGGGACGAGATTGACAAATGGGTAGACGAGGCGGAACAGGGAAACGATCCGTATCAGCTTGGTCTTGCGGCTTTTGCCAGAAAAAATTTCCGTGAAGCCGGCAACCAGTTTCAAGAATCAGGCGAAAACAAGGTTAAAGCGAGTGCGGAAGCCACCGCGAAAGGGCAGCGGCTGCTAGAAGAGGCCATTCGGGATTTTCGCTTGTCAGGGGATGCCAAGTACAGCAACTATCAGTTTTTAGAGGCACTCAAAAGCTACCTGCAAGCTGAGCAGCTTGTCTCGAAGGAGAAAGAGCCGCAACTCTGGGCAGCGATCCAGATTGACATTGGAAAGGCCGGTGCTCAGATCGGTACGCGAACCCAGGGCTCTGAGATTCATGGCTACTTGGATGATGCGGCGACTGCTTTTCGCGCTGCCCTGACGGTGTATACGAAGGAGCAACTGCCGCAGGATTGGGCCATGACCCAAAACAACCTGGGAGTCGCGCTGTGGACGCAGGGAACCCGCACCACCGGTGAGACTGGCACCCAGCTGCTGGCCGATGCAGCCAGCGCCTATCGCGCTGCCCTGACGGTGTATACGAAGGAGCAATTGCCGCAGGATTGGGCCATGACCCAAAACAACCTGGGAGTCGCGCTGTGGACGCAGGGAACCCGCACCACCGGTGAGACTGGCACCCAGCTGCTGGCCGATGCAGCCAGCGCCTACCGCGCTGCCTTGACGGTCCGCACGAAGGAGCATCTGCCGCAAGACTGGGCCACGACTCAGAACAACTTGGGAATCGTGCTGTGGGCGCAGGGCATTCGCACCACCGGTGAGACTGGCACCCAGCTGCTGGCCGATGCAGCCAGCGCCTACCGCGCTGCCTTGACGGTCCGCACCGAGGAGCATCTGCCACAAGACTGGGCCGCGACCCAGAACAACTTGGGACTTGTGCTAGAGGAGCAGGGAAATCGCACCGGCGGAGAGCCCGGCATCCGGCTGCTGGCCGAGGCTGTCAGCGTCTATCGCGATGCCCTGACGGTGTATACAAAAGGGCATTTGCCACAAGGCTGGGCCCTGATCCAGAACAGCCTGGGAAATATACTACAAGCGCAGGGCAGCCGCACCGGCGGAGAGCCCGGCATCCGGCTACTGGCCGAGGCTGTCAGCGTCTATCGCGATGCCCTGACGGTGTATACAAAAGAGCATTTGCCACAAGGCTGGGCCGCGACCCAGAATAATCTGGGAAACGCGCTGCAGGCACGGGGAATCCGAACCAGCGGGGAAGCCGGCATCCGGCTGCTGGGTGAGGCTGTCAGCGCCTATCGCGATGCCCTGACGGTCCGCACCAAGGAGCATCTGCCACAAGACTGGGCCGCAACGCAGCATAACTTGGGAATCGTGCTGAAGGAACAGGCTAGCCGCATCGACGGGGAAGCCGGCATCCGGCTGCTGGGCGAGGCGGTCATGGCCCATCGCGCTGCCGTGACGGTACGCACGAAGGAGCATCTACCACAGGACTGGGCCGCAACTCAGCACAGCATGGGAATCGTGCTGTGGAAGCAGGCTAGCCGCACCGGCGGGGAAGCCGGCATCCGGCTGCTGGGCGAGGCGGTCGTGGCCTATCGCGCCGCTCTGACGGTGCGCACGAAGGAGCACTTGCCGCAAGACTGGGCTACTATCCAGAACCACCTGGGTGTCGCGCTGCAGGAGCAGGGCAGCCGCACCGGCGGGGAGGCGGGGAAGCGACTGCTGGGTGAGGCGGTCGCGACCTATCGCGATGCCCTAACGGTGTACACGAAGGAGCAACTGCCGCAGGACTGGGCTGCAACCCAGAACAACTTGGCAAAGGCATTGCTAAATCTTGAGGACTGGCGAGGAGCGGCCGAGGCATACCACAACTTATCGACTCTTTATCCAGATTATGAGAAATATTCCTTTACACTGTACCAGGAGAAACTGTTTGCCTACCCGGAGGCTTTTGCGCTCATCCAGCGGTGGCTCGAGCGGCAACCCGACGACCTCTCTGCTCAAGCCAATTTTGCGGAGGCGCACTTCACGACTGGCCGTTTTGAAGAAGCGCAAACGCGTATCGCAGCGCTGCTTGCGAACCCTCAACTGGATTCCAGCGGCAGTCTCGCCTTAAGGACGTTACAGGTCGCCACGCTGCTGGTGATGAATAAGCCAGAGCTTGCCACCACAGCCTTTGCGGCCCTGCATGGCCTTGTTAAAAACTTGCCTTCCGATTTTGATTTAAGCTGGGACTTCGAGGGCAGCAGGCATTTCATTGGAAAAGAAGCAAGCTTAGTTGGCTACCGCGCTTGGCTCCTAGATCTTTTTTCTGCTGTGGAGGAGAAAGATGCACAGAAGAGACTGAGGGCGCTGAATAAACTCCAAACTCCTTTGTCCAGCGGGCTCAACCCCTAGTTGTTTATTTCGATCCATTCATTACTTCATCTTTGGGGATGTGCATTTGAATCATGCTCTAGCTGCACAGGTAAAGACGGTCATATTTTGTGCATTTGTGATTGAGTTGATTAAATGCACAAGCCATTATAAACACACATGCTATATGCGCAGAGCGATCAAAAAATGAGCTATTGCTCAAGCGGCAATTTGTTACCTGAACATACCAATTTTACATGGCAGGATATGATATCGGCTTCGGCTAGGATTTGTTGCCAGGTTATTGGTGATAAGGATGGCTTGGCGAACTAGGAGAAGTGGTGCTCAATCAGCTTTGGAAGCGCAGGGTGTCGGACGAATTTGGGATCAGATCGCCACGAGCGCTCGGAAGAGCTGCAGGGTTGCGGGAACAACTACCGGGGGCGTTTTTTTTCATTCCTATTGGGCTGGCAACGCTATGCTTTCAATATCCTCGTTAGCATAAACCCAAGACGCTTGGGTTTATGCTATAATGCCAACCGTACTGACAATCTCTGGACTGCGCGTGGTGATTTACCTGAATGATCATCGCCCCGCTCATGTCCACATCATTGGGTTGTACGAGCATCGGTTATTGATCGTGCACAACCGGGCTATCCGTACTTTGATCGCCGCTGCACTCACGCAATTCGAAGCAGCGATGAGTGCTGCGATTTGCACGGTGGTTCAGCAGGAACATGTGAGCGTTGGTACGCGCTTGTCGCCGAGCTTGTTCTGATGGTCAGACCCGGCAGAGCTGGCTAATGGGCAGCCCGACCAAACACTTAACACGCCAGATCAGCGAGGCGCTGGAGTTAAATAAAAAATGGCAGATGTCAATTCCAAGAATAAAGTTCACGATTTACTACTGGTTATGGGCCCAAAATTATCCCTTGCACTGATTATAAGCATGGCGTTGATGGCGTGCGGCAAAAATGATCAGGCTGCCGGGTTGCCTGCTGGCGGCACGGCTCTTCCTGTCAGTATGATCGAGGTGCAGCCTACCAGCGTGCCAATCAGCGCCGAAGCGGTTGCGCAAACCGAAGGTGCCAAGGAAGTCGAGATACGGCCGAGGGTGGGCGGCATTCTGCTCAGACGCCTGTACGATGAGGGCGCCGCGGTAAAAGCGGGCCAGCCGATGTTTCTGATTGATCCCGTTCCCTACCAAAATGCCTTGGCGCAAGCAAAGGCGCAACTCGCCGAGCAGAAAGCCCGCATTGTGCAGACCGAGCGTGAGGAAAAGCGTTTGCTCGATCTGCTCGACACGCAAGCCATCAGCCAGCGTGAATACGACAACGCCGTCTCTGATAACGCGATCGCAAAGGCTGCCTTGCAACAGGCTGAGGTTGGCGTACGCGATGCTGAGCTTAATCTTTCCTATACAACCGTAACGGCGCCGGTGAAGGGCATGTCGGGCCGCTTTCAGTTCTCCGAAGGAGCCCTGGTGGAAGCGTATAACAGCCTGTTGACGACACTTGTGCAGATATCGCCCATATGGGTGCGCTTCAGCCTTTCCGATAACGAGTTGGTACAGCTTGGCGGCCCCCTGAATGAACAAAGAGTAAAGCAAATCACGTTGATACTGCCGGATGGCACGGAGTACGGGAAGGACGGAGAGTTGAATTTTGCCGCCAGCAAGATTGACCCCACGCTTGGTACGCAGCAATTACGCGCAACGTTCGATAACGCAGAACAACGTTTGCTGCCAGGACAATTCGTACGCGCGCGCGTCACCACGGGAACACGCGATGGGGTTTTTCTCGTCCCGCAGGTTGCGGTGCAGACGTCTGATCTAGGCAAGAGTGTCTATGTCCTCAATGAAAAGAACGAAGCGACCGTACGGCCGGTCGTGGCGGGTAACTGGCTAGGCAAGGATTGGGTGATTCTCGAGGGACTGAAAGCGGGCGACAAGGTGATTGTCGATAATATTATCAAGCTCCGTCCTGGGAACCCCGTGTCGCCTCACGCGCTTGGAGAAGCGCCTGCCGAGCCCCCCGCCCAGCCCAAACCCGATAAGCAGGCAAGTGGACCTGGGCGAGAATCATCATGACCCGATTCTTCATCACGCGGCCCATTTTTGCATCGGTCGTATCCATTATCATCTTTCTGGCCGGGCTGGCCGCCGCGATGCAATTGCCCATTGAGCAGTATCCGCAAATCGCGCCGCCCACCGTGTTGATCACCGCGACCTTTCCGGGAGCAAGTGCCGATACCCTGGCGAAAACGGTTGCCGCACCCATCGAGGAGCAGCTGAGCGGAGTTGACGATCTGCTGTATTTCAGCTCCAGCGCCGATTCAAGCGGCACGTTGACAATTACCGCGACCTTTGAGGTCGGCACAGACGTCGACCAGGCGACTTTCAACGTCAGCAACCGCGTGAATATTGCCCTGCCGCGTTTGCCGGATGAAGTCCGCCGCACGGGCCTGGTAATACAAAAGCGCTCCAGCGACATTCTTCTTGGCCTTATGCTCGTCTCCAAGGAGAAAGGAAAGTACGATCCTTTGTTTCTCAGCAACTACGCCACCCTTAACGTGCTGGATGAGCTAAGACGCGTCAAGGGTGTTGGTGAAGCACTGATGTTCGGCGCTATGGATTATTCCATGCGCATTTGGCTGCGCCCCGATCGAATGGCGCAATTGGGGATCACCACAACAGATATTGCGACGGCTATCCGGGCACAAAACGCACAATATGCCGCGGGGAAGATAGGACAGGAACCCGCCCCCTCCGATCAGCAGCTGGTTTATACCGTCAATGCCAAAGGCCGGCTGCTGGAACCCGAGCAATTCGGCAATATTATCCTGCGTGCCGATGGCCCCGAGGGCGTTCTTTATCTCAAGGACGTCGCCCGAATTGAACTTGGTGCGCAAAGCTACGATGTTCGTACTGCGTTGGATGGCCAGCCTGGCGCAGGTGGCCCCATCTTTCTGCAGCCCGGTGCCAATGCGCTTGAGACCGCAGACGCCCTGGTTGCCAAGATGGATGAATTAAAGGCCTATTTCCCGGAAGGAATGGATTACGTCATACCTTACGACACCAGTCTCTTCGTCAAAGCCTCCATCTGGGAAGTCGTCAAAACACTCGGCGAGGCAATGATACTGGTGATACTGGTTGTCTACCTTTTTCTGCAAAGCTGGCGTGCCACGCTAATTCCCATTGTCGCGGTTCCCATTTCCCTGATTGGCACCTTTGCCGGTTTGTGGTTGTTTGGTTTCTCCATCAACACGCTGACACTCTTCGCGATGGTGCTGTCTATCGGCATTGTGGTGGATGATGCGATTGTCGTGCTGGAAAACATCGAGCGCTTGATGGACGAAGAAAACCTGTCGCCGATGAAAGCCGCCATCAAGTCCATGGAGCAGGTTTCACGTGCCGTGGTCGCTATTGTATTAGTATTGTGCGCGGTGTTTGTGCCAGTGGCCTTCATGGGCGGGATCGCCGGGGAACTCTATCGCCAGTTTGCCGTGACCGTTGCCGTTGCCGTGGTAATTTCCGGCGTGGTGGCGCTGACGCTCACGCCCGCATTGTGCGCCATCATACTGAAAACCACGCATGGCGAATCTGCATTCTTCCGGGCATTTAACAGCGGGTTCGACCGGCTCACGCAATTCTATGTCGGTACGGTGGGCGTGACCATTCGGCATAAAATCATCGGCGCCTTCGTATTTACCGGCATTATCGGTCTTTCGATATATCTCCTCGAAATCGTTCCCGGCGGCTTTGTGCCCCCGGAAGATCAGGGCTACGTTGTTTCCGCAACGATTCTGCCTGATGGGGCGAGTCTGGCTCGAACAACCAAAACCACTGAAGCGGTGCGCGCTGCCATTGCGGAGGATCCGGCAGTAGCCCACCAGTTCGTCATCAATGGTTTCGACCTGATCGGTGGCGGCAATAAAACCAGCTCGGCCAGCATGTACGTAACATTCAAAGACTGGTCCGAGCGTACGGGCACCGCCGAGGATATTGTGAATAAGTTGTTTGATATCGGCATGCAGCAGTCTGATGGCATAGCGATCGCATTTAATCCACCTACTATTCATGGTCTGGGCACCGCTGGCGGGTTTGAAGTTTATGTGCAAGCCCGTGGCGGCTCGGATCCCTTGCAATTGTCGGGTGTGGTGAATCATCTCATTGAAGCCCTGAACCAGGAACCGCGCCTCGCCGGCATCACCACCTTTTTCCGCCCTACGGTACCGCAATTCTTCATTGAAGTGGATGAAGCCAAGGCAATTTCTCAGGGGGTGCCGATTGCTGACCTGTACGCCACCTTGCAAAGCACCATCGGTTCCCTCTATATCAACGATTTTAATAAGTCCGGCCGTACCTACCGCGTGCAATTACAGGCGGAACCCGAATATCGCATGCAACCGGAAGATCTCGGCAGGATATACGTACGCTCGCAATCCGGGGCGATGGTGCCCATGTCAGCACTCAGCAAGATCAGCACTATGGTCGGTGCGGAGCAGTTGGAACGGTATAACGGGCTTCTTTCCGCAAAAATAATGGGGGGCGGCGCACCGGGTGTAAGCTCAGGTGAGGCCATCAAGCTGGTGGAAGAGATTGCGGCAAAGAATCTGCCTGATAATTACCAGATTGCCTGGACGGCCCAGGCCTACCAGGAAAAACGCACCGGTTCGGCGGCAACCCTTGCGTTCAGTTTCGCCATCATTATGGTATTTCTCATCCTGGCCGCGCAATTTGAAACCTGGGGCCTCCCGTTGGCCGTGATCATGGCCGTGCCTTTTGCCCTCACGGGCGCGCTGCTTGCCATTTTAGTGCGAGGAATGCCCAATGATATTTACTTCCAGGTGGGCCTGATCACGCTGATTGGCCTGGCGGCCAAGAACGCCATCCTGATCGTGGAGTTTGCCAGCCAGAAAATGCGGGAGGGAATGCCGGTCGCCCAAGCCGCCCTTGAAGCCGCGCGATTGCGCTTTCGACCGATTGTGATGACTTCCATGGCATTTATGCTGGGCATCGTGCCGCTGGTGATCGCCACCGGCGCAGGATCCGCCGCCCGCCGCTCCATGGGCACCGGGGTATTTGGCGGTATGCTCCTCGCCACCTTCGTCGCTACTATTTTCATTCCTCTGTTCTTTACCTGGCTTACCCGTAAGCACCCAGCAAAGCCAGCCGAAAACGTGCAACAGGAAACAGCATGATGCGACACTATAACGTGTGGGTCAGAATCCTGTCATTGCTCCCAATAATGCTGGTCGCATCCTGCGCCATGGGACCGGACTACATCCGCCCCCCCATCGATACAGCCGAAAAGTTTCGGATGACGCAAACGGAAGGGCAATCCATCGCCAATCTTCCCTGGTGGGAGCTTTTGCACGACGAGGAACTGCAACGGCTCATCAACCAGGCTTTGCTGGAGAATAGAGACCTCAAACAGGCAGTGGCAAGCGTCGAAGAGCTCCAGGCGCGCGCGACTATCGCGCGCCTGGATTTTCTTCCTAAATTCGATGTCAATGCCAATGCGCCGGCCTTCGGTACCCTTGGCGGGTTCCTCATTCGCGGGTTTCCGACGCCCTACAATTATTTCGGAAGCGCCAACCTGAATTGGGAGCTGGACATCTGGGGAAGGATCCGCCGTGCCAATGAAGCTGCCCGCGGCGACCTGATGGCCCGTGAAGAGAACCGCCGGGCGGTAGTGCTTACGTTAGTGAGCTCGGTAGCGCAGTCCTACTTCGATCTTTTGCAGTTTGACATGCAGCTGGATATTGCTCGCCGCGCTCTATCATCGTGGGAAGAATCGGTCGCCATTGCCCGGGCGCGGTTACGGGGTGGATTGATTTCCAGGCTCGATCTGGATCAGTTTGAGGCGGAGCGAGCCAACGCGGTAACCAGAGTGGCGGAACTTGAACGACAGATGATTCAAAAGGAAAATGAGTTGGGGGTGTTGTTAGGCAGAAACTCGGCACCGATTCAGCGCGGCCGTGCGCTGACGGAGCAACTCATGCCGCCCGAAGTACCGACCGGCCTTCCTTCCGAGCTGTTGCAGCGACGTCCGGATATTCTACAGGCGGAGCAAACGCTTGCGGCAGCTACGGCGAGAATCGGAATGGCAAAAGCTGCGCGGTTCCCAAAGCTTTCGATTACCGGCTTCCTGGGGGTAGCGAGTCCGGCACTGTCGAAGCTTTTGCTCTCCGGAAGCGAATTCGGCGCAGGCGGACTCGGGTTGGCAGGGCCGTTGCTGAACGCGCAGAGCCTGGGTTTCGAGCAGCGGGCGGCGGAAGCCCAGGCGAGGCAGGTATTGGCTCAATACGAACAAACCATCCTGGTCGCATTCAAGGAGGTTGAAGATGCCCTGGTGGCGATTCGTACCGTTAATGAGCAACGCAAGGCGCAGCAGGAGCAAGTCGAAGCGCTGCGCTCAGCTTTGCATGTGTCCGACCTGCGCTACAAGGGAGGGATTACGAGCTATGTGGACGTGCTCCTTGCCAAACGCAACCTGTTCAACGCCGAATTTGCCCTCACCGCAACGCACCGCTTCCATCTGGTATCTGTCGTTCAGCTTTATAAAGCATTGGGCGGAGGATGGTTCGCGGGCTGAATACCCTTGACATGGTGTCAAGGAGGCTCTCTGCATCCTGATACAAATTTCCTATTTTAAGAAGCCTGTTGCTGAGGTTTTCCCAGCCTAGCAGGCTGTCGGACTTACTGACCGAGAATAGGGGACAATCATATCCAAGTATTGTGAGCCTTCGACCATGAGTTTTCGCCCCATCAACCGCCAAACTGATTACTTGTTCCCGCCGTCGATGAACAACTGGCTGCCGGAGAAACATCTGGCGCGGTTTGTGGTGGAGACGGTGGAGGAGTTTGATCTCACCCGATTTGTTTCGGCGTACCGCAGCACGGGAAGCGCCTCGTACCACCCTTCGCTGCTGCTATCCCTGCTCATCTACGGCTACGCCACTGGGTTGTTTGCCAGCCGCAAGATCGAGCGGGCCACGACTCGGTTGCCTTCCGCTACATTGCCGCCGACTCCCATCCGGATCATGACACCCTTGCCGCTTTCCGACGACGCTTTTTCAAGTTTTCTTTAATACATCGGGATAGCCTATTTGTCAATTCTGCAGTCCCTAATACATCTGACTAATCCTGATCTTCCTTATCCTGCTGCCGCTCCTATTGGGGTGTACATTCAGCCTTTGACAGGCACGAATCAACCGGCCTCTGGTAGAGCGATAGTGTTAGCACACTTTTCCGGAATATTACCGATCAGGTTTGCTTAGCGTTGGGTAGCCTTCGACGTAGATCCAATCGGTGTTTTTTGCTGGCATATGACAGGGGAGACATTCAGTACGGTAATTAGTGGTTACGCTTCGATTTGAGCTGTCGGTTTTAATCAGCGCCCAACCCCAGCCATCGCCCCAGACAGGATTGTTGGGAAAACGGGCTTTGGTATCCTTGATCATTACAAACCACTGCTTGACGTCACCTGTCGCATGGCTGACATTGTTGCCCGTGGTGTATGTGCCTGCAGTTGACGAACGCAATTCCTTGACCAGGGTTGCGCCGTCCGGAAATTTCCCGGTTTTGCGATAGGTCTTCGCCGTTTCCGGTTCTGTGTAGACATCGTGAAAACCACTTGCCTCGCCTTCTGGGACAAACCAGGAACCCAAATGGGTCATTGACAGCCGAAAATCATCGGGCAGACGGATGTTGCCTGACTTGTCGACATATAAGGAAAAATCCCCCTTGTCGGCTATCGCTGTTCCAGCATGTGTCAGCAACGCCACCGTAAACAAAACTGCGGACAACAAAACAGCGATGTGTTCGTTTCGATACGGATATGTATTCTCTTTCAAGCGATTCATTTTATTTTCCTCCGACCGCATTCTCCGCGTTCGCCTTTCCGGCACGGAGAACAGGATAATATTGCGTGAATACAAAGTCATCTTGCGCGGACGCCTCGTGACAGCCGTTGCAATTCGCCGTTGGTTCCAAGTTCGCAGTCTTTTTTATAGATTTGTGGTCTTCGTTAGTAAAGCTGAAATAAGCCCAGTTGCCAGGTTCATTGGGAAATTCGCGCTTGCTTTTTATTGTCGCTTCCAGGCCAATGAAATCACCCATGAAATAACCCTTCCCGCTTGCTGCAACCTTGCTGCCGACACTGGTCATCTCCTTAATTAGTATGGCGCCGTCCCGAATTTTACCGGTCTTTTTCCAGTGCTCCCAGCTCTCCGGGTCAATGTAAACGGTATGAAATTCTTGGAAGTTGGCCTTTCCGTTATTCATATCATTTGGGGTGAGAGGCGTGCCTACGTATACCCACTCGCGAAATCCCGTCGGGCGTTCGAGCACGTTATTTTTGACAGTAAAGTATTCTTTAGCAGAAACACTGCCAGATATTAAAGAAGATCCCAAGGCAGCCAGGATCAATAAACCGGTTAAATATTTGTCAATTCTCATTCAATTCTCCTATCGATTATAAGATTCAGTGGATTCATGCCTTTGCAGCTATTTTCGGCGACCCGTCGTAAAGCGATTTACTGATTCTTGGTATTTCGCTTTTCTGAACTCTCCTTCCCCTTTATGGATGAACCCTTTTCAGAATAAGGTTCGCCTGTATGGCCCTGAATCGGGTCGTTCTTGTCGGAATAGTCGCCCGGGTCCTCCTTTTTATAGCCACTCTGCCCCGACGTATTGTTGCCTTGAGCATATGCCATACCCAGAGATTCCAAAAAAAGCGATACCGGAAACAATTAATGCAACTACCGCCGAACGCGTGGTTGAAATAGATGAGAAGGGCACGCCTGTTCCTTATTCATCCAGTAATATTGCTCATAGCTGCATCAGATCCGGCGCAAAAGGGTTTTAGCAGGGGCAGTAGCATCTCATCCGTCGATGGCATGGGATCAAGCCAGGTATCCCAATCCTCAGGGGCCAAAATGCAGCTCGGACTCCGCCACGCTTCATCCGAGCTGCTGGTTCCAGTTTTTAGTGGGGTAGTTTGGCAGCGAGCACGTCTACCTGATCGATCTGCGGCGGTACGGCGAATAATTCGTCGGCATTCGCCATCAGCGCCGCTGCGATCGGACCGGCCAAATGTGCCTTGCGCCCTGCTTCGTCAGCGAAGGCGTCGAAGATACCAAAAGTGGAGGGCCCCAGGCGTAGCGCGAACCAGACTGGCGTGGTCGCTTCCTGATTCGCCATGGCGAGGGCGCTTTTAAGGAAGTTGGCGACGTCAGTTTCCTTTCCGGGTTTGGCTTCCAAGCGTACGAACAGGGCAACTTTTACCATGGTGATTTTTCCTTTCTGAGCTTGAGCTTCTTTAGCAGCAACGCTGCCAGATATTAAAGAAGATCCCAAGGCAGCCAGGACCAATAAACCGGTTAAATATTTTTCAATTCTCATTTCAATTCTCCTATCGATTATAAGATTTAGTGGATTTAAGCCTTTGAGCTGTTTTTGGCGACCCTTCGTAAAGCAATTTACTGATCCTGGTATTTTGCTTTCTGAACTCTCCTTCCCCTTTATGGATGAACCCTTTTCAGAATAAGATTCGCCTGTATGGCCCTGGATCGGGTCGTTCTTGTCGGAATAGTCGCCCCGGGTCCTCCTTTTTATAGTGGCCCGGTACTTGACGCTACCGGCTACACGTTCAGTTCATAGATGGGATAGAAAGCCAGGCCGAAATGGCCGAGTTTGTACGCGCATCCGGCCAGCGTAGCTCGGATGAAATGCAGCTCGGACTCCGCCACGCTTCATCCGCGCTGATGGCTTCAGTTTTTAGTGGGGTAGTTTGGCAGCGAGCACGTCTACCTGATCGATCTGCGGCGGTTGGGCAAGTAATTCATCGGCATTGGCCATCAGCGCCGCTGCGATCGGACCGGCCAAATGTGCCGAGCGTCCTGCTTCGTCAGCGAAGGCGTCGAAGATACCGAAAGTCGAGGGTCCCAGGCGTAGCGCGAACCAGACCGGCGTGGTGGCTTCCTGATTCGCCAGGGGGAGGGCGCTTTCAAGGAAACTGGCGACGGCGGTTTCCTTCCCGGGTTTGGCTTCCAAGCGTACGAACAGGGCAACTTTTACCATGGTGATTTTTCCTTTCTGAAGTTGAACTACGAGAGGCAGACTCTAATGGTGATATCGATTCCTCACAAGTAGCAAGATTGACAATTATGGTATAATTCCTGCCATGCGTATCTATATCTTTGCCCTCAATGAAGTTTTTGACACCGGTCTGTCCACGGTCCTCGACACCTTCAGTATCGCCAACGATCTGGCGCTGGCGGAGTCCGCCGGGACGCCTTCGATTCATTTTGAGATCACTGTCGTGGGGGTTCGTCGCCGGGTACACACCAGCCAGGGACTGTCGGTACCGGTGGTATTGGCGGCACGGCTTGCGCAGCCGGATGTCGTGCTGATTCCTGCGCTTGGCGCAAAAATGCCCGAGACGCTGCAAGCGGCGCTTGAACGACGCGACGTAGCGGATGCAGGGGAGTTGTTGCGGCAATGGTCTGAGGGTGGAGCTCTGGTAAGTGCCGCCTGCACCGGTACCTTTGTTCTTGCCAACACATCCCTGCTCAACGGGCAGAGTGCCACCACTTCGTGGTGGCTTGCTCCCCTATTCCGCGAACGTTACCCCAGCGTCATGCTGGAAGAATCCCACATGGTCGTGGGTTCATCCCGTTTTGTCACGGCGGGGGCGGCACTGGCACATATTGATCTGGCGCTATGGCTGATAAGGCGCAGCAGCCCGGCGTTGGCAGCAGTGACAGCGCGTTATCTTGTGATTGATCCGCGCCCATCACAGGCGGTTTTCATGATTCCCGACCACCTCATGCATACGGATCCGCTGATCGAGCGATTTGAACAGTGGGCGCGGCAACGGCTAACCGAGGGTTTCTCGCTTGATGCAGCAGCCTGCGCGACCGGGACCAGTGAGAGAACCCTCGCACGTCGCCTGAAGACCATACTGGGCAAGACGCCGCTTTCCTATTTTCAGGATCTGCGTGTCGAGCGCGCGGTACACCTCCTGCAAACAAGCAGTGATAGCATTGATCTGATTGCAGCCCAGGTTGGCTATGCAAACGGGGTGACGTTGCGCACCCTTCTCCGCCGTAGGATTGGCCGATCTGTGAGTCAGTTGCGCGCGGGCAGGTGAAAACGGAACTGGAAATGCCGTAAGTAGTAACCAGGGTAATTGAATGACTCAAAGGAGACAGCCTGAGCACCCCCGTTAGGATGGCTCGCCGAACCCTCTATCATTTTAAAAGTCGTTCTGGTACCACAACGCGCCCTGGAAGCGAACCCTTGTCACGAGTGATGTTCTGGTTCACAACTTTCCTGCCCCGCACAGCGACTTCCTCACCCAATGGATCGACTACAAGGTACCCACGGAGATGTTCGATGAAATCGGGCAGTATGACGGCAGTTGCCTGGTGAACCGGACTGCCGGTGAGGTGGCGGCGCAGTGTGATTCAGAGGCTGCAAACATCATCACGCTCAACCTGATGCACGAGATTGTGACCGGAAAATTGAGCGTGGAGGACGCGAGGAAAGTATACGCCGATACCGTTATGGCATACATGATCGGACGCCCCGCTCCATACGCGGAACGGCTTCAGTTCCCGATTCCAAGCGGCGGAACCGAGGATCTGGATGAAGGAATGGGCGTAGCGCCAATGGTGAGGTAGGCTGCCGGAAAAGTGAAGGATATAGTAACCGGGAAAGATTCTTAGGGCTCTGGCATGGTCACTATTGAATCTGCAGGAAGAGGGGTTTGAAGTCCAATGGTACGAAAACGTACGCTAAGGAGCATACATGTCCCCCGATGCTTGGTTCAGTGGCCTGAGCTGCCCTTTCATGATTTGCTCAGTCAAAGTGAAAGAATAGTGGCCGAGCACGTTAAAATGACCGTGCACTAGGGGCGACAGCCTAGCTTCATCTTCTTCTCTGATGTTCATGGACTGCTCTTGCAAGTAATCTAGTGCGGCCTGCATGTACATGGTATTCCACAAAACCACCGCATTAGTCACGAGCCCTAACGCGCCAAGCTGATCTTCTTGACCTTCACGGTATCGTTTACGAATTTCTCCTCGCTGTCCGTAACAGATTGTTCGTGCAACACTATGTCGACCTTCGCCGCGATTTAGCTGGTTCAATATTCGACGACGGTAGTCCTCGTCATCGATGTAATTTAGCAGGTGCAATGTTTTATTGATTCGCCCCACCTCGATAATTGCCTGGGCCAGGCTGGAAGGTCGCTCACTTTTTAACAGTGAGCGAATGAGCTCCGACGCTCGTACAGTTCCTAGTTTCAGCGACCCGGCGATTCGCAACATATCATCCCAGTGCTGCTCTACCCGATGGGTATTTACGCAGCCACGCGCTAAATCATTGAGGGCACCATAATCGGCGCCTTTATCGACTCGCCAAAAAACAGCTTCACCTGCATCCGCCAGCCGCGGTGAAAATTGATATCCGAGCAGCCAAAACAGGCCGAAAACCATATCACTAGCGCCAGTGGTGTCCGTCATGATTTCAGTAGGATTTAAGCCGGTTTGCTGCTCCAACAATCCTTCTAGCACAAAGATGGAATCACGCAAGGTGCCAGGGATCACAATGCCATGAAACCCAGAATACTGATCTGAGACAAAGTTGTACCACGTGATGCCTCGACTGGATCTAAAGTATTTCGGGTTAGGTCCAGCATTAATAGTACGCACTGGCGTCACGAAACGCATGCCATCCGCTGAGGCGACGTCTCCTCCGCCCCATTTTTTAGCCAGCGAGAGAGTCGCCTGATGGTCTACCAGCCGCGCGTTTGCTTTGACAAGCGTTTCTGCGCGGATATAATTTTGTTTCACCCAACTTAAACGGTGACGAGTAAGAGCTGGCACATTGTGCTTGATTAACGGCTCAAGGCCAATATTGCAGGCTTCTGCCAGCAGCACTGCACAAACGCTGAGAGATAAATCATCAACCCGAGCATTGGATTCACTAACATGTGTAAACTCATCAGCAAATTCTGTGTGCGCATCAATCTCCAGTATCAACTCAGTGAGATCAATCTTAGGCAGCAATCCGGTGACCTGTTCACTGAGTAGAGTTAGGCTAGGCGGCTCATCAAGCTTGTCGAGATTGGTAATCGTTAAAGCGGTATGCTTACCAGAATTGTCGATTCTGACAGCATCATTTTTATCAAACCTGGCGGCAACTTGTCTGTAAGCCGCATCTAGTTGCTGCGTTAGTCTAATGATTGCAGTATCAGGCGATACGGGGTGACCCAGCGATCGGCAAACTTGTATTTTATTGGCCTTCCAATCGGCACCTTTAAGCAATTTTGCGCGTGGATCACTCCAGCGGTCGCTGTTTTCAACATACACGTCCCGCCGCCTTAAGCTATCTTGCAGCTTGCCAAGAAAGCACAGCGTATAACCTCGCTTGGTCACTTGGTTTTCTGCGTCGAAAACTACGCGTTTCCAGGAGTTGGTGATAATGCCGAGTGGCGGATTGTCTAAGATCTGATTACGTAATGCACCAATGTTCGCAAGGTAATTTAGTGCATCAATCGTCGCTATCCCTGCCGGCGCGGCCTTGAACTGTACGCTAGTGAATAACTTTGGCAGAAAGCGCCTGACCCTTCCGTATTGCTCCAGCAATTCATTGTGAAATTGATCGTCAGGAGGCCTGGCTAGAGAGTTCACGGTAGCTATGGATTCCGCCAGGTGCTGTTTAGGAAACTGGATGAAAATTGCTTTGCGCAATTCTTCGTCTGCTGTTTCTTCATCCAAGAGCAATGCGCACACAGCTGCCAGCGTTAGTGCGGACCTGTCCAAGTCTTTCAGTGTACGTAAACGGTTCTTTCGACCTATATTTTTAGCATCCCTCGCAATTTCGGTGATGAGCATATCAAGAACGTCGAGTGAATCATCAAGCGCGACAGTTTCATAAACTTTTGCGAAGGCCAACAATATAGCTGTACGTTTATTTTCTGGCATCCTTGCTATTTTATGCATGGAGATCACACCGGCGTGCCGCGCCAGATTTTTCAGACGTACCGGCGGTATATGGGAAAAATCGATTTCATGAATGCCAAAGGCTCGCAGATCCAGATAGCGTTGAACGGAGAGATTAAATGCTGGGCCGCTAATCGTTGTAGGGCCTTTGCGAAAACGATCAAACCCTGATGTGCGCTGTCCGTCAGGTACCTGGAGAAGAGTTTCAAGGTTTGCCTTTTGTTCGCGGTTAGGTAACGATGATAGGCATCGCCAGAGTCGATTATCTGATCGCTCCCGAATTTCAGAAATAAGACGTGATAAAGTCGTTGCGCCAGGTAATAGCACTTTATGTTGAATCAGCCAGGCTGTCGAAAAGTCGAACATCAAGCTGGGTCTTTCGCTGCTGATCCAAGCACGGGTATAGAGCATACGACTAAGACGAAACGTCCAGTGTGGATCGCTAAATTCACTGTAGCCATAGTGCCTGCGAATCAGAGCAGTATGTTCACGCTTGGTCGTTTCTCTTTGCGCATAATCAGCCAGTACCGCAACATTTTTTACCGCGAGCTGCCGTCCCACAAACGCCTGAGCATTGGTGGGTATCCGGGACACATCCGACAGAAACGTTCCTAAAAATCGAACAGTTGTCAATTGGAGCGCAAAACCAAGTTTGTTTTTGTCGCCACGTCGGTTCGCTATGAATGCCAGATCTGATTCATCGAGGTGAAAGTAACGCGACAGTTGAACCTCGTTGGGTTCACAGGAGTATTGGCCATACTGGGCTTTCTGCTCCGTTGTTAGAAAATCTACAGACATCGATTCCCCCAAAGGTCAGTGGCAATATCTAAAAAAGTAGATTTCGGAGTGTCTACGATATTATAAATTAGTAGACATACCTATCAGCCCTTAATATAATGTCTATTATATCGTTTTTGTCTATATTAGTGGACAGTTGTTCTATTAATCGATTAAGGGGACAGTTTTTAGCTTATGAGACTCTTTGGTTATGCTCGAGTATCCACGAGCCAGCAATCTCTCGATATTCAGATCAAAGCACTCAGAGAAGCAGGAGTTGAGATGAATCGTATTTTTTCTGACAAAGCTTCAGGCAGTCATGTTAATCGCGATGGATTGAGCTTGCTGCGGATTAAAGTCGAACAAGGCGATGTTATTCTGGTAAAGAAACTGGATCGTCTTGGTCGAGATACAGCCGATATGATCGCTTTGATTAAAGAGTTCGATAACCTGGGTGTTGCCATTCGTTTTTTAGACGACGGCATCAGTACTGAAGGTTCAATGGGTAAAATGGTTGTCACGATTTTGTCTGCTGTCGCTCAAGCAGAACGCCAACGGATCCTTGAGCGAACTAATGAAGGTCGGGAAGAAGCTAAAATCAGGGGAGTAAAATTTGGTCGGAAACGGACTGTTGATAGAGAAAAAGCACTGCATATGAACGATAAGGGTGTTGGCGCTACTGATATTGCTAGAAACCTTGGAATAGGGAGATCAACAGTCTATAAAATACTCAAAGAATCTGATGCCATTTGAAAATACGGAGCCTTAGCGTACGTTTCCGTACCGTTGGACTTCAGACCCCCAGTAGAGCGGGTTGATATGCGTCGTGGTATTGATGGTTTGTCGATGCTGGTGCAAGAGTCTCTGGCGCATGCGCCCTGCGCAGGTTCAGCTTTTGTGTTTTGCAATCGTGCCGGAAATCGCATCAAGGTGTTGTTGTGGGATGGCACCGGCGTGTGGTTGTGCCAGCGCCGTTTACATCAGGGTAAATTTGTTTGGCCAAAGTCAGATGAGCGCTGTTTTGTATTGACGCCAGCACAGTGGAATTGGTTGGTAGCCGGTGTTAATTGGCAGCGATTATCGGCGTTGCCACCTGCACATTTAAAGGTTTGAAAGATAGTTAAAGCATCTATTTATCAGTGTTTTAGTGGGTCATGCGGTATAATTAGCAGCATGAATGCACTCGCCAAATTGGACCAATTGAACCTTGATGCGGATACTAAAATCCAGATTCAAATGCTGTTTGAGCAGTCACAAAAAGAGATTCATTCTCAGCAACTCAAAATTCAAGCATTAACTATGGAGCTGGCCTATTTGCGCCGGAACCTATTTGGCAAAAAGAGCGAGTCGTTATCTGCACACTCCGATTTGTTCGAGGAAACCTTACAAACTGATCTGGCGGCGGTACATGCCGAAATCGAACAGCTCGACCCATCAGCAAAAGCCGATCCGGCCAAATCAACACGTTCCCGCGCTGGCCGCCAGCCGTTACCAGAACACCTGCCACGTATTGAACACCGTCACGAGCCTGAGTCCTGTCAATGCGATCAGTGTGGCCAGAATCTGGTCAAAATCGGTGAAGATGTTAGCGAACAGTTGGATGTGGAGCCAGCAAAATTCTTCGTTCACCGTCACATCCGCCCACAATATGCCTGCAAGACCTGTGAAAACGTTACCGCCGCACCTATCCCGCCAGCCATTATAGAGGGTGGCATGGCCGCGCCCGGTCTACTGAGTTGGGTACTGACAAGCAAATACCTGAATCATCTCCCGCTCTATCGCTTAGAACAGATTGCCGTGCGTGAGCAAGTTACGCTATCACGTTCCACCCTGGCGGAATGGGTCGGTCGTGGCGGTGTTGCTTTGCAACCTTTAGCAGACCGGCTGACATGGCACCTGTTGCAAGGCAACACGCTGCATGCCGATGAAACACCAGTCGCACAACTTGACCCCGGCAAAGGCAAGACTCGCAAGGCCTACTTGTGGGCCTATCGCAGCAACGACCTGGAGCCTGGGCCGCGCATCATCGTGTTCGACTATCAAGTCGGTCGCAGTGGCCGGCATGCGCAAAGCTTCCTGGAAGATTGGCGAGGTCATTTGCTGGTCGACGACTATGGTGGCTACAAAGCCCTGTTCTCTGGAAAGCAGGCAAACCCATATATTGAATTGGCTTGTTGGGCACACGCACGGCGTAAATTCTTCGATTTGCACAAGGCAAATGACAGTCCGATGGCTTTTGCAGCGTTACAACGCATTGGAAACCTATATGCAATTGAAGCAGAAGGTAAAGACCTGACTATCGAAGACCGCCAACAACTACGAGAAGAAAAAAGCCTGCCCGAGTTGAAAGCATTACATGGCTGGCTGGTGCAAACCCGCGCTCAAACAGCAAATGGCGGTGGCTCCGCCAAAGCCTTGGATTACACACTGAAACGTTGGGCCAGCTTGATTCGCTATGCGCAGACCGGACACCTGCCAATTGACAACAATCCCGTAGAAAACGTCATTCGACCCATCGCGATTGGTAAAAAGAACTGGTTGTTCACCGGCTCTGAACGTGCCGGTCAACGTGCAGCAACCATTCAAACTTTATTCGGCACGGCCCAACTCAACGGCCTGAACCCTTCTGCCTGGCTTAAAGATACGCTCATCAAACTACCCACTTGGCCTAATAGTCGAATTGACGAATTGCTGCCGTTGTCACCTGAGTTTATTGAAACGCTAAAGTAGATGAATTGATAGAGATAGATGGTGGCGTTGGACGCTTACGCTGATTCTTTTCTTCGACGTGCCATAAAACCGACAAAGCTTAAGCCTGCCAGCAGCATAGCGTAGGTTTCTGGCTCAGGAACAGGAGCATAAATCACATCAACTTGCCCAATTACGTAGTCTCCTCCTACTCCAAATCCGTTGAAGGACACTTTATTTAAGCCGCTTATAAATAAGCCAGTAATATCAAAAGAGATAAATTCAGGCCCAGGATCTATATATCCATGATCTGCAATAAAGTTTCCTACGTTGGTGTCATTAAAAAAAACAGACACGTCAACATCAGGGCTGTTCCATAATCCATATTTAACATCTATATGACTAGGTAAAGAGTTTGATGGAAGATCAAAAGGAGGAAAACCAAGGAACACCTCATAAAGCCCCCCACCAGCAATTACATTGTTTCCAAGATCACCTGTTGATACAGTATCAGCCACTGCATTAACTGAATTAATAGACATGCATAGAAATAAACAACACATAATTTTTTTCATTATTTTTACCCTAATATTTTTACACTCAAACAACCACATAAAATCAATATAGCAAAGCAATTTGCTTATTTATATAGTACACCACTCCTATTATTTATAGTAAGCATGTACTATTGACTCGTCCATCAAAAAGTATCCTGATCAGATAAAACCAGACACATTCCTAAGTTCTATAAATTAATAATATGTTTATTTCCCAGTTACCAGTTTTATCCGACTTGGTGAGGTACTTACTCCAGCTAACTCGCTATTAATCTGTGATTCTGAAAAAAGGAGCTGCCTAGCAGGCCCAACTTCTCGTTGCGTAGTTAATGGATTGGGATTAATTACTACTATGTCCTCCGCCCTCAGTTCCTCCTCTCGAATATCGTCGATAATGGACTTCACTAGAAAGGCTGTTTGTTCCGCCGGGTTGTCAAAGCGATGAAACTGAATTAAGTCATCAGGAAGAGAATGCTCTTCCAGAAACAGTGGTGAACTATCCGAATTCCGTGAGAGAGTTACATTCTCCCCACCGCGAAGCTCTCCTTCTTCAACGGTATAACCCACATCCGTCCAGATATTGCTTTGATCGAAGAACTGAACCAATCCTTTTTCTCGGTATATGCCAAAACCCAGAGCATGTGCAGTCGCAAGCAGCGGCCGTGAGTTTCGATAGCATTTCTCAAGGATGGGTAAATTCCAACAAAGGTACGTAATGCGTCATTCGTTCTTAAGATTGCTTATTTTTCTCGTTAGAATCCTTCACATACGCATAAAGTGTTGGTTTCGAGATATTCATCATTTCGCAGATTGTTTTGATCGGTAGCTTCTTTTCTTGATACAGTTCAACCGTCAACTGGCGTTTAGTGGTATCTAGCGATTTAGGTCGACCGCCTTTGCGGCCCCTAGCACGAGCTGCTGCAAGCCCTGCACGCGTACGATCTTCGATCAGATTACGCTCAAACTCTGCTAAAGCACCAAAGATGTGAAAGATTAACTTTCCGCTACTTGATCGAGTATCGATTGATTCTTCAAGGCTCCGAAAGCTTACACCCCATTGCTCCAGACGATTAACCCATTCAATTAAATCTTTCAGAGAACGACCCAAACGATCTAATCGCCAAACTACCAATGTATCACCTTTACGTAGTAATTCACTGAGCTGTGTCAGACCAGAGCGTTCAGTTTTAACTCCACTAACCTTATCTACAATTATTTTCTCACACCCTGCCGCTTTGAGGGCATCTTCCTGTAAATCAGACTTTTGATCATCCGTCGATACTCGTGCATAACCGATCAGCATGGCAAATAAGTAAAGAAACTCATTATATAGCACATTATTGTTTACCTTGATTTCTTTACCGGGTATATTACCTAAAATCCCGCTATTTAGGAAACAAATAATGATTTTTTGAGCAAGTAAAACAAACCACCGTTTTCTTTACCTCAGCAAGGAGGTCATCATGCCGCGAATGCGTATTCTCAATACTGTTGAACGGTACGATTTTGATTTTCCACCGACATTTAACTCCCTTCAACGTAAAAAGTACTTTTATTTCTCTGACACTCTTTATCACATGGTATCAGGCTTGCGATCGCCGGCACATCAGGTCGGATTTCTGATTAGCTGCGGTTATTTTCTAGCGACTAAAAAATTTTTTGCAGCTAACGAGTTTAGAGCGGTTGATGTTGAATATGTTACCCAAAAACTGGGATTGCCAGATGTATTGGTTAATTTGCATGAATACAATGATCGTACTCGTCAGAAACATCAACAGACCATACTCAAGTATTACGGTTATCAAGCTTTTAGCAGCCAAGCCAAAGCATTTTTAAACGAAGAAATTAATATTATGGTACGTTCTCAGTTAAAGCCTCGTTTGATCTTCTGGCGCTGCATTGATTTGCTGATACGGGAAAAGGTGCAGTTGCCGGGTTGTTTCACTTTGACTGATTTAATTACAGCAGTGATCAATCGACGTAAAGATCAATTAGTAAACATCATTCAACAACAACTATCCTCAGAAGCTAAACAAGCATTGGAAGCCCTGTTTGAGCAAACCCCTGTATTCGGTGAACAACACCCAGGAGCAACTTCGGCTTATCGACTGACTCTGCTAAAAAAATTGTCGCAATCAGCACGTCCAGCAAAAATCAAAGAACGCGTTGTTGACTTGGTGTTGATTGGAGAATTGTATGGCCAGTTCCAATCGACCCTGCGAGCACTGGACTTAAACCGTGATGGAATCCGTTATTACGCCAATAGTGTGTTGAAATCAGAAATCTTTCAGATCACCCGACGGCGTGATGAAGACCGTTATTTGCATTTGTTGGCGTTTATTGCTCACCAGTATTATCGTCTGCAAGATAATCTAGTTGATGTGTTACTAAACAGCATTAAGAGCTATCAAAACGGCGCTCAGCGTGAGCATAAAGAACAGCGTTATGCACAACGGGTAGAGCGCAATCAGGTGGTAAATAAATTGCTGCGCTACATCAATAGCAATTGGCTGAGCTTAGTATCAGAGATTCAGACCGTCATACAGGATGAAGCGCTGACCGATGCGGAAAAAGTGAATCGGATCGAAGCATTATTACCCAAAGATCAACAAGACTTGATAAATCTACGGGATAAGTTGGTAACACAGTTAAATGAGGATGACTATTACCAAATTCTTGAAGCGCGTTCTCTGCGTTTGCAAAACCGTGTCAGTCCGATTCTCAAAGTGCTCACATTTCAGTGCGAACCGGCAGCGCAAGGATTGCTGGCAGCCTTGAATCACTTTAGAAACAATGACGGCCGCATTGATAAAACTGCACCGGTTTCATTTCTGACTGAGGAGGAATATACAGCAGTCACAACTGGTGAGCGCTTTCGCGTGTCGTTATACAAAGCATTTTTGTTTCTACATGTGCAAAATGGCATAAAATCCGGCACTGTAAATTTACATCATTCTTATAAATATCGTCCACTGGACGATTATTTGATCAGCAAGGGTCGCTGGCAACAAGAGAAATACATTCTGCTGGAACGAGCGGGACTACTAGATTTTGTTGATTCTGAGCAAGTACTGAAGCAATTAGATGAAGCGCTATTGCAGCAATACCAAGTGACTAATCAGCATATCGCAACCGGTGACAATACTTTGGTCAGTTTCGATGCTAAGGGACGTTTTCAGTTAAAAACGCCACAAAAAGAATCACATGGTGCAGATGCAGAGCCGCTACGCAATTTTTTTCCTGAACGACAATATGTGTCATTACTGGAAGTAATGGCTACTGTCGATCGTTATAGTGGTTTTTTGAACGAATTCCAACATTGGCAACAGCGCTATCACCATCAGCGTCCAAAAAAGCAGACTTTTTTTGCCGGTATCATCGGTCTGGGTTGCGAGATTGGCACACCGAAAATGGCCCGCATCTCACAGGCGATCAATGAATCGGAGCTGGAGCGCACAGTTAATTGGTTTTTCTCACTTGAGGGTACTCGTGCTGCCAATGATCGTGTTGTGGCATTGATTGATCAGATGGGATTACCCAATTGTTATCGACGTACTCCCGATCAGCTGCATACGTCCAGTGATGGCCAGAAATTTGAGGTTTTAAATGATTCTTTGAATGCCAGCTATTCATTCAAGTATGCCGGAAAAGATCTAGCCAGCAGTGTCTATAGCTTTATTGATGAGCGTAATATCTTATGGTATTCCACCGTATTCAGTGCCGCTGAGCGGGAAAGTGCTTTTGTTATCGACGGTTTGATGCACAATGATGTCATTAAAAGTGATATTCATTCTACTGATACTCATGGTTACAGCGAGGTTATTTTTGGCGCAACACATTTGCTGGAATTTTCTTATGCTCCGAGAATCAAGAACCTGAAGAAACAGCAGCTGTATCTGTTTAAAAATCATCGGCACATTGATCGTTCAAACTGGAAGATTCAACCATCAGGCTATATTGATACTGATCTGATTATCCGCCATTGGGATGATATTTTACGAATGATTACAACAATTAAACTCAAAGAAACTACTGCATCAGACATATTCAGACGACTAAATTCCTATTCCAAGCAACACACCTTGTACAAAGCACTCAAAGCATTTGGTCAGATCATTAAATCGCTGTTCATCTTGCGATACATTGATGATGTAGCTCTACGCCAAGCCATTGAGAAACAGCTGAACAAGATCGAGCATTCTCACAAATTCACCCGTGCAGTATCGGTAGGCAATCCTCGAGAGCTGATTGAGACTGAGAAGCAAGAGCAAGAAGTCGCAGAAAGTTGCAAGCGGTTGATTAAAAACTGCATCATTTGCTGGAATTATCTGTACTTAATTCAGAAACTATCTGACACGAATGATCCTGCGTATAAAACCGCGCTGCAAGAGGCACTGGCAAACGGTTCTATTATTACTTGGTTACATATTAATTTGCTGGGAGTATACGATTTCTCAGAGGAAAAACTGCAAGATACGGTAGGTATTCAAATGCCAAAACTAGCACTTGAAGCAGAGGTAAAGTAAAAAAGGAGGCAAACAGTGAATGACGCATTACGTACCTTTGTTGGAATTTACCCAAGGATAATGTCTTGCTTGGGAATTGCTCCTTCTTCTGTGTTAAGGACAACATTTGGATTCCCCTTATCATCAACACCGAATAGCTCTTCAGGCTGCAAAACAGATGAGCCTGTCAAAGACTGCAATTCATCGTAGGCATACACCATTCTTTTTGGCGCTTTTAAGAATCTATAGCACAGCCGTAAAAACTCAGCGGGTAAGTCCTGCGCCTCATCCACCAACATCAGATCATAAATCGCTGAGGCATCATTAACAGGCTTGAGAGCTTCGCCACATGCGCCAGCGAACTCATTTCTTTCACCAAAACTACGTCTCGCCGCCGAGAAATCATAGAAGTCGATCTCATGAATTCGGCAATATTTATGGTAGATACCGTCTCGCTCCTTATCTCCTGGAGCACCCCACGCATTCAATATGTCGATATTTTCCCAGTCAGGCTCAGCTCCAGTCTGTTCAATTGTGAAGTTGTTAATTAAGCGCTTGAACTGTTCTTTCAGAGAGCGAGTATTAAAGGTTACCCCGATTCTCCAGTCTGGATTTTGCATATGCAAATATGCAACCTTTAACGCAAGAACAATAGTTTTTCCAGAACCCGCCAAGCCACGAATTCTTTGCACTCCCTCAACTGTTTCTATAACGGCTTGGGATTGGTGTTGATCGAGGTTAGCAATAGATTCTTCAATACGCTTAAGTCGAGCCCCCCGCTAATCTTTTTTCTTTGGTTCACGTCTTAGCTTGCCAGCGCGAATTGAGGTTACAACTTGTACCGCAGCTAATAGATTTTTGAATACTTGATAGTCGCACTGCCACTTAAATTGGCTTATAGTTTTTTCAAGCGAGCTCTGATTTGCTATGTAATAGGGATCTTCTACTATGGGGGTAGTAGGTTTTGCTGGTGCGTATGTAACAACCTGAATATCAAACTTCAGTTCACGCCCGACTTTTAGTCCTGGGTGTGGTTTCAATCGAACATCTAGCATTGAGGCTATATCATCTTGTCGGTTCTGAAACTCACCAAGCTCAGTTCCCTCAACAAGATCAAAGGCAATCAGTCCGACCTTATCGGACACCAGCAACGCATCAAGCTTAAGTGCGCCAGTAGGTGAACCAATAATAGGGTAGCCCAGATAAAGGTACCCAGAGAGTTCCGAAATTGAAGATAGTTTGTCTGCTAACGCCCTAGATGACTCTGGCTTTTCTCTCGCAGACCCCCAAACGACATTAAGCATGTTTATTTTCCGTCCTCAAGTTGGCTTAAGGATAATTCGTGGATGATGTGCAATACTACTCGATGGAGTGGCGCAGTGTCATTAGCTGGCGTGAATTCCCCTATAGGGTGGCCGTAAGGATTCTTTCGTAAATGAGTAACATCTCTACAATTTATTGAAAAATGTAATTATCTGCGATGTAGGGGTAGTTACCTCATAGCTGTAAAAACCGCCACTTCTCCAGGCTATAAAATTGATTCAATATCACGACTGCTGTGTAGCACTCGTATAACTTCAATACCTGGTTGACTAGGTCGATAGAAGATTAAATAATTATCGACAGGGAACTTATAAAGACCGAAGTATTCTTCACGTTTAACGCCTAATTTTGGATTAGCAGCCAAAAGCTCGCAATGTTTTTTTATGATTAATAAATAATCAGTTGCTACTTTTGGATTATCTCGTGAAATGAAATCATGAATCTCCTGTAAATCACTTTTGGCAAGTGCTGTAAACCGAACGCCTTTCATTCAGATTTTATTTCAATGTTAAATCATTAAATACAGTTTCTATATCTAACAAAATTTCTTGGTCTGCTTGTTCTATGCCTGCCTTTAAATCTGCCTGTAGTGCTTTTAACTTAAACTGCTGGAAAGCAGCATATTCATGCTCAGAAATTAATACTGCTATCGGTCGACCTTTTTTCTCAATAATGACAGGTGTACGCTGTGCCGTATCGAGTAATGCACCAAAATGCGTTTTGGCTTCTGTTGAAGCAATCGTCACCATAAATTTCTCCTAAAATAGTTAATACATCTATTCTAATTATAATGACTATTACAATCAAATTGATTAAATGTTAGAAAATTCTAAATATAGTCTTATTTTTTTCATTCACTCTACTATTGATAAAATATGTTATCAATAGTAGAGTGTTGCTGCAATTCAGGAAGGTTGAAATATTTTTTGCTTTATAAATTTCATTGAGTAGGATATTAT
>Ga0209792_1000401_pt1 | contig 33128 bp, 30 predicted proteins | sample EBPBio142005_DNA_FD_185860 | JGI IMG/M metagenome (GOLD analysis project Ga0209792, IMG submission 185860) | Wastewater treatment Type I Accumulibacter community from EBPR Bioreactor in Madison, WI, USA - Reactor 1_6/14/2005_ DNA (SPAdes)... | ecosystem: Engineered > Bioreactor > EBPR >... | reverse complement strand
TCGGCGACATGGAGGCGCAGGTGGCGGCCGCGCGCATCGGCGCGGAACGTTACGCGGCGCTGCTCGACCAGTACGGCCTCGATACCGTCACGGGCGCTTATGAAGACCTGCTCGACTATTCCGAGCACCTCATGCGCGATGCGATCGCGCGTATCCCCGACGGCAGCTACAACGCCCGCACCCATATCGACGGCTATCTGGACAGTCCCGACCCGTCTCTCAAGGAATTGCCGATCGAGGTCACGCTGACGGTCAAGGGATCGGAAATCCATGTCGACCTGACCGGCACCGCGCCGCAGACCCCCAACAAGCCGATCAATATGCCTCTGGTCGGCACGGTAGACTGCGCGGTCTGGCTGACGCTCCGCTCGATCCTGCTCGACAGCGATATCTACGGGCCGATCCCGCAGAACAGCGGTCTGACGCGGCCGATCACGATCTATGCGCCGGAAGGTTGCCTCGCCAATCCGATCTTCCCGGCCCCGGTCATCGCCCGCTTCTGCCCTGGCAACGCGGTTGCCGACACCGTCATGAAGGCGATCGCGCCCGCCGTGCCCAGGCAGGTGAGCGCCGGCATCGGCAATCTGCGCGTCATGGCCTTCAGCGGCGTGTCCAAGGGCGCGCCCTGGGTGCACATGGAGATCATGGAGGGGTCCTACGGCGGCCGCCATGGCAAGGACGGCATGGACGCGGTCGACACGCTCTATGCGAACACGCGCAACAATCCGATCGAGGATATCGAATCTCACCTGCCGCTGCGGGTGCTGAACTACGAACTGCGCGAGGACGTGGCCGGCGCCGGCGCGTCGCGCGGCGGCATCGGTTCGATCCGTTCTTTCGAACTGCTCGAAGACGGCGCGGTGTCGATCGAGGGCGACGGCCAGCGTTTCAATCCCTGGGGTTTCCTCGGCGGGAACGATGGGTCGCCGGCACGCGTGCAACTGGTGCGCAAGTCGGGTGGCGCCGAAGACCTGCCGTCCAAGCTGCCCTATCGCCATCTGATGAAAGGCGACCGCATCACCGCCCATGGCCCTTGCGGCGGCGGTTATGGAAATCCGCTGGAGCGTAATCCGGAGGATGTGCTGGACGACGTGCTGGACGGGCTGATCGGCGTAGAAGCCGCCCGCCAGGACTATGGCGTCGTCATCAAGAACGACCGCGTCGACGCGGCGGCGACCCGAAACCTAAGGGGAGCCTGAGGGAATTTCACCGTCATTCCATAGGAGAACGAGATGACGCGCTTCACCAAGAGAACAGGTTTGACGACCGCGCTGCTGCTGGCGGCGCTGTGGCCCGCGGCGGCGCAGGACGGCGTCGCCAAGGCCCAGGCCAATCTTGCCGCCTATTCGGGCATTCCGACGTTCACCGCGCCCGGCGAAGCCTTCGACGCCAAGACCTGCATGGCCGGCAAAAAGATCTTCACCATTCCGGCGTCGAGCTCGATCCCCTTCATCAAGACGATCAGCGACCACAAGGGCAAGCTGGCCGCAGAACTCGGCTTCGAACACATGGAATGGGAGAACCAGGGCAATCCCACCCAGTGGATCCAGGGTATCGACCACGCCGCGAACAACGGGTTCAACCTCGTCAGCCTGCTGGCCGGCGCCGACCCGCGCTTCTTCGAACCCCAGGTGGCGCAGGCTCAGGCCAAGGGCCTCAAGGTGGTGACGTCCCACCTGACCGGACTGGAGCAGGATGCGCCGGCGGGCGTCGATGCGGCGACCGCGATCGACTACAAGAAGGCCGGCGAACTGATGGCCGACTGGACCATCGCCAAGACCGGCGGCAAGACCAATGCGCTCGTTCTGGTCTCGAACGAAGCGTTGTCGACGGACTCGATCGTCAGCGGTTTGACCGAGGCGTTCAAGAACAATTGCCCGGATTGCAAATACGAGATCGTCAACGTGCCGATCGTCGAATGGGCGACCAAGATCCAGCCGACCGTGGCCGCGGCGCTGCAGGCGAACAGCGAGTTGAACTACGTCATCCCGATCTATGACAGCATGTCGTCCTTCGTGACGCCGGCCATCGCGATCGCCGGCCGCCGCGATACGGTCAAGGTGGCGACCTTCAACGGCACGCCGTTCGTCCTCGACCTGATCCGCGCCGGGGATGTCGAGATGGATATCGGCGAGAACCTCGACTGGATCGCGCATGCGATGCTGGACGCCGAGATGCGCCTGCTGTGCGGCCTGCCGGCGATCCGCGACTCGAAGGTGCCGCTCCGCACGTTCGACGCGGCCAATATCGCCGAGGTCGGCGATCCCGCCGATCCGGCCAAGGGTTACGGCGACGCCTATGTCGAGGGCTTCCGGAAGCTCTGGAAAGTGGCGCAGTGAGCCAAGCACAGCCCCCACGTCTGGCTATTCGGGGGCTGACCAAGTCCTTTGGCGGGGTCCGCGCGCTATCCGGCGCGGACCTCACCATCATGCCGGGCGAGATTCTCGGGCTGCTCGGCAAGAACGGGTCGGGCAAATCGACCCTCATCAAGATCCTGTCCGGCTTCCACAAGCCGGATGAGGGGACGCTGGAGATCGACGGCAGGCCGGTGGCGCTGCCGATCCCGCTTGGCCGAAGCGAGACGTTCGGGCTCTCCTTCGTGCATCAGAATTTGGGGCTGCTCCCCGAGGCGACCGTTCTGGAAAACCTGATCGCCGGGGATCATGAGCGGGTCTCGCCATGGTTCATCAACTGGAACGCCGAGGCGGCGCGGGCACGTGGGCTTTTCGAGGAGCAGCAGCTCGATCTCGATCCGTGGGCAGTGGTCGCCGACCTGTCGCCGGTGAAACGGGCGCAGCTTGCCATCGTGCGCGCCGCCGATCGCGTGAGGGCGCATCGCGAGCATTCGTCGCCGGGCATCCTGATCCTCGACGAGCCGACCCCGTTCCTGCCGATCGAGGATGTGCGTGAGTTGTTCGCGATGATGCGCCGGCTCACGCAGTCCGGTGTCAGCATCGTCTTCGTGTCGCACGACATCGACGAGGTGATGGAAATCACCGACCGGGCGACGGTGCTGCGCGACGGCGCGGTTGTGGCGAGCTTCGAGACGGCGGCGTCCGAGCGGTCGCGCATCGCCGAGGCCATCGTCGGCCATTCGGTAACGCAGGGCCGGGTCGTCGGCGATAGTCCGGCGGGCGATGTGGTGGCGCGTGTGGAAGGCCTTGCGGGCGCCATCCTCAAACCGCTCGACCTGGAAGTCAGGCCGGGCGAAATCCTCGGCCTGACCGGGCTGATCGGATCCGGTTACGACGAGGTACCGTATCTCTTGTCCGGCGCGCAGGCCGCGAGCGCCGGCCGGCTGACGCTGGCAAGCCGGACCTATGATCTGACGACGCTGAAGCCCGCGCAGGCGATCGACGCCGGCATCGTCTTCATTCCCGCCGATCGGCAGAAGGCGGGGCTGTCACTGGATTTGAGCCTGACGGAAAACGCCATGCTGCCGCTCGCCGTGCGCGGCGAAGGCAGGTTCCGCCTCGACCATCGCCAGCGCGAGGAGACGACCGCCGGCCTGATGCGCCGCTTCGTCGTCAAGGCGCAGTCGCCGCGCCAGGCGGCGGCGGAACTGTCCGGCGGCAATCAGCAGAAGCTGCTTCTCGGCAAATGGCTTCAGCTTGGGCCGAAGCTCGCTCTGCTCGATGAGCCGACGCAGGGCATCGACATCGGCGCGCGGCGCGAAATCTACGATCGTCTGATGGAAGCCTGTGCCCGGGGCGCCGCCGTCATCTGCGCTTCGTCCGAATTCGAGCAACTGGAAATGATCGCGCACCGGGTGCTCGTTTTCGAGCGGGGACGCCTGAAGGCGGAACTCGTCGGCGGCGATGTCACGAAGTCCTCGATCGAACGGGCCTGCTACGGGGAAACAAAGCTTCATGCCTAATCTAGCCTACCAGTTCGAACGCTTCGGGCTGATCCTCGTCTGGCTCGCGGTGATCGCCCTGTTCGGCGCCATGCGGCCCGACACCTTTCTGACATGGTCGAACTTCTCGAGCATCTTCGGCTCCGAGGCGGTGCTGGTGATCGTGACGCTGGCGCTTCTGATCCCGCTGACCGCCGGCGACTTCGACCTGTCGGTGGCGCAGACCCTGACCTTCGTGTCGATGCTGACCGCGATCCTCAGCGCGCGGATGGGCGTGCCGCTCGGATACATCATTCCGATCGTGCTGCTCTGCGGCGCGCTCGTCGGCGTCGTGAACGGCCTCATCACGATCTACTTCCGCGTCCACTCGCTGATCGTGACGCTGGGCGTCGGCACGTTCCTGCACGGCATCACGCTGTGGATGAGCGACAGCCAGACGATCAGCGGCGTGTCACGCGCGCTGATGCAATATGTCATCATCCAGCGCCTGTTCGGCATTCCGATCAGCTTCTACTACGCGATCATCATCGCGGCGATCGTCTGGTATGTCCTGTCCTACACGGCGTTCGGACAGCAATTGCTGTTCACGGGCCGCGGCCGCGAGGTCGGCCGGCTGACGGGCGTCGCGGTCGGCCGCGTCCGCGTGGCCGCCTTCGTCGCGTCGGGCGTCATGGGTGCGATCGCCGGCATCCTCTATACGGGCACGACCGGCTCGGCCAACCCGAATTCCGGCACGGCGCTGCTGCTGCCGGCCTTCGCGGCGGCGTTCCTCGGGGCCACATGCATCAAGCCCGGCCGGTTCAACGCGTGGGGGTCGGTGATCGCGGTCTATTTCCTCGTGACCGGCATCAACGGGCTCTCGGTGCTCGGCTTCCGCACCTATGTGCACGATCTCTTCTACGGCGGCGCGCTGGTCGTCGCGGTCATGGTTTCGCAGCTCGTCAGCGGGCGCAAGGAGCGCGCACTCTGATGGGCGATCGTCGCAACTTTCCCGCCGGCCTGACGATCAATGCCGAGCGGCTCTGGTCGCGCCACATGGAGCTGGCCCGGATCGGCGCGATCGACGGCACGGGATCGTGCCGCCTCGCGATGACGCAGGAGGATTCCGAGGCGCGGGCGCTGTTCGCGTCGTGGTGCCGGCAGGCCGGCCTGGACATGCATCTGGACCGCGCGGGCAACATGTTCGCCATGCGGGCGGGCGCCGACAAGAGCCGCCTTCCGGTCGCGTCGGGGAGCCACCTCGACACGCAGCCGCATGGCGGGCGCTTCGACGGCATCTCCGGCGTCCTCGCGGCCCTCGAGGTGATCGAGTCGCTCAATGACCACGGCATCGAGACCGCCGCGCCGCTGGCGGTCGTCAACTGGACGAACGAGGAGGGCGTGCGCTACGCGCCCGGGCTGCTCGGATCGGCCTGGTATGCCGGCCTGATGGACGATGGCGGTCTGGCCGAGGTTCGGGCGGCCGACGGAACCCGCTTCGAGGACGAGGCGCGGCAGCGGGGCTGGCTGGGCGACAGTGCGCAAAAATTTCCGATCGGCGCATTCCTGGAACTGCATATCGAGCAGGGTCCGATCCTGGAGCGCGACCAGATCCAGATCGGCATCGTCACGTCGGTCCAGGGGCTGCGGTGGCTGGACATCGACGTCGTCGGCATCGACGCCCATGCCGGGACGACGCCGCTCGACCAGCGCAAGGATGCGCTGCTGACGGCGGCGCGGATGCTGGTGGCGCTGAACGAGGAGGGGCGCAAATGCGGCCCGGCGGCGCGAGTGAGCGTCGGGCATCTGCGGACGGCGACCGACGGTCCGAGCACGATCGTGGGACATGCCTCCTTCGTCCTCGACATCCGTCATCCGGACGCCGCGACGCTGGAGCGGCTGACATCGGACTGTGCGTCGGCGTGCAGGGCGATCGGTGATGCGTCCGGGTGCGAGGTCTCCGTCTCGGAGCGGATCGCGGTGCCGCCGACCCAGTTCGACAAGACATGCGTCGAAGCGCTGGAAAGGGCGGCGAGCGAGCAGGGCTATTCCCATCGGCAAATGGCGAGCGGCGCTCTGCATGACGCCGCCAACGTCGCCAAGATCGCGCCGACCGCGATGGTCTTCGTTCCATGCCGGGACGGGATGAGCCACAATGTCAACGAATACGCCTCGCCGGACGACCTGGCCGCCGGGGCCAATGTGCTGATGCGGGCGCTGCTCGAACTCGCGGGCTGAGCGGACGCCCCGGCTGCTCGATCGGGCTCACGCGCGGATTGCGAAACAGCGGGCGCGCGAAGGCGTCCCGCCCGCGAGATCGGGCAGAGGCTTGGGAACTGAAAATCGTCGCGATGATCGTTCGTCAGGACGTATCGTTGAGGACGACACGGCCTACCCCGCGCGCGGCGGAGCACAGGTGGAACCGGATTCCGATGACCATGGTGTGCGGCATTATGGGGCGGTCTCCCGTTCTCGCCGGGAAAGACAGTTCATCGATGAGCAGCGCCGCCATGATGCGGAAGCTGATGGCCAGGCGGATCAGGCCGCTTTGGCAGCATCCGTCCTCGCCGCTGTCGCATGGCGCGGGCATCTGAGCGCAAAATTCGTCCGTCGGATTCATGAACAGCGCGGACGCCGCAAGCTCCGCCTGCCGTAGAATCCAGAACAGGACCATACGAACAGGCAGGGAGCGGGCGACGGCGCATTCGGCGAGCGTGGCGAACGAGAGAAGCATCGCCACGATGCGCTTCAGCCTTTCGTCCTCCCGGTCATTTGTCCTGTAAGGGCACAACCCGCTCATCCGCGCGTCCTTTCAAGGCGCTATTGTCGGATGGCCGGCGGAGTTGTTGATAGATTCGGCGAGAAAATCGTGGAAGTGATTGATTTTGTTCAATCTGACCCCGAATTCTATCCACGCGGCAGCGGCTTGGCGCCTCTTCCTTCTCCCCGTTTACCGGGAGAAGGTGTCACGAAGTGACGGATGAGGGGCGGCATGGAATCATGAATATGGGGGCAATTTCCAAGGGCTGAACAGACGGGGATCAACCCAGACTTATCGGGGAAAAGGTCGGCGCGAACCTTCGAAGGGCGGCTTCCGCCCCTCAACCGCCCTTCGGGCACCTTCTCCCCGTAAACAGGGAGAAGGAACGGGCGCGTCGCCATCGACATCGGCAGCCGGCGCCGCCACTTTCAGTTTGACAACAAATGGCACGAAAGGTAGCGTATTTAATATGAGCACCAAATCTTCTAATAGAAGACATGACAAGGAAGGCGTGAGGCCGCTCAGCACGCCGCTCAAGACCCTTGAACTTCTCGATTATCTGGCGACCAAGCCGCAGAATGTCCGGATTTCCGAAGCTGCCAGCGAACTGGGAGCCGGCCGCGCGACCATCTATCAGCGGCTGGTGACGCTGGTCGAGGCGGGCTGGGTCGAGCAGCTTCCCGACACGAGCTTCCGGCTGAGCCTCAAGGCGGTGGGCATCGGCGGCGCGGCGCTCGAACAGGCCAATCTCGGCGAGCGTACCATTCCCTATCTCAAGGAACTGGCGGCGGCGTGCAATGAGACCGCATCGCTTGCCGTGCTTCAGGGCACGTCCCCCTACATCGTGCAGCGCGCGGAAGCCGGCGGCCTGCTGCAGGCAAGGCAGCCGGTGGGCAGTTCGTTCGCGCTCCACAGTTCGGCGTCGGGCTGCGTGCTCGTGGCCTTCGCCGACCCGCATACGCTCAAATATCTGAAGGCGAACGCCAAGAAGCTACCTGACGAGCGGACGCTCGAGGCGGCGCGGACGAACGGCTACGCCTTCTCCGAGGACGGGACCGACGTGCTGGCCGTGGCCGCGCCTGTGTTCGATCGCGGCGATAGCTGCATCGCGGCGCTGTCGCTGGTGGGCCCCACGGCCCGCATTCGGGGCGCAGCCCTGGTCGAGCCGCTGACGAAGATGGCCGTCAGGCTCTCCGCCGCTCTTCAGGGGCGCGACAGATAATCAACATATGGAATGCCGGGAATGAACATGGTGATCGATCGCAGGAGCAAAGACAGCGGGGCGCTGCGGTCGGTGTCGCTGCTGCGCGATCCCGCTGCGATCATGCGGCCGGAGCGCCTCGCCGCCATGCAGCCGTCGCGGATCAGCGCGTCGCGTTTCATCATTTCGCGCGCGGCCAAGGGCCGGTGGACGATCACGTGCAAGCATTTCAAGCTCGACGCGCTGGCGCGCGGAACGGCGGTCTACGAGATCGACGCCGGCGGCTGGATCCTGTCCTTCGTCGTCCATTCCTTCGAGCCGAAGAACGAGGGCCGCACCGGCCGCATCATCGGCACCGCCTGGGACATGATGGGGTCGCTGATCGACGGCCCGGTGACGCAGCATGACGTGGACCTGGTCGGGCAGGAAATGCCGCTGCTCTATCACGGCCGCGCCTCTCCGAGGACGCTGATCTGGTGCCGGTCGAATCGCAGCGGCCGCATCTTCGACACGACGATACAGGCGCTGGCCGAGGGCCGGCAGCCCGAGATCGGGCCGCTCAACGAAGCCGGCTATGTGATGCGCAATACCGGCCTCGACGGCAACGGAACCTTCGGCACTAGAAGCTTCCTGGCACTGGAGCCGAACCATCCTCTGCGGCCCTCGCTCAGCGCCCAGATGCTGACGGCCTACATGATGCGGGTGTTCGCGACCGACCTCGTCCACCATCTGGCGCGCGAGGCGGGCGGCGCGAAAGCGGTCGAACTGCGGCCCGACATCCTGCGTTATCTCGGCATCGGCAACGGCTCGGCGCTCGGCCTGATGTTCTATGTGAACAACCATCCGATGCTGGTCGACCGCTGGCTGCGGGCGCGCGAACGCGCCATCGCGCAGGCGAAGCTCAGCGCGTTTGCGCCGGGCGACGGCAAGCTGGACCTGCTGCTGAAGCTGATCGACAAGGCGATCGCCTATCGCCGCAACGACCGGACGATCTACAAGGACCTGACGCCGAGCAGCACGATCGCGGATGATCTGGCCGGCATCCGCAAGGATCTGGAACTGATGGGACGCCGCATCGCGGCGGGCGCGCTGCCGCTGGTCGATCTGTCGACGGCGATCGAGGGGCGCTATGTCGCCGACGCAGTCGAGACCTTCTACTCGATCCTGATCGAGCTGGTGCCGGATTTCGCCGACGAGCTGGTCGAGACGCTGGTGGCGGACGAGGAACTGGTCGGCCGGCCGGAAATGTCGGTCGCGCGGCTGCGCGAGATCATCCGCACCGACTATGCCTGGGCTTTCGCCATGGACCTCCAGTCGGAGCGGGCGCAGCGCTTCATCTGGTACAAGTCCGCCAATGCCGAGGAGCCGCGGCGCGGCATCCGCGCCGAAGCGCCCGACGCCTTCAATCTGGGCCTCGACCTGCCGCGGCTGGCGGTCGCGCTGGACGCGGACCTCGCAGAGGTTCCGGCCACCGAAAGCGTGGCGCGCTTCCTGTTCAGGCACCCGCATTACCGCCGGATCGCGGCGCGCATCCAGGCGCTGGCCGGCCTGCCCTATCACTCGCCGCATGCCGACATCATGAGCGAGGATTTCATTCCTGCGCATATCACCCGCCTGCTGAACGGGCCGATCCATGGCCTCGAAAAGACCGAGGACACGATGGGGCGTGTGCTGCGCGGCGTGCTGCTGCAGGGCGCCCCCCTGCCGCAGGATTTGGCGGACGGAACCGCCGATCCCTATTGGTATCATCCCGCGCCGGTGGAGGCCTGATCATGGAGGCTCCCTTCATCGATCCCATGAACGCGTCGCTGCGCGAGATCCGCATGGTGATCGAGCGGCTTGTGCAGTGGAAAGGCGTCGAGCCGGGCATGATCTTCTCGGTGACCGATTGCGGCCTCTATTCGGCGGCGCTCGGCCTGTCCGGGTTCGAAGGGCTGGAAGCGCAACTGGACAAGCTCTCGGCCGCGCCGGGAGCGATGCCCGTCATCATCGATGGCGAGGACACGCTGGTTGTCGATGCGCGGGGCAAGCATGCCTGGCTGATCGCCGAGGCCGTGCTGGACCTCGCCATTGACGGCCATCGCCGTGGCGGCAGCGGGACGGTGTCCGTGATCAATACGTCGGAGCCCGCCGAGCTCGCCGTCGTGTCGGCGATCGCGCAGAAGCATGGCCTGTCCGCGCGCGTCGCCGACAAGGGCGGCCGTATGGAGATCGCGGTCAGCGCCGGCGGCGCGGACAATTCAGTGCTCGACCGCGTACGCCGCGAAGGCGTGCCGGTGCGGCGCGACCTCTGGTTCCATCTGTTCAAGCTGTCGAGCAACGCGCTGGCCGAGGACACGGTCATCTCGCGCACCCACACCGGCACCTTCGTCATCCATCCCGACGGGCGCGTCGAGGGCGACGACCATCCGGAGTTCGGCCAGGACGACCTGTCCATGCTGACGGCCGAAAAGCTCGAATACAGACGATAGAGGATTTTCCGATGCTGATTGACGGGCTGCAATGCGGTCACTTCGACCGCGAGGTGCTGCAACGCCTGAAGAAGGGCGGCTTCAGTTGCGTGACGCCGACGCTCGGCTTCTGGGGCGGAGCGATCGAGGGGTTCGACTCGGTGGCGGCATGGTACGACCTGGAGCGCGCCAATTCCGACCTGATGGCCATCGCGCGCACGACCGACGACATCCGCGCCGCCGCCAAGGCGGGCAAGATCGCCTTCCTGCTCGGCTTCCAGAATTCCGGCCAGTTCGAGGGCCGCATCCGTTATGTCGAGCTGTTCGCGAAGCTCGGCGTGCGGGTGGTGCAGTTGACCTATAACATCCAGAACGATGTCGGCTCCTCCTGCTACGAGCCGGTCGACACCGGCCTGTCGCGCTACGGCAGGGAAGTGGTCGAGGAGATGAACCGCTGGGGCATTCTGGTCGACTGCTCGCATGTCGGCGACAGGACCACGCTCGACGCGATCGAGCACTCGGCGAAGCCGATCGCCATCACGCACGCGAACGCCGCATCGCTGTTCCCGCACAAGCGCAACAAGAACGACGAGGTGCTGAAGGCGCTCGCCGCGCGCGGCGGCATCATCGGCTGCGCGACCTACCGCAACATCACGCCCGACAGCGCCTGCGATTCCGTCGACGGGTGGGCCGAGATGGTGGCGCGGACCGTCGATATCGTCGGCATCGACCATGTCGGTTTCGGCACCGACGAAGGGCACGGCGTCGGCCAGCCGGAGTTGGACTGGATGCGCTACGGGCGCTGGACGCGCACCGAACAGTTCGGCGCGGGGTCCAAGGCGAAGCCCGGGCCGACGAATCCGCCGGCCTGGCTGCCGGAGGTCTATGACCTCGCGAAGGTGCCCGATGCGCTCGGCCGCGTCGGGTTCGGCGCCGCCGAGGTCGACAAGCTGACCTCGGGCAACTGGCTGCGGGTCTACGCGGCGAATTTCGGATAGGAGCTTTCGATGTCGATTACGAGGATCAGGCCGAGCGAGCGCTCGAGCCCGGCGGTCATCTATGGCGATCTGGTCTTCCTAGCGGGGCAGGTCGGCACGCCCGGCGACGACGTCACGCAGCAGACCAAGACGGTGCTCGCCAAGATCGACGCGCTGCTGGCGGAAGCCGGCACCGACAAGTCGAAGCTGCTCCAGGCGACGATCTGGCTCGCCGACATCGCCGACTTCGAAAAGATGAATGCGGTGTGGAACGCCTGGGTCGTTCCCGGCGAGCCGCCGGCGCGCGCGACCGGACAGGTCCAACTGGCGGGGCCGGAATATCGCGTCGAGATCATCGTCGTCGCGGCGAAATCCTGACGCCTGCCGCAGCCTGGAATGCCGCGCCGCAGCCTGCGGCCGCGGACCAGAAATCAAAGAAATCGCTGATTGACCGAAGTCGGCATTGACTCCGGCCGTCAAACGCGACATTCTTCGATGTAAAGACACTGTATTGAAATAGAATACAAAGTCAACAGAGCCGATGTCGATGGCGCCTGCGGTGGAACGAAGAGTGGAGGATGCGGCGAGCGCGGCTGCCATGCGGCCGGCCTCGGTGCTCATGAAGCCGTCGCGGCTGGCGGCGATCCAGCCGTCGCGCATCAGCGCGTCGCGTGCGCTGATCAATCGGGCGGTCGCCGGCCGTTGGCGCATCACGCGCAAAAGCTTCGCCATCGACGCGGTCGGCAAGGGCATCGCCGACTACCGCATCGACACCGGCACGATGATGCTCTCCTTCCCGGTCTATTCGTTCGAGCCGTCGCCGCATGGCCGCACCGGCCGCATCATCGGCCGCGCCTGGGACATGATGGGCGCGCTGGTCGAAGGCGACATGAGCGCCGGGGATTTCGAGACGACGCGGCAGGAATTGCCGAAACTCTACCGTGGCCGCGCGACACCGGGCACGCTCGTGTGGTGCCGGTCGAACCGCAGCGGCCGCGTCTTCCGGAAGACGCAGGAGGCGCTGGCGCGCGGCGAGCAGCCGGCGATCGGCGACATCGCCGAGACCTGCTACGTCATGCGCAACACCGGCCTCGACGGCAATGGCACGTTCGGCACGCGCAGCTTCATGGCGCTGGAACCGGGCCATCCGCTGCGCTCGTCGCTGAGCGCGCAGATGCTGTGCGCCTATATGATGCGCGTCTTCGCGCAGGACATCATCGAGCATCTGGCGGCGCAGGCTTCGCCGGGCGCGGCGCGGCTCGATCCGTCCGTTGCGCGCTTCATCGGAGTCGGCAACGGCTCGGCGCTTGGGCTGATGTTCTATGTCAACAACCACCCGCGCCTGATCGACCGCTGGCTCGGCATCCGCGAGCAGTCGATCGCGCATGCGTCGCAACTCGATCTGACCGACGGTCGCATCGATCTGCTCGACAATCTTGTCGGGCAGGCTTTGCATTTCCGGCGGGAGGATCGCGTGGCTTACGAGAACGCCACGCCGAGCGGCGTCGTGGCCGACGACCTTGCCGTCATTCGCGCGGCCTTGGCTGAATTGCGGGACCGGCGGCGCGCCGCGAATGCCATCGCACCGACCCTCGCCGACCTCCCTGACTACTATGGCCGGCCGATCGGCATGGACGCGGAGGAGACGCTGAATTCCCTGTCGCTCGAACTGGTTCCGGATTTTGCCGACGCGCTGGTCGACACGCTCGTGGTGGACGAGGAGCCGCGCCCGCAGCCGTTCATGTCGGTGGCGGTGCTGCGCGAGCTCGTACGGTCGGATTATGCCTGGGCGTTCAAGCTCGGCATCGATCCCGACCAGCCCGGCGACTATGTCTGGTACAAGTCGGTAACGGCCGAGGAGCCGAGGCGCGGCCTGCGCTCGGAGGTGCCGGAGGGCACCGTCAATCTCGGCCTCGACCTTGCGCGCATGATCCTGGCGCTCGACCGCGATCTTGCAGCAAGCGATGCACGGCTGAGCGTCGCGCGTTTCCTCGTCGCCAATCCGGAGCGCCGCGCGATCGTCACGCGCGTCCAGACCTTGGCCGACTGCAAATACCATTCGGTCGAGGCCGACATCATGAGCCCGGATTTCGTGCCGGCGCATATGACGCGCCTGCTGAATGTCGGCATTCACGGCATCGACAAGGCGCGCGACTTTCTCAACCGCAATCTGCGCGGCGTGCTCTTTCACGGCGCGCCGCTGCCCGAGGACATCGCTTCGGGCACGGCCGATCGGCATTGGTTCAACCCGTCGGAGCCGGCCGCATGACGGTGATGACGCTCAGCCTGCGCGAGGCGCGCATGGTTCTGGAACGGCTCGTGCTCGTGGCGGGCGTCGATGCCGGTCTCGTGCCGTCGCTGCGCGAATGCGCGCTGTTTTCGGCTGCGCTCGGGCCGGCCAGCTTCGAGGGCATCGAGGCCAATATGAATGCGCTTCGCGGCGCAGATCCCAAAAGACTGAAAATGTCGGACGAGGGCGGCAAGGTCGTGCTCGACGGGCGCGGGCTTCACGCCTGGTATGGCGCCCATGCGCTGGTCGATCTGCTTTGCGAGCAATTGCATGACGGGCGCCGCGCCGAAATGCGCGTTACCGGCTTTGCCGAACCTGCCGAGCTGCACGTCGCGGTGCCGATCGGCTTGCGGCAGGGCATTTCGGTTGCGATCGGGTTTCAGGACGGCGAGGCGTTTGTAACCGCGGAGCGTGCGGCCAACGGCGCGGACCCGGTGATGGACATCATCCTGAATGGCACGCCGGTCGATGCCGATCTGTGGTGGCGGCTGTTCGACGAATCCGACAAGGCGCTCGCCCCGGATTCCTTCGAGTCGCGCCGCCATGCGGGTGCGCTGATCGTCGAGGCCGACGGGCGCGTGATCGGCCGACAGGACGAGGACGACACTGATCTGTCGATGCTGACCGGCGCGGACAAGGTCGCAGCCGCGCGGGAAAATTTCGAGAAGGCGGGCCAGTCATGATGATGATCGACGGCCTGCAATGCGGCCATTTCGACCGCGATGTATTTTCCCTGCTGCGCGACGGCGGCTTCGCCTGCGTGACGCCGACGCTCGGCTTCTGGGAGGACACGACCGAATCCATGGATTCGATCGTCCGCTGGCGCGAGATGGTCGGCGAGAATGCCGATCTCGCCTGCATCGCCCTGACCGCCGCAGACATCGAGGCCGCCGCTGCGGAGAACAAGGTCGCGGTGCTGCTGGGCTTCCAGAATTCCGACCTGTTCCAGGATCGCATCGGCTTCGTCGAGCTGTTCGCCGACATGGGCGTGCGTGTCGTGCAACTCACCTACAACAACCAGAACGAACTCGCCGGCTCCTGCTACGAGGACCATGACAGCGGCCTGTCGCGTTTCGGCCGCGAGGTCGTGCGAGAGATGAACCGCGTCGGCATGCTGGTCGACCTGTCGCATGTCGGCGACCGCAGCACGCTCGACGCGATCAGATGTTCTGAGAAACCTGTCGCTGTGACGCATGCCAATGCCGACACGCTGTTTCCGCACAAGCGCAACAAGAGCGACCCGGTGCTGGCGGCGCTGAAGGAAAAGGGCGGCGTGATCGGCTGCGCGGCCTACCGCAACATCACGCCGGCCGACGCCTGCTCCAGCGCCAGGGGTTGGGCCGAGATGGTGGCGCGCACCGTCGACATCGCCGGTATAGACCATGTCGGCATCGGCACCGACTTCAGCCACAACCATACGCCGGCCGATTACGACTGGATGCGCAAGGGCCGCTGGACGCGCTCGGTGCAGTACGGCGCCGGCTCGGCAAAGAATCCCGGACCCGCGCCGAAGCTGGACTGGCTGAAATCGATCGACCGGCTCGGCACGATCGCCGACGCGCTCCGACAAACCGGATTCAAGCAGGACGAGGTTGCCAGGCTGATGGGCGGCAACTGGCTTCGGCTCTATCGCGACGTGCTTGGATAAATTCGAACCACCAACCGAAACAGCGAAAAGGGGAATGCCATGACTGACAAGACAATCAAGGGCCGTGGATTGACCCGGCGCAGCGTGCTGCTGGCCGGCGGCGCGGCCGCGATGACTCTGGCCGCGCCCGCCGTGCGCCGCGCCTCGGCGCAGGAGAAGGTGCTGTTCGTCAACACCTGGGGTGGCAACTGGGAAGCGGCGGCGAAGGAATGCTTCTTCGACCCGTTCACCAAGGAGACCGGCATCGAGATCAAGACCGTGTCGCCGATCTCGGTGGCCAAGCTGGCCGCGCAGGTGCGCACCGGCGTCTACGAGTTCGACGTGACGACGCTCGGCGCCGCCGACCTGGCCCGCTCCAACGCCAACGGCCTGATCGAGTCGCTGGAAGGCAAGCTCGACCCGGCGTCGGTGTGGGAGCGCGGGCTCGTGAACAACGGCCTCGGCACGCACGCCTTCGCCAACGTCATCGCCTATCATGCGGACAAATATCCGAATGGCGGCCCCCAGAACTGGGCCGACTTCTGGAACACGGAAAAGTTCCCCGGGCCGCGCAGCCTGCAGAAATATGCCGCGCGCGTTCTGGCCTTCGCCCTGATGGCCGACGGCGTGACGCCCGACAAGCTCTTCCCCTACGATCTCGACCGCGCCTTTGCCTCGCTCGACAAGATCAAGCCGCATATCCGCGTCTGGTGGACCGCCGGCGCGCAGTCGACGCAGCTTCTGGCTGACAACGAGGTCGACATGGCCGGGATCTGGGACGACAATGCCAACGAGGCGAAGAAGCAGAAGCCGGATGTGACCACGACCTTCAACGAGGCGCTGATCGATGTCGGCTACTGGGTCGTCGCCAAGGGTTCGCCGCGTGCCGAGAACGGCTACAAATATATCCAGTCGGTCGCGAACAATGCGGCGGGCTTGGCGCGGTTCTGCGAGATCGACGGCTCGGGCCCGATGAATCCGAAGGCGCGTGAGCTGGTGTCGCCCGACTTCGCCAAGCGCATGCCGACGAGCACGGACAATCTGAAGAACGCGGTCTTCCTCGACGGCGGCGCGCTTCTGGAACAGCTCGACGAGATCGCGAGCCGGTTCGACCGCTGGATCGCGCTCTAAAGGAACGACGGGAAAGGGGACATACATGGCTGCGACACGCTCGGTCCCCTCGACAACATCGCCGGCGCTGCTTTCGGCGCCGGTGGTGATCTTCCTGGCCGCGGTGTTCCTCATCCCGCTCGGCTATGTGATCTGGATGAGCGTGTCGGAGCCGAATCCCGGCCTCGGCAATTTCATCGACATCTTCCGCTCGCCGGTCTTCTTCCAGGTGGTGTGGCAGACCTTCAAGACGGCGTTCATCGTCACCGTCTGCACCCTGCTGATTTCCTATCCGCTGGCCTATGCGGCGGCGAACGGGTCGAAGGGCATGGCGGCCTTTCTGCTGACGGTCGTGGCGCTGTCGTTCTGGACGAGCTTCCTCGTGCGCACCTATGCCTGGATGGTCATCCTCGGCACGCAGGGGCCGGTCAGCGACCTGCTCGCGGCGCTCGGCTGGAACCCGCCGCCGCGCATCCTGTTCACCACCTTCAGCGCGACGCTGGCGATGACGCACGCGCTGGTGCCCTTCATGACGCTGGCGCTCTACGCGGTGATGAACCGCATCGACCGCCGGCTGGTGCAGGCGGCGGCCAATCTGGGCGCGACGCCGGTGCGCGCCTTCCTGACGGTCTACCTGCCGCTCAGCGCCCCGGGCATCGTCAATGGCTGCACGCTGGTCTTCATCATGTGCCTCGGCTTCTACGTCATGCCGGTGCTGCTCGGCAGCCCGAGAGACCAGATGATCGCCGGCGTGATCGGCGACCAGATCGAGCAGATGATGGATTTCGGCCTCGCATCGGCCATGTCGATCGTGCTGCTGACGATCACGCTGACGCTCTACGCCATATACAACCACTTCGTCGGCCTCGACCGGTTGTGGAGGTGACATGAGCTGGCAGATCCGAACCCTCGCCGTCGCCATCGCGATCTTCCTCGCGGCGCCGCTGTTCATCGTCATCCCGATGTCGTTCAGCACGGCGCAGTCGCTGTCCTTCCCGCCGCCGGGCTATTCGCTGCGCAACTATGCGAACTTCTTCTCCGACCCGACCTGGACCCAGCCGCTGATCAACAGCGTGATCATCGGCATCGGCACGTCGGTGCTGACCATGCTGCTGGTCGTGCCGGCCTCCTTCGCGGTCATCCGCAACGAGTTCCGCGGCCGCAGCGCGCTGCGCCTTCTGCTGATGCTGCCGATGATCGTGCCGACCATCGTCATGGCGCTGGGCTACTACATCTATTTCGGCGATCTCGGCCTGGTGCAGAGCTATCCGGGCGTCATCCTGGCGCATACCTGCATCGCCATTCCGATCTCGTTCCTCATCCTGACGGCGGCGCTGAAAGGCTTCGACCGCTCGGTCGAGCAGGCGGCGATGGGGCTGGGCGCGACGCCGCTGACGACGTTCCGCCTTGTCACTTTCCCGATGCTGCGGCCGGCCTTCCTGGTGGCGGCGCTGTTCGCCTTCATCAGTTCGTTCGACGAGGCGGTGATCTCGCTCTTCATCTCGGGGCGCGACAAGGCGACCCTGCCGCGCCAGATGTTCAACAGCTTCCGGCAGGAGGCCGACCCGACCATATCGGCGGCGGCTTCGTTCCTCTTCCTTCTGGTCCTGACCGGTATCGTGATCTCGCGCGTCTATGCCTGGCTGCGCGCAAGGCAGCGCGGCGCGGCGGTCGCTGGCGCGTTTGGAGACAAGACATGACAGCCCGCTCGCTTTCGATCCGCAACGTCACCAAATCCTACGGCGCGCTGCAGAACGCGGTGGACGACGTGACGCTCGACGTGCTGCCGGGCGAGTTCGTGTCGTTCCTCGGCCCTTCGGGTTCGGGCAAGACGACGACGCTGATGATGGTGGCCGGCTTCCAGGACCCGACCGCCGGCGAGATCAGGCTGGGCGATCGCGTCATCGGTCCGATCCCGCCCTATCGCCGCAACATCGGCATGGTGTTCCAGAACTACGCGCTGTTCCCGCATCTGTCGGTCGCCGACAATATCGGCTTCCCGCTGCGCATGCGCGGCATGGGGACGGCGGAGAAGACCGAGCGCGTTGGCCGCGCGCTGGACATGGTCAACCTCAAGGGCTTCGAAAGCCGTTTCCCGGCGGAGTTGTCGGGTGGGCAGCAGCAGCGCGTGGCGCTGGCGCGCGCGCTGGTCTTCGAGCCGGATCTGATCCTGCTCGACGAGCCGCTGGGGGCGCTCGACAAGAACCTGCGCGAGCACATGCAGGTGGAGCTGAAGCGCATCCACCGCGAGCTCGGCGTGACGATGATCTACGTCACCCACGACCAGACCGAGGCGATGACGATGTCGGACCGCATCGCGGTCTTCAACAAGGGCCGCATCGAGCAGGTCGGCACGCCCACCGACATCTATTTCAAGCCGCAGACGAGCTTCGTCGCGTCCTTCATCGGCGACAGCAATTTGTTGAGCGGAGTGGGACGGCAGGACGGCGGGTTCGACGTCGATGGCATCGGCAAGGTCAAGGGCGCGGAAGCCGCGACGGCGGGCCGCCGCCAGCCGCTGCTGCTGCGGCCCGAGATGGTCCGTCTCGCCGCGAAACCGTCGGACGGCCGGCCGCCGATGAAGATCGAGGCGCGCGTGAACTATGGCGACAATGTTCTGCTGATCGGCAAGCTCGGCACCGCGCCGTTCCGGGTCCGGGTTCCGGGACCGGAGGCGAAGGGCCTGTCCGACGACGGCGAATGCCATGTCACCTGGCAGGCCGAAGACGTTCACGTCGTGCCGGAAACCGCCTGAACTCGCACAATCCATCGCCGCGGAGCTTTTTGATGAACCAGCGCCCCAACTCGCTGCACGCGCGCGATGTCGCGAGCCTCGTGCACCCCTACACCAACCTCGCCACGCACCGGGAGGAGGGACCGCAGATCATCACCGGCGGTGACGGCATCTACGTCATCGACGATGACGGCAATCGCTACATCGAAGGGCTCGGCGGGTTGTTCTGCGCCTCGCTCGGCTTCAGTGAGAAGCGGCTGGTGGAGGCGGCGAACCGGCAGATGAACGCGATGCCGTTCTACCACCTGTTCGCGCAGAAATCGGTGACGCCGGCGATCGAACTGGCGGAACGGCTGCTCGAAATCGCGCCGGTTCCGATGTCGAAGGTGTTTCTCGCCAATTCCGGCTCGGAGGCGAACGACACGGCGGTCAAGCTGATCTGGTACTACAACAACGCGGTCGGCCGTCCGGACAAGAAGAAGATCATCTCGCGGCGCAAGGCCTATCATGGCGTCACGGTCGCGTCGGCAAGCCTGACCGGCCTGCCGAACAACCATCGCGACTTCGACCTGCCGATCCAGAACATCCTGCACACGGACTGCCCGCACTACTACCGCTTCGGCCTGCCCGGCGAGAGCGAGGACGCTTTCTCGCAGCGGATGGCGGACAATCTCGAAGCGATGATCCTGGCGGAGGGACCGGAGACGGTTGCGGCCTTCTTCGCGGAGCCTGTGATGGTGTCGGGCGGCGTGATCGTGCCGCCGGCCGGCTATTTCGAGAAGATTCAGGCGGTGCTGCGCAGATATGACGTGCTGCTGGTGGCCGATGAGGTCATCTGCGGCTTCGGCCGGACCGGCAATATGTTCGGCTCCGAAACGTTCGGCATGCAGCCCGACATGATCTCTGTCGCCAAGCAATTGTCGGCGGCGTACATGCCGATCTCCGCCCTGATGATCAATGAACGGATCGCCGAAGCGCTGGTCGATCAGAGCCGCAAGATCGGCACCTTCTCGCACGGCTTCACCTATGGCGGTCATCCGGTCGCGGCGGCGGTGGCGCTGGAGACGCTGCGCATCTACGAGGAGGACGGCATCGTCGATCACGTGCGCTCCGTTTCGCCGCGCTTCCAGGAGCGGCTGCGGCGTCTGGGCGAACATCCGATCATCGGCGAGGCGCGCGGCGTCGGCCTCGTCGGCGCGATCGAGTTCGTATCCGACAAGGCCACGCGCGAACCCTTCCCGATCGAGTGGACGCCGGCCGCGTTCGCAGGCCGCCGCGCGCTCGCTCACGGCGTCATCACCCGCGGCTTCGGCGATGTGCTGAGCCTCTGCCCCGCGATGATCATCACGGAAAGCCAGATCGACGATCTGTTCGACAGGATCGAGCGCGCCGTCGCAGATACGGCGGACTACGTGGCGCAGAAGGCAAGCGGCTAGGACGTTCGCGTCTTCTTGACGATCGCCATGAACTCCCTGGCGCGTTCGGGATCGACCGGGTTCCAGGTGTTGCCGTCGACTTTGAGCGAGGTGCCGACGATGCAACCATCCGCGACCCGCAGGACATCGGCGACGGTCGCGTGGCGAACGCCGGTATTGGCGAGCACAGGCGTGTTGGGCAGCACGCGCTTGACCGCTTCAAGATCGCTCGCATTGGCGGCCTCGCCCGTGATCGCGCCCGACACGAGGACCGCGTCGGGAATGGAGGAGAATACCGCCGAGCGCGCGCGATCGGGCAGCGGACGCCGGTCGAGCGAATCCGCGAATTCGGCCGACACATTGTTCAGCATCACAAGATCGGAGCGGCCGAGCCGGTTTCGGTAGCGCATCGCCTCGCCGGCGTTCGGCGTCCACGGTCCCATGTCGGACGCATAGGTGCCGGTGAGGATCTCGCGCATGAACGACGCGCCGGTCGCAGCGGCCAGCGCGACCGAACTCTTCGGGTCCCAGAGCACGTTGACGCCGAAGGGCTTCTTGATGCCGGCGCGCAACTGGCCGATGACGAAGGCCATGGTCGCGGTCGAGGCGATGTCGACATTGAGCTCGTAGGGCCGGTCGTTCTCGTTTCCGAACATCACGGCGTCGACATCGGCGGCCTGGAGCGCGTCGAGATCGCGGCGCGCATTGGCGACGATCCGCTCGATTCCCGCATCGGCGTCGTAGAGCGGCGTTCCCGGCAGCGGGTCGAGATGCACCATCGCAATGACGGGCTTGATGTTCGGGAAAAGCCTGGCGAATCTGCTCATGTCGTCGTCCTTGATATGGCGTCTCAGTTTGCCGCTGCGGCCGGCTTTTGCAAATCGGCCCGGAGGCTCTCGTAGATGTCACGGAAGCGCCGGTAACCCTCGGCATAGACCGGGCCGTTCGCGTCGTTGGGCGTGATCAGGTCGCCTTGCTCGACGAAGACGCCGATGCCGGACCAGTCGCCGACCTGCTTCGTGCCGACGGCGGCGGTCCATGCCGCGCCGAGCGAGGAGCCCGGATGGCCCCTGAGCAGGCGGATCGGCGCCTGGAGAATGTCCGACACGATCTGCATCCAGACCCGGCTGCTCGCGCCGCCGTCCGACGCCAGGAAATTTGTCGGCCTGTGGCCCATGTCGCGCAGCACCTCGATGTGGTGCAGCGCCGCGTAGCCATAGGCTTCCAGCAGCGCGCGCCAGACATGGCCGACCCCGTGGCTGAGGCTCAGGCCCGTGATCGTTCCGCGTGCGAAAGGATCGTGGATGGGCGTCTTCTCGCCGAGGAAATAGGGAACGATCGCGACACCCTCCGCCCCGGCCGGTATGGCGTCGGCCAGACGGTCGAGATGCTGGTGCAAGGTCAGGCCGGCCGCGTCCGCTGCCTGCTTTTCGCCGCCGGCGAAATTCGAGGCGAACCAGTTGAGGCCGGAGCCGCCCGTCGACATGCAGCCGTTCGGCATGAACAGGCCGGGGATCAGATGGTAGTCGAGGAACAGTCGCGGGTCGGGTTCCTCCTTGCCGGTCGCCACGAGTATGTCGAATGCGCCGCCGAACTTGAGCAGCACCTGCCCGTCCTCCGTCACGCCCGCCGCGAGCGCCGAGGCTATCATGTCGGCCGCGCCGCCGACGACGGGCGTGCCGGCGGCAAGCCCGGTTGCCGCCGCCGCCTCCGGCGTGACCCTGCCGATGACCTCGTGCGACAGCGCCTTGGGCGGAATCACGGACGCCGGCACATGGCCATACGCTATCAGTTCGGGCGACAGCGCATGCGTGGCGATATCCACGAACCCGGCTTCGAGCGCCCAGTTCTGCTCGACACGGCGTTCGCCCGTCAGCCGCCAGTTGATGTAGTCGTATGAGCCGAAAACGGTCGCGATCCTGGCGAAGACATCCGGCTCGTTCTTTTCGATCCAGCGCAGTTTCGTCGCGACGAGCTGCTGGTTGATGCCGTTGCCGGCGCGGCGCAGGAACGCGCCTTCATCGAGTTCGGCCTTGAGGTCCTCGACCTCGGCGGCGACGCGGCCGTCGCTCTGCTGGATGCTCGGCCGCAACAGGTTCCCATCAGCGTCCAGCAACACGACGGCGGGCAGCATGCCCGTGACGCCGACCCCGGCGATGTCGTGAGGATCGACGCCGGCCCGATCGATCAGTTCGCGGGTGACCGCGCAGACATTGTCCCACCATTGCCGCGGGTCTTCTTCCGCCCAGCCCGGCTGGCGCGACATGAGCGTGACAGGGCGCGACGCGATGCCGAGAACCGTGTCCGGCAGGCGGACCAGTATTCCGATTGTCGAGGTGGTACCGACATCGATACCGAGAACGCAACTCATTGCGGAAATCCTGCGAAGCGCGGCGCGCAGCATTGCGATCAAAGACGCCGGCGATCGCATTCGTCAATGCGGCTTCACTGGACAGACCGGGGTTGGATGGCAGGCCAGCGGCCAGAAAGCCGGATGCGGGCATTGACCGCGGCTGCATTGTGAGCGGAAGCTGCCGCCGTCTCAAACTGCCGAAGGTGAAGTGCATGGAACACGGGCGGATCGCGGAGGAGCTTGCCGGCCGCAAGGCGATCGTCACCGGCGCCGGGTCGGGTATCGGCAAGGCGATCGCGACGGCTTTCGTCCGTCACGGGGTCAGCGTCGCTGTCGCCGACATCAACGGCGATGCCGCGGCGGCGGTTGCGACGAAGCTCGGGAGCAGTTCGTTCGGCTTGGCGATGGATGTCAGCAAGCGCGACTCGGTGGAGGCCGGTTTCCGCACCGTGATCGACCGCTGGGGCGGTTTCGACATTCTCGCGGCGAATGCCGGCGTCTCCACCATGAACCGCGCTGTCGATATCACCGACAAGGAATGGGACTTCAATTTCGACGTCAACATCAGGGGCGTCTTCCTGACCAACCAGATCGCCGCACGACATTTCCTGGCGGCCGGAAAGCCGGCCGTCATCGTCAACACCGCCTCTCTTGCCGCGAAGGTGGGCGCGCCGCTGCTGGCGCATTATTCGGCAAGCAAGTTCGCGGTTCTCGGCTGGACGCAGGCGCTGGCGCGCGAGCTCGCCCCAAACAATATCCGCGTCAACGCGGTATGCCCCGGCTTCGTGAAGACATCGATGCAGTCGCGCGAGATCGAATGGGAAGCGCAATTGCGCGGCGTGACGCCCGAGCGGGTCATCGCGGACTATGTCGCGCAGACGCCGCTTGGGCGACTGGAGGAGCCGGAGGACGTGGCCGACCTCGTCGTCTTCCTCGCCTCGGACGGCGCGCGCTTCATGACGGGGCAGGGGATCAACGTGACCGGCGGCGTCTACACCACATGAGTGCAGGTCCTGCCGCGACAGTTACCTCGCGGCGCGCGTCAACGAGACGCTCGACCTGACACCACGACACCTTGGCGCCCGGCAGCAAGGCGGCCGACGTCCATGATGCGGCGCCGATCATCATTCGGTCGAAAAGCTGCTCGCGCGATATCGCCGGCGTCGGCAGCGGAATGAACCAGAGCAGCCAGCGGCGTCCACGACGATGAGGAGCACTAGACCGAAGGTGCCGCTGTTCAACTGATCCGCCCGAGGAATTTGCGCCCGACGGTTCTCTTACGGGATCACATCGAAAAACTGAACCACAGGCCACCGGCGCAGATCCGGCTCGCGCCGGATCAAACCTCCACCGGACAGGAAGATTCTTTCGAATGCCAATTGACAGCCGGCGTCGGCCCATGGCTTATGCCCTCTACATTCTAGATTATATAGAATGTATGATTTTTGGCGAAGCGGCTGGAACGAGCCTTCCGCCGCCGAGGGAGGAATTGATGGTGAAGTTTGACGCAGCGAATGCGGTGTCCCGCCGCGCCCTGATGGTGGCGGCGGCCGCTGTTATGCTGACCGGCGTGCCGGCCTACGCTCAGGACAATGGCCTCGGAACGCCGGAGCAGCCGGTCGAGGTGCGCATGATCGCCAATGAGGCGTTCGCCAACCAATGGCAGACGCTGATGGTGCCGGAATTCAACAAGGCCTATCCCAACATCAAGGTCACGATCGACGGGGTTCCCTATGTCGAGCTTCTGGCCAAGACGATGCTCGATGCGACTGGCCCGACGCCGACCTACGACATCCTGATCGCGGACGATCCGTGGGTTCCCCAGCTTGCCGAGGTCGGCGCTCTTGCCGATCTGAAGAGCGCCGAATTCGCCGGCTGGACGGCTGCCGACTACGACTGGGCCGACTTCAACGCGGCGCCGCTCGCCGCAGGCGAATGGAAGGGCGTGCAGTATGGCGTGCCGCTGCGCTCGAACATGCTGATGATGTTCTACAACCGGGCTCTCTACGAGAAGGCAGGGGTTCCCGAGCCGACGCCGGCGCTGACCTGGGCGGAATATCTGGAGCAGGCCCCGAAGCTGGTTCAGGACACCAATGCCGACGGCAAGCCCGACGCTTGGGCGGTCGATACCTATTTCGTCCGCGAGCCGCTGACGCCGACGATCTGGCAGACGATCATGAACTCGAACGGCGGCCGTCTGCTCGACGACAACGGCAAGCCCGCCTTCAACAGCGAGGCCGGCATCGCAGCGCTCGAGACGCATAAGAAATTGCTCGAGTTCGCGCCGACCGGCGCGGTGAGCCACGGCTTCTCGGAATCGCTTCAGGCGTTCCGGCAGGGCGTTGTGGCGACCATGTTCAACTGGGGCAGCGTCTTCAAGGGTTCGGCCATCGACCCCAAGACGACGACGCTGAAGCCCGAGCAGGTCGGCATCCAGGTCATGCCGCTGGGTTCGACCGGCCCGGGCGCGCATCGCGGCATCTGGAACGGCACCGTCTCGGCCAAGAGCGAGCACAAGCAGGCGGCGTGGGCCGTCGTCCAGTGGCTGAGCTCGAAGCAGGGCGAGGCCTGGCATTCGGCGAATCTCGGCGTCTTCCCGGCGCGCAAGTCGACGCTGGCATCGGAGCCTTCGGAAGCCTGGCTGAAGCCGGTGTTCGCCGCGCTCCAGCAGGCCTATGACGCCTCCGAGAAGGGACAGATGTGGCGCATCCGCCATCCCCGCTCCGACGCGGCGCAGCAGATCCTCGCCGATGAGGTGTCGCGGGCCATGGCCGGCCAGGCGACGGCGGCGGAAGCCTTGCAGACCGCGGCCGACAAGATCGAGAAGGTTCTGAACTGAACCGGTCGATTGGGAAGGGCGTCGCAATGACCATGGCTGCCGAGAGGAGCGCGCGGCACTCGCGCTCCCGGACATGGACGAGGCTGGGCGACTTTGCGTCGCGCTGGTCGTTCATGGCGCCGGCCGCGATCATCCTTGGCGCCCTTCTCGCCTATCCGATCTTCTACACGATCGAGATCAGCTTCTCGAGGTTTGACCTGATGACGTTCAGCGCCGTCGAATGGGTCGGCTGGGAAAACTATGCCCACGTGCTCGACGACTATCGTTTCTGGGCGTCGATGAAGGTGACGCTCATTTATCTGGCGCTGGCCTTGCCCATCCAGATCGCGCTGGGCTTCGGCATCGCCTTCCTGATCAATGCGGAGTGGCGCGGGCGCGCTGTCGTCCGGGCGCTGTTCATCATTCCGATGGTCGTCGCGCCGGTGGTTGCGGGCGGCGTCTTCCGCATGATCCTCGACCCGCTATGGGGCATCATGAACTATCTGCTCGGCCTGGTCGGCATCGGGCCGCTCGACTGGTTCGGCGACCCGAACCTGGCGATGGCCGCCATCGTCATCATCGACACCTGGCGCTGGACCCCGTTCGTGGTCCTGATCGCGACGGCCGCCCTGCTGGCGCTGCCGAAGGACGTGTTCGAGGCGGCCGATATCGACGGCGCCAACTGGTGGTCGAAGCTGTGGTCGATCACGCTTCCATTGCTGGTGCCGATCATCGCCGCGACCTTCGTCGTGCGCTGGCTCGGCGCGGTGAAGATGTTCGATATCGCGCTCGCCGCCACCTATGGCGGCCCCGGCGGCGCGACCAATGTCATCAACCTCTTCATCTATGAGGAGGCGTTCCGCTCGCTCCGCTTTGCCGAGTCGGCCGCTATGGCGGTGATCATTCTCGTCCTCACCATGATCCTGACGGGCCTGTTCCTCGTCGGAACCCGCAGGCTGGAGGATCACTATTGAGCGCGCTCGCGACCGCTGCGGCCGGCCGGTCCGGCAGGCCGAAGACCGGCCATCGCGTCCGTGTGGCGGCGGGCGTGTTCGCCTGCGTCGTGTTTTTGTTTCCGGTGTTCTGGATGGTGCTGACCTCGCTCAAGGATCAGCGCGACATCTTCACGACGCCGCCGACCCTGTTCTTCACGCCGACGCTGGAGCACTACATAGGCTACATGCAGCGCGCCGACATCACGCGGCGGCTGATCAATACAGTGATCGTCGCCGCGGGCGCGGGCATCGTGTCGATCGTCGCCGGCTCAATGGCCGGTTATGCGCTCGCCCGGATCAAGCTGCGCGGCGCGGGGACGATCGGCGTGCTGATCCTCCTCTCGCGCGGCGTTCCGCCGATCGCGCTGGCGGTGCCGATGTTCCTTGTCGCCCGCAAGCTCGGCGTCACCGACCAGCATATCACGCTGATCCTCGCCTACTGCACCTTCCTCATCCCCTATGTGATGTGGCTGATGCGCGGCTTCTTCCTGGCGCTGCCGAAGGAGCTGGAGGAATCCGCGATGATCGACGGGTGCAGCCGCTTCGGCGCCTTCGTCAAGATCATCCTGCCGATCTCGCTGCCGGGCCTGTTGTCCACGCTCATCTTCTCGATGATCCTCGCCTGGGAAGAACTGCTCTTCGCGCTGGTTCTCACCAACCGCTACGCCTCGACCATACCGGTCGCGATCGCCGGCATCGCCGGCGACACGGTCAACGGCGCCAATTGGGGAGCGTTGACGGCCGTGGGCACAATCACGGTCGTGCCCGTGGTGATTTTCGCCCTGCTGGTTCAGAAATGGCTGATCCAGGGCCTCGCCGACGGCGCAACGAAAGGGTGACGGGGATGTATCGGACAAACAATCGCGGGGAGTGCAACTGATGGCGCAGCCTCCTGTCTATCTGTCGAAGGCCGATATCGCGCGGCGTCACATCGAGGGCCTCATCCTCTCGCGCGCGGTGAAACCCGGCGACCGCATCACGACGCGGGAGGTGTCCGAGGCGCTCGGCATCAGCGAGACGCCGATCCGCGAGGCGATCCGCAGCCTGGCGGCCGAGGGCTGGCTCGACGTGCAGACTCATATTGGCGCGGTGGTCGCCAGCGCGGGGCGCGACCAGTTGCGCGAGATCTACCTGCTGCGCGGCATGATCGGCGCGCTGGCGATCGAACTTGGCGGCGGGGCCTACAGCTCCGGCCGGCTTGCCGACATCGAGGCCAATCTGGCCGCTTCGCAGGAAGCCGTCGCGGCGGCGGACCCGCACCGCTACATGCAGCTCAACCACGATTTCCACACCATGCTCTACGACACGCCGCATTCGCAGTGGTGCATGCGGATGCTGACCAATCTCAGCGCGCTGACGACCGTCCAGCGCGGCTTCACGATCAAGCCCGCGCGCATGGCGGAATCCCTGCAGGAGCATCTGGAGATCATCGCGGCGATCCGGGGCGGCAAGGTCGCGCAGGCCGCGAACCTCATCCGCGAACACGAGCAGGCGGCCTACGAAGCCTTGGCCGGCGACCTCGATTCCGGCGGGCGCGTGGAAGACGCGGCCTAGCCGCGAACGGATCGGGAGACAGAAAGCGGATGAGCACGGTCGGCATCAGGGACGTCCGGAAATCCTACGGGCAGCACGCCGTGATCCATGGCGTCTCCGTCGATATTCGCGACGGCGAGTTCGTGGCGCTGGTCGGTCCGTCGGGCTGCGGCAAGTCCACCCTGCTGCGCATGGTCGCCGGGCTGGAGGACATCACCGGCGGCGAGATCGCGATCGGCGACCGGGTGATCAACGACATCGCGCCGAAGGACCGGGACATCGCCATGGTGTTCCAGAACTACGCGCTCTATCCGCACATGAACGTGCGCGACAATATGGGCTTTGCGCTGCGCCAGCGCAAAATCCCGCGCGCGGAGATCGAGGCCCGCGTCAACGAGGCGGCGCGCATCCTTGGCCTGGAGCAGTTTCTCGAACGCAAGCCGCGCGCGCTGTCGGGCGGCCAGCGCCAGCGCGTGGCGATGGGCCGCGCGATCGTGCGCAATCCCAATGTCTTCCTGTTCGACGAGCCGCTGTCGAACCTCGACGCCAAGCTGCGCGTACAGATGCGCTCGGAGCTGAAGGAACTGCACCAGCGGCTTGGCGTGACGACCATCTACGTCACCCACGACCAGATCGAGGCGATGACGCTGGCCGACCGGGTGGTGGTGATGAACGGCGGCGTGGTCGAGCAGATGGGCCCGCCGCTCGAACTCTACGACAGGCCGAAAAGCCTGTTCGTCGCGGCGTTCATCGGATCGCCGCCGATGAATTTTCTCGAAGGCGCGCCGGACGACAAGGGGCGTCTTGTGACGAACGACGGGCAGGTCCTCCCGATGCCGGTCAAGCTTCGCGAACAGGAGCGCGTGACCGTCGGGTTCCGTCCGGAGCATCTGCATCTTGCCGAGACGGGGTGGCCCGCGACCGTTTCGGTGGTCGAGCCGACCGGATCGGAAACCCAGATCACCGCGCGCCTGGGAGAAACGGTGATCCGCGTGCTGATCAGGGGACGGACGGAGGTCGGGCCCGGCGACCGGATCCACCTCACGGTCTCATCCAGGGACCTTCACGTCTTCGATACCGCGTCCGGCAAGCGGCGCGACACCGACGGGTAAGAGACCAGCCGTCGGCCGACGGCCCGACGCCGCCGGCCGACATGAACCAATCCGATCCATGCAGCCGCCATGCGGGCGGCGCCCTCCCAAGACCGAAAGCCGGGACCTGACATGAAGAAGAAAGCCATCATTGCGGACGTGCAGACGCTGTCCTGCAGCAATTCCTTCCGCAACTACCACTTCCTCAAGGTGACGACGGAGGACGGCGTCGTCGGCTGGAGCGAGTTCGACGAGAATTTCGGTTCGCCCGGCGTCGCCTATGTCATCGGCCAGCTCAGCCACCGCCTGATCGGCCAGAGCGCGATGTTCCACGAGCATATCCGCGAGGACCTGCACAATGTGACGCGTCCGGCGGCGGGAGGCGTCGTCGGCCAGGCGATGGGCGCGATCGAAAACGCACTGCTCGACGCCAAGGCGAAGACGCTGGACGTTCCCTGCCATGTGCTGCTGGGCGGCAAGGTGCGCGACAAGGTCCGCGTCTACTGGTCCCACTGCGTCGCCTACCGTATGCGCACCGAGCATTTCTCGCCGCCGATCGTCGATGCGGACGGCGTGCGCCAGATCGCCAACGACGTGCGCGAATGGGGCTATTCGGCGCTGAAGACCAACATCTTCCTCTATGATGAGAAGGACCGCATCGATGCCTGGTCGCCGGGTTTCGGGCGGCCGCACGATCCCGCGCGCAACATCGAGCGGAGCACGCTGAAGAACCTGCGCAAGCATCTCGAAATCATGCGCGAGGCCGCAGGCCCCGACATCGACATCCTGCTCGACTTGAATTTCAACGCCCGCACCGAAGGCTATCTCAAATTCCTGCGCGAGACCCGCGATCTCGACCTGTTCTGGGTGGAGATCGATACGCTCGATCCCAAGGCGCTGGCCTATATCCGGGCCAACAGCCCGCATCCGATCTCGTCCTGCGAGACCCTGCTCGGCGTGCAGCAGTTCCTGCCCTTCTTCGAGAACCAGTCGGTCGACGTCGCGATCATCGACACGCCGTGGAATGGCGTGTGGCAGTCCCTGAAGATCGCCGCGGCGGCGGAAGCCTACGAGGTCAACGTCGCGCCGCACAATTTCTACGGCCACCTCTGCACCATGATGAACGCGCATTTCAGCGCGGTCGTGCCGAACCTGCGGATCATGGAGACGGACATCGACCGTATCGCCTGGGATGCCGAGGTTTTCAGCCACGCGCCCGAATACAAGGACGGCTATCTCGTCATTCCGGACCGCCCGGGCTGGGGGACGGAGCCGGTCGAGGCCGCGCTGAAGAAATATCCGCCGCTGCCGAATGTCGGCCTCTACCACCGCACCAAGAACCCGCAACTGTCGATCTGATCGGCGGCGCGGCCATAGCGGTCCGGCATGAGAGCGCTTCGAGATGAATGAGCCCGTTGACGTCCTGATCATCGGCGGCGGCGCATCCGGCGCGGCGGTGGCGTGGAGCCTCGCCGACACAAGGATGCGCATCCTCTGCCTGGAACAGGGCGGCTGGCCGAACTCGGCGCAATATCCGTCGACCGGGCGCGATTGGGAAAGCCGCCAGGTCGAGGACTATGCGATCAGCCCCAACCGGCGCGCATCGGCGGCCGACTATCCGATCAACGACAACAACTCGCCGATCAAGATCGCGAACTTCAACGGCGTGGGCGGCGGAACGGTGCTCTATGCGGGCCACTTCCCGCGCATGCATCCGTCCGACTTCCGCGTGCGTACGCTCGACGGGGTCGCCGACGACTGGCCGATCGACTACGCGACGCTCGAACCCTTCTACGCGGCCAACGACCGGATGATGGGCGTGGCGAGCCTTGCCGGCGACCCCGCCTATCCGGCCAAGGATTCCGTCATGCCGCCGCTGCCGCTCGGCAGCACCGGCGAGTTGATGGGCAAGGCGATGAACGAACTGGGCTGGCACTGGTGGCCGTCCGACAGCGCCATCACCTCGCGCGACTATGAGGGCCGCGCGCCCTGCATCAATCTCGGCCATTGCGGCCATGGCTGCGCGCAGGGCGCCAAGGCGTCGACCGATATCACTTACTGGCAGGAGGCGCTGCGCAACCGCGTCGAGCTGCGCACCGGCTGCCGCGTCAGCCGGATCGAGACCAATGACGACCGGATGGCGACCGGCGCATGGTATTTCGACCGCGACGGGCAGGAGGTTTTCCAGCCGGCCGAGATCGTCGTCATGGCGTGCAACGGCATCGGCACGCCGCGCATCCTGCTGAACTCCGCCTCGGAGCGGTTCCCCGACGGCCTCGCCAATTCAAGCGGGCAGGTCGGCTGCAACCTGATGTTCCACCCCTACGCGCTGGTGCGCGGCCGCTTCGACAAACCGCTCGACGGCTATCGCGGGTCTCGGGTGTTCATGTGGAGCATGGAATTCTACGAGACCGACCCGGCGCGCGGCTACAAGCGTGGCTATTGCTACCAGTTCACCCGCGGCTTCGGCCCCGTGATGACGTCGGTCAGCGGCATGGCCGACGGGCTGATCCCCTGGGGCGAGGGGCATCACGACGCCTTCCGGAAACTCTTTGATCACCAGGCGGGCATGGTCTCGATCTGCGAGGACCTGCCGGAGGAGATCAACCGCGTCACCCTCGACCCTGTCCTGAAGGACGGCAATGGCATTGCCGCCCCGAAAATCACCTATCGCGTCGGCGAGAACACCCAGAAGATGCTCGACCATTCCGTGGCGCGCGGAACGGAAATCCTGCTCAAGGCCGGCGCATCCGACATCGTCACGCGCTCGCCCTTGTCCTATGCCGGCTGGCACCTGCTCGGCACGGCGAAGATGGGCAAGGACCCGAAGACCTCGGTCGTCAACGAATGGGGCCGCGCCCATGACGTGAAGAACCTGTTCATCGTCGACGGCAGCGTGTTCGTCACTTCGGGCGGCGTCAATCCGACATCGACGATCCAGGCGATCGCGCTCTATGTCGCCGACCAGATCAAGGCCCGGCTGCATGACCTTTTCGATTGAAACACCGATGACCGAACCACAGCCGATTTCGCCATCCGATCAGCTAACCTTGGCGGAGGTCGATTGCCTGCGCTGCATCGCCGGTCACATGATCCCGGCGAGCGCCAGACACGGCGTTCCCGGCGCTGACGATCCCGGGATCATTGCGGACATGGTGCGGTCGCTCGACCGCGACCGGGCGGAGCTTCAGCGTGTTCTGCGCATGATCGACGAGTTCGCCGGAGGCCGTCTCTCTGCGCTGGCCCCTGCCGAGCAGCGGGACCTGCTGGCGCGGCACCGCAAGGACGGCGCAGCCACGCTGGCGGTGATCGAGGCGGTCGTATCGCGCGCCTACTATCGCGACGACCGCGTGCTGAAATCGATCGGAATGGAGCCGCGGCCGCCGTTTCCCGCCGGCTATCCCGTCGAGCAGATCGACCTGACATTGCTCGATCCGGTCCGGCAGCGCGGGTCGATCGTCCGGGAGGCATAGGATCGGCAGGCGGCCACGGTCCCGGTCCGCGTTTGGACGAAAGCTCTCTACCGCTTCCTGACGAACTCGGTCCGCAGAACCAGGCCCTTGATGGCATCGTGCTTGCAGTCGATTTCCTCGGGATTGTCGGTCAGGCGGATGGATTTGATCACCGTGCCCTGTTTCAAGGTCTGCCCGGCGCCCTTGACCTTGAGATCCTTGACGAGCACCACGGCGTCACCATCGGCCAATTCATTGCCCGCGGCGTCGCGAACGGCGTTCTTTGCCATCGCTTCCGCAGCCAGCTCGGATGCCGGTCGCCACTCTCCGGTAGCCTCATCATAAACGTAGTCGTCATCGTCGTTCTGCATGCCGTTCCTATTGCAGGAGCGAAGGCATTTTGCCAGTCCCGCATCGAAATCGGAACGCTGAGCGCGATCAGCGTAAAGATGCCCGCCCGCCGGCGCGCCGCTCAGCCGCCGTCCG
>Ga0209792_1000399_pt1 | contig 33355 bp, 31 predicted proteins | sample EBPBio142005_DNA_FD_185860 | JGI IMG/M metagenome (GOLD analysis project Ga0209792, IMG submission 185860) | Wastewater treatment Type I Accumulibacter community from EBPR Bioreactor in Madison, WI, USA - Reactor 1_6/14/2005_ DNA (SPAdes)... | ecosystem: Engineered > Bioreactor > EBPR >... | reverse complement strand
GGTAGCGGCGGCCTCGCTATGGGCGCTATGGGCGCAGCGATGGGAGTTGAAGCGGCCACCGGTGCGATCAGCCGCACGAGTTCCTCCTCGGTTGGTGCTCCTGCCAGCTCGTTGGCTCCCTCGGGCGCGTCGGCTGCTGGGGGCTCGGCGGCGGGTGCCGGAGGTGGCGCTGCGTCCGCCGGCGGGGGAGCCGCCGCCGGCGGTGGGGCAGCAGCAGGGGGTGCCGCTGCGGCATCCGCCGCAACTGGGGTCGGGATCCCGGTTGCCGCGGGGATCGCGGTCGCCCAAGGGGCGGCGAAAGTCGGCGGACAGATGAAAACCGGCATCCAATCCGCAGCTGCGGATTCTGTCGGCGAACCAAGCGGAGCGTAAGGGGAATCATGAGCGCCACAACCACGACGAGCCAGCCAGCTCACAACGGCCCGCGGACCTACGGCAACTGGACGCGGCCGAAGTCGCCGGGCCTGCTGGGCCTCGGTGCGATCGGCACCGGCGTTCTCTTCGTCGGCGCCGGCATTACGATCGTCGTCTCGATCATCGGCGGGCTGCTGGCCGGCTTCGTCGTGGCTGTCGTCACGATCGGCTTCCTGCTGCTGATCGCGTTGCGCGACAAGCACGGGCAGAGCACTCTCGCCCGCACAGCCACCCGGTTCGGCTGGGTGAACACTCGGGCACGCCGCAAGAACATCTACCGCTCGGGGCCGCTGGGTCGCGCCGACTGGGGCACCACACAGCTTCCCGGTCTTGCCGCCGGATCTCGTCTCGTCGAGTACAAGGACTCGTACAACCGGCCGTTCGCGATGATCCACGTGCCCTCCACCGGGGACTTCACCATCGTGATCGGTTCCGAGCCTGACGGCTCGTCCCTGGTCGATCGTGAACAGGTCGATATCTGGGTGGCGGAGTGGGGCATGTGGCTAGCGAACGTGGCCGACGAACCCGGCCTCGAGGCCGTATCGGTGACGATCGAGACTGCACCCGACACCGGCCTGCGGCTGCAACGCATGATCCAGAACGGCATCGTCGACGACGCCCCGGAGTTCGCCAAGGAACTGCTCACCGAGATCCAGGGCTCATATCCCTCGGGTGCCGCCGTGGTGCGCGCGTACATCGCGCTCACCTTCAACGCTGCAGCTCGCAGCGGCGGTCGCAAGCGCTCGGCCGACGAAATGGGGCGCGAGCTTGCCTCTCGCGTCCCCGGCCTCACGCTGGGTCTGTCCTCCACCGGAGCGGGCGCTGTCCACCCGCTCAGCGCGCAGGAGTTGTGCGAGGTGATCCGCGTCGCCTACGACCCCGCCGCAGCGGTCCTGATCGACGAGGCCAACGCTGCCGGCGAACCGCCGGAGCTGTACTGGCCAGAGGTCGGGCCGACCGCGCATCAGGCGACCTGGGACTCGTACCGGCACGACTCCGCGACGTCGGTCACCTGGATGATGAGCACGGCACCTCGAGGTAACGTGCCGTCGTCGATCCTGGCTCGTCTGCTGGCCCCGCACCGTGACATTGCGCGCAAGCGCGTCACACTGCTGTACCGGCCGATCGACGCAGCCCGTGCGGCGGCGATCGTCGAGGCAGACGTGCGCGCGGCCAGCTTCAACCTGTCCGCTTCCGACCGTCCTTCGGCCCGCAACGTCGCCAGCACTCGTGCCGCGTTCGCCACGGCCGCCGAAGAGGCTAGCGGCGCCGGCCTGGTGAACTTCGGCATGCTGATCACGGCAACCGTCACCGACCGCAGCCGCGAGCAGGATGCGCGCGCGGCGATCGACAACCTGTCGGCCACGGCACGCCTGCGCGTGCGCCTGGTGCACGGTTCGCAAGACTCGGCATTCGCGGCCGCGCTCCCGCTCGGCCTGGTGTTGCCGAAGCATCTGCAAGTCCCGGCCGAGGTCAGGGGGCAGCTGTGAGCCTCGATCGCAACCGCCGGATTCATCGCGTCGGCCGCAAGGAGCGCCAGGCCCTCGCCCGCCTGCAGCGTGTCGAGGCCGCGGCCAAGAGGCAGCAGCAGCGCCACCGGCCCGCCGCGCGCGGCTGGTGGCAGGCCGCAGCTGGCGGCGTCAACGTGCTCGAGCCCGTCGACGAGTACCGCGGCACGACCGTTCAGGTGTGCGGCCTCTGGCCCTACGTCGTCGGCGCCGGCACTCCCATGGTGGGCGTGCCTCTCGGTCTGAACCTCATCAACGGGTCGACCGTCTGCGGCGACCCGATCTCCTGGTTCCAGCAGAACCTCATCGGCAACCCGTCCGTGTTCGTCCTCGGTCTGCCGGGGCTCGGCAAGTCGACGATCATCCGCCGCATGGCTGCCGGCGGTGCCGGCTTCGGAGCCCTCCCGCTCGTGCTGGGTGACCTCAAGCCCGATTACGTCGACCTGATCAAGGCGCTCGGCGGCCAGGTCATTACGCTCGGCCGCGGCCGCGGGCATCTGAACGTGCTCGATCCCGGCGAGGCGATCGAGGCGGCAGAGCGGCTGCGCAAGGCCGGCAAGGAGAAGGAGCGCGCCCAGGTCCTCGCTGACGCTCACGGCCGCCGGCACACGATGGTGTCGGCGCTGCTGACGATCCTGCGGAAGGAGCCGCCGACCGACCGAGAAGAGTCGATCATCGACCGCGCGCTCAAGGTCCTCGACCAACGCAACGCCGGCGTGCCCGTTCTCGGTGACCTGTTGAAGGTCATCCAGGAGGCACCGCAGGAGATCCGCGACGTCGCCCTCGACCGCGGCGACGATGCCCGTTACAAGAAGATCACCGAGAACCTGGAAGCCTCCCTCATCAGCCTCACCTCCGGTGGGCGACTGGGGGAGACGTTCTCTGGCAAGACCGACGTGCCGATGCTCCGCGATCGCCCGGTGGTCTACGACGTCTCCTCGATCGACGATTCCGACACCGACCTGCAGGCCGCCATGCTGTTGGCCTGCTGGTCTGCCGGCTTCGGCACCGTAACGGTCGCGAACGCCTTGGCGGATGCCGGGCTTGAGCCGCGGCGCCACTACTTCGTCATCCTCGACGAGCTGTGGCGTGCCCTGCGAGCCGGACGCGGCATGGTCGACCGAGTCGACGCGCTGACTCGCCTCAACCGCCAACGCGGCGTCGGTTTAGCGATGATTTCCCACACGATGAGCGACCTTCTCGCCCTCCCAACGGAGGAGGAGCGGATGAAGGCTCGCGGCTTCGTAGAACGCGCCGGCATGGTCGTCGCCGGCGGGCTTCCGAGTGCCGAAATGTCGATGCTCACCTCCGCCATCCCGCTGTCGAAAGCGGAACAGGATCTCCTCATCTCTTGGCAGGACCCGCCGGCGTGGGACTCGTCGACCGGGCGGGAGGCGGAACCTCCCGGCCGCGGCAAATTCTTGGTCAAGGTGGGGGGGCACCCCGGCACACCTCTGAAGGTGCAGCTCATGGCCATGGAGCTGGCAGTGAACGACACCAACCGCATGTGGCACGCCGGGGACCGTCTACCACCCGTCCTTGCCGAAGAGCCGGAGCTGATCGCGGTGCCGGATCCGCACCGCGCTGAGGGTGCTGCGTGAGCCAGACGAATCGTCGACCCGAGCCGGGACGCGTGGACTCCACGACCATCCTGGTCGGCATTGTCGTCGTGCTCGTTCTAGGCGTTGTCGGCGTGCTGTGGGCATCGGTGACGATCGGCTCACGGCTTGACGGCGTGAACCCGTCTCTGACCCGCAACCCGCTCGAGGTTGTCTTCGGCCTCATTCGGGGCCGAGTTGTCTGGCCCGCTTCGTCGACCTGGCTGACCGTTGTCTTCGCCGTCATCCTTCTGGCGATCGCCACAGGACTCGGCATCCTGATCGGTCGGGTCCGGGGTAAGCGCACCCGGGTCGACCGGTCGGCTGCTTATCTTGCTCGAGGTCGCGACCTTTCCGAGCTGGGCCGCAAGGGCGCAAGCCGCACGGCACAGCGGCTGGGCGTGCAGGGTACGCCGGGGATCCCGCTCGGACGCTCGATCCCCGGCGGTCAACAGCTCTACGCGCTCTGGGAGTACGTCATGATCGCTCTGGCCGGCCCTCGCGTCGGCAAGACAACGACACTGGTGATCCCAGCCATTCTCGAAGCCCCCGGCGCCGTCGTGACGACGTCCAACAAGCGCGACACGGTCGACGCGACGCGCGACCCACGCGCGCAGCTTGGCCAAGTGTGGATCTTCGACCCGCAGTCGATCGCGCTCGAACAGCCCACGTGGTGGTGGAACCCTCTGTCCTATGTCAAGGACGACGTGAAAGCGTTCAAGCTCGCCGAGCACTTCGCCTCCTCCGCGAGGGCGGACGGCGCGGTGCAGGATGCGTTCTTCGAGCCAGCGGGCCAAGACTTGCTCGCAGGCATGCTGCTCGGGGCCGCGCTGCAGAACCGACCGATCACTCAGGTGTTTACCTGGCTCTCTGAGCCGACCAATCAGGAACCCGTCGATGTGCTGCGCGCCCACGACTACGACCTGATCGCCGCCGATGTGCAGGGGGTCATCATGTCGCCGGAGAAGCAACGTGGTGGTGTGTACGGCACTGCACGGCAGATGGCGTCATGTTTGAAGATCCGGGCGATCGAGCGCTGGGTAGCACCGCTTGGTAGCAACTTCTCCGGCGATCGCCGTCCGCAGTTTGATCCGGATGCCTTCGTGCGCGGTACCGGCACCCTCTACTCCCTCTCAAAGGAAGGCCAGGGCAGCGCTGGCGCTCTGGTCACCGCACTCACCGCGGCAGTTGTCGAGGCTGCGGAGGAGTACGCCACCGGTCAGGCCGGCGGGCGCCTCGCGGTACCCATGCTCGTCGTCTTGGACGAGGCCGCCAACGTATGCCGGTGGAAGAATCTGCCCGACCTGTACTCGCACTACGGTTCGCGTGGGATCCCGATCATGTCGCTGTTCCAGTCGTGGGCGCAGGGGCAGGTTGTCTTCGGTCGTGAGGGCATGCGAAAGCTTTGGTCGGCGTCGAACGTGAAGCTGTACCTCGGGGGAGTGGCGGAGGCTGAGTTTCTGCGCGAGCTCTCCGAGCTCGTCGGGGACTACGACAAGTCGACCGCTTCCGTGAGCTACAACCGCGGCATCAGGTCGACGAACCATCAGCTGCGCCGTGAGCGCATCCTGGACGCGGCCGAGCTGTCGGCGCTGCCCCGCGGCCGCGCAGTGATGTTGTCTTCAGGAACGCCGGCCGCTCTCATCGAGACGGTGCCCTGGATGAAGGGCAAGCACGCCGCGGCGGTGCGTGCGTCGATCGCTGCTCACGATCCGTCTGGGACGGCCGTAGCGGCCGCCGCGCTGCCAATCGCCGTTCCGGTGGCGGCGATTCCGGCGGGGAGCGATCAGGACAGCGAAAGGTGACCGGCGACGTCAAAGAATGGGATGACGAGGCCACACCGGGTGCCTCTCCGCCGGTACCGGGCGGTGCGGCCGAGCCGACCCTGTTCTTTGGCTCCGTCGACGAGTTCCTGCGCGAGAAGCTGCGCTACACCTACACACGCCGGGTCGGTCCTCAGGGACCCAACCGGTGGGCTGCCGACTGGTGGAGGTACCCGGAGGCGATCAGCCGCCTGGATTCGCTCTGGCGCTCCTGGGAGGCGCTGCGCCTCGAGGGGACGTTCGGGATGAGCATCTGGTGGCGCGATCACGCGGACCACCACATGCGGATGCTGATGTCGCCGGAAGGCCCGTTCGCGGACTCCCGCGACACAACGGGGCAGGGGGAGCCGTTGCCCTACACCGCCCCGCCCGCCGGCATGTTCATCGACGTGCGAGCATTGCCAGATGACGTACAGGCCGATTCGCTGGGCGGCGATCGCGCCGGGTCATTCGGTGCGCGTCCGCCCGAAGCGCACGGGCGGTGATCGGGTCGAGACGACCGTCACGCAGCTGCTCGAGCGCAGCCTTGCCGATAGTCTCGGCTTCGTCGACGAGGACGGTCGGAGGTTCCGCCAGTGTTTCTACGACATCGAGATCTACACCTCACCCGCTCCCTAGGCTGCGTCCGAGCCCGCAGCGGGGATGGTCGGAGCTCGCTCATAGACTTCGACCATGACTGGACGCGGCGGAAGCGCGAGCGGCGGCTTCCACGAGGAGCTGCGCTGGGAGAAGGTGCCTGACGGCGCGCAGCGGTCGCGCTCGACACAGACGCCTAGCTACGACCGTGATCTGCTGCGCGACCGTTCCGGCAACCTGCAACCTGCTAGGACCGAGCGAATTACGTCCCGCGAACATGGACGAAGTCCGTCGCTTCGCACGGCCAGGCCGCAGCGAACAGGCGGCCGAAGCGGTCATCGACGCCGCGATCACCGCTCACCCCCTACGTGAAGAGAGCCGTCGAGTAGCGGCGTTGACGGGCTGATCCGACTGGTCGGCTTGGCGAGCGCAAGGTCGATCGACGGCGCCTCGTGCCGACGGTGGATTCTCGTCGAGGTACACGCTCACATCGAACCGCTGCTGAGCGGGCAGAGTAGAAAGCTCACCACCGATGCGTTCAGTTGGTTGGGGCGGCGGTCGCCGTACCTACTGTGACATGCGCCTGGCGGGCAAAAAAGGCCGTCGAACCGGGGTCAGCGTCGCAATACCGTGAGACACGAGAACAAGATCAAGCAACGTGCCTGAGCGCTCCGCCTAAACGACCGACGACACCTCGACGCGCTCGCCGGAGGCCGCGGCCCGCAGGATCGCCTCCGCCACTCGCGCCGCCGCAGCCCCATCCGCGAACGTGGCAGCCTCCGGGCCAACGGTCGACGACCCCGCGACGACCGCGTCGGTGAAGTGGGCGAGCATGTTGATGTGGGAGTGCTCCCAGCCCAGAATGTGGGCGCTCGGCCACCAGGGCGCGACGAGCGGGTGGTGCTCCTCGTTGACGATGATCTCCATGAAGCCCTCGGTTGCAGCACCGGCCCGCTTGTGGTGGTGCAGCACGTTGAGGTTCTCCAGGTCCCAGTAGACGGAGCCCTTGGAGCCGTTGATCTCCCACCCGAGGCGGTTCTTGCGGCCCGGTGCGATGAGGGTGGCGGAGATGGTGCCGGTGGCACCTCCGGCGTACTGGGCGAGGGCATCCACCGTGTCGATCGGTTCGCCGCGCGGAGGGGAGGTAAGCGGGTTGGTGATGAGCGCGGACACCGTCTCGACCTCGCCAACGAGGTAGCGGGCGGCGTCGATCGCATGGCTGCCGATCACGTCGAGCGCACCCGTCTTGTTGCCGAACTCGGCGGTCGGGTCGGTGTGCCACTCCTGCGCGTAGCGGAAGTTGGCGCTGTAGATGTCGCCGAGCTCACCCGAGGCGATCATGTCGTGGGCCAAGCGCACTGCCGGAACGAACCGGTAGTTGAAGCAGGCGAGGTTGAGTACTCCCGCGGCGGCCGCGGCCTCCGCCAGCTGGGCGGATTGCGCGTAATCGCCGAGTGGCTTCTCGCAGACGACGTGCTTGCCGGCCTGAATGGCGGCGAGGGTCGGCTCGAAGTGCGCATCATCCGGCCCGACGTTGTCGAACACCTGAATGTCGGGGTCGTTCACGACGTCACGCCACTCGGTCGTGTACTTCTCCCAGCCGTACCGGGTGGCGGCCTCGCGCACGCTGGACTCGGTGCGTCCCGAGATCGTCACCAGGCGGGTCTGAGCGGCCCCCGGCCAGAAGATGTAGGGGAGCGTCTTGAGCGCGTTCGAGTGGGTCTTGCCCATGAAGCCGTAGCCGAGCATCCCGAAGCTGACGACCTGCCGCTCGTCGGCCGGCGCGGGGGAGGCGCTCACTTGCCGGCCTCGATGTCGGCGCGGATCTTCTTCAAGTACTCGATCGACTGGCGCACGTTCTCCTCCTCGGTGCGCTCGTTGTAGGGCGCCGCGAGGAGGTCCATCTCGATCGCGAGCGACCCCTCGAAGCCGGCGTCATCGAGCACACGCGCGATCGCGGGCAGGTCGATGAGCCCCTCGCCGGCGGGCACCGACGGCCAGGAGGTGAAGCGCTCAGTGGGCACGCCGCCCTTGCGGAAGGTGATGTCCTTCGTGTGGGTGGCGACGCAGTACGGCGCGAGGTTCTTGGCGGCCTGCACCGGGTCCTCGAAGAGGCGCAGCGCGTTGCCGGTGTCGAAGTTGACCTTGAGGTTGTCGCTGCCGACGCCCTCCAGGACCTGGATGATCTCGAGCGACGTGAAGTCGATGTGGTTCTCGATCGCGAGGATCACGCCCTCGGCCTCCGCCACCTTCACGGCCTTCTTGAGCATGGCTACCGACTTGTGTACCATCTCGGCGTGGTCGCCATCCACGTAGAGCATGGATGCCGCGACGATGCGCATGATGCTGGCACCGACATGTGCGGCGCGGGGGATGTGCTTCACCAGGTCGTCGAGAGCCGCCTCATCCGTACCGCCGTGGAGTCCGTCGGGGTGCCCCCAGCCGATGACGCGCTTGAGGTTGGCCGCGTCGAGCGCTGCCTTGATGTCGGCACAGTACGCGTCGTCGAAGACGGGGAAGAAGATCGTCTCGAGCGCGACCTCGTCGACCTCGAGGCCGATCGCGTAGGGCACGAAATTCTTGGTCATGTCCCAGCGGGTACCCGGGTCGACCTGCAGGCCATCGCCGTAGATCTCGCCGAAATAGCGGTGGAAACTGTAGCTGTCAATTCCGACGAGCATGTCATCAACTCCGATAACTAGGTGCGAACTCTTGTAGTGAAACTACTGGTAACCCCGAGTTCTGCGCAAGAGTTGCTGCCCTGAATGGCTCCGGATGCCCTTTCTGACGGCCTTGCGCGCTCTCTCAGCACTCGGCTACGGTAGTTCCACTACATTGCTCTCGCGAAAGTGGACATGACCGCGACATCCTCCCCAGCGGGACGCATCCTCATCACGCCCCGGTCCCTGACCGTCGACGGCCTCGATGCCGCCGCCGAACTGCAGCCGCTGCGCGACGCCGGCTACGAACTCGTCTCCGCCCCCGCAGGCCGTTCCCCGTCCCAGGAGCAGCTGCTCGAACTGGTCCCCGGCTGCATCGGATGGCTTGCCGGCGTGGAGCAGATCACCGCGGCCGTCATCGATGCCGCAGACCAGCTGAAGGTCATCGCCCGCAACGGAGTCGGCACCGACACGATCGAAATCGACGCGGCCACCCGCGCCGGCATCGTCGTCACCACAGCCGCGGGAGCCAACGCCCAGGGCGTTGCCGAGCTGGCCGTGGCCCTCGGGCTCAGCTGCCTGCGGCAGGTTCCGTGGTCGGCGGCATCGGTGCGCGCGGGTGGTTGGGAGCGGTATTCGGCCATCGAGCTGAGTGAGGTTACGGTCGGGGTGGTCGGGTTGGGCGCGATCGGTCGGCGTGTGGCGGCCGCATACGCTGCGCTGGGTGCGGGCGTCATCGGGTTCGATCCGTACAGCTCGGTGGACGGCATCCGGTCGATGCCGCTCGACGAGTTGATTACGGCCGCCGATGTGATCACCCTGCACGCGCCGCCGCCGGAGGATGGCAGCGCCCTGATCGATGAGGCGCGGCTCGCCCTGGTGCGACCGGGATCGGTGCTCATCAACACCGCTCGCGCCTCTCTCGTCGACGACACCGCGGTGCTCGACGCGCTGAACGACGGGCGCCTCTCCGCCTACGCTGTTGATGCGTTCGCCACCGAGCCGCCGGCGCTCACGCCCCTGCTGCTGCACGACCGGGTCATCGCCACCCCGCACCTGGGCGCGTACACCGGGGCGAGCGTGCGCCGCGCGACCACCATGGCCGTCGAATCCCTCCTGGAGAAGCTGTGACCCTCGATCTACTGAGACGGAACCCCATCGTCGCGGTGCTGCGCGCACCTACCGCGGAGGTCGCCCTCTCCACGGTCGACGCGCTCGTCGCCGGCGGGGTGACAGCTATCGAGGTCACCTACAGCACGCCCGATGCTGCCGGGGTCATCCGCGAGGTCGCTCGCCGCCACGGTGCCGGCGTCTACCTCGGTGCGGGAACGATCACCACGCCCGAGCAGGCTGCGGAGGCCGCCGAGGCGGGTGCGCAGTTCCTCGTCAGCCCCGGCTCGGTACCCCGTATTGCCGCGGCGATGCACGCCACCGGGTGCGTGACCATGCTCGGCGCGCTCACCCCGACTGAGGTGATGGTCGCGCAGGACCTCGGAGCCGACGTGGTCAAGGTCTTCCCCGCCTCCCTGGGCGGCCCGGCCTACCTCCGCGCGTTGCGCGGGCCGTTCCCGAACGCGGTGCTCATGCCGACAGGCGGCGTCAACGCGGGAAACCTTGCCGAGTGGTTCGCCGCCGGGGCGATCGCGGTGGGGGCCGGCGGTGATCTGGTCTCGTCGGCCGCGATGGCATCCGGTGACTGGTTGGCGATCACCGCGAGCGCGCGAGCGTTCGTGGCGGCACGGGCATGACCGCCGCGCGGGCGGTGCTCGGGGATATTCCCGCGCACCTGCTGGGCGCGGTCAACTACCACGAGCACCTGTTCCAGGTCTCGCCACTGCTGCGAGGCGACGAGCTGGACGACGAAGCGCTGAGCGCCGACGAGGCGGTGCGGCTGCGGGCATCCGGATTCGCGAGCATGATCGACGCCACCCCGCTGGGGCTCGGACGACGACCCGACGCCATCGCGCGCATCAGCGCCGAAACCGGGCTCACGGTGATCGCGTCGACCGGCGTGCACCGTGAGGAGCACTACCCGGCGGACCACCCGCTGCGCTCGCTGACCGAGACGGAGCTCGCGGACCGTCTCATCGCCGAGATCACGATCGGAATGGACGACACCGACATCCGCGCGGGCCTGATCAAGACGGGGATCGGCTACTGGAGCATCACCGCGTTCGAGCGCACGGTGCTCGCCGCCGCCGCGACCGCCCATCGCGAGACGGGCGCACCGATCATGGTGCACCTCGAGCACGGCAGTGCCGCGATCGAGGTGCTCACCCTGCTGATCGCCGCCGGGGTCGCCGCCGACGCCGTGGTGCTGGCGCACGCGGACCGCAACCCCGACCCGGTGCTGCACGCCGAACTGGCCGCGATCGGCGCCTACCTCGGCTACGACGGCTTCGCGCGAAGCAGGATCCTGCCCGACTCGGCCCTGATCGACTGCCTCGCGCAGGCCATCGAGCTCGGCGCGGGCGACCGCATCGTGATCGGCGGGGACGTCGCGCGCCACAGCCGCTACATCGCCTACGGGGGGATGCCCGGGCTGCAGTACCTCGGCGACCGCATCCTGCCCCGCCTCGAGTCCACGCTCGGTGTGGAGGCCACCCGCCGCGTCACGACGGACAACCCGTCGCGGCTGCTCGCCCATTTCTAGAGGAGCACCTAGCCGTGGGGGCGGATGACCGCCTTGATGCACTCGCTCGAGGCGACCGCAGCCAATGCCTCCGCGTACTGCTCCAGTGAGAAGCGGTGCGTGATCATGCCGGCGGTGTCCACCCGGCCGCCCCGCAGCGCGAGCAGCGCGCGGTCGAACGAGAACTGCTGGGCAAACGAGCCTTTGATGGTCAGCTCACGGCGGAACACGTCGTACGGCGCGATCGTCCACTCGGCCGACTCCGCGGTCATGCCGTACACGAACACGGTTCCGCCCACCCGCAGCAGCGCGAGCGCCTCGTTCAGCACGGTGATCGCCCCGGTCGCGTCGATCACGTAGTCGAATCCGGTTCCGGCGACCTCCCGCAGCTGGTCGTAGGCGGCCGTCGGGTTGGCGCGGTCGACCTGCACGATGAGGTCGGCACCGCGCTCGAGCGCGATGTCGAGTTTGTGCTGGCTGGGCGCGGCGACGACGAGGTATCCGGCGCCGCTGGCGCGCAGCAGCTGGGTGAGCACCAGCCCGGTGGGGCCCGCACCGATCAGCAGCACGCGGGCACCGGGGGTCAGCTCCAGCTTGTCGAGGCCGTGGACGACACACGCGGTCGGCTCGGCGAACACCGCCACCTCCGCGTCGAGGTCGTTGACGATGAAACAGCGGTTCGCAGACGCCAGCACGTACTCGGCGAATCCGCCCGCCGCGTTGACGCCCTGCGCGAGAATCGTCGTGCAGTACTCGGGCTTCGCGCGCCGGCACTCCTCGCAGTGACCGCAGGAGCCGGTGTTGTCGAAGGTGACCAGGTCTCCCACCGACAGCGAGGTGACGGATGATCCGACCTCCACGACTTCGCCGGCGATCTCGTGACCCGGGGTCAGGGGGTAGGTGGGCCCGAACTCCCCGTCGTGCAGGTGCAGGTCGGTGCCGCACACCCCCGCGACGACCACCTTGATGAGCACGTCATCCGGGCCGGGCGTGGGTGTGGGCACCTCCGCGAGCGTGAAGCTGCCGGGCTTGTCGTAGACGATCGCTTTCATAGGGATCCCTTCCAGTCTTCAGATTCGCTGCATGCCGAGGCCGAGTACTCCGCCGACGACATCCAGCCGCCGCGCGAGGTCGCCGACCGCCAGCACCGCGTGGTGGGAGGCCAGGTTCTCCTCGAAGCGGTACCCGTCCTCCACGCGCAACACCGCGCCGTTCAGGCAGTCCGAGTTCTCGTACTGCTCGTAGTGGGTGAGCACCGCGGGGGCGACCACGAAGCTGTCCATGGTGCTCGTGATCTTCACGATCGTCATGTCACCCTCGGGCAGGCGAGCGTCGATCGCGTTGGAGTTCGGGTTGACTATCTCAAGCACTGGGGGGCGCAGAGTCCATTCGGTGGCCCAGGACTGCGGGATGACGCCGAAGAATCCGCAGTGCGCCGTGAGGATGTGGTTCTCCGGCTTCTCGACGGTGGGGAAGTACGGGATCTTCTCGTGCTTCAGTGCCGCCTGGCCCATCAGGAACGGGTACAGGTTGGTCATGATCGCGGGCGTGCGGAACGTCTCCCAGGTGATGAACTGCGTGATCATCGAGGTGAGGTCGGCTTCGCAGCCCCAGATCAGCCCGCGCTCCTCGAACAGCAGGTTCCAGGCGAGACAGGGCGTGGTGTTGGAGGTGTCCGACTCGTTGAGGCAGTTGATGCCGGCGGCGATCACGCCGGGCGTCTCATCCAGCTCGTCGGCGAGTGCGATCTTCATCCGCAGGCCCGCATCCCGCGCCCGGGCGGCGAGCCCGACCATGGGCACTTTCGCGCCGATGCGGGCGATTTCGGCATCCAGCCTGTCCTGGCCGACGCTGTCCGCGCGGGCCTGCAGTTCGCGGTAGCTGCGGCGTTCGACGTTCACTCCGAGGGAGCGCTTCAGGTCGGCGACGCACTCCTCCTCCCACCAGTAGAACCGCTTGAAGATGTCCGGCTGCTTGCCCGCGCCGAGGTTGTCCTGGTATGCGAGCATGGTCGCACCGGTGAGGCGCTGCTTCACGCCGAGGGCACGACACAGGTCATGGAACTCGACGAGGGAGGTGGGGGCGATCGTATCGACGTCACGCCGACGCAGATAGTCCCGGATCTCCCAGTCCCACATCGAGACGGTGCCGAACTCGCTCGTGATGATGAGGATCGGCAGCGTCAGCGCCTGAAACTCGCGCAGCAGGCGGTAGGCGAGGCCGCTCATGTCGGGGATGACGATCGCGGCCGCGGGCACGCTGGGAGCCAGACCGATCTGCATCGGCGGCAGCCACTCCACGAGATCCTCGCAGAGGAGCTTCAGTGCGTCGAGCTGCCGCGTGAACGACTCGGTGGGGAATTCCTCGAGGTAGACGGGAAGGAGTTGCGGGGCGACATGGCGGGCGGTCATCGTGTCTCCAGGGCTGTCGTTGCACCGAACCGGAAGCTGCGTCGCTGGCCCGGTTCGAGGCGGATGTCGGCGGCCCGATCGGGGCGCCGATACGAGTTGGTCATGAACTCGACCGATTCCATCGCGAACGATCCGCGCGGCCGGGGCACCGTATGCGCAGTGAACACGTGCATGACCCCGCGTTCCTGCCAGGCATCGATCGAGCGGCCGGATGCCGGGTCGGTCATGGTCGTGTGGGCGAGGCCGTCCGGCGAGACGATGAGGTCGCCGTAGGCCATGTCGAGCACCTGGTCACCGAGGGCGCGTGGCGCGCGGAAGTCCCAGTCACCAGACACCGGCTCGAAGGCCGCGTCGCCCTCGAGGGGGATGAGTTCGGCGTCCGGAACGATGCGGGTCTCGGCGGGAATGCTGACGACCAGCTGCGAGATCGGTGCGGCGCCGATCGTGAAGTAGGGGTGCCAGCCCGAGCCGAACGGCGCGGCAGCCTCACCGACGTTGGTGCCGGCGACCATGAACTCGATCGTGTCGGCCGTGACCGTGATGTCGATGCTCACGTCGACCGAGAACGGGTAGCCCGCAAACGCGCCGGGCCTGAGAGCCCGGTTCACCAGGTGCACGATGGCGGATGATTCGGCTGCCACGATCCCGCTGATCGAGAAGTCACTCTGCCGCAGCATGCCGTGCATCACGGTCTCGCCCGCGCGCGTGGGGTCGCCCTCGTTGAGGTCGTACTCCGTTCCGTCGAAGCGGTACCGCCCACCCAGGATCCGGTTCGAGAACGGGATCATGAGGGCGCTGCGCATCCCCGCCTGTTCGGTGAACTCGGCCTGGTTGGCGTAGCCGTCGATGAGCTTGACCCCGCGATGAGTCCACGAGATCACGGTCGCGCCGCGCAGGGTCAGCACAACCCGGGCATCATCGCCTTCGATAGCCAGCGCGGGCAGCGCGCCGAATGTGGTTTCGGTGATCGTGAATGCCATGTCGTCAACCGCGCATCTGCGCGAGCCTCTCCTTCATGACTCGGATGCGTTCCAGGCCGTCGCCACCCCGCCTCATCGCGACCCCGGTGGCCAGGATGTCGACGATGACGAGGCCTGCGAGCCGCGAGACGGTGGGGGTGTAGTAGTCGGTGTCCTCGAAGGTGCTCGCCCTGATGTCGAGGTCGGCAAGGTCGGAGAGCGGCCCGACATCGCCCGTGATCGAGATGACGCTGCCCCCAGCCTGCTTCGCGGCCTCCGCGACCCGGATCGTGGTATGCGTGCGTCCCGTGTTCGAGATCGCGACGCTGACAGTGGAGTCACCGCTCATGGTCGCGGCGATGAACTGCTGGTGGTAGTCGGTGGGCGCCTGGCAGGGCACGCCGAACAGCGGGAACTTCTGCTGGGCATCCTGCGCGACGATGCCGCTGGCGCCGGCACCGACGAAGAGGATGTCGCTGGCGCCGGCGAGCAGATCGACCGCGGCCCTGATCGAGGCGGGATCGAGATTTCGCCGAGCGCGGTCGAGGCTTGAGATGGTGTGGCTGAAGATCTTCTCGGTGAGGTCGTCGGTGCTGTCGTCCTGGTGGATGGCGGAGAGAGTGACGGGAAGTCCGAGGGCGATGGTCTGGGCGAGCGTGATCTTGAACGAGCGGAACCCGTCGAACCCGATCGCGCTGCAGAACCGCATGACGGTCGGCTCGCTGACCCCCGCCGCGTCGGCCAGACCAGCCATGTTGAAGTCCATGGCCCTGACCGGGTCGGCCAGGATAAGATCGGCCACCGCCTTCTCGGATGTGCGGAGTTCGTCGCGGCGCGCCGCGATCGTCTCGAGAACGGTCGACCTCAGGTCGGATTCGCCAGTCATAGTTCGCCTCACCGGGAGCCCCATCATCGTGCGGCTCTCGCAGAGCGGGAGAGCTCGTCGAATGAAGGACCGGAAGTGGGAATATCGACGTGGAAGACCTCGCCGATTACCTGGGTCCAGCCGTGGAGGAAGTATATCCAGCCGTCCTCGACGTGGATCAGCCGATCGGACTGGGCCCGCGCCTGCTCGAGAAAAACGAGATCACCCCGGTAGTTGAGTTCCCAGGCGAGCCCGTCGGTCGGGAACACAGCAGCGTTCGTGATCGGGGAGCCGGGGGCATCCTTGCCGAGCCCGGTGGCGTTGATCACGAGGGATCCCGGTGCCAGCCCCGCCATCACCCGATCGTTGTCGACGGGCTCGGGGGCGAGTACGTACTCGAACCGGGTGTCGGTGTCGAGTTGCAAGTGGATCTCCCGCAGATGATCGAGCCGAGGCTCGGAGCGATTGCTCACGACGATCGACGACGGGCGGCCAGCTCCCTTCGCGAGGTGCGACAGGTACCAGGTGATCGCGATCGTCGAACCCCCGGCGCCGATCGAGAGCACCTGTGCGCCGGTGCGCTCCCAGTGCCCCTCGGGTATGAACCCGTCCAGGGCCAATCCGCTGGAGATCGGATCCTTCGCGTGGCAGGCCAGCCCCGCGCTCGACTTCGAGAGGCAGCTGGTCTCGCCCATCATGCGGGCGAACGGGTCGACGTAGTCGAACAGGTCGGATGCCGCGTTGAACAGGTCGATCTTGTGCGTGGTCACCAGCGCGCCGAGGCTGAGCGGGTCCGACTTGATGAACTCCACCACCGAGCGATAGTCGGCGACGGGGGCATGCAGCGGCAGGTCGATCCCCTGCAGGCGGGCGCCGGTGAGTCCCAGTTGCTCGGCCCACACCGGAAACACGGTCTGGATCGACGATGACCCGGTGGTGACCCCGATGAAGTACAGCGTGGGAGCCTCGGCGGGCCGCAGCGTGGCAGCGGTCACGGTGGGGAAACTCATGCGGTGTCCCCCTGGTACGCGCGGTGGTCGGGGTTGTCCCGCAGCGCCCAACCCTCGCCGTCGGCGATCACCAGCTTCGCCATGCCCCCCGCGTCGCCGATGATCCCGTAGTCCTGCCCTGCGTCGCTCGGGTAGCAGAAGAGCGTAGTGAACGGCTCGTCGCCCACGTTGACGCTGCGGTGGATCCAATGACCGGGAACGTGGACGGCAACGCCGGGCGTGATCTCGATAGCGCTGGTGCGCCCGTCGACGGTCTCCATCAGCATGACTCCTCGTCCTGAGAGCCCGTAGTACAACTCGGCCGCGGAGTGCTGGGCGTGGATGTGGCCGCGAGTCATCGCGAACTCGTCCCCGACGCGGCCGGGCTTCAGCACGCTGATGCCGACCGTGAGGGCGCCCGGTTCGGTGTCCGGTGTCGATGACTCGACCCAGTAGACCGGCTCGCCGTCGTCGGACTCGAGCGCTGAGCGGAACGCGGCATCGTCCCGGTACAGCCCCTCGAGTTCGGCCAGACGCTTCTCGTAGCGACCGTTGTTGCCGGCGAGCAGGCCGAGCAGGACATCCGGAGTCAGGCGGATCGGTTCCGTCGCGGTCATTCCGGTACCCCCTCGAACCACGGCTCGATGCGCTGGTACGCATCGAGGAAGCGACGGTGCGACCGAACGTACGCGTCGTGCCGACGCTCATCCGGAACGAAATCGCCGGTGAGGTCGGAGAGGCGACCGGCGATCGAGAAGTCGTCGAAGAGACCGACCGCGACACCGCCCACCACAGCGGCGCCGAGGGCGGTTGCCTCGTCGACGAGCGCGCGGCGGCGGATCGGCAGCCCCCACACGTCGGAGAAGATCTGCAGCAGGGGAGCCGAGTTGGCGGCCCCGCCGATCGCATCGATGCTCGTGATCGTCGCCCCGGTCGACGTGAATGCCTCGAGTCCTGTGTAGAGGTTGAAGGCGACCCCTTCGACCACGGCACGCACCAGGTTCGCGCGGTCGTGGTGCCGGGCGAGGCCGATGAACGCGGCGCGGGCGCGCGGGTTCCAGTAGGGGGAGCGCTCGCCGAGCAGGTGGGGCAGAAAGTAGAGTTCGTCGGCACTCGCGGTGGCTCCGGCGGCAGCCTCGAGCAACTGCTCGTACGCGCCACCCGAGGGCTCGAGCGCTTCGACGATCCACTGCAGGGAGGCGCCACCCGCCTGCATGGTCGCGGTCGGCACGAAGCGTCCCTCGATCACGTGGTTGAAGGTCATCGTGCGCATGAGCGGGTCGTGCAGTGGCTCGTCCGAGGCGAACGACACCCATGACGACGAGCCCAGGTAGGCGTAAGCACCGGATGAGGCGTCCACGACCCCCACCCCCAATGCAGCCATGGGGCCGTCGCCGCCACCCATCACCACGGGTGTGCCGGCCGTGAGGCCGGTCTCGGAGGCGGCTGCGGCTGTCACCGTTCCGATCACCTGCGTCGAGGCGACGATCTCCGTGAACAGCTGGCCGACGTCGGCCGCGTCGAGCAGCTCGCCCGACCACGTGCCCGCCGCCTGGTCGTACGCGTTCGTACCGCTGGCATCCGACGGGTCGGTGGCCATCACCCCGGTCAGCCGGTATGCGACGTAGTCCTTCGCGCACATCACGTGGCGAGCGCGAGCGAACACCTCGGGTTCGCTGTCGCGCACCCACATGATCTTGGAGAGGGAGTAGGTCGCGTTCAGACGGTGCCCGGTGATCGCGTAGCCGCGCTCCATGCCGACCCTCTCGACGAGTTGCGCGGCCTGCGCGGTCGATCGGGTGTCAGCCCAGATGATCGCGGGACGCACGGGCTCGCCGTCGCCATCGAGCAGCACCGCCCCCATCATCTGGCCCGAGAAGCTGATGCCCGCGATCTCGGCTTCCGGATGCGCCGCGAGCAGCTGGCGGGTCGCCTCACAGAGGGCCCGCCACCATTCGTGGGGATCCTGCTCGGCTTTACCGCCTGAGCCGAAGTCGGTGTCGTAGGCGACCGTCACTGCGGCGACGACGACACCGGATGCGTCGACGAGTGTCGCCTTGTTGCCTGTGGTGCCCAGGTCGTGGGAGATGATCATCGCAGCGAGGAGCCGCCGTCGATGAGCAGCTCGGTGCCGCAGCAGTATGCGGCCTCATCGCTCAGCAGGTACTCGACCGCACCGGACACCTCGGCGAGGGTGGCGAACCTGCCCAGAACGGTGTCGGCTTTCCATCCTTCGTGCATGTGCTTCTTCAGGGCATTGAGTGGAGTGTCGACGTACCCGGGGGAGACGCAGTTGACGCGCACACCGCGACCGCCCCACTCGACCGCGAGTGAGCGGGTCAGCGCTGCCACCCCCGCCTTGGAGGTGTTGTAGACGCTCTGCTTCTGCGGGTGGTTGACGACATGGTTGCCCGACATGGAGGCGACGTTGACGATCGCTCCGCCACCGCGGGCGAGCAGTTCACGACCGAAGTCGCGACAGGCGAGGAACACCCCGCGCAGGTTGACTCCCATCACGCGGTCGTACTCGGTCATCGGCATCTCATCGGCGGCCACGTCGTTCTCGACGACTCCGGCGCTGTTGACCAGTTCGATGGGTGCGTCCCCGAGTGCGTAGAGGGCGGCGACCACTGCTGCCACGGACTCCTCGGAGCTCACATTCACCTCGAACGGGGTGATCGCGGGATCGAGTCCCTCGGGCGACCGCAGATCGAGGGCGTACACGGTCGCGCCCTGACGGTGGAGCGACTCGCTGAGGTGGGCGCCGATGCCGCCGGCTGCGCCGATCACGGCCATCCTGCGGCCTGAGAAACGTTGGGTCACGAGTAACTCCTTCGACACTCGACCAGCAGACTGTTGTAGGTAAACTACATGCGACCGGAGCGGCGCGCAATCCAAACTCGCCAAACAGGCGCTTTTCTGCCCGAAAGGCGCATCCCCATCACGATCTGGGTAACGCGTCTTGACCAGACTCGACCTGCTGGGTAGCGTTCGTGTAGTAAACATTCTCCAAGCCGCCGCACCACGGAGATAGAGATCAATGATGATTCCTTTGACCGACGACCCGTCGGGGCGCTCATGAGTACCCCTGATGTGAGTACCCCTGGCGCCACGCCGATACTTGAGGCGCGCGACGTTTCGAAGTCCTTCTTCGGCATTGAGGTGCTGCACGGCGTCTCCCTTCATCTGCAACCCGGCTCAGTACACGGCCTGGTGGGCGAGAACGGTGCGGGCAAGTCGACTCTCATGAAGATCTTCGCCGGCGTCCACCAGCGCGACGCCGGTACCGTTCTGTTCGATGGAGAGGAAGTGGACTTCGGCCACCCCATCAAGGCCATGCAGGCCGGGCTCGCCACTGTCTTCCAGGAGTTCACCCTGCTGCCCGAACGAACGGTCGCCGAGAATGTGTTCCTGGGCCGCGAGCCGCGGAAGGCGGGATTCGTCGACAACCGGGGCATGTCCGCGAAGACCGGCGCTCTTCTCGCGGAGCTCGGCATCGACTTCATCGACCCCAACGCCCGCGTGGCCAGCCTGTCGGTTGCGGAGCAGCAGATCGTCGAGATCACGAAGGCGCTCTCGTTCGATGCGCGGGTCATCTCCATGGATGAACCCACCGCAGCGCTGGCCGACCACGAGGTGGAGCTCCTGCACGGCATCATCGAGCGCCTCAAGGCGCGCGGGGTTGCCATCCTCTACGTCTCCCACCGCCTGAAGGAGGTCTTCGATCTCTGCGACACCGTGACGGTGTTGAAGGATGGCGCTCTGGTGTGGTCGGGACCCACCACCGAGCTCACCCCCGACAGCATGGTGCGCATGATGGTCGGACGCTCGATCACGTCATTCTTCCCGGGTGCCCTCGAGGGCACCACCGTGGGCGAGACACGGCTCACGGTCACCGACGGCGGCAATGGGTACGTCGACGGCATCGACCTCGACCTGAGGGCGGGGGAGATCGTCGGGGTGGCCGGGCTCCAGGGTGCGGGTCGCACCGAGTTGGCAGAAGCGATCTTCGGTGCCGTCCCCTTCACGCGCGGCACCATGACCATCGATGGCGAACCGCTCGTCGTGCGCTCGACGCGTAAGGCCGTCAGGAGCGGACTGGCGCTGATCACGGAGGATCGCAAGGCGCAGGGTCTGGCCCTGCACCAGTCGGTGCTCGACAACACTCTGCTAGTCATCCGCGGGGTGTTCGCGTCACGCACTCGCACCGTGCGGCGGGAAGTGCCGGGCATCCTGTCGTCGTTGGAGATCTCGTTCCGCGGCCTCGACCAGGAGGTGCAGTTCCTCTCCGGTGGCAACCAGCAGAAGGTCGTGCTCACCAAGTGGCTGGCCACGAAACCGCGGGTGGTGATCCTGGATGAGCCCACCCGCGGCATCGACGTCGGTGCGAAGGTCGCCGTCTACCAACTGATGCGGGAGCTCGCCAAGGACGGTGTCGCGATCCTCATGGTCTCCTCCGAGCTGCCGGAGGTGATCGGCATGTCCGATCGGATTCTGGTGATGCACGACGGCCGCATCACCGCGGAGCTGGAGCCCGGATCGTCCGAGGAGACCATCCTCTCCGCCGCCACCGGCACCATCGGCGGAGCACTGGAGGAGGTCGCATGAGCACCGCAACCACCCGCCCCAAGCGACGGATGCGCCTCGACTCCACCGTCATCGTGTACATCGCGCTGATCGTGGTCATCATCATCGGGGCGATCCTCGTCAACACCGCGGGGCGCAACTTCTTCAGCCTCGGCAACATCCGCGACATCCTCACCGGCATGTCCGTGCTCGGGTTGGTGGCCGTGGGTCAGACCCTGGTGATCCTCACCGGATCGCTGGACCTGTCCGTTCCCTACGTGATCAGCCTCTCGAGCCTGCTGGCAGCGGAGACCATGCGCGGCAACCCCAACAACATCGCGCAGGGAGTGCTGCTGGCCCTGGCCTTCGCCGCCATCGCGGGCCTTGCCAACGGCCTCGTGGTCACCAAGCTGAAGGTCAACGGGTTCATCGCCACGCTGGGCGTCGGGCTGATCATCAAGGGATACCTCGACACCAACTACCAGGGAAGCGCGGGCAGCGTCCCCGCCGCGTTCCAGTTCATCGGTGCCACGGGGCTGGGACCGGTCCCCATCTCCACGATCATCATGCTCGCGCTCGCCACGCTCGTGTTCCTCTTCCTCAGGAAGACCCGCATGGGTCACCACATCTACGCGGTAGGCGGATCCCTCGAGGTGAGCAGGCTCTCCGGCCTTCGCACCGCCCGTCCGATCATCGTGGCGCACGTCATCTGCTCCGTCATGGCGGGACTGGCGGGACTCCTGCTGGCGAGCCGCCTCGGCGTTGGGTCCCCGACGGTCGGCAGCCAGGGCGGTTATGACCTGCTGTCCATCGCCGCAGTCGTGCTGGGCGGAACCATCCTCGCCGGTGGCCGCGGATCCATCTGGGGAACCATCGGGGGCGTGGCCATCTTCGCGGTGCTCGACAGTGTGATGAGTGCGATCCAGTTCAACCCGTTCCTCAAGGACGTGGTGCGCGGCGTCGTGATCGTTGCCGCCGTCGCCATCTACACGGGCCGCGGGGTCGAGCGACGACGAGCCCGCTTCGCTACCAAGGAGGTGCAACGATGAGTGACGCCACCACCGCCCCCGCGTTCGGCACGCGCGCGCTGAACGCGCTGCGGGTGCTCATCAGTCCCCGCGGTGCGGTGTTCCTGCTGCTGGCGATCCTGCTGGTCGCGATCACCGCGCTGAACCCGAACTTCGCAGACCCGGGACAGTTCATCCGTTTCGTGCAGCGCGTCGCGCCGATCGCCATCGTGGCCATCGGACAGTACTTCGTGATTGTCTCGGGCGAGTTCGACTTGTCCGTGGGTTCCGTGATCGCCACCCAGGTGGTGCTCGCGGGAAACCTGATCGGCCAGGACGAGTCGAAGATCGTGCCCGTCACGTTGCTGATGATCGGAGTGGGCATCCTGATCGGTCTGATAAATGGGCTGGTCACCACGCTGCTGCGGGTGCCCTCGTTCATTGTGACCCTCGGAATGATGTTGGCGCTGCTGGGGATCGTCTACTATGTCACCGGCGGATCAGCTTCCGGTAACCCGGTCGACTCGTTCCGCGAGATCGGTCGTGGCGGCATTCGGGATGTGCCGATCTTTGGGATCATCCCGTGGGCGGTCATCATTCTGGCCGTGACGCTGGCGGTCGCGATCCTGATCTCGAAGTCGCCCTACGGCAAGACCCTCATCGCCGCTGGCGACAATGTCACCACCCAGCGCTACTCGGGTGTGCGGGTGTGGTGGGTCAAGACCTCCGCGTTCGTGATCTCCTCCCTGTCGGCCACCATCGCGGGCATCCTGCTGGTCGGCTACGCCGGAGTGCACCCCTCGGTCGGACGCGGCTACGAGTTCATCGCCATCACGGCCGTCGTGCTCGGCGGGGTCGTGCTCGGCGGAGGACGCGGCTGGGTCGTCGCCGCCGCCGCGGGCGCCTTCACCCTCGAGGCCCTCTTCACCCTGCTGAACTTCGCGGACGTGCCCTCCACCTGGCGCGACACCATCCAGGGCGTAATCATCATCGCCGCCGTCGCCTACTCGGCGGTGGCGTTCCGCGCGCGACGCAAGGGGCGCGCCCCACTGGCTTCTCCCGAACAGGGGAAGGCGTCGGAGTCCGCTCCGGCCGATCCTGCACCACACACAACATCAATGGAAGGTTGAGTAATGCGACGCAGCATTAACATGGCCGCTACGGTCGTCGGCATCGCCGCGATCGTCGCACTTGCCGGGTGTACCACCGACCCGTCCGTAACCGAGCCCAGTGAGGGCGACGGCACCACCGAAGAGATCAACTGGTTCGACCAGGCGGTCTTCGATACCCAGAACGCGCAGCGCGACGTGGTTCCGGAAGGCCCTGAAGGCCAGCCGTACTTGCAGTACATCGATGCGGAGATGGTCGACACCAGCCAGTACAAGGTCGACGGACCCAAGAAGGTGTGCTTCGCGAACGCGTCGATCTCCAACCCGTGGCGTATCACGGGGTGGATCACGATGAACGAACAGCTGAAGGTTCTGCAGGAGCAGGGAGCCATCTCCGAGATGGAGACCCGCGACGCGCAGGACTCAGATGACACCCAGATCGCCGATATCGACTACTTCATCGAAGAAGGCAACTGCGACCTGTTCCTGATCTCGCCGAACTCGACCGCGGCCATGACGCCGGCCGTCGAACGCGCGTGTGACACGGGCAAGCCGGTGATCGTCTTCGACCGTGGTGTTCTCACCGACTGCCCCGTCACCTTCATCCACCCCATCGGCGGATTCGCGTGGGGTATCGACACCGCCGAGTTCCTGATCGACAACCTGCAGGAGGGTGACAAGGTCGTGGCCCTGCGCATCCTGCCCGGTGTCGACGTGCTGGAGACCCGCTGGGCTGGCGCCGAGAAGCTGTTCGCTGAGGCGGGCATCGAGGCTGTCGACTACTTCACCGGCGCCGACCCGGCCGAGATCAAGAAGATCATCTCGGATGAGCTCGCCAAGGGTGACGTCAACGGTATCTGGATGGATGCGGGAGACGGTGGCGTCGCCGCCCTCGAAGCGTTCGAGGATGCCGGAGTGGACTACCCGGTCATGACTGGTGAGGACCAGATCGCGTTCCTGAACAAGTGGAAGTCCACGGGCATCACGGGACTTGCTCCCGTGTACTCGAACTTCCAGTGGCGCACCGCCCTCCTCGCCGCGCAGAAGATCTTCGCTGGCGAAGAAGTTCCCAAGGAGTGGGTGCTGCCGCAGAAGCCGATCACTGCTGAAGACCTCGACGAGGTGCTGGCAGTCAACGAGGGCATGCCCGACGGTCACTACGCCACCTTCGGCGGCGAGGATCTCCCGGGGTACCCGACCGTGTGGCAGGAGCGCATCGTCCCGTAGTCCGCTTACGACGAAGCAGTGAAACCGGCGGGGGAGGCTCGAATGAGCTTCCCCCGCCGCACCACGTCACCGCGCTTGGGAGCCGCTCCCAGGGGCTGCTGAAGAAGGAGTCGGCGTCTTGCCCGACCTCAGCCCCTGGCCATGATCCGCGCGGGCGGAGTCACGAGCAGCTTGTCATGAGCTGATCTTGTGCTCTGCGAGGAGCAGCTGCACCGCCTCGCGCACGAGCTCGCTCTGCTTCTTGCCGGTGGCCTGCTCAAGGCGCCTAAATGCCACGAAGTCCGCCTCGGCAAGCCGTCCCCGCACGGTGGGGGAGGCTCCCTTCGGGTGCTCTCCAAGCCGGGTGCGGCCGGCCCGGCGCAGCACGGCGTCCAGCGCCGCCTCGCTGCCGTACTCGCGCAGCATGAGGGCGCGGCCGTGTGCGGCCGCCGCCTCGCCGGTGGACACTTCCGACACCTTCGGCATCGGCGTCGAAGGGTCGGTCAGCCGCTCAGCGAGAGCAGCGAAATCCTCGTCAGTCGCCATCTGGGTTCTCCTCTCGATACCTTCTGAACTTCGGCCCGAGCTCCATCGCGTGGAACACGAGAGCTTCGCGGCCGTCCGGGTAGACATTCACGAGAACCTCGATCTCTCGATCCGTCTGCGCGTGTGGGTGGCCGATGTAGAGCCAGACATCGCCTTCATCGAGCTTCTCGCTGTCGAGCCTGTCTTTGTAGTTGGCGTGGACGATCGCGTAAACCTGGTCCTCGCGCGGGATGTGATGCTTGCCACTTGAGTCGGTCCACCTCGGTGCCACGCCCCCATGCTATCATGTAGCCGTTATTGGCGGATACTAAATGTGTAGCCGATAACCGCCGTTATGGTCAACGAGCGACGAACGCGTGGTAGAGAGCCTCTTCGATCGCGGTGAACGTCTCCCGCACTCGCCCGGCGACCTTGAAGCCACGGCCTCTAATGGCGTGCCGTGGTGAAGCGCCTAGATGACAAACAGCCGTTCAACATCGGCCCGCTCCACGAACGCCGCCCCTCGCGGAGTGAGCAGCTGAGTGACCCAGTCACCCGCCGGAAGGCGCGGCTCCACGTCATGACGGGCCGCTCCGCGCTCCACCGCGGAGCCCGACCCGGACTTCGTGAAGTAGGAACTGAACCGGTCCGCCATTAAGTCGTACAGGGTGACCGCGGCCGGCAGCCTCACCAGCACCACCTTGTCTCGGGCGGCCTGCGCAGCGTCCTTCTCAATGTCGTCTAACGAAGTGAGAAGGCAGCCGACAACGCGTGAGAGCGGGTGCATGTTCTGTTCCACCTGAACCTGTCCGAGGACCTGGTTGATGTCATCGCGAGGGATGCGGTCGGGCTCGCCGGTTTTGACCTCCCACAGCCGCCTCTGCCCTTTGCGAGGCGTAGCCCAAGCCCACCGTGCATCAGTAGCACTCTGACCTCCCGGCCGGTCCCCAGTGGCGCCGCACAGTCTGGCGAGGATGGTCAGAGCCTCCGATTGCTGGTCGTGGGTTCCCTCCAACATGCTCCGACCGGTGGCGATGCGGCGCTGAACACGGGGTCCAGCCTCTCGGATCCACTCGTCCCACGCCAGGAACAGGCCATCGTGAGCGTCGCCCGTCACCGCAGTGCCCGCTAGCGCGTCGATGGTGCGCCGTAGGCGCACGAACCAGGCGGTTTGCGGTGCGGACTCCACCGCTCGATCCAGCGCCGCCTTCGCGAGGGCGATGTCCGCAGGACGCCCTCCGCCGAACAACGAATGTGCCTGCACATAGTTCCAGAAGGCTGCATGTTCCAGCTCATCACTACTATGCAAGACCTGCGCCGCCTTCTCCGCTGTCTCCGCCGCGCCAGCGTTGTCGCCCAACCACAGCCGGGTGACGGCGTCGATCTCTGGACCGGCACTGTCCCCACGCGCAGCTGCTCGACTGGTGCGGCCTGGTCGAACGCGACCGGCGGCGACGGGCTCTTGGAGGATGGCCTGCCGCGGCTCGCGGTGTGTTGACCAGAAGCTTGCCGCAGCCCGGGACACAGCGGACCAGGAACCACCGTGGTACTGGAGTGCCTCGTTCACAGTGGCGCGCACGTCCCGCCCGAGGGCCTCTTGAACGGCAGCGTCGGCTAGCGTCGGCCCGAACGCTGGGTCCAGCCCAAGGTAGAGCGCGGAGTCCCCGGGCGTCCGGTTGGCCCGCCCGAGAGCCTGGGTGACGCGTTGACCAATCCGGTAGCGCATGTAGGAGGCGTCGCCCAAGTAGGCCACGACGAATCGCTCGAACTCAGTGGACGCCGCCGGCACGCTCGGGATGATGACGAGCCGGCATATATCGTCGGGGAAGTCCAGGCCGTCGAAGCGTCCAGCGGTGACCAGGTGGCTGTTCGCTGTCGTGCGCCAGCGATCCAACGCCGGGTCCTCGCCGCCCTTGAGCCGGACGACAGCGAACGACTCGGCCTCGAGCCTGCCTTGGACGAGGTCCGCCTCGGCATTACTCGCGCACAGCCACGCGACGCGTCCGCCGCTGGCGTCGGCCGCCGCCTTGGCGACCTGCTGCATGGCGAACGCCCACGAGGGTTCAGAGAGTGCAGCGTCAAGTGTGGGGTTGATGAGGAAGTTGCGCAGTCCGAGTTCGGCGAGGGCCGCGTCGCCAGCGGTCGCGGCCGCGACCACCTCCTTGACGCCGAGGCGGCGTTGGATGTCGCCGCTCTGTCCGAGGGTCGCGGACAGGTACACCCGCTGCTTCGAGCGGCTGTAGCCCGGCACCGTCTGGGAGGGGATGTGGTACGGGCGAATCTCCAAGGCACTGGGCCCGAACAGCACACCGCAACGCTTCAGCTGATTCCGTACCGCGCGCCACGGGAAGCCGAGATCACTCGTTCGAAGGTAAGCGGAGGATTCGATTGCGTCCTCGACGCTCCCTGCAACTGCGGCCCAGTCCATGAAGGAGATCAGCTCGGGCGGGGTGCTCCACGGGGCGGTGCCGTCGCGGAGCGCCTGGAGCGAAGGGTAGGAGTCCGGAGCCTGCTGGATGACAAGATCGGCGATCTCCTGGAACAACTGAGTGCCCCCGCCGGGGGAGCGGGGGATGCGGACGGTGAATAGTCCGGCGAGGGCCTGCTCTGCCAGGTGGGCATCGTCGAAGATGACCAAGTCAGCGGGCTCGACCCGCGGGTTGGTGTTGAAGTACGCCCAGTAGTTCATGATGCCGACCGATTCGGCGTTGTTGTAGGCCAGCAGCGATTTCGCCCGGTAGTTGCCGGCAAAGAACAACTCAACATCCAGGCCGAGCAACTTGGCCTGGTCGACGGCCTGCTCGGCCAGTTGCTTGGTGCCGGTGAGGTAGGCCACGGAGCGACCCTCGTCTAACGCCTGGTCTGCGATCAGGAGGGCGATGAGGGTCTTGCCCGACCCGGTCGGAAGCTCGATCCCGATGTCGGTGTTCGTCGCGCGTAGCGCGTCGAACGCCTCGAGGGCGCGCTGTTGCGCCGGCCTCAGCTCGGTAAGGTGCGGTGAGGCGAACGATGCGAGTCGTTCGTCGAAGCTCATTCCACTATCTCCCGCTCAGCGACAGTCGACGTCGCAGTTTCATTCTCGTCGCTTCGCGGACACGATACGAGCAAAAGACAGGAAAGTTCTAAGCCGACGCGACTAGGAAACGGCGGCTCTGCGTTTCACTTTGGCCAGTAGATGGCCGGATTGAGAATTGACGATTCCCAGAGGCTCTCGCGCTGTCCTGCCGTAAGGCGAGCAGCATAAGCTGCCTCGGTCCAGTTGTTCCGAAGGTCGTGGTCCATCTTGTCGACGATCTGTGCGGCTTCACTCTTCGTCAGGTGGAATACTGGCGCAGCCTCTACGCACACCTCGAGGATGGACCGGTGGTCGCCTTCGCGGGTGATCGCCTTCGGGTGGGAGGCCTCGGAGTCTTTTCGGCCTAGCCGCCCCGAGTCGTTCAAGAAAGCCTCGGCGTGATTGACCCTCGTCAGGCCGCATTGCCACACCCCCTACTCGGTCACCTCGTGGAGGAAGGCGATGAACAAGGCGACAACGAGCACGGCTCTCGGCAGATGTAGCCGGGACGATCGGGAATTCCAGTCTCGGCCGCACGGCGGTCGTGAGTTGTTCAGAAGTCGGCAATGATCCCGGACTGTAATTGAATACCGTCACCTAGCTGGCGCAAGTGCTGGGAGAGCAACTATGGCTATCATGACTGAATCGAAAACAAGCGGATCGCTTGCCGGGGCGATTGCCGCGGTGGTGCTCGGGCTCGGATTGGTTGGTATCGCACCCCAAGCCGCCTCAGCAGCGTCTTATGGGTACGTATACGTAGTCGCCGACAAGAGCGTCTGCGGTACTCCCTCCGCTTCACCAAAGGGCCTTCAGGGCAACTTCATGTTCGCTGGAGGATCAAGCACCATTAACTGGGACCGTGGCGACGCCGTCATCTATCCCCGAGTAGCGCTCGGAACTCGCACGACCTACCAGATCAACGTTGAATGCTACGTAGGGACTCGCGCAGTCGGATACCGTGTCCTCACGGGTTCATTCACAGCTTCGTATCACCAGCAGTCCATCCGGCTGTTCAGCTAGCTCAACCCGGCCCAGATCCCTTGGTAGGTGCAGTTTTCGCTCACCAGCGACAATTTCCCCGGCGGACGGGCCCCAAAGTCGATGCTCATGTGTTGTTTCCTGGCACGGCCAATAATCGGTGGGCTATCGGATGTGAACGCGGAAGCCCTCGATGCGATGGCTGATGGGGCCGTCAGGGCTACCGCCGGAGGTCCGCTTGGTTACGAACCTTCCGCTCGAGGCGAACCGGTGCGCCTCGGTCTTGTTGCTGGTGCCCGATCCGACCCGTTTGGTAGTGGTCTTGCGGGCGACCTTGCGGCCTCAGCATTGTTGACGAAATGTCTGGACGAGACCGAACGGTTTGACTGAGCGCCCCATGCTGGGTGCTCCTTCGATGGCGCGTGAGAAGGACTGGTGGGTCAGACAAGCCGTAAGGTAGGTCGCTCGTCGACTTCACCCGATAGAAGCTTGCGTACCTGGGCTGGCTTCCAGCGGAGATCTCGTGCCAACGACGTGACCGACAATCCTTGAGATTCAGCGAGTTCGACGGCCCGCCTAAGCATTTCCGGCACCTCTGTCGGGAACTGGATGACGGGCCGGTTGACAAGCTCACCTTCCTTGATGAGCAGCTCGATGCGAATATAGGCGCGACGGGCAGTGGCATCGGAAAGCAGCCCGATCTCGCGGCTGCGGTATACCAAGGACTTGATTGAGACTCCCCACTCTGCGCTCAGGCGCCCGAGCCTGCCGAAGTCGAGACGGCGTGGCAGGACGTTGGCCATTACGGCCTTCGGTGTCAAAAACTCGGCCGCGAACCGGTCGGCTTCCCGTTCGAGCGCGATGTCTCCGGCTGGCTGGCCACCATGCAGAACCAGATGTCCAAGCTCGTGGGCGGCCGTGAACCTGTGCCGGAACACATCATCGGCGCGGTCGGGGGAGAGCACGATGACTGGGCGCGAGAGTGCGAGCGTGGAGAACGCGTCAATCCGGCGCACCTCGTCGTCTTTGGCGAGAGGAGCGAATATCGTGACGATCCCGTGACTCTCGATCGTGCGCACCAAATGGCCGATCGGCCGATCGCCGAGGCCCCACTCCTGACGGAGCGCGCGGGCCGCGGCCTCCGGGTTAGCGGGGAAAGTCCCCGGCTGGATCTCGCCGCCAAGGAATCCGGGTAGGTCGACTCTCGGAAACCGAACGTGCTTTTCGATAGCGTGAACCAGTTCCCACAGCTGCTCGGTAAATGCGGTGGCTTTGGCGCGTTGCTTTGCGGTCGTAGATCGCAGGCTGCGGAAAAACGCCTCGCCAGACTCGAGTTTCGCCTGGGGCCGGCCAGTGACAAAGAACTCCCTTGGCACGTCGAGCGACTCTGCAAACCGGGAGATCAGGTCGGCCCGCGGAACCGTGACACCAGACTCGTACTGACCGATGGCGGCCGGCGAGACCCCGACGTCGATCGCGACATCGTGCTTGGTTTTCAGCGCCAACTGGCGGGCCTGACGCAGCCGGTCCGGATCGAACGCCTGGGCGACTTCCCGATCGGTCAGCCCTCCGGACTGCGTCGAAGAGAACGGGTCAGGTCCGCTCATCGTTTTCCGTTCCAGTGCCCTCATCCTTGGCGGCCGGGTCGGCGAGCTCCTCGTCTTCGGCGTTCTCGCCAGGATTGCGGATCTCGAGCGTGGTCGTCGGTGGTGCCGAATCGTCGAACCGCGGCGCAAGGTCGTCCGTCACCAAGGTGAGGGTAGTAGCGTCCTCGAGCGCGCGCAGCGGCAACTCCTCGCGATAGAGCCAGATCACCGTGCCATCCTCTTGCAGGGTAGCGTCGCCGACGTACACGTGCTGCGGGCCACCGCGGGCGCTGCAGTCGTAGGCGGCGAAGATCAGCGAGGTCGCGGAACCGAAATCGGCGACATACCGCGGGCCGACCGCTTCCTCCTCATAGTCGAGCGACTCGAAGTCCAGCGGCTCGTCGAGGGTCGCGCGGCTCTCCAAGGAAAACATCTCGTGCCGGACCTTGGACGTCCGCAGCTTAATGCTGTCCGGCGCGGCCGAGTCGCCGCCGATGCGCGACGGGAACAGCATCGCGTTATCGAACACAACCAACTCATAGCGTCCGCGCCGCGGCTTCAGGATCTCTACGCCGGGCAGAAAGACGAGGTGGGAGACGATCTCTTCCGGAAGTACGAGCCAGAAGCTCGCACCGTATGCATCATTGGTACGGAGCTTGCTTCCGGCCTTGGCCTCGAGCGAGCGGGTGTGAGCATCCTGACCGGCGGCCACGAGGGCCTTCATGACGGCGAGGCTGTAGTCACCGAAGTGGTCGGCGAACCACTCGGACGGGGTAAGCGAATCGGGCATGAGGGGCAACTTCCCTAGTGTCGAGGGCGGATTGAACTTGTCGGGGTGCCCCCACTATAGCTGTTTTACTTCAGCGATGCACAAGAAACGCTCAAATATGTATCTTTTCTCCCGAGAATTACAGCGATTTCGGCAGCGGAACGCTACCGCAGATGCTCGAATTGTTACGCGCGGCACCACAATAACCGCGCTGACCAGCACTTTTCATTCCCCGATAATCTACCTTATGTCAAGTAGAAGTTACTCCATTTGCAAAAAATGCAATCAGAGTAAAAGCGGATAACACCCGAGCCACTCCCCGATCAAGCTCCTGATCTGGGATTTCTCTCGCGGCCTGCAGCTTTGTTAACGCCGTCCGCTGGTACTTCGGTTGCCGATCCGTTTCCAACGCCCGATCCACCGTTCCCCGGGATACCCCGACGAGCCGGCCGATCTCCCGCTTCGAGTGCTGGCCCGTGGAAAACAGTTGGCGTATCCTCGCCCAATCATCCATATTGATCACCTTCCATTCTGGTCGGTGGCCCTGTTTTCAATCGGCGATACTGGCCCCATTTTCGGTCGGCGTTAACAGACGGCGGGATTCCGCTACGTGCGGCTCCACGGCAGCCGGGAGTTGTACGCGGGCGGCTACCTCGAGGACGAGCTGGATGCCTGGGCCGAGGAGGTCGAGTCGTGGTTGGCGGCCGGGCAGGACACCTACGTGTACTTCGACAACGACATCGACGGACGTGTCCCATTCGATGCGACGGGGCTCGCGTCACGGCTCGCGCACTTCAGGCCCGCAGCACCCCCACCACTAACCTCTCCGGCGACCTGAGGATCCTCAGTCAATAGCGGCGATCCTCGACGGGGCCGAACCCCGGGCGTCAAGCTCGATGTCATCGTCAGCGGGCGACTCGCCGCTCGGCCCCAGACGCAGGTCTGGCTGGTCGCCCGGCGCGGTCAGGCCCCTCGAGCGGCCGCATCCTTCGTCTCGTGGAAGAAGGACGCCACGAGGTCATTGAACTCCGCAGCATGCTCGATCTGCGTCCAATGCCCGCACTGTCCGAAGATGTGCGCCCGCACATCGGGGAGCAGTTGGAGAAGCGTCATGGAGTTCTGCATCGGAACCACGCGGTCGTCGCGACCATGAATGACCAAAGTCGGGCTCGTGATGCGCGCGATGCTTTCGTACGACGTCGACAATGCGTCGACCCATCGCTGCCGGGGTGCGGGGAACATCGCCGCGAACCTCTCGTCCGCGCCGTTCTCGATACTCGCCTCGTATCTCTGTTGGATGAGTTCGCGACCGAAGCCCGATGAGTCGTAGGACATCAGTTCGATGATTTCAGCCATCCGCTCGACGGACGGCTCGTACCCCCATGCCAGGTCGAGGCCGGCGGTGATAGGGAACGGTACGCCGGCCGCGCCCATCAAGACCAACCTGTCGACTCGTTCAGGGTGGTTGGCTGCGAGCCTCAAAGCCACTGCACCACCGAAGGAGTTACCGATCAGATGGACCCTCTCCAATCCGAGGCTATCAAGGAGATCGATCGCATGATCGACCCACGACTCCAGCGAGTATCGATGGTCGTCCGGGGGTACGGTTCGTCCGAAACCCAGCTGGTCGGGGGCTATCGCCCGAAACCCCGCGCTGGCCAGCCCGGGCAGCGTGAGCCGCCAGTTCGCCAGCCCGCTCACTCCGGGGCCCGACCCATGGAGTAGCAGTACCGGCTGGCCTTCGCCCGCTTCGGCGATCCCGGTTACCTGCGAACCCGCGTCGACAACCTTGATCTCTACGTCGGTTGACTTACTCACCTACATACACCTCCTGTGATTGGTCGTGGAACGGCGCCGCTCTGTAGGCGACTCGCGAGTAGTTCTCGTCGTACTCCGCGATGGGTGCGGCGCCGTCAACGGGGGTCATCTCCCGGGCGAGTACGCGGCCCAGGGTCAATGCCGCAGTGTGAACCGCGGGCGCGACCTGCTGGAGGTTCATCTGCCCGACCCAGCTCGACACTGAGAGCCCGCCGAGCAAGGCTCCATCCAGACTCAGCACCGGCGCGGCGGCACACACGACTCCGACGCTGCTCTCCTCACGGTCGAACGCGACGCCCAA
>Ga0209792_1000398_pt1 | contig 33408 bp, 31 predicted proteins | sample EBPBio142005_DNA_FD_185860 | JGI IMG/M metagenome (GOLD analysis project Ga0209792, IMG submission 185860) | Wastewater treatment Type I Accumulibacter community from EBPR Bioreactor in Madison, WI, USA - Reactor 1_6/14/2005_ DNA (SPAdes)... | ecosystem: Engineered > Bioreactor > EBPR >... | reverse complement strand
GGGCCGAAACCCAGCATCTGCGGAGACAGAAGGTCGGTGTTGTCGAGATCGGGCGGGGCGACGAGGAACGCGCCCGCCGGCCGCCGCGCCATGAACTCCAGCGCATTGATGGCCGTCGGCACGCCGAGCGAATGGGCGACCAGCACGACCGGCTTGCCCGATGAATTGACCATGTCCGCCACGGCGCGGGCCCAGGGCTCGCGTTCGGGTGCGTCCCAGTCGCGCTGTTCGACCCGTTGCGCCGTCGACAGTTTCTGCTGCCAGCGCGTCTGCCAATGCAGCGGGCCGGAACCCCCATAGCCGGGGATCATGATGATGTCGGCGTCTTTTGCTTTCATGGCCCCGATGTAGTCGGCGGCCGCAAGCGGCGCAACTGGCTGGCAAATCCTGATTGTCTCCAGTCTGTGAACGTGGTGTCCAGCAATGGTGGGATTGCGCTGAACAGTAAGGCGCGCCATCTTACACTCAAAGAGGCACGGAGCCCGAACATGACCATCAATCGCAGGACGGTTCTTGGCGCGGGCGCGGTGTTGTTGGGCGGCTCCGCTGTCGCCCGCACGGAGACGAAAATGAGCGAACTTCCTTTTGCCGCGACGACGCCCACCCATATCGGCCGCATCGGCATCGTCGCCCGCGACGCGCAGGCCATGTCGAAATTCTACCAGTCTGTCGTGGGCTTGCGCGAACTCGCGAACAGCGGCGGACATATCACGCTCGGCGTTGGCGACAGGGCGCTGATGGAAATCGAGCAGTCGGCGGCCGTGCGCCCGGACGACCCCCGCGCGGCGGGCCTCTATCATACCGCCTTCCTGCTGCCGTCGCGCGGCGATCTCGGCCGCTGGATCAAGCACGCGATGGCAAACCGCGTCCAGTTGACCGGCGCGGCCGACCATCTTGTCTCCGAGGCGCTCTATCTCAACGACCCGGAGGGCAATGGCATCGAGATCTATGCCGACCGCGACCCGACGGGCTGGAGCTGGGACGGCGACAAGGTGCGCATGGCCAACAGCGCGCTCGACGCCGAGGGCATTGTCGAGTCGGCCAATGGCCTTCCGGATTGGTCGGGAGCGCCTGACAATTCCCTGATCGGCCACGTCCATCTGCGCGTCGGTGATGCCACCAAGGCCGAGGAATTCTGGAACAACGAGATCGGTTTCGACACCGTGCTCGAATACGGGCCGCAGGCCGTGTTCCTGTCTACGGGCGGCTACCACCACCACATCGGCGCCAATTCCTGGCAGTCTCGGGGAGCGGGACCGCGCGACAAGGACCGCACCGGCCTGCAATGGGTCGAACTGCTGCAGAAGGGTCCGGCAGCCGAACGCAGTTTCACCGACCCGTGGGGCACCGAGATCAGGATCGCGCCGGCGGCCTGATCCGGGGCTACTTCCTGCCGTTGCCGGACAGCGCCGCGGTCACGCCAAGCCCGATGAACAGCGTTCCGCTGACATAGCGCTCGAATTCCAGATAGGCGCGGCTGCGCTTCAGCCAGTTGCCGGCCGTGCCTGCGACGAGCGCGTAGCAGGTGTCGGTGACGATGCCGATCAGCGTGAAGATCAGCCCGAGGACGGCGATCTGCATCGCCACGTGGCCGCGGTCAACATCGACGAATTGCGGCAGGAAGGCGAGGAAGAACAGCGCCGTCTTGGGATTGAGCAGGTTGACGACGAAGCCGTCGCGCAGCAGGCGGTGGAAATCGCTCCTGCGTACCGCGATGTCGGCGGCCGGCTCAGGCGCGGGTCCGAAAATCTTCCTCAGCCCGAGCCAGATGAGATAGGCCGCGCCGGCATATTTCACGAAGCCGAAGGCGAGCGCGGAGGAGGCGAGGATGGCCGACAGGCCGAGCGCGGCGGCGGCGACATGGACGAGCGTGGCCGCATGAATGCCGACGATCGAGATGATGCCGGCCATGCGCCCCTGCTCGACGGAACGGGCGAAGATGTAGAGGACGGCCGGGCCGGGAACCAGAAGCAGCACCAGCGCAGCGCCGACGAAAAGTCCCATGCTTGCCGCGCCGGGGGTCACGATTTCCATCTTCGCATCTCCTGTCCGTCGGCCGCATCCTGGCGGGCGGGAGGAGACATCAATCCTCAATGCGGAATGGCAGTCAATGGCGGGACGGCGAACTTCGGTTCCTGCAACTCAGGCGCTGCCGAACACGCGCCTGAAAATCGTATCCACGTGCTTCGTGTGATAGCCGAGGTCGAATTTTTCCCTGATCTCGGCCTCGCTCAATGCGGCGCGGACTTCGGTGTCGGCGAGCAGTTCCTCGAGGAAATCCGCGCCGTTCTCCCAGACCTTCATCGCGTTGCGCTGCACCAGACGATACGCATCCTCGCGCGACACGCCGGCCTGCGTCAGCGCCAACAGAACGCGCTGCGAGTGGACAAGACCTTTGAATTTGTTCAGGTTCTTGTCCATGTTCTGCGGGTAGACGACGAGCTTGTCGATCACGCCCGTCAGCCGCGCCAGCGCGAAATCGAGCGTCACGGTCGCGTCCGGGCCGATCATGCGCTCGACAGATGAATGGGAAATGTCGCGCTCGTGCCACAGCGCGACATTCTCCAGCGCCGGCGTGACCATGCCGCGCACGAGACGGGCGAGGCCGGTCAGGTTTTCGGTAAGCACAGGATTACGCTTGTGCGGCATGGCCGACGAACCCTTCTGGCCGGGCGAGAAATATTCCTCGGCCTCCAGCACTTCGGTGCGTTGAAGGTGACGGATTTCCGTTGCCAGCCGTTCGATGCAGGATGCGACGACGCCGAGCGTGGCGAAGAACATGGCGTGGCGGTCGCGCGGGATGACCTGCGTCGACACCGGCTCGGGCTTGAGGCCGAGTTTTGCCGCGACATGCTCCTCCACATAGGGATCGATATTGGCGAAGGTGCCGACCGCGCCTGAAATCGCGCAGGTGGCGATTTCGGCGCGCGCGGCCACCAGCCGCTCTCGGCAGCGCGAGAATTCCGCGTAGGCCTGCGCCAGCTTGACGCCGAACGTCGTCGGTTCCGCATGGATGCCGTGCGAGCGGCCGATCGTCACCGTGTCCTTGTGCTCGAAGGCGCGCTTCTTGAGCGCCGCGAGCAGGGCGTCGACATCCGATATCAGAAGATCGGCGGCACGCGACAACTGCACCGACAGGCAGGTGTCCAGCACGTCGGACGAGGTCATGCCCTGGTGGATGAAGCGCGAATCCGGCCCGACGAACTCGGCAAGGTGCGTGAGGAAAGCGATCACGTCGTGTTTGGTGACACGCTCGATCTCGTCGATCCGATCGACGTCGAATTTGGCCGCGCCGCCTTTCTCCCAGATGGTTTTCGCCGCTTCCTTCGGGATGACGCCGAGCTCGGCCAGCGCGTCGCAGGCATGGGCCTCGATCTCGAACCAGATGCGGAAACGGGTCTCGGGCGACCATATGGCGACCATTTCGGGCCGCGAGTAGCGGGGGATCATGCGCCGTCCTGACGGTTTGAGGGACGGGGGCGCTTTAGCAGATCAGGAACGCGCGCTCAACGCGCCGATTTGGCATTCCACCATGCCGCGGCGACCAGCGCCAGCGCACCGAGCGGCAGATAGAGCCGCACGCCCAGAACCAGGAACTGGTAGACCGCCGCCAGCGTCGTGAAGACGAACTCGAAACCCCAGCGAACCGTGAAGGCGTGGTCGTGCCAGGCCGCGTAATAGAGCCTGTATTGCATGCCGTAGAGAAAGGCCGTCAGGCCGCAGGTGGCGACCGGAAGCAGCAGCAGCGTCGCCGCGAAGGTGGTGTCCCGGCGTCCTCGCCCGACCCAGCGGGCGAGCCAGATCGCGGGCGCAAAGGCGATCAAGGCGCCAACCGCGTAGACGCCCGCGATCGCTGCGATGCGGTCCGGCTGGTCCCAGCCGCGCAGCAACAGCCCGATGATTGCGCTGATCGCCATCGCTAACGCCCACATCAGGCTGCCGATCACGGCTTCGCGGCGCGCGGGAAGGGCTTTCACAGCGGCGTTGCGCAAGCGTCGCCCCGGGCCCGGCTGGACGGCGGCAGGATATGAAGCCGATGAGGCTGCCACGGCGTCACAGTTTTCCCGTGATGGCGATCCAGCGATAGTCCGGTCCTTCGAAGCCGAATGACCGCACGGCCACCATCACCGCGAAGACCGGTTGTCCGCTTTCCGGATAGAAGGTCTGGACCCCGCCCACGCGATAGCCCTGCGGGCAACCCCGGCTTTTCGGGATCGCCTTGTCTTCATGGATCACGACGGGCTGTCCCTGATCGCCGTCCGTGCGCGAGAGACGGAAGCCGGTTATTCCGTCGATGCCGTCGCAGCTTCCGGCCGGCGCGGCGAGCGCGAACTGTTCGAGCTTGAAAGACAATGCGGGATCGATGGCGGGCTCGACCGGGCGCGGATTGACGCTGATGCCATCGGCGTCCGCCGACAATTCGGTGACCGCGTTGAAACCGGCCAGATAGCCCGCGTTGGCGCGCAAGATCTCGTCGGTGATGATCGCGGCGCCCTGCGCCCGCGCTTTATCCCGTGCCGAGGCGACGGTCGCTGCTTCGTCGTCCAGCCGCACGCGAACCGGCGATCCTGCGACAAAACTGTCGGTCGCGGTGTCGATGTAGAAGCGGTTGGCATAGGGAAAGCCCGAACCGTCCTGCACGCCATATTCCTCGAAGGCGAAGATTTTTCCGTCGGCGCTGAAACCGAGAATGTCGAGCTGAGCCATGTCGCCGGCCGTCGACGGCGCGACGGTCGCCAGGACGATGGACAGGGCCAGCAAGCGGTTCATCGGCGAATCCTTCTGCGGTCGCTGCGGCGGGGCCGGCGACCGCCCACCATCGCCCAAAACCCTTTCGGGGACGTAACCGCTTCTATCGGCCGAATTTTTGTGCCCAGGTCGGGAACAGGTCGGCGGGAGCAGGGGTCGCCGCATAGGCGGCGCGCGCGATGGCCCGCGCCATCACCGCGCCCGCCACCGCGTAGAGGTCGATCGCTTCGTCGGCGGCCGGCGCGACGCCGCTGGTTCCAGTGGCGAGCGAGAACACCAGATCCCCGTCGGCGGGTGTGTGGGCCGGCCAGATCGCGCGGGCAAAACCGTCATGCGCGGCCATGGCCAGCCGCTTGGCGGCGGCTTTGGAGAGCACAGCGTCGGTCGCGATGACGGCGATGGTGGTATTCGCGCCGACCGATTTGTCCCGATATTTCAGCAGCACGCGCGACGTGTCTTCGGGGAGTTCCGCCGGATAGCCCAGACCGCCGAACTCATTGCCGATCTCGAACGGCGCGGCCCAGAAATGCCTGCTGCGCCCCAGCGTCACCGAGCCGGTCGGGTTCGCTGCCGCGAGTGCGCCGATCGTCACGCCATTGTCGAGGCGCACGGAGGCCGAGCCGAGGCCGCCCTTCAAGCCGGAGGTCAAAGCCCCTGTGCCGGCGCCCACCGTGCCGATGTCGAAAGCTTCCGAGGCGTCCTGCGTCGCCTGGTAGCCGAGTTCGCGATAGGGCGGGTAGCGGCCCCAATCCTTGTCGCCGCCATTGCGCAGGTCGAACAGGATGGCCGCCGGCACGATCGGCACAATGAAGCCGCCGACCTCGAAGCCGACGCCGCGCTCGCGCAGAGCGGCCTGCACGCCGCTCGCGGCATCGAGGCCGAAGGCCGAGCCGCCGGAGAGCACGATGGCGTTGACCGTCTCGACGGAATTGTGCGGTTCGAGCAGATCGGTCTCGCGCGTGCCCGGCGCGCCGCCCAGCACCTGCACCGACGCGACCGCCGGAACGTCGCATAAAATGGCGGTGACGCCCGATTTGACCCGCTCGTCGGTCGCGTTGCCGACGCGCAGGCCGCCCACATCGGTCAGCAGGTTTCGGGGACCGGTCGCAAAAGCCATTCTATTCAACCATTTCGAATTTGCCGCTGGCGTAGCGGAAGAGGCGATACGGATTGTCCGCGCGGTCGCCGGCATCTGAAAAACCGATCGTTCCGAGCGCGGTCTGGAATTCCTCGCCCTGGATCGTGTCGATCGGCGCGGTCCCGTTGGCGGCGGCGCGTTTGAGCGCTTCGGCCGCGATCTCGACAGATGCGAATGCCGGCAGGACATAGCCCTCCGGCTCGATACCCGCCTCGCGCATATGCGCCACGGTTGCCGGATCGGCGATGTCGGCCCATTCGGGCAGGCCGATCATCAGTGTTCCCTCGGTCAGGTCCAGATCTTCGCCAGCCGCGCGCAGCACCTCTCCGCCGGCGATCGTCAGCGGATAGGCGAGGCCTGCTGCGTCGCGGCCCATGACGGCGACATCGGTCCGGTCGCCGGCGACGAAGACATGGGTTGCGCCCGCGCGGCGCAGTCGGCCGAGCAGGCCGATCTGGTTGTCGAGCTGCGGCCGGAACGTATCGACAAGCACGGCTTTCAGCCCCTTGCGTTCGATCGCGGCGCGAAAGCCCTCTGCCAGTTCGCGGGAATATATCGTGCCATCATCGACGATGGCGAAATGCTCGCCGCGCCAGCGCTCGGCCAGAATATCGGACGCGGCTTGCGTCTCCGCGTCGGCGCGCGGAGCGAAGCGCGCGACGAGCCAGCCCGTCTTGGTCCGCCGGTCGGTCAGCGCGTTTGTCCTGACGCCCGTCGCGAGCGTAGCGATGCCGGCGTCCTTCAGCAGCGGCAGGGCGGCCTCGATCGCTTCGGTGCACAGGAAACCGGCCGCGATGGCGACCTTCGCCTCGATGAAGGCGCGCGCGGCGCTGGCGCCGCCCTCGGCCGAACATTGGTCGTCCGCGACGGCCAGAGTTGCGCCGGTTTTGCGCGCTCCCGCTTCCGCGCCTGCCCGCATCTGCGCGCCGAGCAATTCGGACGGTCCCGTCAGCGGCGCTGCAAGGCCGATCGTCGGCTCGGCCGAACGGGCCGGCGACGCGGCGCAGGCCAGGACTATAGCGAGGGCAAGGGCGAGATCGCGCATGGGGTCTCTGTGACTATCGTCTCGCCCCGGCAGGCGCAATGCCGGGATCGCTTGCGGGCGATGGCCGGGCGCTTATATAGCTGTCATACAAAGGAATTCCCGCCTTGCTGAAGAAAAGCGAGTTCGATCCGCAGCTCTACCGTGACGCCATGGCGCGTTTCGCGGGCGCCGTGCATGTCCTGACGACCGACGGCCCGGCCGGGCGGCGCGGCACGACGGTCATCGCCGCCTGCTCGGTATCCGATCGCCCGCCGATGATTCTCGCCTGCATCAACCGGGAGAATGTCGCCAATTCGCTCTATTCGGAGAATGGCCGCTTCGTCCTCAATACGCTCGCGGACAACCATCGCGACCTCGCCAACGGGTTCTCGGGCCTGACCGGCCTCTCGCAGGACGAGCGGTTCGCGCTGGGCTCGTGGACGACGCTGTCGACCGGCGCGCCCGTGCTGACCGACGCGGCGGCGGCTTTCGATTGCGAGCTCAGTGAATGGACCGACATGGCCACCCATCGTGTCCTTTATGGCAAGGTGACAGGCTTGCGTATCGGCGATAGTTTTTCGCCCCTGATGTACTACAACCGCTCCTACCGCGTCCTCTGACGGTTCCCGATCGCGATGGCTGACCTGAAACCGCGCGCCGTCCCCGCGTCGATCGACGCGACGCTCGATATGCTGGCGTCGGCGGACTATGTCGCCGACCGCGCGCTGGCCACCGTGCTGTTCCTCAGCCTGCGGATGAAACGGCCGCTCTTCCTTGAAGGTGAGGCGGGCGTCGGCAAGACGGAGATCGCCAAGGTTCTTGCGAGCTCGCTTGGCCGGCGTCTGATCCGCCTGCAGTGCTACGAAGGCCTCGACGTCTCGTCCGCCGTCTATGAGTGGAATTACGCCGCTCAGATGATCGAGATCCGTATGGAGGAGGCTGCGGGCACGGTCGACCGGAGCGCCATGGAGCGCAACGTCTTCTCCGAAAAATACCTGATCCGCCGGCCGGTGCTGGAGGCGCTGACTGGCAAGGCCGGCGCGGCGCCCGTCTTCCTGATCGACGAGCTTGACCGCACCGACGAGGCATTCGAAGCCTATCTCCTTGAAATCCTGTCGGATTTCCAGGTCACGGTGCCGGAGCTCGGCACAATTTCGGCGGAGGAGCCGCCGATCGTCATCATCACGACCAACCGCACGCGCGAAATCCACGACGCGCTGAAGCGGCGCTGCCTCTACCACTGGGTCGACTATCCGGACGCTACCCGAGAACTGGACATCGTGCGGCGGAAGGTGCCGCAGGCGAACCGACGGCTCTCCGCCGAGGTCGTGCACTTCATCCAGAAGCTGCGCGAACTCGACCTGTTCAAGGCTCCCGGCGTCGCCGAAACGATCGACTGGGCGAGCGCATTGACCGAACTCGACAAGGTGGCGCTCGATCCCGAAACGGTTTCCGACACGATCGGCGTTCTGCTGAAATACCAGGACGACATCGCCCGCATCGAACAGGGCGAGGGCCGCCGCATCCTCAAGCAGGTGAAAGCGGACCTGTCGGCGGCGGCGGAGTAGGGCGGTGGCCAGCGGCGTGCAGACGAGCGCGGCGCCGGACGGCCGGATCGCCGACAATATCGTCTATTTCGCCCGCGCATTGCGCAAGGCGGGTATGCGGGTCGGCCCTGCGGCGGTTGTCGATGCGATCGAGGCCGTGCTGACCGCCGGCATCGGCACGCGCGACGATTTCTACTGGACGCTGCATTCGGTGCTGGTGACGCGCCGCGAGGATCACGCCGTCTTCGACGAGGCGTTCCGCCTGTTCTGGAAGTCGCGCGAGCTGATCGAGAAGATGATCGCGATGTTTTCGCCCGTCGCGCCGGCGCAACGCGAAAAGCAGAAGCCGCGCGCGGCCGAGCACCGCGTCGGTCAGGCGATGTTCGAGGGGCATCAGCAGGCCGCGCGGAACGAGCCCGTTCCCGAGATCGAAATCGACGCGCGTTTCACGGTGTCGGGCAACGAGGTTTTGCGCGCCAAGGATTTCGCGCAGATGACCGCGGACGAACTGGCCGAGGCGCGCAAGGCGATCGCGGGGTTGCGCCTGCCGGTCGATCTGGTCCGCACGCGCCGCTGGCGGCCCGACCCGAAGGGCCAGCGCATCGATCCGCGCGCGACGATGCGGGCGGCTGCGCGCACCGGCGGATCGCTCATCCTGCCGCGTTTTCGCAAGCCGCGCCTTATCCATCCGCCGCTGGTCGTGCTGGCCGACATTTCCGGGTCGATGAGCCAGTATTCGCGCATCTTCCTGCATTTCCTGCACGCGCTGGCCGAGAACCGGAGCCGTGTTCACACATTCGTCTTCGGCACGCGCCTCACGAACCTCACGCGGCAGATGCGCCACCGCGACCCGGATGCGGCGCTGGCCGACGCGGCGCTGGCCGTCAAGGACTGGTCCGGCGGAACGCGGATCGGCGATACGCTGAACGAATTCAACCGCTTGTGGTCGCGCCGCGTGCTCGGGCAGGGCGCTGTCGTCCTTCTCATAACCGATGGCCTGGAGCGCGACGATGTCGCCGGCCTGTCGGAGGAGATGGAGCGGCTGCACAAATCCTGCCGGCGGCTGATCTGGCTCAATCCGCTGCTGCGCTTCGACGGTTTTCAGGCGCGGGCGCGTGGCGTCCGCGCGATGCTGCCGCATGTGGACGAATTCCGCCCGGTGCATACATTGAATGCGCTCGGCGATCTTTGCGCCAGCCTGTCCGCCGCGCGGCCGCGCGATGCCGATCCGCGCCGCTGGCTCGATGCGATGGCGCGGGATGCCGCTTAGGAGAATCGCCATGACCGAGAAATCGTCCGACATCGTTCTCGACCCGCTCCAGACCGCCGAAGCCTGGATCGACGCGGGCCGGCAGGTGGCCGTCGCCACCGTGGTCGAGACCTGGGGATCGGCCCCACGCCCCGCCGGCAGCCATCTCGTCATCGACGCCGAGGGCAATTTCGAAGGCTCCGTCTCGGGCGGCTGTGTCGAAGGCGCGGTCGTCGCCGAAGCCGTCGACGTGATCGCGTCGGGCAAGCCGCGCATGCTCGAATTCGGTGTCGCCGACGAGACCGCGTGGCGCGTCGGCCTGTCCTGTGGCGGCCGCATCAAGGTCTATGTGGAGCCGCTGGCCTGACATGGACATCCAGTCGCTCAAGGCGGTATTGCGGGAGAAGCAGGCGCGCCGCGCCGCCGTGCTGCTGACCGATCTCTCCAGCGGGACCGACCGCGTCCTGCGCGAAGGCGACGAGGTCGCGTCCGATCTGTCGGAGGCGGTGGCCAAGGCGTTCCGCACCGGTGTCTCGACCTCGGCGACCGTTGGCGAAAAGGCCTATTTCCTCAATGTGCACCTGCCGCCGCCGCGCATCGTCGTCATCGGCGCGGTGCATATCAGCCAGGCGCTCGCGCCGATGGCGCGGATCGCCGGCTACGACATCGAGATCATCGATCCCCGCACGGCCTTCGCCACGCCGGAACGGTTCGAGGGCACGATGCTGCATGCCGACTGGCCCGAGACGGTTCTGGCCGCGAGGCCGTTCGACGCCTACACGGCGGTCGCGGCCGTCACGCATGATCCGAAGATCGACGACTTTCCGCTGAAGGCTGCGCTGGACGCCGGTTGCTTCTATGTCGGGGCGCTGGGCAGCCGGAAGACGCATGCGAAACGCCTGGAGCGGCTGGCCGAGCTCGGCGCGACGCCGGACGATCTGGCCCGCATCCATGCCCCGATCGGGCTCGATATCGGCGCATCCAGTCCGTCCGAGATCGCGGTCGCGGTTCTTGCCGAAATCGTTCGGGCTTTCCGCACGCGCGGTCTCGGTTCCGGCAAGGGGCAGGCGGCGTGAAGTTCGGACCGGTAGCTATCGAAGACGCCGAAGGCGCGGTGCTTGCGCACGCCATCGTCGCTGGCGATCGGCGATTCAAGAAAAGCCACCGCCTGACGCGCGACGACATCGATGCGTTGAAAGCGGCCGGTATCGGCGAGGTGATCGCGGCCGTGCTCGCCGCTGACGATCTGGATGAGAATGTTGCCGCGGCGGCGATCGCAGGGGCGCTTCAAATTGCCGGCATCCAGGTGAAACCGGCGGCGACGGGGCGCGTGAACCTGCATGCCGCGAGCGCAGGCGTCTTCACCGTCGACCGCGCGATCGTCGACGACATCAACCGCATCGACCCCTCGATCACGTTCGCGACACTGGCGCCATTCGCGGCGGTCGTCGAAGGACAGATGGTCGCTACCGTGAAGATCATCCCCTTCGCCGTGTCGCGGCCGCTTGTCGAAGCAGCCGTCTCGGTGGCGGAGCGGACGCAATCGATGGCGGTGCACGCTTTCGCCGCCAAACGGCTGGGCATCGTCCAGACCGTTCTTGCAGGCACGAAGCCGGGCGTGCTCGACAAGACTGTTCAGGTCACGGCCGCCCGCCTGGCGCGATCCGGAAGCTCCGTCGGCGAGGAAGTCCGCGTGCCCCACCGCAGCGCGGAGGTGAGCGACGCCGTCGTCCGCCTTCTGCCGGACAATGACATGGTGGTCGTCTTCGGCGCATCGGCGATGAGCGATCCGGGCGATGTCATTCCGGCGGCGATCGAAAATGCGGGCGGCACTGTGTTGCGCGCCGGCATGCCGGTCGATCCCGGCAATCTGATCGTCCTGGGCGAAATCGCCGGCAAGCCGGTTCTCGGCGCCCCCGGATGTGCGCGCAGCCCGAAGGAAAACGGTTTCGACTGGGTGCTTGACCGGCTGATCGCCGGCCTGCCCGTGACCGGGGACGACATTGCCGGCATGGGGGTCGGCGGACTTCTCATGGAGATCGCGACACGGCCGCAGCCGCGTGAAACGCCTGTGCGGCCGATGGCCGTTCATGCGGCCGTGATGGCCGCCGGGCGATCGAGCCGGATGGGTGGCCCGAACAAGCTTCTGGCCCGCTTCGATGGCGAGCCGCTGGTCCGGCGCGTTGTCGAGCGCACGCTGGCGAGCAAGGCAAGCGGTCCTGCCGTCATTGTCGGGCATCAGGCACGAGACGTGCGCGATGCGCTTCAAGGCTTGGCTGTGAATATCGTTGAAAATCAGAATTTTGCAGACGGTCTTTCGACATCCGTGCGAGCTGGCGTCGCGGCGGCTCCAGCCTCAGCCGCGGGTTTGCTCGTCGTCCTCGGAGACATGCCTGACGTGACGACGGCCGATCTGGACAGGCTGATCGCCGCCTTTTCGTCGGCGCGCGGCGCGGCGATTGTCCGTGCTGCCTCCGGCGGCAAGCGCGGCAACCCGGTCATCCTGCCTCGCTCGGCCTTCGCCGATGTCGGAGCGATCGAAGGCGACGCCGGCGCGCGCTCGATCATCGAATCGGGAAAATACGAGGTCATCGACGTCGATATCGGCGCCGGCGCCATGGTCGATGTCGACACGCCGGAAGCGTTGGCCAAGGCAGGCGGCAAGATTCAAGCCGCCACCTAAGATTCCGACCCGGAAATGCACGGGATTTGAGATTTCCGACCTTACCGCGAATTCTGCTCATTCATCGTAGGCAAGTCGTTAACCAAGGCTTTCGAGCCGATTGCGAATTAACGAGACCACAACGCCTTCAGTGTATTTTATAGGGTGATAAATCCTGCTGAGGGTTCCGTGACGTACCAGATCGCAAATCCCCCGTCGGTCGCGACCGATCTGCGCTCCGACGTGCTGGGACATGTGCTGTCCAGCCGTGGGTCCGAGGCGAGGATCGGCCTGATCCAGGATGAGTTCGATGCGCGCGAGCGCGCCACCATCGGCAAGTTCGTCGGCATAACCTCCGCCGAGGCGCTGCTGATCGGGATGATTTCGGAAGTTTCGGCGGTAGAGCTCAACTCTGCCGGAATGGGTGAATATCGGGCCATCGCCAAGGTCGACCTCGTCGGTCAGGTCGTCAAGGAGCCGAACCGGCTGCCTCAATTCCGACGCGGCGTGCGCAGTTACCCCGCCATTGGCGATGCGGTCACCATCATCTCCCGCGAGGATCTTCGGCTGATCTATTCGCCGAGCGGCCTCAACGCCATCGACCTCGGCGAACTGCATCAGGACCGGACTATCCGCGCCACGGTCGATGTCGAGGCCATGCTGACCAAGCACTTCGCCGTCCTCGGCTCCACCGGCGTCGGCAAGTCGAGCGGCCTTGCCGTCATCCTGAGCGAATTGATCCGCGTCAGGCCGGACCTGCGCGTGCTGCTGCTGGACGTGCACAATGAATATGGCCGCAGCTTCGCCCGCGAGGCCAACATCATCGGCAGCCACAATCTGAAGCTGCCGTTCTGGATCCTCAATTTCGAGGAATTCACCGACATCATCTATGCCGGCAAGCCGGCCGTGGCGGAGGAACTGGAAATCCTCGTCGAGCTGATCCCGGCAGCGAAGGGCATGTATCAGGGCTACAAGTCCGGATCGGAACGGCCCGCGCTGTCGCGTCGTCCGGCCCGCAATGGCGGTTTCACGGCCGACACGCCGGCGCCCTACATGATGCAGGATCTGGTGGGCCTCATCGACGAGCGCATGGGCAAGCTCGAAAACCGCACGACGCGCATGGTTCACCATCGCCTCATGCAGCGCATCGACGGCATCCGCAACGATCCGCGCTACGCCTTCATGTTCGAGAACGCCAATGTCGGCGGCGATACGCTGGCGGCCGTCCTCAACCAGCTCTTCAATCTCGACTCGAAGGAGCGCGGCCTGACGATCCTCAAGCTGGCCAGCCTGCCCGGCGAGGTGACCGACGCGATCGTCTGCGTGACGACGCGGCTCGCCTTCGAGTTCGGCATCTGGAGCGACGGCGGCATCCCGATCCTGATGGTCTGCGAGGAGGCCCACCGTTTTGCCTCCGGCGATCATTCCGTCGGTTTTGCTCCGGCACGGCGCGCGCTCGCACGTGTCGCCAAGGAGGGCCGCAAATACGGCGTCTATCTTGGTCTCGTCACGCAGCGGCCGGCCGAGCTCGACCCGACCATCATCTCGCAATGCAGCACGCTGTTCTTCATGCGCATGGCCAATTACGAGGATCAGTCGATCCTGCGTTCGGCCGTCTCCGACGCCGCGCAGAATCTCCTGACCTTCGTACCGTCGCTCGGCACCAGCGAGGTCGTCGGCATCGGCGAGGGCATGCCGCTGCCGGCCCGCTTCTCCTTCCGCCGCCTCCCGCGCGACATGCTGCCGGTCTCCGATCCGGGCTCCGACGCCGCGCGCGACACCCGCACGATGAGCCGCTCCGAGCTGGTGCGCCACGCGGTCGAACGCTGGCGGCGCGCGACGACAAATACGTCACGGCTCGCGCCGGACGATGTCGGCGAGAGCGAGCGGCCGCCCGAGGCGGCCACCAACGCCATCGAGCGCGGCCTGCGGTCGCTGGTCGGCGATCGCGAGGGCGTGGCTACGCGTGATGCCGACAGCTACCGCACGTCGAGCCGCTGACACGTAACGCCCCGGAAGGTTTTCATGCCAGGCTCAGACGACCGGGACAGCGCCGCAAAGGACGCGCTTCTGGCCGGAACCGATCTGGCGGACATCGTGCGCGCAGCGCCGTTCGGCCTGCGCATCGCCGGTCCCGATGGCTCGATCGTCTTCCATCATGACGGCCTTGCCCGAGCCGGCGCGCAGCAGCGGCTCGGCACGCGCCGCTATGTCGCCGATCGTCCCGGCGGTCTGTTCGAGATCGTGCTGACGGTCGATGATACCGAAAGCTATCAGCGCGAGCAGGACCTGATCCAGAAGGCCTATTTCGACGCGCTGACGAAGTTGCCCAACCGGGCGCTGATCGAACGCAGCGTCGCCACGCTCATCGAAGACGGTATTGATCGCCCGTTCGCGCTCGCCTTCTTCGATCTCGACGGCTTCAAGTCGGTCAATGACTATTACGGCCACGACGTCGGCGACCAGCTTCTCGTCACGGTCACGCAGCGGCTGCAGTCCGGCCTGCGGCCGACCGACATGCTGGCGCGGCTCAGCGGCGACGAATTCGCGCTGCTGATCTCGCCGGTCGACGACGAGGAGGCGCTGCGCAACGACCTGAACTGGCTGTCGGAACGGATCAAGGATCCGGTCTTCGCCGACGGAAACGAAATCCTGACATCGGCCTCCATCGGCGTATGTCTTTTTCCCAAGGACGGCTGCAGTTTCGAGGAACTGCGGTCGAATGCCGACCGCGCCATGTATCGGGCCAATGGCGCATCGAAGGGGACGATCCAGTTCTTCGACGCGAGCATCGAGCACGCAGCCGTCGAGAAGGGCAGGGCCGAGCACCGGCTGCGCATGGCGATCCGGGACCGGCGCGTCTGCTGCGCCTATCAGCCGAAAGTCGAGATCGGCACGGGCCGTGTCCTTGGCGTCGAGGTGCTCATGCGCTGGCGCGATGAGGACGGCATCATCCAGCCGCCCGGCCAGTTTCTCGAACTTGCGCTGGAACTGGGTCTGATGGATGACCTGACCCATTTCATCCTGGCCGAGACCATCGCGTCCGTCGACCAGATCAACGATGCCTTCGGCCCGGACTGCACGATCTCGGTCAACATCGCCGCAAGCCAGGCGGGCGATGCGCGGTTCATGAAATCGCTGCTCGAAACGATCAGCGAATGCGGCTTTGCCGATCGCTTCATGCTGGAACTGACCGAAGAAGCCTTCCTCTCCAAGTCGGAGTTCCAGGACCGCATCCTGCCGATGATCCGCGAAATCGGCGCGAAAGTCTCGATCGACGATTTCGGCGTCGGCTATTCCTCGCTCTCTGCGCTCGCCGACATCACGGCCGACGAGATCAAGGTGGACCGGTCGTTCATCACCGAAGTGCACAAGCGCCCCCGCAGCCAAGCCGTGCTCAAGGCGATCGAGGCGCTCGCCCATTCGCTCGGCATGTCCATCGTCGTGGAGGGTGTCGAGACGTTCGAGGAACTTGCCTATCTCCAGGCCGCGACGCGCATCCGCTGCGCCCAGGGCTTCTACTATTCGCAGCCCTTGCTGCTGAGCGAGACGCGCGTCGCCGGTACGACGGAAACGACGGGGCGTTCGCTGCATGGGGCCAGGCAGATTCAACTGGCGCGGGCGGCTACGCGCTGACCGTCACGATGTTGGCGCCGCCTTTCGCTGGTGGCGCTTCAGCACCATCAAAGTCATGACATCGGCCACGCCTGCCGTCTCGGCCATCGCAGAGCGGCTGCGTTCGATCATCTCCACCGAATCCGCATCGACCGATACCAGGAGATCGAATTCGCCGGCCAGCGAGTCGAGCAGCGTGACCCCTGGCAACCGTTCGATGCGGGGCGCGATCTGGGCGCAGTGTTTTCCTTGCTCGAACTTCAGCAGAAAGTGCGCCGAATGGAGCCCGCCAGGCGGGTTCGCCTCCACGATCGTGTAGCGCGCGATGGCGCCGCTTGCTTGAAGTCTGGCGAGGCGGTCCTGCGTCGCGCTGCGCGATAGGCCGATACCGCGCGCCAGCTCGACCACGGGCGCCCGCGCGTTGCGGCGCAGCAGGGCAATCAGCAGCCGGTCGCGTTCGTCCATCGCTCCTTCCTGAAATCTGCCGGTCGTTCCGGCGCATTGCCGGGTGTTTTCGGCGGCAGCCTAGGTCAAAATTGGAAGATCTGGAACCAACAGGAGGCTTCCATGGACGATTTGGCTGCGATCAAGACATTGATCGAAGAATGGGGAAGGGCCGTGCATGCGCGCGACATCGACGCGGTCCTGCGGCGCCATGCCGATGATCTGCTGTTTTTCGATGTTGTCGGCCCGACGCGACTCGTCGGGCTGCAAGCCTATCGGCAGACCTGGCAGGAGCAGTTCTTTCCATGGCATGGCGGCGATGGGCGATTCGAACTCCGGGACTTGAAGGTGACTGCTGGCGACAGGGTTGCGTTCGCGACCGCCTTGCTGGACTGCGCCGGCATCGAGCAGGGAAGGCCGGCCGCCTTCACACTTCGGTTGACGGTTGGTCTCGAGCGACGCAACGGCGAATGGACGATCGTGCACGAGCATCATTCCGAACCTCTGCCGTTCGATGACAGCACGATTGGAACCGGTTCGGCATGAATGTCCACACCGCGGAACGCGGTCTGCGCGGCATCGATTTTGGAAAGATTGGCTCCCCGGGCCGGATTCGAACCAGCGACCAACCGGTTAACAGCCGGTTGCTCTACCACTGAGCTACCGGGGAACGGGCGCTCGTTTGAGTGCGGTGCCTATACAAAACGGGTTCGGGTTTGCCAACAGCCATGACGCGATTTTTTAGGCGGCGACAGCGCGCGGCCTCGTAATTGGCCCGAAGCCACCTCATATTGCCGCTTCCGGCGCAGGAAATATGCGCGAACCGCAAACATGAGGACGATGGCAGAGCCGCGATCCACCGTATCCAAGCCGAAGATCAGCCTGTTCGGCCGCGACATCCATCTGCCGCGCAATCCCCGGGTGCGGGTGGGACTCGGCATCGCCCTGGTCGTCGTCGGCGGGCTTTTCGGCTGGCTGCCGGTGCTCGGCTACTGGATGGTGCCGCTGGGGCTTTTCATCCTCGCCCACGATTCGCCGGCGATTCGCCGCTTCAACCGCCGCGCGGGCGTCTGGATCAGGCGAAAATTCCAGCGGCGCCCGTGATCCGCGCAGCTTTGCCGCAGGGTCGCCGAAAATGCGTCGGGGCGCGCCTGCTTGCGCTTGTAGGGCGGGATTCGCTCTGTTAACAGGACGCGTTCCGCGACAGCGGGGCCTCGTGGCGGAGTGGTTACGCAGAGGACTGCAAATCCTTGCACCCCGGTTCGATTCCGGGCGAGGCCTCCATCGTCGGATTTTGAGGGGCGCGCGATGATGAGCACCGATTTCGCTGGACTTCGCACGAAGATGGTCGACGGTCAGGTCCGCACCACCGACGTGACGTCGCTCGACCTTCTCGATGCGCTCCTGTCCGTGCCGCGCGAGGAATTCGTTCCGGCCGCCCGCAAATCGCTCGCCTATATCGACGAGGACCTCGAGATCGCGCCCGGCCGCTATCTCATGGAACCGTCGCCCTTCGCGCGCCTGGTCCAGCTCGCTGCGATCAAGCCCGGCGACTTCGTTCTCGATATCGGGGCAGGCACCGGCTATTCCTCGGCGGTCCTGTCCAAGCTCGCCGGCGCCGTCGTCGCGCTGGAAGAGGATGCGACTCTCGCAGCCGGGGCGCAGGGCGTGCTGTCGAATCTCGGCTACGACACCGTCGCCGTGGTCGAGGGGCCGCTGCGCGAGGGCTATGCGGCGCAAGGGCCCTATGACGTGATTTTGATCGAAGGGGCCGTTCAATCGGTGCCGACCGGAATCATCGCCCAGCTCAAGGACGAGGGCCGGCTGGTGGTGGTCGAGGGCGTCGGCAATGCCGGCGTTGCACGCCTTTATGTGAAGCAGGGTGGCGTCACGTCGCCGCGCCGCGCCTTCAACGCCGCGGTCAAACCGTTGCCCGGTTTCCACACCGCGCCGGCATTCGAATTCTGAGCGCTTGATTTGAACGCCGCGCGGAACCATGTTGGCGCCCGCAACGGGTGAAGATCCGGTTAATGGATTGAACCCGCATTGCGCGCGGGGTGCGGGCTGACCTCAGGCAGGTGGCTTTTTTGAGTCGAAAGACAACCGGACATCCGGCCGGTTCGCTAATATGAGGTTGGTCGTGGTGTTGCTTAAGAGGGTTGCCGCTGTCGCATTCGCCGCGGGTACCGCGCTGGCGTTCAGCCTGCCGGCGCATGCCGAAACGATTTTCGGCGCGCTGACGAAGGCCTATCAGTACAATTCGGAACTCAACTCGGCGCGCGCAGGCGTCCGCGTCACCGACGAGAATGTGGCGATCGCGAAGTCGGGCTACCGGCCGCAGATCAGCGGCAGCGCCGACATCAACTACGTTTCGCAGTCGGGTGTGCAGATTCGCACCGGCGGGTTCGGCATCGGCCTGTCGCAAATGCTGTTCGACGGTTTTCAGACACGAAACAATGTCCGCGCCGCTGAAGCTCAGGTGCGCGCCTCCAATGAGGGCCTGCGCAATACCGAACAGAACATCCTGTTCAATGCGGCCGCAGCCTATATGGACGTGATCCGGGACCGCCAGATCGCTGCGCTGACCGAGCGCAACGTGCAGTCGCTGGTCGAGCAGTTGCGCGCCGCACGCTCGCGGTTCGAGGTCGGCGAAGGCACCCGCACCGACGTCGCGCAGGCGGATGCGGCCCGTTCCGCCGCCGTCGCTCAGGCGGCAGGCGCGCGCGCGCAGGTGACGAACAGCGAAGCGGTCTACCGGCAGGTCGTCGGAGACAAGCCTGGCAAGTTGAAGGGCGCTGGCCCGGTCAAGGGCCTCCCGGGTGGTGTGGAACAGTCTTACGGGATCGCCGCGAACGAGCATCCGGCCATCAAGGCGAATTTGCATCTCGTTGACGCTTCGGGATTCTCGGTCAAGTCCGCGGAGGGGGCGCTCATGCCGCAACTGTCGGCGGAGGCTGGCCTTTCGTCGGACTATACCGGCCGCCGGCCCGTCACGACGCCCGGCTACATTCCCGGCATACCCTCGACCAATCCAAACGGCTGGTCTGACAGCGCCAGTGTCGGCCTGCGGCTGACGGTGCCGATCTATTCCGGCGGCCGCACCTCGGCGACGGTGCGCCAGCGCAAGGAATCGCTCGGCCAGGCTCGCATTGAAGTCGACGTCGCGCGCGATCAGGTGCGCGCCGCCGTCGCCGCTGCCTGGGCGCAGTATCAGGCGGCGCGCGAGAGCGTCGACGCCAACCGCGATCTCGTCGCCGCGGCGCAACTGGCGCTGAACGGCGTCGTCGAGGAGCGCAATGTCGGCCAGCGCACGACTCTCGACGTGCTGAACGCCCAGGCGGACGTCATCTCGGCGCAGATCAACCAGATCAGCTCCGAGCGCGACTATGTCGTCGCGAGCTATGCGATCCTGTCGGCCACCGGCCGGCTCAGCGTTCGCCGGCTGGGTCTGAAAGTCGCCGAATACAAGCCGGAAGAGCACTACAACGCCGTCAAGGACAAGTGGATCGGCCTGCGCACGCCTGACGGCCGCTAACCGCGCTTTCCTGTGTGAAAAGTCGGCGTCCCGGCCCCGGGGATTCACCAGGCCGCCTCACTCCGCTACGGTGAACGCGATGATTCGGCGAACTTTGCCGAAACGCGGGTCAGCGACGGGGACTCTGGCAGATGGCGGCACAGGCGGCGGAACAGATTTCAAACAATGCGGGCGCGCAGCGCGAGCCGTCGATGGAAGAGATTCTGGCTTCCATTCGCCGCATCATCGAAGACAGCGACACGGCCAGGCCGGATTCCTCCATTCCCACGCCGGCCAACACGTCCGCCGCGCCCGTCGGGTCGGAGATCGACGCGTTCAGGCAGGAGCTGCAGCGGGCCGAGCAGATGCCCGCCGCGGCCGAGCCGGCGCTCGTGGAAGCAGTCGAGCAGATGACATTGGATCCGATCGAACCTGATTTGAAGAGCGCATCGGTCGCGCCCGACGTATCGCTGGACGATGAGTCGCGCGCCCAGCCCAAGGTCGCCGAGCCGGTCCCGCCGCGCCATTTCGAGGCCACCGAAACACCGACGCGTGCTCCCGCCGCGCAGCCGGTCGTGCCTGCCAAGGCCTCCATCATCTCCGATGTCGCCGGCCGTCAGGTCGCGGCTGCATTCGGGGAACTGAGCGAAGCCTTCGCGGCCACGCGCAGGCGCTCCTTCGACGAAATCGCCGAGGAGATGATCCGGCCGATGCTGCAGGAATGGCTGGACAACAATCTGCCGACCCTGGTCGAGAAGCTGGTGCGCGAGGAAATCGAGCGCATCGCGCGCGGCGGATCGCGCTGAACGACCGATCACGGCGATACTCTAGGCTTTTGCCGTCCTCTGCACTATCTTGGGTGTATGAGACCGCTGATCGCCTTTTCCGCCGTTTCCTTAGCTCTTCTTGCGTCGGTCCCGGCGTTCGCGATGCGGGTCGAGGTGCCCGGCGACCGGACACGTAGCTGCTACGACAGCAAAAGCCCCGTCATTCTGCTGAAGAAGGTGCCGGCCGGAACGGCATCGCTCAAGATTCGCATCCAGAATGTCAGCGAATGGACGGATGTGCCGAGCACGGCCATCATTCCCTATCGCGGTGACCGCATCGAAAAGGGCGCGGTGCGCCATTTCGTCCGCTGCCCGATCGGCGACCGTCCTTTCGGCAAGGGCGCAACCGTCGAAATCCGGGTCCAGGCTCGCGACGCCGACGGCAAGGTCATCGCCACCGCCCGCGACGACGCCTACTATCCCGCCTGGTAAATCGCCCGCCCGCCCAAGCCGGCGCTTCGGTTGACTTGGCCGGCGCGCTCGGATTTACACGGGCGCCTCACACCTGCCGGAACCGCCATGCTCGACAAAACCTACGATTCCAAGACGATCGAGCCCAGGATCGCCAAGACCTGGGAGGAGGCGGACGCATTTGCGGCCGGCGCCGGCGCTGAGCCGGGAGCCGAGCCGTTCACCATCGTCATCCCGCCGCCCAACGTCACCGGTTCGCTGCATATGGGCCATGCGCTCAACAACACGCTGCAGGACATCCTCGTCCGCTTCGAGCGCATGCGCGGCAAGAACGTTCTGTGGCAGCCCGGCATGGACCATGCCGGCATCGCCACGCAGATGGTGGTCGAACGCAAGCTGATGGAGCAGCAGATCCACCGCCGGTCGATGACCCGCGACGCCTTCATCGACAAGGTCTGGGAGTGGAAGGACGAGTCGGGCGGTATGATCTTCAACCAGTTGAAGCGCCTCGGCGCGTCGGCCGACTGGTCGCGCGAGCGCTTCACCATGGACGAGGGCCTGTCCGAAGCCGTCCTGGAAGTCTTCGTCACCCTCTACCGGCAGGGGCTGATCTATCGCGGCAAGCGGCTGGTCAACTGGGACCCGCAGTTCGAGACGGCGATCTCCGACCTGGAGGTCGAGTCGAAGGAAGTCGCCGGCCATATGTGGCACTTCAAATATCCGCTGGCCGGCGGCGAGACCTATCGCTACGTCGAGAAGGATGCCGACGGCAATGTCACGCTGGACGAGGAGCGCGACTATATCTCGATCGCCACGACCCGGCCCGAGACGATGCTTGGCGACGGCGCGGTGGCCGTCCACCCGTCCGACGAGCGCTACGCGCCGATCGTCGGCAAGTTCTGCGAGATTCCCGTCGGGCCGAAGCAGCACCGCCGCCTGATCCCGATCATTGCCGACGAATACCCCGATCCCGATTTCGGCTCCGGCGCGGTCAAGATCACCGGCGCCCACGACTTCAACGACTACCAGGTTGCCCGGCGCAACAATATTCCGCTTTACCGCCTGATGGACACGCGCGCCGCCATGCGCGACGACGGCGAGCCTTACGCCGACTATGCGGCGCAGGCGCTGGAGATCGCGAAGACCGGCCGCCTGCCGAGCGAGGCGGAGGTCGACGCGATCAACCTCGTGCCGGACGAATATCGCGGCCTCGACCGCTACGAGGCGCGCAAGCGCATCGTCGAGGCGATCACGAGCGAGGGGCTCGCCGTCACCGTCAAGGACGCCGACGGCAACGACGTGCCGCTGGTCGACAACAACAAGATGATGCAGCCGTTCGGCGACCGGTCGGGCGTCGTGATCGAGCCGATGCTGACCGACCAGTGGTTCGCCGACGCCAGGACGCTCGCCCAGCCCGCCATCGCCTCGGTGCGCGAGGGCCGCACCAGGTTCGTCCCGAAGAACTGGGAAAAGACCTATTTCGACTGGATGGAGAATATCGAGCCGTGGTGCATCTCGCGCCAGCTCTGGTGGGGTCACCAGATCCCGGCCTGGTACGGGCCGGACGGCCACATCTTCGTCGCCAAGACCGAGAAGGAGGCCCTGGACGACGCGGTCGAATATTACCTGGCCCTCGAAGGACCCTGGAAAGCCTGGGTCGAGGAGAAGCTGGAGAATTTTGCGCCCGGCGACATTCTCGTCCGCGACGAGGACGTTCTCGACACCTGGTTCTCCTCCGCGCTCTGGCCGTTCTCGACGCTCGGCTGGCCGGAAAAGACGAAGGAACTCGAAACCTACTACCAGACCGACGTCCTGGTGACCGGTTTCGACATCATTTTCTTCTGGGTTGCCAGGATGATGATGATGGGTCTTCACTTCATGGATGAAGAACCGTTCCATACCGTTTACGTTCATGCGCTGGTCCGCGACAAGAACGGCGCGAAGATGTCGAAGTCCAAGGGCAACGTCATCGACCCGCTGGAACTGATCGACGAATATGGCGCGGATGCGCTGCGCTTCACGCTCACCATCATGGCGGCGCAGGGGCGCGACGTGAAGCTCGATCCGGCCCGCATCGCCGGCTACCGCAATTTCGGGACCAAGCTGTGGAACGCCACGCGCTTCGCCGAGATGAACGGCGTGGCGCGCAATGACGAGGTCTGGCTGAACGACGCGAAGCTGACGGTCAACCGCTGGATACTGACCGAGCTCACCAAGGCGGCGCGAGAAATCACCTCGGCGCTCGAAACCTTCCGCTTCAACGATGCGGCCGGCGCTGCCTATCGCTTCGTCTGGAATACGTTCTGCGACTGGTATCTGGAATTGCTGAAGCCCGTCTTCATGGGCGACGACGAAGCCGCCAAGGCCGAAGCCCAGGCGGTTGCCGCCTTCGTGCTGGACGAGATCTACAAGCTGCTCCATCCGATGATGCCGTTCATCACCGAGGAGCTTTGGGCCCGCACGGCCGGCGAGGGCAGGGAGCGCGCGACGCTGCTCTGCCATGCCCGTTGGCCGCAGCCTGCCTTCGAGGATGCGCAGGCCGCCGACGAGATCAACTGGCTGGTCGACCTCGTCACCGGCATCCGCTCGGTTCGCTCTGAGATGAACGTGCCGGCCGGTGCGGTCGCGCCGCTGGTCGTCGTCGGGGCAGGGCAGGCGGCCAGGGATCGGCTCGCCCGCCACGACTCCGCGATCAAGCGGCTTGCGCGCGTCGGCGACATCTCGTTTGCGGCCGAAGCGCCCAAATCATCGGCGCAGCTCGTCGTCGGCGAGGCGACCTTCTGCCTGCCGCTCGGCGATCTGATCGACATTTCTGCCGAGGCCGCGCGCCTGAAGAAGGAACTGGCGAAGGTCGCCGACGAAATCGGCCGCATCGACAAGAAGCTGTCGAACCCGCAATTCGTCGCCAAGGCGGCCGAGGAAGTGGTCGCGGGCGAGCGCGAGAAGCGCGAGGAGTTCGCCGCGACCAAGGCACGGCTCGAAGTCGCGCTGGCGCGCATTCAATAGGTGCTGCGGCAGTTCCCTCCCCCTTGAGGGGAGGGTGGCTGGCCGGAGGCCAGCCGGGTGGGGTCGTCTCAACCTCTCCAATGCCCTCCCGCTCTTGTGACGATTCGGCAACACTCCATCAACATCCCTTTGGCATGATCCGGCGGGAGATGAATCTGCCTACTTCCCGCCATAAACCGGGCGCACCCGCAAACCATCCGGCTGCGTCCAGGGCGGTCGGGGTGAATTCGAGCCGCATCCATAAGCGGCAGGGACATAAATGCGCGTTGATTTCGTCACGGGTTCAGCCTTCTTCGCCGGTCGCGTCAGCGATGCCGCCGGTGAGCCTGCGGCTGCCCCGGCTCTGCCCGCAACGGGCCGCACTCTTGCCCGATTGACTCTCCACCTTGCCCGTAGCGGCGGGGGTGATGTCGCAGGTGCCAGGAACTCGATGCAGCGTGCCGGAATCAGAAATTGGCTTGCCGCCACGGCGGTTGTGGCCTGCGCCGCCGTCGGCGGTGTCGGCCCCGCGCTCGCGCTCGACCCGAATGCTGCCCAGTCGTCCGACCCTTGGGCGTCGGTTGATCGCGGCGAGGCCCTCAAGCAGGGACTCGACGCCTACCGCAGCGGCCACAAGGACCAGGCTGTCGAAGCTTACAAATATGCCGCCGAGAAGGGCCAGCAGGGCGCACGCTGGGCGCTGGCGCGCATGTATGCCGCCGGCGATGGCGTCAAGCGCGACGAATACGAGGCGTTCAAGTTCTATTCGGCCATCGTCCAGAACGGCGTCGAGCCCGGCAGCCGCGAGGAAGCCTATCTCTCCGACGCGCTGGTCGCGGTCGGCGGCTATCTCAAGACCGGCATCCCCGGCACGCCGGTCGAGGCCAATCCGGAGCTGGCGCAGGAATATTTCCGCGACGCCGCCACCAATTTCCGCAATCCCGACGCGCAGTTCGAACTCGGCCGCATGTTCCTCGATGGAACGGGCGTCAAGGCGAGCGTCAAACATGCCGGCCGCTGGCTGAAGCTCGCCGCCGAAAAGGGCCACACCGGCGCGCAGGCGACGCTGGGCGAGCTCTATTTCAAGAGCGGCAAGATCGTGCGTGGCCTTGCCATGCTGACGGCGGCGCTCGAGCGCGCGCGCCCCAATGACCGCCAGTGGATCGTCGGCATGCAGGAAGAAGCGTTCGCCGTCGCCACCGAAGCCGAGCGCCGCACCGCGGTGCAGCTCGCGCAGGACATGCTCAAGCAGAAATAGGCTTGCGCCGCGCGGCCGGGCCTAGCCGTGCTTATGCTCGGCCTTTGCGGGGTGCGACTGCAGGTCGGGTGAGGGCAGCGAAACGTCCCGCGCCTCTGGGCAACCATCCCCAACCTTGGACCACGATGTGTTGTTCAGCACCTTGCTGCATCGGGCCATGATGTCGCCCGTCGGCAGCCTCAGGCAGGCGACGTCACCTTCCTTGTAGGCCGTTCCGTTGGCGAGGCATTGACAGTCGGCGGCGGCAGGCGCGGCGAAGGCGCCTGACAGGACGGCGGCCATCAGGGCCGCGCATGCGGATAACCGCGACACATCCCGATGATATCACTGTCGGGAGCGTGGCGCGATTCCGAATTTACGCAGCTAACCGGAGCTCGATCGCCACCGGCACATGGTCGGACGGCTTTTCCCAGGCGCGCACGTGCTTCTCCACCGACGCCGATTGCAGGCGGTTCGCCGCTTCCGGCGACAGCATCAGATGGTCGATGCGGATGCCGTTGTTCTTCTGCCAGGCGCCGGCCTGATAGTCCCAGAACGTGTAGACGCCCGGATCGTCCGTCGTGCTGCGCAGGGCCTCGGTGTAGCCGAGATTGCCGAGACGCCGGAGCGCCTGGCGCGACTCGGGCTGGAACAGGGCATCGTTCACCCAGTCCTGCCAGCGCTTCGCGTCTTCCTTTTCGGGGATGACGTTGTAGTCGCCGGCCAGCACCAGCGGCTCCTCAAGATCGAGGCGCGACCTGGCCCAAGCCTCCAGCCGCTCCATCCAGCCGAGCTTGTAGGCGAATTTCTCCGTCCCGATCGGGTTGCCGTTCGGCAGATAGAGCGAGACGACCCTGAGCGCGCCGTCGCCGGTGGAGAATACGCCTTCTATGAAACGCGCCTGTTCGTCAGCATCATCGCCCGGCAGTCCGCGCGACACCTCGTCGAATGGCAGCTTCGACAGGATCGCCACGCCGTTGAACCCCTTCTGGCCGTGTGTCTCGACATTGTAGCCGAGCGCCTCGATCTCGGCGCGCGGAAAACCCTCGTCGACCGTCTTGATCTCCTGCAGGCAGACGATGTCCGGCTGGCTCTCGTTCAGCCACGCGACCAGGTTCTCGATACGCGCCCGCACGCCGTTGATGTTCCAGGTGACGATTTTCATGAAATACCTATCGAAAAAACTTGACGATCAGGCGTGGCGGAGCGCGTGCGTTTCCGACATCATGCCCTCACGTCCCGAAGAGATCGCACAAGCGGCGGAGGGATTAGAAGGGGATAAAACCATGTCGTCAACCGTCCATCCCGTGGATGAGGTGCTTCCCGCGCCTCGTCTCGCCGCGCTCGGCATCCAGCATGTTCTGGTCATGTATGCCGGCGCCATCGCCGTCCCGCTGATCGTCGGGCGCGCGCTCAAGCTGGAACCCGAGCAGGTCGCGTTCCTCATCTCCGCCGACCTGTTCGTCTGCGGCATCGTCACCATCATCCAGTCGCTCGGCGCGACCCAATGGTTCGGCGTGAAGATGCCGGTCATGATGGGCGTCACCTTCGCGGCCGTCGGTCCGATGGTCTCCATCGCGCTGGCCAATCCGGGACCGGACGGCGCGCGCATGCTGTTCGGCGCGATCATCGCCGCCGGCCTGATCGGCATGATCATCGCGCCGCTTGTCGGTCGCCTGCTGCGCTTCTTCCCGCCGGTCGTCACCGGCACCATCATCCTCGTCATCGGCGTCTCGTTGATGCGCATCGGCGTCAACTGGATCTTCGGCAATCCCGTCGGCCCGACCGCGCCGAAGATCGTCAATCCCGAGCACGCGGCTTGGCTGAAAAGCGCCACCGAGGCGGCTGCGGCCCAGGGCGCGACACTGCCCGCGCCGCCGCCCGGTATGGCGCTCGCCGCATCGGTGCAGAACGCCGCCTACGCTCCGCTCGCCCATATCGGCGTCGCGGCCATCGTGCTGATCTCGATCCTGCTGATCGCCAAGTTCGGCAGGGGCTTCATCGCCAATATCGCGGTGCTTCTCGGCATCGTCATCGGCGGCGTCATCGCCGCGCTCTTCGGCATGATGAGCTTCGGCAAGGTGGCCAGCGCCGGCTGGTTCGCGCTGGTCACGCCATTCCAGTTCGGCATGCCGATCTTCGATCCGATCATGATCCTGACCATGGTGCTGGTGCTGATCGTCGTCTTCATCGAGTCGACCGGCATGTTCCTGGCGCTGAGCGAAATGACGGGCAGGAAGCTCTCCCGGGCGTCGCTGACGGCCGGCCTTCGCACCGACGGCCTCGGCACGTTCATCGGCGGCATCTTCAACACCTTCCCCTATACGAGCTTCTCCCAGAACGTCGGCTTGGTCGGCGTGACCGGCGTGCGCAGCCGCTTCGTCTGCGTCGCGGGTGGCGTCATCCTGATCGTGCTCGGACTGATCCCGAAGATGGCGGCGCTGGTCGAATCGCTGCCCACCTTCGTGCTCGGCGGAGCGGGGCTCGTCATGTTCGGCATGGTCGCCGCCACCGGCATCCGCATCCTGTCGAATGTCGACTTCAAGACGCAGCGCAACAATCTGTTCATCGTCGCGGTATCGCTCGGCTTCGGCATGATCCCGCTGGTGGCGCCCGACTTCAAGATGTGGATGCCGCACGCCATCCACCCCCTGATCGATTCCGGCATCCTGCTGGCGACGATCTCGGCGGTGATCCTGAACATGTTCTTCAACGGCGCGCAGCACAATGAAGAAGACCTGCGCGAAGCGGCGATGGCCGCCGAGGCGTAAAAGCTCAGGCGGGCGTTCGGCGCCCGCCTTCCTTCCTACAAGATATGAAGATCGATCAGACCGAAAAACTCGTGCCGCAGCCGCAGGACGCGACCGCGTTCGGGTTCTTGATCTGGAACGACTGGCCCATCAGGTCGTCGACGAAGTCGATCACCGAGCCGCCCATGTAGATCAGCGACATCTCGTCGATCAGCACGGTCGCGCCGTTCTTTTCGACCGCGACGTCGTCGTCATTGCGCGAGTCGGTCAGGTCCATCTTGTAGGAGAAGCCGGAGCAGCCGCCGCCTTCGACGGAGACGCGCAGCGCGTTCTTGGCCGGATCGGCGGCCAGCACCTTCAGGATACGCGTCGCTGCCGCGTCCGTCAGTTCGACGCCCTTCATTCCGGTCTTTGCGTCCGCGCCCATGGGGTCACCTTGCGTTCAGCCACCCCCGATAGGTATGAAGCACCCGGTGGCAAGTCAATGATCCGACGGCGGCAATGAGCGACGGGCTCGACACAATCGGCTTCGGCTATCGCCCTCGCGCGCCCTATGCCTGCGACCCAACCCAGTCGCGCGGCCGCCTTTATCCGGAAGACGAGAGCCCGACCCGCACGCCGTTCCAGCGCGACCGCGACCGCATCATTCATTCCACCGCGTTCCGGCGGCTGAAGCACAAGACACAGGTCTTCATCGCCCATGAGGGCGACCATTACCGCACCCGGCTGACCCATACGATCGAGGTGGCGCAGATCGCGCGTGCTCTCGCCCGGGCGCTGCGCGCCGACGAGGACCTCGCCGAGGCGATCGCGCTCGTCCACGATTTCGGCCACACGCCCTTCGGCCATACCGGCGAGGACGCGCTCGCCGCCTGCATGAAGGCGTTCGGCGGCTTCGACCACAATGAGCAGGCCCTGCGCGTCGTCACCAAGCTCGAGCGGCGCTATGCCGAATTCGACGGCCTCAATCTGACGTGGGAGACGCTGGAAGGCCTGGTCAAGCACAACGGCCCGCTGACCTATGCGGCGGGCCAGTCGCTCGGCCACCCGGTCCCGCAATCGATCGTCCACTACAACCAGTTGCAGGATCTCGAACTGTCGCTGTTCGCGGGCCTTGAGGCGCAGTGTGCCGCGCTGGCCGACGACATCGCCTATGACGCGCATGATATCGACGACGGGCTGCGCTCCGGGCTCATCAGCCTCGACATGCTGCGCGACGCCGACCTTCCGGCCGAAATCCTGCGCGAGGTGGCCGACCGATACCCCGATCTCGACGCGGTTCGCATGACCCATGAACTCGTCCGCCGCCAGATCACCCGCATGGTGGAGGACGTCATCGCGACATCCGCCGAACGCCTGCGCGAGACGGCCCCGCAGAGCGCAGACGACGTCAGGCGGGCAGGGCGGCCGATGGTCGCCTTCTCTCAAACCATGGCGGCTCGGGAAAAATCACTGAAGGCTTTCCTCTACCAGCGGCTCTACCGCAACCCCACCGTCATGGCCGTGCGCGAAAACGCCGACCGGGTCGTGCGCGACCTGTTCGGCCTCTACATGGACAGGCCCGGCGAGATGCCGGAGGGCTGGCGCGAGGTGCTGGGTCGCGCTCCGCAAGAGGTCAAGGCGCGCCACGTCGCCGATTTCCTCGCTGGAATGACCGACACCTATGCGCTGAAGGAACATCGGCGCTTGTTTGACCACACACCCGATTTGGGTTAGCGCACCGCCTTCCGTCCGGGCTTGGTGGCCCGGCGCATTCATTCAGAGCAGTTTCGATGAACATCTTCGCCGATTTCAACGCGCGGATCGCAAAGGCGGTCGAAAACCTTGGCCTGACGGCCAAAGACGGCGCGGCGCTCGACCTGTCGCGAATCGCGGTGGAACCGCCGCGCGATCCGAGCCATGGCGACATCGCCGCCAACACGGCCATGGTGCTGGCCAGGCAGGTCGGCGAGAACCCGCGCGCTCTGGCGGAGACGATCGCGGCCGTCCTGCGCGCCGATCCCGACGTGTCGTCGGTCGAGATCGCCGGCCCGGGCTTCATCAACCTGCGCCTGTCGGATGCGTTCTGGCACGCGGCGCTCCAGCGCATGCTGGCGGACGGCGCGGACTATGGCCGCTCCACCGTCGGCAACAGGCGCAAGACCAATGTCGAATATGTCTCGGCCAACCCGACGGGGCCGATGCATGTCGGCCATTGCCGCGGCGCGGTCGTCGGCGACGTGCTGGCGAACCTGCTCGCCTTCGCCGGCTACGACGTGACCAAGGAATACTACATCAACGACGCCGGCGTGCAGATCGACGTGCTCGGCCGCTCGGTCTTCCTGCGCTACCGCGAGGCGCTGGGCGACGATGTCGGAGAAATCCCGGCCGGGCTCTATCCCGGCGACTACCTCGTTCCCGTCGGCCAGGCGCTGGCGAAGGAATTTGGCAGGAATCTCCTGCAAATGCCTGAGGACGAAGCACTTTCGATCATAAAGGACCGGACGATCGACGCCATGATGGTGATGATCCGCGAGGACCTGGCCCTGCTCAACGTGCATCACGAGGTGTTTTTCTCTGAGCGGACGCTGCATGCCGACAATGGCCGCAAGATCCGCTCGGCGATCAACGAACTGACGATGCAGGGCCATGTCTACAAGGGCAAGCTGCCGCCGCCGAAGGGCCAGCTTCCGGAGGACTGGGAGGACCGCGAGCAGACCCTGTTCCGCTCGACCGCCGTCGGCGACGACATGGACCGGCCGCTGGTCAAATCCGACGGCGCCTACACCTATTTCGCCGCCGACGTAGCCTATCTCTACGACAAATACGAACGCGGCTTCGAGGAGATGATCTTCATCCTCGGCGCCGACCATGGCGGTTACGTCAAGCGGCTGGAAGCGCTCGCCCGCGCCGTGTCCGGCGGCTCCGTCACGCTTACCGTGTTGCTCTGCCAGCTCGTAAAGCTGTTCCGCGATGGCGAGCCGGTGCGCATGTCGAAGCGGGCAGGGGAGTTCATCACCCTGCGCGACGTGGTCGAGGAAGTGGGCCGCGACCCGATCCGCTTCATGATGCTCTACCGCAAGAGCGACGCGCCGCTCGACTTCGATTTCGCCAAGGTGACGGAGCAGTCGAAGGACAATCCGGTCTTCTACGTGCAGTATGCCTCGGCGCGCTGCCATTCGGTGTTCCGGCAGGCGAAGGAACAGCTCGGCATCGTTATTCCGGCCGCCGCCGATCTTGCCGCCCGCGCCCATCTTCTGACCGACCCGAGCGAGATCGCTCTGGTCAAGAAGCTGGCCGAATATCCGCGCCTGATCGAGAGCGCGGCGCTCGCGCACGAGCCGCACCGGCTGGCCTTCTATCTCTATGACGTCGCCACCGCGTTCCACGCCCATTGGAACCGCGGCAACGACAATGTCGGCTTACGCTTTGTTAAGGTTAACGATCCAGAATTGACCCAAGCCAGACTCGGGCTGGTGCAGGCTGTACTTGGCGTTATCGCTTCGGGCCTGGCGTTGATCGGGGCGGATGCGCCCGCGGAGATGCGCTAGTTTCCAGCCAAAAGCCTGTCACCATTTGCCCACATTGCGCTGGTACGGCCAGTTGTTCGCGACGGCCGCGTCCGAATGAGTACGAGTGTGGGAACAAGCTATGGCAAGCAACACCGTCGTCAAGAGCGACCGCTTCTCCGACATCGATGAAAACGATCCTCTGGCCGAACTGAGCCGGATCATGGGTCTCGATGCAGGCGTCCGCGCCGCTTCTTCCGACGATGTCGATTTCGGCATCGATCTTGAAAAGGAACTGCTGGGCGAGGCGGAGCTGGCAAGCAGTGCGCCGGCCGAAGCCGCCGACGATCTCGACCTGGATTTCGATGCCGCGTTCTCGGACATCGCGCCGGCCGGGCAGCAGGCGGCGGTCCATGTCGAGGCGGCGGTTGCGAGCGAAATCCCGCAGGACGATGATTTTGCTGACGATTTCGCCGATGTCGATTTGCTGGCCGACGAGGTGGATTCGGCCTTCGAAGCTGTTGAAGCGTCCGCGCCGGCCTCCATTGCGCCGTCCGAGCCTGTCGCAGTCGATGAACCCCGCGCCGAAGCGATTGTTGACGCCTATCAGGCCGACATGTCCCTTGAAGACGAGTTGGGCGACCTTCTGAACACAGACGAGACGCCGGCCGGACAGCCGGCAGCCGTCACGCTCGATGAACTCGAGGAAGACGCCGAGGCGTCCGACGATTGGGAACTCGGCGATTTCGACCTAGCCGAGGCCGAGGCCGAATCGGCGATCGAGGACGTTGTCGCGCCGACGCCGGCGCTCGAACTGGCCATTGCCGAGACCGAGCCCGACGAGCCGGTGTTCGAGCCTGCGCCTGAACCTGTCGCCGAGGCGGTTGCCGTCGAGCCCGCGCCGGTATTCGCTGCCGAAGAGCCGGCTTTCGAGGACGAGATGGACGTCGCGGCCTCCGACGACTTCGAGCTTGATCTGGACGATTTCAACGTCGCTGCTCCGGCGGGGGAAGCCGAGCGGCCGATCGCCTTCGAGGCCATTGCCGAGGAACTGCCTGTGGTTGACGAGTTGGAAGCCGCGATTGCCGATTTCGAGAATGACCCGGCCTGGGACAGCGCGCTGGACTATGTTCCCGCCGATCCCGAGCCGCGCATCGAGCCCGTCGCCGTTCCGCACCCCGTCGCGCCGCAGGCGGTCTCCGAGCCGATCCGGTTCGACCCGATCCGCCGGGCTGAGCCGCGCGTGGTGCAGCCCGCTGCGTCCGCGCCCGCACCGAGCGTGGATGACGAGGACCCGTTCGCGGCGCTTGCCGCTCTCGCCGCGGCCCCGCCCATCATGAAGACCCTTGGCCGGGCTAATCCGGTCGCGATGAACGCCGCTTCCGATCGTCCGCAGGCTGCTACCCCGGCCAATCCGCCGGTAGGGCTGCGCCCGGTGGAGGCGACGACGCCGCGCGCTGTGCCGGCCTGGCCGTTCCTCAGCCGTTCGTCCGAGACGCCGGCTCCTGCGAAGCCGACCGCGGAAGCCGCCGCTCCGCGTCCGGTTGCTCCGGTCGAGCGTCCCGTCGCCGCCAACGTCAATCCCTATCGTGAGCCGGCTCCGATTGCCTCGGCGCCCGTAACGCGATCCTCGGAACCTGCCCCGCGTCCGTCGCCGCCTGCCTGGCTGTCGGCTGGCCACGCGCCCGCGGCGCCGCGTGCGGAAACCGTCGCCCCGCCGCGCATCGAGCGCGCCCCGGCCTATGCGCCGGCTGCAAGCACGGCTGCC
>Ga0209792_1000397_pt1 | contig 33422 bp, 29 predicted proteins | sample EBPBio142005_DNA_FD_185860 | JGI IMG/M metagenome (GOLD analysis project Ga0209792, IMG submission 185860) | Wastewater treatment Type I Accumulibacter community from EBPR Bioreactor in Madison, WI, USA - Reactor 1_6/14/2005_ DNA (SPAdes)... | ecosystem: Engineered > Bioreactor > EBPR >... | reverse complement strand
TGAAGAAGCGCGGCTGGACCTTTGTCGGCCCGACGACGGTCTACGCGTTCATGCAGGCGATGGGACTGGTCAACGACCACATCGAAGGCTGCGTCTGCCGCCAGCCGGTCGAACTGGAGCGGCAGCGGTTCAAGCGGCCGAAGCTGGGGCGATAGGGCGCGTTAGGGCGAGGGCGCGGCGACCGCGAGGCCGGCCATCACGACCATGATCGCGGCGACTACAGGATAGAGCGCCAGGACCATGGTGAGCATCGCGCCGCGCGTGCCTCCGTGCGCCTTGGTGCCTTCGTTCGGGCCAAAGGCGGTTTCGTCGGCGGCGGTCGGGGCGGATTTGGTGGCGGCGGTCATGGCGGGATCAGTGCTTGGCGGTTGGTCGATGATCTCTATTTGCCGGCAGATTGTTTCCGATCTTTGAACGGATTGCGGTGGCCGCGTGGCATTGTTGTGCGCTTTCGCCCGGTTGCCGCCCAAATGGTTATCGGATAGACGAAGCCGGCGCGGGAAACCCGTGCAAATCCAAGGAAATTCGCGGCGCACACGTTAATGTCCGAGAAAACGCAAAAAATGCTGGCGCGGCGTCCGCGCGGCTTCGACGACCGCTCGCCGGAGGACATCCGCGCGACGGAAAAGATGATCGCGATCGTGCGCCAGGTGTTCGAGCTGTACGGCTTCGAGCCGGCCGACCAGCCGCTGATCGAATACACCGACGCGCTGGGAAAATTCCTGCCCGACCAGGACCGGCCGAACGAGGGCGTGTTCTCCTTCCAGGACGACGACGAGCAGTGGCTGTCGCTGCGCTACGACCTGACGGCACCGATGGCGCGCTATGTCGCGGAGAATTTCGAGAAGCTGCCGAAACCGTTCCGGTCGTATCGCTCGGGCTGGGTATTCCGCAACGAGAAGCCGGGGCCGGGACGTTTCCGCCAGTTCATGCAGTTCGACGCCGACACGGTCGGCACCGCCGGCGTGGCGGCCGACGCCGAGATGGCGATGATGATGGCCGACGTGATGGAGGCGTTGGGCATCCCGCGAGGGGACTACGTTATCAAGGTCAACAACCGCAAACTGCTCGATGGCGTATTGGAGGCGATCGGCCTCGGTGGCGCGGAGAACGCCGCGCGCCGGCTGATCGTGCTGCGCGCGATCGACAAGCTGGACAAGCTGGGCGTCGACGGTGTGCGCCTGCTGCTCGGCCCCGGCCGATGGGATGGCGGCAAGGAAGGCGAGGGCGACTTCACCAAGGGCGCGGGGCTGACCGAGACGCAGGGCGCGATCGTGGTGTCGTTCTTCGTCGTGACCGATCCCGACACCGTCAATGTCGGACCGGCGGCGAGCAACAAGGCCGCGATCGACTATATGGCGACGCTCGGCATCCAGAACGCGCCGTTCAACGAGGGCGTGGCGGAACTGGAGCAGATCCGCGCGATTGTCGCGAGCGCCGGCTATGGCGAGGATCGTGTGCGCATCGACCCGTCGATCGTGCGCGGCCTGGAATATTACACCGGTCCCGTCTTCGAGGCCGAACTGCTGGCCGATATTCCCAACGAGCAGGGCCAGATCGTGCGCTTCGGCGCGGTGGCCGGCGGGGGGCGTTATGACGGCCTCGTCTCGCGTTTCCGCGGCGAGCCGGTACCGGCGACGGGCTTCGCGCTCGGCGTCTCGCGGCTGCTGACCGCGCTGAAGGCGCTCGGCAAGCTCGACGCATCGGATGCGGTCGGGCCGGTCGTCGTGCTGGCGATGGATCGTGACACCGACAGCCTCGGCCGCTACCAGCGCATGGTCTCCGACCTGCGCCGCGCCGGCATCCGGGCAGAGATGTATCTCGGCGGCTCGGGCATGAAGGCGCAGATGAAATATGCTGACCGGCGCGGCAGCCCTTGCGTCATCATCCAGGGCGGCGACGAGCGCGCCAAGGGCGTCGTGCAGATCAAGGACATGGCGCTGGGCGAGGAATTGTCGAAGCAGATCACCGACAACGCCGCTTGGCGCGAGGGCCGTCCGGCACAGGTCGAGGTGGCCGAGGCCGATATCGTTGCGACGGTGCGCGGCATCATCGCTGCGCAGCAGGCGGAACGGGGTGTTTAGCCTTACTGATATGACGGCGGGACAGCGCCCCCCTCTGTCCTGTCGGACATCTCCCCCACAAGGGGGGAGATCGGCCGGCCGCACGGATTTCGCCAATCTCGAATGGTGCAGAACAGGCGCATCGGATGACGCGCGTGATCTCCCCCCTTGTGGGGGAGATGTCCGACAGGACAGAGGGGGGCGCTGGCCCGACGGCCTGTCTAGGTTCCTGATCCCAAATCAGGTGCCCCTATGACCCTCTCCTCCGAAATCTTTTCTCTCTTCGCGGAGCGCGGGGCGGACGCGATCGACGTGCCGCTGCTCCAGCCGGCCGATCCGTTTCTGGACATCGCCGGCGAGGATTTGCGCCGCCGCATCTTCCTGACCGAGAGCGACACAGGCGAGAGCCTCTGCCTGCGACCCGAATTCACCATTCCGGTGTGCCGCGACCACATCGCCAACCGCGCCTCGACGCCGCGCCGCTACGCCTATCTCGGCGAGGTCTTCCGCCAGCGGCGCGAGGGATCGAACGAGTTCGTGCAGGGCGGCATCGAGGATCTTGGCGATCCCGATACCGCGCGCGCCGACGCCCGTTCGCTGGCGGACGCCTATGCGCTGCTGGCGATGGCGCTGCCGGGCAGGCAGCTGGCGGTGACGCTCGGCGACCAGTCGGTGTTTGAGGCGGTGCTGGCGGCGCTGGGCCTGCCGCGGGGCTGGCAGAAGCGGCTGGCGCGCGCCTTCGGCTCGCAGGCCATGATCGACGCCGCGCTGGCCGATCTCGCCTCGCCGCCGGCCAATCGCAGCCTGTCCGGCGAACTGAACCTGCTGGCAGCGTCCGGCGACCGCGTCGCGCTGGCGGCCTTCATCGAGGACGAGATGGGCGAGGCCGGCCTGTCGCCGACCGCCGGCCGGACGCCCGACGAGATCGCCCGGCGGCTGCTCGAGAAACACGAGTTGCAGAACCTGCGGCTGCCGTCGGACGCGCTGAATGCGCTGAAGACATTTCTCGGCATCCATGTGCCGCTGGCCAATGCGGCGACCATGCTGCGCGAATTCGCGGTGCGTGCGAACATTACGCTGGACGGTGCGCTCGACCGGTTCGAGGCGCGCGCGGCGGCAATTGCGCAGAACGGGCTTGATCTGGGCGTCATCCGCTATGACGCCGCCTTCGGCCGTCCGCTCGATTACTATACCGGGCTGGTCTTCGAGATATTCACGGCCGGATCAAAACAGCCGCTGATCGGCGGCGGGCGCTACGACCGGCTGCTGACCCTGCTCGGCGCCGACCAGCCGATCCCCGGCGTCGGCTTCTCGGTCTGGCTCGATCGCATCGAACAGGCGAGGGCGGTGCGATGAGCATCACCATCGCCGTGCCGTCCAAGGGGCGGATGAAGGACGACGCGATCGCCTGCTTCGCGGCGGCGGGTCTCGTCGTCAAGCAGCCTCCCGATGCACGATCCTACAGGGCGCGGGTCGAGGGACGGCCCGACATCGAGATCGCATTCCTGTCGGCGTCGGAGATCGCGCGCGAACTGGCGCTCGGCAATGTCGATCTCGGCGTCACGGGCGAGGACCTGGTGCGCGAATCGATCGGCGACTGGGAGCGCGCCATGGCCATCGAGGCGCGGCTGGGCTTCGGCAAGGCCGATGTCGTGGTCGCCGTGCCGGAATCCTGGTTCGACGTGACGACCATGGCCGACCTTGACGATGTCGCGGCGGATTTCCGCCAGCGCCATGGGCGGCGGCTGCGCATCGCGACGAAATACTGGCGGCTGACGCAGCAGTTCTTTTCGGGCGCGCACGGCATCCAGGTCTACCGCATCGTCGAAAGCCTGGGCGCGACCGAAGGCGCGCCGGCGGCCGGTTCGGCGGATGTGATCGTGGACATCACCTCGACAGGCTCGACGCTGACGGCCAACCGGCTGAAGGTGCTGGACGACGGCGTGATCCTGAAATCGCAGGCGTGCCTCGTATCGTCGAAACGCGAGCGCGGTGCGGCGGACGCGGCGCTGATCGCCGAACTCGGCCAACGGATGGCCAGCTAGAGCCTTTCAGCAGTTCACCTGGTTCCTCCGATCGCCTAATGTGCGGGCAGGAGGAACGCCATGACCATTCACACCATCGCGCCGGTGGGCGGCCTCGCGCATGTCGCGGGCGACACGTCGAAGCCATTGCTCGAACTGACGATCCCGCAATTGCTGGCGCGCACGGTGAAGGAGAACGGGCCGCGCGAGGCGGCTGTCTTTGTCGAGCAGAACAGGCGTTTCACCTGGGACGAGTTCGCCGCCGCTGTTGACGATCTTGCCGCCGGCCTGCTCGCGCTCGGCCTCAAGACCGGCGATCGCGTCGCTATGTGGTCGCCCAACCGCTGGGAATGGCTGATCACGCAATTCGCCACGGCCCGCGTCGGGCTGATCCTGGTCAACATCAATCCTGCCTATCGGCTTTCCGAGCTGGAATATGCGCTGAACAAGGTGGGCTGCCGCGCGCTGGTGACGGCGGCCGCGTTCAAGACGTCGGACTATCTCGGCATGATCCGGACGATGGCGCCCGAGATCGACACGGCGAAACCCGGCCAGCTCAAGGCGGTGAAATTGCCGAAGCTGGAGATCGTGATCCGGGTCGGCGACGAGAAGACGCCGGGCATGTTCAACTTCGCCGACATTTTGGCGATGGGGCAGGGGACGGATCGCGCCGAACTCGACCGGATCAGCGAAAGCCTCGATCCGAACGACGCGGTCAACATCCAGTTCACCTCGGGCACGACCGGCGCGCCGAAGGGCGCGACGCTGACCCACCGCAACATCGTCAACAATGCCGACCAGGTTACGACCGGCATGCGCTTCTCGCGCGACGACCGGCTGTGCATTCCGGTGCCGTTCTACCATTGCTTTGGCATGTCGATGGGCACGCTCGGCTGCGTCACCAAAGGCGCGACCATGGTCGTGCCGAGCGAGGGTTTCGATCCGCTCGCGACGCTGAAGGCTGTGTCGCAGGAGAAATGCACCGCGCTCTATGGCGTGCCGACCATGTTCGTCGCGATGCTCGACCATCCGCAGTTCTCGCAGTTCGATTTCTCGAACCTGCGCACCGGCATCATGGCGGGCGCTCCGTGTCCGGTCGAGGTGATGAAAAAGGTCAACTCGCTGATGAACATGCGCGAGGTGACGATCGCCTATGGCATGACCGAGACCAGCCCGGTGTCCTTCCAGAGCGCGGTGGACGACCCGCTGGAAAAGCGCGTGTCGACCGTCGGGCGCATCCGGCCGCATCTCGAGGTGAAGGTGATCGACGAGAGGGGCGCGACCGCGTCGGTCGGCCAGAGCGGCGAGCTCTGTACCAAGGGCTACTCGGTCATGCAGGGTTATTGGGACGATCCGGAGCGCACGGCGGAGGCGATCGACGCCGATGGCTGGATGCACACCGGCGATCTGGCGACGATCGACGACGAGGGCTACGCCAACATCGTCGGCCGGGTGAAGGACATGGTGATCCGCGGTGGCGAGAACGTCTATCCGCGCGAGGTCGAGGAATTCCTCTACCGCCATCCGAAGATCGCGCAGGTGCAGGTCTTCGGCGTGCCGGACAGGAAATATGGCGAGGAGATCGCCGCATGGGTCGTCGTCGCGCCAGGCCAGTCTTTGACCGAGGACGAGGTCAAGGATTTCTGCAAGGGCCAGATCGCGCACTATAAGGTGCCGCGCTACGTCCAGTTCAGGGCTGAGCTGCCGATGACGGTCACCGGCAAGCCGCAGAAATTCATCATGCGCGACACGATGATCGAGGAACTCGGGCTCACCGTCGAGAAGACGGCGTAAGCTTCGCATCGACAGATAGTGGCCCGGCACCGAAGACGGCGTAGGCGAGCAGCCCGCCTGCGACCGCGATATCCTTGAGGAATGCCTGCCAGTGCAGGAAGGCGAGCGCCGCGTCGTCGCCCTGGCCGAGATGGCCGATCGTGCTGGCGGCGATGGAAAACGCTGCGAGAGCGAGCGAGACGAGACGGGTCTGGTAGCCGACAATAAGGAGTAGCGAGGCGGCGACTTCGAACACGCCGGTTCCGAGCGCCACGAACTGCGGCATCGGCATGCCGAGGCTGGCGAAATAACCGGTGGCGCCGGAAAGGTCGGCCAGCGCGCCATAGCCGCTGGTGAGGAACATGGCGGCGATGAGCAGCCGTCCGGCCAACAGCAGCACGCCCGTCCGATCCATGATGTCCTCCGATCGCTGGCTATCATAGCGCAGGATGGGATCGCCGGGCAGCGCAAAGAAAAAGGCCGGGCGAAAGGCCCGGCCTTTATTGTGAAACGGGGTCTAAATCAGCCGCGGCGCGCGTCGACCGAAATGGAACCGGGGCCCGAAGCGAACAAAGCGAGGAAGCCGCCGGCGATGGTGACGTTCTTCATGAAGAACAGCATCTGGACCTGGTCGGCGAAGTCGAAGTGGAACATCAGCGCCGTGAACAGGCAGAACAGCGCCAGCAGGATCGCCGCGATGCGCGTCTGGAAGCCGATCAGGATGGCGATACCGGCCAAGGTCTCGAAGATGGCGGAGAGCCAGGCAAGCACGCCGGGCGCCGGCAGGCCGACCGAGCCGATGTAGCCGGCGGTGCCTTCGATGCCGGTGAACTTCTGCAGGCCGGCCATGATGAACATGACCGACAGAAGGACGCGTGCGATGAGGAGAACGACTGAATTGGACATTGGATATTTCCGGTTGTGAATCGATGCGGCCCGCTAGCCTGATTCCGCCGGCAAGACGAGAGCGCGCGTCGAGAACGCAGTGTTCACACCGCTACAAACCCCAACGAATTCAGACAAATTGACGTGAGCGGCCCGTTATCCGGGCCGCGTCATGTCCTCCGGACGCACGATGCGGTCGTAGTCCGCCGCCGTGACGAGGCCGCTCTTCAGCGCTTCCTCGCGCAGCGTCGTGCCCTTCTTGTGCGCGGTCTTGGCGATCATCGCGGCATTGTCGTAGCCGATGGTCGGGGCGAGCGCGGTGACGAGCATCAGCGAGCGGTCGAGCGCAGCCTTGATGTTGTCCTCGCGGGCCTCGATGCCGACGACGCAATTGTCGGTGAAGGAGATCGACGCGTCCGACAGGAGCTGCACCGACTGGAGGAAATTGTAGGCCATGACCGGGTTGTAGACGTTGAGCTCGAAATGGCCCTGGCTGCCGGCGAAGGTGAGCGCGGCGTTGTTGCCGAACACCTGGACGCAGACCTGGGTCATCGCCTCGCACTGCGTCGGATTGACCTTGCCGGGCATGATCGACGAGCCGGGCTCGTTTTCCGGCAGGGAGAGTTCGCCAAGGCCCGAGCGCGGGCCGGAGCCGAGGAAGCGGATGTCGTTGGCGATCTTGAACAGCGCCGCCGCGGCGGCGTTGATCGCGCCGTGCGAGAACACCATCGAGTCATGGGCGGCGAGCGCCTCGAACTTGTTCGGAGCCGAGACGAAGGGAAGCCTGGTGATTTTCGCGATGCGCTTCGCGACCTTTTCCGCGAAGCCGACCGGCGCGTTGAGACCGGTGCCGACCGCCGTGCCGCCCTGGGCCAGTTCGTAGAGGCCGGGCAAGGTCAGCTCGATGCGGGTGATGGAGGAGGCGACCTGCGCCGCGTAGCCGGAAAACTCCTGGCCGAGGGTGAGCGGGGTCGCGTCCTGCGTATGGGTTCGGCCGATCTTGATGATTTTTGCGAACTTCTTCGCCTTCTTGTCGAGCGCCTTGTGCAGGTGCTTCAGCGCCGGCAGCAGGTCGTGCACGATGCGCTCGGCGCAGGCGATGTGCATCGCGGTCGGATAGGTGTCGTTCGACGACTGGCTCATATTGACGTGGTCGTTGGGATGGACCGGCTTCTTCGAGCCCATCTGACCGCCAAGCATCTCGATCGCGCGGTTCGAGATCACTTCATTGGCGTTCATGTTCGACTGCGTACCGGAGCCGGTCTGCCAGACGACGAGCGGGAAATGGTCGTTGAGCTTGCCGTCGATGACCTCCTGCGCGGCCGCGACGATCGTGTCGCCGAGCTTCGGGTCGAGGCGCTTCAGCTCCATATTGGCTTCGGCGGCGGCGCGCTTGACGATGCCGAGCGCGCGCACGACCGAGACGGGCTGCTTCTCCCAGCCGATCTTGAAATTGCCGAGCGAGCGCTGCGCCTGGGCGCCCCAGTAGCGGTCGGATGCAACTTCGATCGGGCCGAAGCTGTCGGTTTCGGTACGGGTCTTTGCCACCACGGTCTCCTGATGCGCGAATTCGACTGCGACCTATCCGCTTGTTCCGGCAGCATCAAGCGCCCGCAGGCGGGCCAGCTCGGGAAAATCGGTTGAATTCGTACCGAACATCGGCGGTGCGCGGTGCGCGGCGCACCGTTCACGGAAATTCGAACCCCAGGTGATCCAACAAGTGCATACATTGCGGGAACGGGGTGCTATTCGCTGACCAGTTTTAACATGACAAAAAGGATCAAGAATGCACTTCACCTTCCTGGCGCCGTGGGCGGGACACATCCTGAGCGTTCTGCGGATTTTGGCCGCGGCTACATTCCTGACGCATGGCACGATCAAGCTGTTCGGCTGGCCGAGCTCAATGGGAGACGGGGCGCTGCCGCCGCTGATGCTGGTGGCGGGCACGCTCGAAGTGGTGGGCGGGATCCTGCTGGTGATCGGCCTGTTTTCGCGCCCGGTCGCTTTCGTCCTGTCGGGCCTGATGGCGGTAGCATATTTCATGGCGCACGCGCCGCAGGGCTTCTTCCCCGTGATGAACAACGGGGAGGCCGCCATGCTGTTCTGCTGGGTGTTCCTTTATATCGCCGCCGCCGGCCCCGGTCCGATCAGCGTCGACGCGATGCGCGGCCGCGCCTGAGCCGAATCGGAAACGGACGGCGGTGGCCGTCCGTTTCACTTTCCACGGGAACGACGGCGGATCGCCTCGCCCGTCATTCCTTGCGGTAGATGAACCAGTTGCGGCGCTCTTTCTGGCCGTTGAGCGCGGAGTGGCGCGTGATCTGGTTTCGCCCGCTGAGCTTTGAGGCGTAGAGCGCCCGATCGGCCTTCGCATAGAGATCGTCGGCGCTCTGCGCCTCCGACGCCATGCAGATGCCGAGGGACAACGTCACCGGCCCGTAATTGGCGCCGGTCTCGGGGCTGACGAAGGATGCCTGTTCGGCGGCCAGCCGGATCGCGTCCGCGACGCGCGAAATCCCGTCTTCGCTCAAACCCTCGGCGATGAGTGCGAATTCCTCGCCGCCGGTGCGCGCGACGAATGTTCCTTCGCCCGCATTGGCGCTGATGACGCGCGCCACGGCCTGGATGATCCGGTCGCCGACGGGATGGCCGTAGCGGTCGTTCACTTCCTTGAAGCGGTCGATGTCGGCCAGGATGAGCGCGCTGAACATGCGCGACTTCTCGGAATCGAAGACGTGGGTCATCGCGCGGTCGAAGGCGCGGCGGTTCGCAAGCTGCGTCAGGGGATCGGTATCGGCGAGGCGCTTGTATTCCTCGAGCGTCACCTTCACCTGCTCGAGCTCGGCCGATTTGTCGAGCATCGAACTGGCGATCTGCTTGCCCTGTTCGAGCGTGCTGTCCGTGGCCGCCGACATGATGCCGACGATCTTGATCATGATGTCGCGCGTGATCGCGCTGTGTTCGAGGCCGGCCGACGTGGTGCCGAGGATGTGCCCGTATTTCTCGAGCGACGAGCGTTCGCGCCGAAGGAGGCTCATGACGTCCTCGATCTTCGAGGCGACCTGGTCGCGAGCCTCGTCGATCAGGCTGGGACCGTTGCTTGCGGCGAAATATTTCCGTCCGATCCGGTCGAGATCTTCCTGTTTGGGGCGATTGCCCAGTAACAAAAGCTCCTCGCACAGGGCTTCGTTCGAGCCGGTGCAGACCTCGTAGAAAATCTCGTAATTGCGCGGCAGCCCGATGACGCCCATCTGGCGCATCGTGGACGCGATCTTCGTCGCGATGTCCGGCGCCGGCGCGTTGACCGACACAGCCGCGTTATGCATTCGCCTGTCCCCCAAGACCGACGCGGCACGCCGGGTGACGACGACGCGCGGGCGACGGACCCCATAGTCGTCGCAATGCAACCCTAGATCACAGGGTCTAACGTTGGGTTAATACGCGTGAATCGGGCTCGCGGTCTGGCGCGGAATTCGCGTGATTATGAACATTCAGACGGATTTGCGGACCTTGCTCTTGAGGTCGCCGAACGCTTTCTGAACTTTGCCGGCTGACTTCTCCAGGGCGCCTTCCGCCTCGACGCGGCGGTTGCCCGTCGCCTTGCCGACGGCCTGCTTGACGCTGCCCTTGGCCTGCCGGGCAAGCCCCTTGACCTGATTTTTGTCGACCATGGTTGCCTCCCGCATCGACGTTGGCTCAAACAAAAACGCCTCTCACACCGTTTTCACGTGCAAGAGGCGCTTTGTGTCCTTTGCCTTCTTGTCTGGATTGCTCCGTTCAATCAGCTTGGACAGCCTGATAACGGCCGACCGGCGGTCCGGTTCCATGCCGGTAAAGAAAAATCTCAGGCCCAGCCGAGCAGTTGCGCCGTCTTCCACCCGGCGAGCAGGACGATCAGGCTGCCGACGAGGCGCAGCAGCAGGATTTCCTTGATCTTCCGGACGAAAAGGCCGGCGAGCGGGGCCGCCAGCAGGCCGCCCGCGACGAGGCCGGCGACGGCGGCGAGATTGCTGGTCAGCTCGCCGGCTTCTTGCCAATGGCCGGTCAGGAGGGCGAACAGGAAGGTCAGCGAGACCGACAGCGTGATCAGGAACTCGCTCGCATTGACTGTTCCGATCACATAGCGCGGCGTGCCGCCGAAGCCGAGCAGGCCGGTCGTCACGATCGGCCCCCAGCCGCCGCCGCCCGCCGCGTCGAGAAAGCCTCCGCCCAGCCCCATGGGCGCGACGATCGTCGCTGGAACGGGTTTCGATGGGATTTTCCGGAACGACCGGAGGATGAGATAGGCGCCGACCAGCGCCAGATAAAGCGTGACATAGGGCTTGATGACGCCGCCGGGAAAGGACGTCAGCACGAATGCGCCCAGCACGCCGCCGATGACGCCGAAGGGCATCAGCCGCCAGAACAGCTTCCAGTCGATGTTGCGGTGGTAGAGATGGGACGAGCCGGACGCCGCCGTGGTGAAGAGTTCGGCGGCATGGACGGCCGCCGACGCATGCGCGGGCGATACGCCGAAGGCCAGCAGCGTCGTGGAGGAGATGACGCCATAGGCCATGCCCAACGCGCCATCGATGGCCTGAGCCAGAAATCCGACGGCGAGGAAAAGGAAGAATTCGGACATGTCGGCCTTTGAGTGGGTCGCGCGAAAATATGGGTCGCATGGCCAGTAGGAAAAGCAAATTGTTCCTCAAGCAGCGATCTGTGGAGAATTCGCAACCCGTGAGTGGCGATGTGGGAAATGATCATTTCAGGTAACGATCAACCCGGAAGCGAATGGCGAGAGCCGATGCGATTTTCGTCATCAGCAAACCGGAACCTTTTCCGACGGACGTCATCCAATAACATCCTGGATGGAGCGAATGTCATGAACCTGGCCCCGAAGCCGACGGTACAAGGAACTGAACTGACGGAAAGCGAACTGGTGCAACGCGCCGCCGGGCGCGATCCGGCCGCGATCCGCCAGATCATCAAACAGCACAATCAGCGGCTCTACCGCCTGGCGCGGGCGGTCGTCGGGCGCAATGGCGATGCCGAGGATGCCCTGCAGGAGGCTTATCTGCGCGCTTTCGCCAGCCTCGACAGTTTTCGGGGGGAGTCGTCGCTGGCCACATGGCTGTCCCGCATCACCTTGAACGAAGCGCTGGCGCGGCTTCGCAGCCAGCGCCGATTGCGCCGCACCGCGCCGCCGGACCTTCCCGCGGCTGCGCGGATCATCTCCTTCCCCAACAGCGGCGCGAGCGACGATCCGGAGCGGAACATGGCCCAGAGACAGCTTCTGCAACTTGTCGAGCGCGCGACCGACGAATTGCCGGAGGCGTTCTGGCTGGTCTTCATGGCGCGGGTCATCGAAGGGCTGGACACCGACGAGACCGCCGTGCTGCTGGGCCTTCGCCCCGCGACGGTCAAGACCCGCTTGCATCGCGCCCGCAAGCTGGTCCGGGAGCGCCTCGAAGCTCAGATCGGCCCCATACTGATCGATGCGTTTCCGTTCGCCGGCAAGCGTTGCGATCGCCTGACCGAGGCCGTGATGGAGAAGCTGGGTTTGAACGAATAGCGGGAACCTCCGCCGCTGGCCGGCATCCAATGAGCGTCCACCAACAACAGGGCGCTCGTTCGAAGCAGCGCCAGGAGGTTCTAGATGAGACTATTCCCGATCGCCTTGATTGGCGCCGCCAGCCTGTTCGCATCGGCATCGCTTGTCGCCGCGCAGGACAAGCCGACCGACCCCCAGATCGCGCATATCGCCTACAGCGCCGGCGTCATCGATGTCGAAGCTGCAAAGCTCGCCATCGCCAAGACCAAGAACAAGGACGTCGCCGAATTCGCCCAGTCGATGCAGCGCGATCATGAGGCGGTGAATGTCCAGGCGCTCGAACTGGTCAAGAAGCTGAATGTCACGCCGGAGGACAACGCCACGAGTCAGGCGCTTGCCAAGGCGGCCGGGGAGAAGCGCGCGGAACTCGCGAAACTCGACGGCGCAGCCTTCGACAGGGCCTATATCGACAACGAGGTCGCCTATCACAAGCAGGTCAACGGCGCGCTCGAAACCCTGCTGATCCCCTCGGCGCAGAACGCGGAGCTGAAAGGCCTGCTGGAAACGGGTCTGAAGCTGTTCCAGGGCCATCAGCAGCACGCCGAACATGTCGCGGCCGGCCTGAAATGACCGGGCGCGCCATCAGCCGGCGGACCGTTCTTGTCGGCGGCGCGGTCCTGATCGCCGGCACGTCCGCGCGTGCGCACAACGGCACGGTTCACGTCACGATCGACAAACTGACTTTCTCGCCGGCCGAGATCGAAGTGAAGGTCGGCGAGACGATCGAGTGGACCAACAAGGACCGCATCGCGCACACGGCCACCGTCAAAGGCGGCTGGGAGGTGATGATCCCTCCCGGCAAAGTCGCGACAAGGGTCGCAGAGGCGGGCGACACGGTCGACTATCACTGCCGCTTCCACCCGAACATGAAGGGCAGGATCAGGATCGTCGCCTGATGCTGGTCGGCGAAGCAAAAAGGGCGGACCTCGCGGCCCGCCCTTTCCTGTCTCAGCGCCTGATCGGCTGGACTTAGAAGTCCATGCCGCCCATGCCGCCCATACCGCCGCCGCCGGGCATGCCCATCGGAGCGCCCGAGTCCTTCTTCGGGGCCTCGGCGATCATGGCCTCGGTCGTGACCAGCAGGCCGGCGACCGACGCGGCGTCCTGCAGCGCGGTGCGGACGACCTTGACCGGGTCGACGATGCCCATGGCGATCATGTCGCCATATTCGCCGGTCTGGGCGTTGTAGCCGAAGGTGACGCCCTTGTTCTCGAGGATCTTGCCCGCGACGATCGAGGCTTCCGCACCGGCGTTCGACGCGATCTGGCGGGCCGGAGCCTGCAGTGCGCGGCGCACGATGTTGATGCCGGCGGCCTGGTCGGCGTTCACGCCGGCAGCCTTGATCTGCGAGGAAGCGCGCAGCAGGGCGACGCCGCCGCCAGCCACGATGCCTTCTTCGACGGCCGCGCGGGTTGCGTTCAGCGCGTCGTCAACGCGGTCCTTCTTTTCCTTGACCTCGATCTCGGTCGCGCCGCCGACGCGGATGACGGCAACGCCGCCAGCCAGCTTGGCGAGACGCTCCTGGAGCTTCTCACGGTCGTAGTCCGAGGTGGTTTCCTCGATCTGCTGCTTGATCTGGGCGACACGGCCCTGGATCTCGGCCTTCTTGCCGGCGCCGTCGACGATCGTGGTGTTCTCCTTCTCGATGCGCACGCGCTTGGCGCGGCCGAGCATGTTGAGCGTCACGTTCTCGAGCTTGATGCCGAGGTCTTCGGAGATGACCTGGCCGCCGGTGAGGATCGCGATGTCCTCCAGCATGGCCTTGCGGCGGTCGCCGAAGCCCGGAGCCTTGACGGCGGCGATCTTCAGGCCGCCGCGCAGCTTGTTGACGACCAGCGTGGCCAGAGCCTCGCCCTCGACGTCTTCCGAGATGATGAGGAGCGGCTTGGAGGTCTGCACGACCGCCTCGAGGACCGGCAGCATGGCCTGCAGGTTCGACAGCTTCTTCTCGTGCAGGAGGATGTAGGCGTCCTCGAGCTCGGCGATCATCTTGTCGGCATTGGTGATGAAGTAGGGCGACAGGTAGCCGCGGTCGAACTGCATGCCTTCGACGACTTCCAACTCGGTGTCGGCGGTCTTGGCTTCCTCGACCGTGATGACGCCTTCGTTGCCGACCTTCTGCATCGCCTGGGCGATCATCTTGCCGACCGACTCGTCGCCATTGGCGGAGATGGTGCCGACCTGGGCGACCTCGTCCGACGACTTGATCTTCTTCGCGGCCTTGCCGAGCGCAGCCACGACTTCGGTGACGGCGAGGTCGATGCCGCGCTTCAGGTCCATCGGGTTCATGCCGGCGGCAACCGCCTTGTGGCCTTCCTGGACGATCGCCTGGGCGAGAACCGTGGCGGTCGTTGTGCCGTCGCCGGCGATGTCGTTGGTCTTGGAAGCGACCTCACGCACCATCTGCGCGCCCATGTTCTCGAACTTGTCTTCCAGTTCGATCTCCTTGGCGACGGTGACGCCGTCCTTGGTGATGCGCGGTGCGCCGAACGACTTGTCGATCACGACGTTGCGGCCCTTGGGGCCGAGCGTGACCTTCACCGCGTCGGCGAGGATGTTGACGCCGCGCAGCATGCGCTCGCGGGCGTCACGGGAGAATTTTACGTCTTTAGCAGCCATTGGATAAATTCCTTCGGAATTGAGGCAGTAGGGAATGGGCAGTAGGCAGTAGGGGCAAGGCGGGGCAGTCGGACTGCCTATTGCCTACTCCCTATTGCCTCGGCTTCGGTTCAGCCGATGATGCCCATGATGTCGGATTCCTTCATGATCAGAAGGTCTTCGCCATTGAGCTTGACTTCGGTGCCGGACCACTTGCCGAACAGGACGCGGTCGCCGGCCTTGACGTCCAGCGGAACCAGCTTGCCGGCCTCGTCGCGCGCGCCCGAACCGACGGCGATGATCTCGCCTTCCATCGGCTTTTCCTTGGCGGTGTCCGGGATGATGATGCCGCCCTTGGTCTTCTCCTCGGATTCGACCCGGCGCACCACGACGCGGTCATGGAGCGGACGGAACTTCGTCTTTGCCATATGAATAGTCCCTTGAACAATGATGAGGGGATGCGGCCGGATGACCGCGTGTTAGCACTCACCTTTTGGGAGTGCTAACGTGGCGCTCAAATAGGCGCGGCGCTTTCATGAGTCAAGAACGAGGCCGCGCAGTTTTTTGCGGGATTGCCGCCCGGCTAGCCGACGATGCGCAGATTGGACAGTTCGTCCGCGATTTCCTTGAATTTCTCCGACAGGTTGCTGCCGGTGGCGTTCCAGAAAAGCTTGGACGCCGAGCCGTCCGAATTCTTCCGGAAGCGCGAGTCGGACGCGCATTTCTTCAGCGCCTCGATCGCCTTGTTCTCATTGGTGTTCGAGGTCGAAAGGTCGAGCGAGACGGTCATCATCAGCACGCCGGCTGACTTGGCGTTCGAGCACAATCTGTCCATCTGCTCGTTGAGCGCCAGAGTGTAATTGTCGTTCGCGTAGTTGGATGTTCCGACCGCCGAGCTCGTGCCGCCGAACAGGCGGCCGGCGGTCGCGGTCGAATTGACGGGCTTCAGATAGCCATAGGCGGAGTAGGTCGACTTCGTCTCGGCCGGGTCGGAATAGCCGAGCGAGCCCGGCGTGTAATAGGTGTTCTCGCCGTCGGTCAGCACGATGACGACCTTGTCATTGCCCTTTTCGTTGTTCGGGCGGCCTTCGGTGAAGGGTTCGCCGCTGGAGATCGTGCGCCAGCCCCAGGCGATGCCTTCGGGGACGTTGGTGCCGCCGTTCGGTCCCATGGCGTCGATCGCGCCCTTGATCGCCGCCAGGCCGTCGTCGGTGGTGACGTCGGTCAGCGCCGTGATAGGCTTGGTCGTGCAGCTCGAATTCGGCCCGCTGCCCTGCGGAGAGGTCGCGCCGTAGGGCCTGACGTCGAAATACTTCGTCATGTTGCGGGCGCGGACCTTGCCGTTGGAATCCTCGGTGCCGTCGTTCCACCAATTGTTGCTGGCGGAAAAATTGTCGGGGCTCGAATCGGCTTCGGTCGCCCAGCGGTCGCCCGGCTCGTCGGGCGCGAACATCGGCACGAACAGCGTGGCCGGATTGCCGACGAACGTGCCGAGCAGGTCGAACGCGCCCGGCGCGTCGTCGCTCACATTGTAGGGATAGGGACGCGCCTCGACGCAGCCTTGCCAGCTCGCGTAGGGTCCGATCGTCTCCTCGTAATAGCCGGTCTCCCGCCAATAGCCCTCGCGGCACGCGCCGTTGCTGCGATAGCGGGTGCAGACATATTCCTGGCCCGTCGCGACCCATTCGCGCGACTCCACCTTTTTCATGTCGCGATAGAGGGTGAAGCGGGTCAGGACGTCGAGTTCCTCCTCGCCCCAGCCTGAACCGACCTTCTTCCAGACGCCGGAGACGAACGCTGCCTTCTTGTCGGCGGCATTGATGGTCGACCAGTCGAAATTCTCATGATGGATGGGCGAGATGCCGTTCGTATCCATCCATGCCGCGCCGGCGTTTTGCGGACCGACATTGACGGACGCGGCGAAGGGAACGAGCGAGAACTGCACAGGCTTTTCGACCTGCTTCACCAGATGCGCCTGACCGGCGAGGGTGTCGACCAGTTGTTTGGCCGCGGCCTTGAGCAGGTCGATGCGCTTCTTGCCGGACCCGGACCCGGTGTAGTCCATCGACCCCGAGTTATCGAGCACCAGCGCCACTTCGAGCGTGTTCTTCAGCCGGATGTTGGTGGCTGCGGAAAACTCGACATCGCGGTTGTCGGCGACGCCGTCGAGCATCAACTTGAAGACCGGAAAGAATTTCGGCTTGTAGCGCAGGTCCGCCGACAGCTTCAGCGTGCCGCCGCCCGCCTCATTGTTCGGCAGCGTGACGTGCAAGGTGGTGTCGGCCGGATCGACCGGGCCGAGATTGGCCCTGAAGAAGTCGGTGGCGTAGGCGATCAACTGGGCGTCCGTCGCCCCCGACACCACCTGGCGCGCCGTCGCTATGCCCGCGGCATCGAGCGCGCTCATGGTGAGCTGCCGCTGCCGGGTCATTTCCGCGTAGTCGACGGCGATGGCGATCGAGCCGAAAATCGGGATCAGCGCGATGCAGAACGCGATCGCGTAGCCGCCCGCGGCATCGGCAACGAAGCGTCGCAGCGCGCCGCCCAATGCCGAAACGCCCCGCCGAAAAGGCGAGGCGCAGCGGGAATGATCGGACGACATTGCCGTATGCGTCCTGGTTTAGCCGACGATGCGCAGGTTCGAGAGTTCGTCCGCGATTTCCTTGAAGGTCTTGTCGAGATCGCCGCCCTTGGTATTCCAGAACAGCTTGCCCGCCTTGAAGCGCGACGGCGACGCGCAGTCCGTCAGGCCGTTGATCTGGGCCTGCGTCTGCGCCTTCTGCTCGGCCGTGCCCTTGGTCGGATCGAGATCGAGCGCGATGGTCATGATGATGATCTTGGCGGTCTTGGCGTTGGTGCAGACCTGCGCCATCTGCTCGTCGAGCGCCTTGCTGTAGTTGGCGTTCGAATAGTCGGTCTTGGTGATCGATGTGCTGGTGCCCTGGAACAGGCGCCCATAGGTGTAGCCGCCCTTGTTGTAGGGCACGAGATAGCCGAACGCGGAATACAGCGCCTTGGAGCCGGCCAGGTCATTGCCGCCATTGTTCGGCTTGCCGCTATTGTTGAAGTTCGAATAGCTCTGCGCAATGACGGACGTCGGCGTGTAGTAGGTGTTCGCGCCGTCGGTCAGCACGATCATCACCTTGTCGTTGCCTTTTTCGTTGTCGGGCCTGCCTTCGGTGAACGGAGCGCCGCTCGAGATCGAACGCCAGCCCCAGGCGACGCCTTCGGGCACGTTGGTGCCGCCGAGCGGAGCCATGTCGTCGACCGCCTTCTTCATATCCGTCAGGCCCTTGGGGTCGGTGACATCCGTGAGCGGCGTGATGGCCTTGGTCGTGCAGCTCGCATTCGGACCTTCGTCCAGGCCCATCGCCGCCCGGGCGACGCCGTTGATCAGGGGCTGGATCGTGAAATACTTGGTCATCTTGCGTTGCCGCACCGCTGCCGTCGGCGTCGAGGAAGTCGGCGAATCGCCATCATTCCACCAGTTGTTGCTCGCCGGACGGGAGCTCGAATCGACCTGGTCGGTCTCGTCCGGGGCGAACATCGGCACGAACATCGTGGCCGGCGTGCCGGAAGCGGCCGCCGCGTCGTTGACATTGTAGGGATGGGGCCGGGTTTCGACGCAGCCTTCCCACTTGGCGAAACTGTCAGGAACGATTGAATAGACGGGCACGTCGACGCAGGTCGTCTTCTTTTTATTCCCGGAGCCCGTGGTGGTGCATTCCTCCTTGGTTCCGCTCTGGACCTGCGTCTCCCGCTTCAATGCGTTGAACAGCGTGAAACGGGTGATCACCTTGTCCTTGTCGGCGCCCCAGCCCGTGCCGCGGCGGTAGTAGGCGCCGCCGCTGAGTTCGACCTTCTTGTTGGAATCCGCCGCTCCCATCGTCGACCAGTCGAAATTCTCGTGATGGACCGGCGAGATGCCCTGCGTATCCATCCAGGTCGCGTCGGCATTGCCCGCTCCGACATTGACCGAGGCAGCGAAGGGAACGAGCGAGAATTGTATCGGCTTGGAGATCTGCTTCATCGAGCCCGCCTGCGTCGACATGGTGTCGAGCAGTTTCTTCGCGGCTTCCTTCAGCAAATCGATGCGCGCCTTGGACGAGCCGGCGCCGGGGTCCTTCATCGATCCCGAATTGTCGAGCACGAGGGCCACTTCGAGCGTGTTCTTCAGACGCACCTCGGTCTTGGCCGAAAAATTGATATCGACCTGCGTACCGGTCGTTTGGTTGGCCAGGTTGACGAAGGCAGGAAGGAAATAGGGCTTGTATTTAAGCGACGCCGTCATCTTCAGCGTGCCGCCGCCGGAATCGTTGTTCGGCAGGACCACCGTGAGCGTCGTATTGGCGGGGTCAACTGCGTTCAGATTGGCCTCGAAGAACGCCTTGGCATAGGCTTTCAGGGCGTCGTCGCTCGCGCCGGTGATGACCTGCCGCGCCGTCGCAATACCTGCGGCGTCGAGAGCGTTCATCGTTTCCTGCCGCTGCCGGCTGACTTCGGTGAAATCGATCGCCAATGCCAGGCCGCCCAGGAGCGGCACCGTGGCGATGGCCGTCATCATTGCGAAGTTGCCGCGCTTGTCGGCGATGAACGTGCGTAACATGCCCCAGAGCACCCGATACGGCCGAGAATTCGACCAAACGGGATTCTGTATAGCCGCGAAAAACTAAAATCCGGTTCAACAGATGCCGGCGAATCTTATGACGGGCAGGACAGATCGTTAACCATTCGGCAGGAGGCGAAGATCGCTCGCGCCCGCCGGTTCTGGCGTGGGCTTGACTTGGCGCAGCGGCGAAATCGCCGGACCGCTCATCTGTTCGATGCCAAGGTCAAGAAGTGTCAAAGTCTCGTCCTCGGACGTGACGCCGGTGGCGATCACTGTCAGTTGCGTCCCTGCGGCGGCCACGATGTCAGCACCCGGCAACGGTCCACGCCTCGACGTTGCGGGCCGCAGAAGCCGTTCCGCCGGCAGCTTCACGATGGTGACGCCCAAAGCCGCCAGTTGATCCATCGGGTCCGCGCCATCCGGCCAGGCCTCGACGGCGAAGACCGCGCCATGCCGAGCCAGGGCATTTGCGACTTTGGCCGCAGGCCATTCGGTGAAAACATCCGGAGCAAGCGAGAAGACTATGGTCTCCGCCAGCGCAGGGTTGATGCGGAATGCCTCGACGACTTTGCCGACCGCGCCCGCATCGGCGAGGAACGCGGAGGAAACCGCCACGTGAAGCGGCATGCGTTTGGCATCGTTTCGGAGTTGGCGTCGGGCGACGAGCAATGCGGCATCGATCAGGCTCGAAGCAAATTCGAGAACGGGGCCGCCGCTGTCCATGCGGCGCATGATGTGTTCGGTTCCGTCAGCTGCCTTGATATGGGCGAACACCTCGAATGATGCGGCGGCATGGTCGCTCACATTGACGATCGGCTCCAGGCTCAGCGTCAGCTCGCCCGAAAACTGTTCCGGCAAGAACTGGCGCAAGTCAGTAACGGCCGCGGGGGCAGGCGTCTGCGCAGCCTTCTTGCCCGTGACGGGCAGGGGCACGACATTTCCCTGGAAGCCTGATGCTTCGTCTTCGGTGCTCTGCGATTGCGCGGGCTCGATCGGGCGAAGCCGCGCCAGCGTCTGGGACAATTCGGCGATCGTTGTGCGATTTTGGCTGGCCTCGGCGTCCAGGCGGCGGCTGACCGAGTCGAGCGTGCGCGCCAGCCGGCCGACTTCACCTGCGGCGGAACGCGCCCTGGCCAGGGCCACACCGGCGATGATCAGACAAAGACAGCCGACGACCAGCGCGCCGATCGCCAGGGCGCCGGCGCCGAAACTGGCGGCAAGCGTCGCGAGGCGCGGGCCGGCCAGCAACACGCCGGCCACGATGGCCGCCAAGATGACAAGCCTGAACGAATGGCGTCCCATGTTGCGATCCCGTGCCGTCCCACGGCACCCGGCGGCACGCCGGTCTGGTCGAGTGGCACGACTGCGCCGGGTCTGTGAAGCGAAAGCTGGTGACAGGGTGAACCGGTTCGGTTAATTCCGGCGCTCTTCTGTCTTGCCGTTGAACCGGGGAACCGCGTGAGCTCGGACTTGAACCATATTGCCTCGCTGGAGGTGATCTCGGGCCGCTACAAGGCGATCCTCTGCGACGTCTGGGGCGTCATCCACAATGGCGTCGAGGCCTTCCCGGCCGCGGTTGCCGCACTGGCGGCGGCGCGGCGGCGTGGTCTGGCGGTGGTTCTGATCACCAATGCGCCACGCCCGGCCCCGGGCGTCGTGGCGCAGCTCGATGCGCTCGGCGTCGCCCGCTACGCCTATGACCGGATCGTGACCTCGGGCGATGTCACGCGCGACCTGATCGCGCAGGGGCCGCGCCGGGTCTTCTATCTCGGGCCCGAAAAGGACGTGACCCTGTTCGAAGGTCTCGATGTCGATCTGGTCGACGAGTTCGAGGCCAACGCCGTGGTCTGCACAGGACCCGTCAATGACGACGTCGAGACGCCGGACGACTATGCCGACATGCTGCGCCGTTTCCGCGCGCGAGACCTGCCGTTCATCTGCGCCAATCCCGACATCGTGGTGGAACGCGGCGAGCGCCTGATCTGGTGCGCAGGCGCCCTGGCGCGGGACTACGGCCTGCTCGGCGGCCGCACCTTCATCGCCGGCAAGCCGCACAAGCCGATCTACGATGCGGCGCTGAATGCCGCGGGCGAGGTGCTCGGCGAACCGATCGGCCCAGCCGGCGCGCTTGCTATCGGCGACGGCATGCTGACCGACGTGAAGGGCGCGGTGCAGAACGGCATCGACATTCTCTATGTCAGCGCCGGCATCCACGCGCGCGAATATGGAGCCGGCGTGGAGCCCGATCCGGCGCGGCTCGCGGAATTTCTCGACAGGCACGGCCATGTCCCGGCGGCCGTCATGCCGCGCCTCAGATAAGATGCGGACGGACTTCGCCCGCCTGACCGATCTCGATCCCGTGCCGGACGGCTTGCGCGGCGGGGTCGTGGCGATCGGCAATTTCGACGGCATCCATCGCGGCCACCAGGCAGTGCTGGAGCGCGCGCTGTCGATCGCCGAAGCGGAGGGGTGTCCGGCTCTGGTGCTGACCTTCGAGCCGCATCCGCGCCAGGTCTTCCAGCCCGATGTGCCGCTGTTCCGCTTGACGCCCCCGGAGATGAAGTCGCGGCTGGTGGCCGCGCTCGGCTTCGACGCGATCGTCGAACAGACGTTTTCGCGCGACTTCTCGACCCTGACGGCGGAGGAATTCGTCGACCGCATTCTCGTCGGTCGGCTGGGCATCCGGCATGTCGTGACCGGCGTCGATTTTCATTTCGGCAAGGGCAGGCAGGGCGGCCCGGCCTTCCTGATGGCGGCGGGAGAGAAGGGTGGCTTCGGCGTGTCGCTGGTCGATTCCTTCCGCGACGAAGCCGCCGAGATCATCTCGTCCAGCCGCATCCGCATGCTGCTGGCGGACGGCGACGTGGCGCAGGCGGCCGGCCTGCTCGGCTATCGTTACGCGGTGACAGGCGAAGTTGTGCGGGGCAAGCAGTTGGGCCGCACGCTGGGTTATCCGACCGCCAACATGGCCTTGCCGGCGTCCAACATCCTGCGGCACGGCATCTATGCGGTGCGGCTGCGCCGCGCCGACGGCGCGCTTCACGACGGCGTCGCGAGCTTCGGGCGCAGGCCGACCGTTGAGGACGACGGCGCGCCCCTGCTGGAGACTTTCGTCTTCGACTTCTCGGACGATCTTTACGGCGAGGTCTGCCAGGTGAGCTTTTTCGGCTGGCTGCGCGGCGAGGAGAAGTTCGACTCGCTGGACGGACTCTACGACCAGATGCGGCGCGATGAGGCCGAAGCCCGCGCCATGTTGTCGGCGGTGACGCCGTTGAGCGGGGTCGACGCCCTCCTGAACTTCGCGCGCCGATAGAGGCCCCCCGCATGGGCGGGATTTAATTCAAATTTTACGGTGATGCCCGAAGGGTGGTCGTCTGTTCTCTCGTATCGCGTAGGCAGGCATCTCTTGACCAAGACCGTCGCAGGCGTGTTCGCCGCCGCCGCTTTCTCTCTTCTTGCTTCATCCGCCTCGGCGCAGGGACTGTTCGACGGTCTGCGCGGCGACTGGTACCTGACGCTCGGCGCCGCGGGCGTCGCCGGACCAGCCTTCGAGGGCGCGAAAGGAACGACGTTCAAGCTGTCGCCGATGATCTCGCTCGGCAAGGCGGGACCGGAAGCGCGCTTCGTCTCGCGCAACGACAACATCTCCTTCTCCCTCTATGACAGCGGCCCGGTCCGCGCCGGCCTCGCCGGCAAGCTCATCTGGGGACGCGACAGCAGCGATCACGCGGCGCTGAACGGTGTCCATGACGTGAAGTTCGGCGGCGAGGCGGGCGTCTTCGCGGAGGTCTATCCGACGGATTGGCTGCGCGTGCGCGGCGAGGTGCGTCACGGTATCCGTTCGCATGACGGCATCGTGGCCGATGTCTCGGCAGACGCCTTTCACGATGTGACCGACAAGGTGCGGATTTCCGGCGGCCCGCGGCTGTCGGCGGCCACCGAAGGCTATTTCGACAGTTTTTATGGCGTGAACGCCGTGGAATCCGCAGCCAGCGGCCTGACGCAATACAATCCGGGCGGCGGCCTGAAATCGATCGGCGTGGGCGGTGCGGTCACCTGGAAGACGACCGAGAACCTGACCACCAGCCTGTTTGGCGAATATGCGCGCCTGCAGGGGCCGGCGGCCCAATCCAGCATCGTCCGCGAGCGCGGCTCTCGCGATCAGGTCACCCTTGGCGTCTCGGCCACCTACAAGTTCAATTTCACCTTCTGAGATTGCGCTTTATTCGCGATTTCGCTTGCGCTAGAAGCGCACGCATGTCGATCCTGTTCGCCATACGAATTACTGGCCCGGCCGTCCGGGCGGCCTGATCGCCGCCGGCGGTCCGGGATTCTCCGCGCATTTGCGCGTTTCTCCATCCATGATATTGGCCTGCCCGCCGCGTGCCCGCGCGGGCGACATTCAACGTGAACCGATGACCGACACCAAGCTCGACTATTCCAAGACGCTCTACCTGCCGGAGACGCGGTTTCCCATGCGCGCCGGCCTGCCGGAGAAGGAGCCGCAGATCGTGGCCCGCTGGCAGGAGATGGGTCTGTACAAGCTGCTGCGCGAGGACGCGGCCGGCCGGCCGAAATATGTGCTGCATGACGGTCCGCCCTACGCCAACGGCAACATCCACATCGGCCATGCGCTGAACAAGATCCTCAAGGACATCATCACGCGCTCGTTCCAGATGCGCGGCTTCGATTCCAACTACGTGCCCGGCTGGGACTGCCACGGCCTGCCGATCGAATGGAAGATCGAGGAAGAGAACTATCGCTCGAAGGGCAAGGCGAAGCCTGACCTGTCGAACCCCGCCGCGATGGTGGAGTTCCGGCAGGAGTGCCGCCGCTATGCCGAACACTGGATCAAGGTGCAGGGCGCTGAATTCCAGCGCCTCGGCGTCGTCGGAGACTTCGACAATCCCTACACGACGATGGCCTATCACGCGGAATCGCGCATCGCCGGCGAATTGCTGAAGTTCGCGGCGTCCGGCCAGCTTTATCGCGGATCGAAGCCGGTGATGTGGAGCGTGGTGGAACGCACCGCTCTGGCCGAGGCCGAGATCGAGTATCACGACTATGAGAGCGATACGATCTGGGTGAAGTTTCCGGTGGTGGAAGCTGTCAGGCGAACCTTTGCAAAGGGTATCTTTCGCGAAGTCGGCGAGCCTGCAAATGTGTCCGAAGTGGCATTAGTACCTGATTTGGAAGGTGCTTCCGTAGTTATCTGGACTACCACGCCGTGGACGATTCCCGGCAATCGAGCCGTGGCCTACTCGCCGCGCGTCGAGTACGGCCTCTTTGAAGTGACAGCCGCCGAGAACGAGTTCGGCCCCCAGCCAGGTGAGAAGCTGATCTTTGCCGAAAGGCTGGCGGAAGAATCGTTTGCCAAGGCGAAGCTGAAATACAAAAAATTACGCTCAGTCAGCGAAGCTGAACTAGACGGATTGGAATTAGCTCACCCACTGCGGGGCCTCGGCTACCCATTCCGAGTGCCAATGCTGCCCGGCGACCACGTCACCGACGACGCGGGCACGGGCTTCGTGCACACCGCGCCGGGCCATGGCCGCGAGGACTTTGATGTCTGGATGGACGCCGCCAAAGAATTGCGCGAGCGCGGCATCGACACGGCCATCCCGTTCACGGTGGATGACGCCGGTTATTTCACCAAGGACGCGCCGGGTTTTGGCCCGGATCGCGAGGGTGGTGCGGCACGCGTCATTGACGACAACGGTAAGAAAGGCGACGCCAACAAGGCAGTCATCGACGCCCTGATCGCCCGCAACATGCTGTTCGCGCGCGGGCGGCTGAAGCACCAGTATCCGCATTCGTGGCGGTCGAAGAAGCCGATCATCTTCCGCAACACGCCGCAATGGTTCGTCCATATGGACAAGGAACTCGGCGGTTACGGCCTCGCGTCCGGTGCGCCGAAATACGAGCAGGATACGCTCCGTACCCGCGCCCTTGCCGCCATCGACGCCACGCGTTTCGTGCCGGCGGCCGGCCAGACACGCCTGCGCGCCATGATCGAGGAGCGGCCGGACTGGGTGCTGTCGCGCCAGCGCGCCTGGGGCGTGCCGATCTGCGTCTTCGCCGACGAGGACGGCAATGTGCTGATCGACGAGGCGGTCAATACCCGCATACTCGACGCCTTCGAGACGGAAGGCGCGGATGCCTGGTTTGCGGAAGGTGCGCGCGAGCGCTTCCTTGGAAGCCGCGCCAATGAGCCCTGGACCATGGTCAAGGACATCCTCGACGTCTGGTTCGATTCGGGCTCGACCCACACCTTCACGCTGGAGGACCGGCCGGACCTGAAATGGCCGGCGGATGTCTATCTGGAAGGGTCGGATCAGCATCGCGGCTGGTTCCATTCCTCGCTGCTGGAAAGCTGCGGCACGCGCGGCCGCGCGCCCTATGACGCCGTCATCACCCATGGCTTCACCATGGACGAGGAAGGCCGGAAGATGTCGAAGTCGCTCGGCAACACGGTCGTGCCGCAGGACGTGATGAAGCAGTCGGGCGCCGACATCCTGCGCCTCTGGGTCGCGACGACGGATTATTGGGAAGACCAGCGGCTCGGCAAGACGATCCTCCAGACCAACATCGACGCCTATCGCAAGCTGCGCAACACCATCCGCTGGATGCTGGGCACGCTGGCGCATGACGAGGGAGAAGCGGTCTCGATCACCAATATGCCGGAGCTGGAGCGGCTGATGCTGCACCGGCTGTCGGAGCTGGATGAGCTTGTCCGCGCCGCCTACGACAATTTCGACTTCAAGCGCATCGCCAAGTCGCTGCTCGACTTCATGGTGGTCGACCTGTCGGCCTTCTATTTCGATGTGCGCAAGGACGCGCTCTACTGCGATCCGCCGTCGAGCGTGCGGCGCAAGGCCTCGGTCGTGGTGGTGCGCCATCTGTTCGAATGCCTGGTCAAATGGCTGGCTCCGCTGCTGCCCTTCACGACGGAGGAAGCCTGGCTCGACCGGCATCCGGGCGCGCGTTCGGTCCATCTGGAGCAGTTCCCCGACATTCCGGCCGAATGGCGCGACGAGGCTCTGGCCGAGAAGTGGCGGAAGGTGCGCACCGTGCGCCGCGTCGTCACCGGCGCGCTTGAACTGAAGCGGGCGGAAAAGGTCATCGGCTCGTCGCTGGAAGCGGCGCCGAAGGTCTGGATCGCCGACGCGGAGCTTGCGGCGGCAGTGGCCGATGTCGATCTGGCGGAGGTGGCGATCACCAGCGGCATCGCAGTCGAGCGCGGCGAGGGGCCGGCGGACGCCTTCCGGCTGGACGATGTCCGCAGCGTCGCCGTCGAGTTCAGGCCGGCGGGCGGCGTGAAATGCGCCCGGTCCTGGCGCTACACCGACGACGTCGGGTCCGATCCGGAGTTCCCCGACGTTTCGGCGCGGGACGCCGAGGCGCTGCGGGAATTGAAGGCGCTGGGCCGCCTTTAGCGATTGTTCGCATTTGAAAGGCAATGTGACTGGACGGCAACGTCCGGTCGTTGCCCTCAACACGTCGATGAAGTATGACCGCCTTCATCCGCCGTGCCACTTTTTGGCCGGATATGCGTGTTGAGACGCGCAGGGATTGCAGGAAACCGCGCCGGGGACGTCTCGGACCGTTTCGAGAGGCTGCCCGTTTTGAGAGGCAAACTGTGAATAGATTTGCAATGAGCGCCCGTCTGGCGTCGGGTTCGGTCGTGCTGGCGGGATTGGCCCTGTCCGGCTGCGTCGGCATGGCGCCGACCTACGGCACCGGCAAGCACGCCGATACGCAGCTCATGGAAGACGTGACCGGCATGTTCTCGATCTCCCCGAAGAAGAAGGATCAGATCGACTACAAGCCCCGCCCGGATCTGGTGAAGCCGGCCCCCGGCACGACGCAGGCCGCCTTGCCGGCGCCGCAGGACAATATCGTGACCGCCTCGGCCGGCGGCGCATGGCCCGAATCGCCCGAGCAGCGCCGCGCGCGCATTCGCGAGACGGCGACCGCCAATCAGGACAACATCAACTTCGAGCCGGAAGTCGGCCTCGCCGAGGACGTCAAGTCGAGCCGCGCCGGCGTGATGGCGACGCGCGGCAGCGACGTCAACATGGATGGTTCGTCCTCGACGATCCAGAAGCAGCGCGAGGACTTCAACAAGCGTCTTGCCCAGTCGCAGCAGGGCAGCGCGACGCAGCGCCGCTATCTCTCCGAGCCGCCGCTGACCTACCGCGAGCCCGCCGCCACCGCCGCAACCGACGATGTCGGCGAGGACGAGTGGAAGAAGGAAAAGCGCCGGAAGGCCGGCCACACCAAGAAGGGTTCGAGCTGGTGGCCGTTCTGACGGCCGCCTAGCGTTTTTCCCGGAAGAAATCCCTGAGCAAGGCGGCTGCGGCCGCCTCGTTGATTCCATCATACACCTCGGGCGCATGATGGCAGGTCGGCTGACCGAAGAAGCGCGGGCCGCTGACCACCGCGCCGCCCTTCGGGTCGGCCGCCGCGAAATAGAGCCGGCGGATGCGGGCAAACGAGATCGCCGCCGCGCACATGGCGCAGGGTTCAAGCGTCACGTAGAGATCGGCGTCGGTCAGCCGCTCGGACCCGATCGCCGAGGCAGCTTCGCGGATCACCAGCATTTCGGCATGTGCGGTCGGATCGTTCAGTTCGCGGGTGCGGTTGCCCGATCTGGAGACGACCTCGCCGCCGCGAACGATGACCGCGCCGATCGGCACTTCGCCGCGGCCGGCGGCGGCGCGGGCCTCGTCCAGCGCGATCTCCATGAAATCCGGCAAGTTTCCCTCGCAAGCAGTCAGCGTTGCTGGTAGTTACCCGGCCCGAAAGGCAAAGGCCACATGGACGACGATCGAAAAGACAAGCCGGCCGGGCGCGGTCCGCGCAAGGGCGGAGGCGACAGGCGGCCGAACAAGGCGGCCGGCGGCAAGCCGCAGTGGAAGAGCGGCGGACCCAAGCGCGAATTCCGCAAGGACGGCGACGAGCGGCCGCGCCGCCCGCGTCCCGTTGGCGATCGGCCGGAAGGCGACCGTCCGAAACGTCCGTGGAAGCCGGCCGGCGACAGGCCGGCAGGCGCCGACGGCGAAAAGCGGTTTTCGAAGCGGCCACGGCCTGTCGGCGAGCGTCCCGAGCGCGCCGACGACCGGCCGAAACGCGAATGGCGGCCCCGCGGGACCGAAGGTGGCGGTCGGCCGTTCCGGGCGAAGCCGAAATTTGATGGCCCCAGGTTTGAAGGCCCACGCGGCCCGCGCCCCGAGAGGCAGCGCGAGGACCGGCCACGTGGTTTCAGGCGCGATGGCGAGCGTTCGGCGGAGACGGGCGACCGGCCCAAGCGCGAGTGGACCCTGCGTCCGTCTGGCGATCGGCCGCAGGGCGACCGTCCGAAACGGCCGTGGAAACCGGCTGGCGAAAGGCCGGCAGGCGCGGAGGATCGCCCGAAGCGCGAATGGCGCCCGCGTGAAGCAGAGGGCGGCGAGAGGCCGTTCCGCGACAAGCCCCGTTTCGACCGCCCGCGCGGCGACCGCCCCGATTTGGCAAAGCGGCCGGTTCGAGGCGACCGCCCCCGCGAGGACCGGCCGGTTCGCGATCTCGCCGCGCCTGAGGAAGGCGAGCGCATCGCCAAGCGGCTGGCCCGCGCCGGCATTTCGTCGCGCCGCGACGCCGAGGAGATGATCGCGGCTGGCCGCGTGAGGGTGAACGGCAAGGTCCTGTCGTCACCGGCCGTCAATGTCGGCCCCGACGATCTGATCCAGGTGGACAATGAGCTGATCCCGGCGATCGAGCGCACCCGGCTGTTCCTGTTCCACAAGCCCGGCGGCGTGGTGACGACGAACCGCGACCCGGAAGGACGCAAGACGGTATTCGACGTCCTGCCGGAGGGTCTGCCCCGGCTGCTCACCGTCGGCCGGCTCGACATCAACACCGAGGGCCTGCTGCTGCTGACCAATGATGGCGGGCTGGCGCGCGTGCTGGAGCTGCCGGCAACGGGCTGGCTGCGGCGCTATCGCGTGCGCGTGCATGGCCGCGTCGATGAGAGCAAGCTGCGCGAGCTGAGGGACGGCATCGCTGTCGACGGCGTGTTCTATGGCGCGATCGAGGCCACGCTGGACCGCGAGCAGGGCTCGAACGCCTGGCTGACGCTCGGCCTGCGCGAGGGCAAGAACCGCGAGGTGAAGAACGTGCTCGGCGCGCTCGGCCTCGATGTGTCGCGGCTGATCCGTGTGTCCTTCGGCCCGTTCCAGCTCGGCGAACTGCCGGAGGGCGCGGTGCAGGAACTGCGCGGAAAGATGCTGCGCGACCAACTCGGCGAGCGGCTGATCGAGGAAGCCGGCGCGAATTTCGAGGCGCCCGTTCTCAATGAATTCTCCAACAAGCCTGTGGTCAAGGAGCGGCCGGCGCGCGGCGAGGATGCGGCGCGGCGTCCATCCAAGCCCGAGATCGGCGAGGGCGGGCTGGTCAAGAGCCGCAAGCGCCAGCGCGAGGAGCGCCGCGACGACGCGCTGGGCCGGTTGCAGACGAGCCGGCCGCCGATGCGCGGCAAGGGCCCTCGGAAGGACGGGGGAAGGGACGGACGCAAGGACGACAAGCCCTTCGAGCCGCCGCGTCCGCGCTCGTCCAACGTCTGGATGGCGCCGGGTGCTCGGCCAGTCGGGAAGAAGCCGGCGGAGACGACGCCCAAGGGTCGCGATGGCGCGCCGGGCCGCAAGCCTCCGCGCAAGCCGACCCGCTGATGCGCATCGTCGGCGGCGAATTCCGGGGGCGTTCGCTGGCGACGCCGCGCTCCGGCGCGATCCGCCCGACGACCGACCGCACCCGCGAGGCCGTGTTCAACGTGCTGGCGCACCGCTTTCCCGGCAATCTGGAGGGCGTGCGCGTGCTCGACCTCTTCGCCGGTACCGGCGCGCTCGGCATTGAAGCCCTGTCGCGTGGCGCGGCCTTCTGCCTGTTCATCGAGGAATCGGCCGAGGGCAGGGGCCTCGTGCGCGACAATATCGAGGCGTTCGGGCTTCAGGGCCGCACCAAGCTGTTCCGGCGTGACGCCACCGCGCTCGGCGCGTCCGGCACGCTGGGCGCATTCGGCCTGCTCTTCGCCGATCCGCCCTACGGCAAGGACCTCGCCAGCGGCGCGCTGCGCTCCGCGCGCGACGGCGGCTGGCTGAACCCTGGCGCTTTGTGCGTGGTGGAGGAGGCCGCCGGCGCGCCGTTTTCGCCGGGCGAACGTTTCGAGATCGTCGACGAGCGCAGCTATGGCGAGACGGTCATCCGCTTCATCACATTCTCGTAGCTTGTAAATAGATTCCGTGCGGCCACACTCCGGTCATCAGGGACGGCAAGAAGATGATTCACCTCGCCGCATTCAGGAATATCGGATGACAATCAGAAAAACCGGGCTCCTCTCGACCGTGCTGCTGGCCGGAACGATGTGGGCGGGCGCTCCGTCGGCCCAGGAGGCCGCCGAGCACAACAAGATATCGAACTTCCTCCTCGGCAACGGGCTGGAGGTCGTCGTCATCCCTGACCGGCGGGCCCCGGTGGTCACCCATATGCTCTGGTACAAGGTCGGCTCGGCCGACGAGGAGCCGGGAAAATCGGGCATCGCCCATTTCTTCGAGCACCTGATGTTCAAGGGCACGACGAACCATCCGCCTGGCGAATTCTCGCGCCGGGTGGCCGAGATCGGCGGGCAGGAAAACGCATTCACCTCCAACGACTATACGGCCTATTTCCAGCAGGTCTCGCCGGATGCGCTGAAGACCATGATGACGCTGGAATCCGACCGGATGCGCAATCTGATCCTGACGGACGCGGTGATCGGGCCGGAGCGCGACGTCATCCTGGAGGAGCGCAATTCCCGCATCGATTCCGATCCGGGCGGCGTGCTGGGCGAGGAGATCGACGCGACGCTCTACCAGAACCATCCGTACCGTATCCCGGTCATCGGCTGGAAACAGGAGATCGAGAAGCTGAATCGCACCGACGCGGTCGATTTCTACAACCGCTTCTACGCGCCCAACAACGCGGTGCTGGTCGTCGCCGGCGACGTCGATGCGGCCGCCGTCAGGACGATGGCCGAGGAAACCTATGGAAAGGTGCAGCGCGGGCCGGACCTTCCCGCCCGTATCCGCCCACAGGAGCCGGAACAGAACACGTCGCGCACGGTGACGATGAAGGATGCGCGGGTGTCGCTGCCGAGCTTCCAGAAATCCTGGGTCGTGCCGTCCTACAACAGCGCCGAGCGCGACGGCCAGGAGGGCGAACCGGAGGCGCTCGACCTGCTGAGCGAAATCCTCGGCGGCGGCGTGCGCAGCCGCCTGCATCAGGAGCTTGTTGTGAAGCGCGGCATCGCCGCCTCGGCGGGCGCCTACTACACCGGCACCGCGCTCGATGCGACCGACATCGTCTTCTACGGCTCGCCGCGCGGCGGCGCGACGCTGGCCGACATCGAGAAGGCCGTCGATGCCGAGATCGAGAAGGTCGCAAAGGACGGCGTGACCGATCAGGAGGTCGACCGCGCGCGCAACCGGTTCCTGCGCAGCCTGATCTTCGCGCGCGACAACCAGTCCGGCATGGCGCGCATCTACGGCTCGACGCTGACGACGGGCGGTTCGATCGACGACGTCACGGACTGGCCGGAACGCGTCAAGACGATAACCGCCAAACAGGTGCAGGACGTGGCGAAGAAATATCTCGTCCCGAACCGTTCCGTGACGGGATATCTGCTGCCCGACCAGGAGAAGGCCGGATGAGATCGGTTCAGAGCTTTCCCATGGCATTCGCCTTCTTCACCCCCACCCCGTACCCCTCCCCTCAAGGGGGAGGGGGGCGTCAACGTCGGCGAATCCCCCTCCCCCTTGAGGGGAGGGGTACGGGGTGGGGGTATGAAGATGGGAGGGGTAGGAGCGGAGCTGTGTTCACGCTTCTCCTCATCTCCCTACTCCTGCTGTTCGCAACAGCGCCGGCGCGCGCCGAGGTGAAGATCCAGGAAGTCGTCTCGTCCTCCGGCGTAAAGGCCTGGCTGGTCGAGGACTACACGGTGCCGATCATCTCGATCCGCTTCGCCTTCAAGGGCGGCTCGACGCAGGATCCCGTCGGCAAGGAAGGCGTGGCCAATCTCATGACCGGGCTATTCGACGAGGGGGCAGGCGATCTCGACAGCGACGCCTTCCAGATCAGGCTCGACGACGCGGCAGCCGAGATGGGCTTTTCCGCCTCGCCGGACGCCACCTACGGCTCGATGCGCATGCTGGCCGAGGGGCAGGACGAGGCGTTCGAACTGCTGCGCATGGCGGCCACGTCGCCGCGCTTCGACCAGGCGCCGATCGACCGCATCCGCGGCCAGATCATCGCGGGCATCGAGGCGTCCGCGCTCGATCCATCGACCAAGGGCCAGATCGCCTGGCGCGAAGCGCTTTATCCCGGCCATCCCTATTCGCGACGCGAGGAGGGAACCAGGGACACGCTCGCCAGCATCACGCCGGCCGACCTCAAGGTATTCCACGGACGCGTCTTTGCCCGCGACAATGTCACGGTCGGCGTCGTCGGCGCGATCGATGCCGAAAGCCTGAAGAAGCGGCTCGACCAGGTGTTCGGCGCGCTGCCGGAAAAGGCGCAACTGTCGCCGGTCGAGCGCGCCCGGACAAAGCTCGGCCAGCAGATCCGCGTCGACTACAATTTGCCGCAGACCTCGATCCAGCTTGCGTGGCCGGGACTGGAGCGGTCCGACCCGGACTATTTCGCGGCCTATCTGATGAACCACATCCTTGGTGGCGGCACCTTCTCGTCACGCCTGTTCGAGGAGGTGCGTGAAAAGCGCGGCCTGGCCTACGGCGTCGACTCCTTCCTCTACAACCGCGACTACGACGCCGGGCTGGTCGTATCGACCGCCACGCGCGCCGACC